>Ga0307424_1001518_pt1 | contig 12164 bp, 22 predicted proteins | sample SalMarWE160320MG_FD_202157 | JGI IMG/M metagenome (GOLD analysis project Ga0307424, IMG submission 202157) | Salt marsh sediment microbial communities from the Plum Island Ecosystem LTER, Massachusetts, United States - WE1603-20 | ecosystem: Environmental > Aquatic > Marine > Intertidal zone >...
CGAAACATACCGTTTTATTGGGGTAAAAACGAAAAAGAAAAATATGATAGTTTGGTAGAAATTTTAAGACGGTATAGTTGTACTCCAGATGAAACCATTTATATTGGATCAAAAATAAATGATGTAAAATGTTGTAAGATGATCCCAAAATCTTTTTGTCCTGACGATGCTGGCAATTATTTAAAAAAGATTTGTTGGGCTGAGTTTACTACTAGTGGTGGGCGCGGTATAATGTGCGAGTTATTGTTTTTGTTGAAAGATTTGATTAAAGATGATAAAATTTATGAATAATCTAACCATTTTGTATAAAATTCTTTGTTTTTTGTACAAAAAATATGTAAAATTTACCTAGCAGATCGGGGATTATATTCTATAATATAGATATAAAGTTTTAAGGAGAATTCTATGATAGTAAAACGTGGAAGGGGCGATCTAAATAAAATTTACCGCCCCTGTAAAATTAGTGAAGTAGTCGGTCATGATATTATAAAGAAAACTATTGGAAATGCGATTAAAAAAAGTACTCTACCACACTCTTTAATGTTTACTGGACCGTCGGGGTGCGGTAAAACTACGTTTGCAAGAATTATTGCTTTGGGTTTAAACTGTGCAGAAGGTCCCACACCGGAACCTTGCTGTAAATGTGATTCTTGTAGGGCTATTCTTGATCTGAATTCCTTGGCGGTGATAGAAGTTGACGCAGGAAGAACACGTGATGTAGGAAGCACCCGTAGAGTACTAGATGATTTACCTGCTGGTCCTATGGGAAGGGAACCTTATAAAATAGCAATATTTGATGAGGCGCATAAGCTCGGTGGTAAATCTTCTTCCGAAGATGCTATTCTTAAATTTCTAGAAGATACACCTGAACATGTTTACTTAATGCTTTGTACTAATGAGCCTCAAAAATTAAAAGAGGTTACTAGAAATAGATGTAAAATCACACAGTTTAGTAGATTAACTAATGACAATATTTATACATTATTGGAAGAAGTTTGTCAATTTGAGGGATTTAATTATAACAAAGAAGTTTTGGGGTATATATCAGCGGAAGCAGAAGGAGTACCTCGAGCCGCGTTATCTTTTTTGCAACAAGTTGCTAGTGAAGGGTCGTGGACAAAAGACGCATCGAGTTTAATAATTAATGCTGGTATCGATATAGATCAAACTGAAGTAATGGATTTTTGTAGAAATATTATGAAGCATAGAAGTTTTCGAACGGCTTTAGTCGATTATAAAAAGATAAAAACCATCCCATTAGAGAGTATGCGAATAGCAATGTGTGGTTTTTTTGTGGGCTGTTTGCGTAATGCTAAAACAGCGAGTGAAGCTCTTAAATTTTCAGAGATAGCGGAGTTTATGTCTGTACCATATTTCAATAATCCTAAACCTGAACATATTTTTATTAATAATCTTTTTAAAATTACTCAAATCTTAAGGCGGTCATAATGTATGTCAAAAATAACTAGTGGTAGCGGTCTTAATGAATTACCGCCGCCTAATTATCAATATATAACATCTACAGAAGAAGCTCTAAAACACCTAGAATTTATAGAAAAACACCCCATAATAGAAATAGATACTGAAACCACGGGCTTGGACCCATTTAAGGACAGGGTGGTTTTACTTCAAATGGGTGTGCATGGAAAAGCCTATGTCTTTGACGTGAGGGACGAGCGCGTAAATGCTGCCATATTCAAACCTCTTTTAGAAGGCGGTCAGAATTTAAAACTTTTGCAAAATGCCACTTTTGATTGTGAAATGCTGAAAACTAATTTCGACATGGAAATTAATCGACTGTATGACACAATGATTGCGGAACAGTTATTGTATCTAGGATTGCATCATAAATCTAATTTACAATATTTAGTTGCGAAATATCTACATCTTAACATGCCTAAAGAAATAGGGCACACCTTCCAGAATTATAATCAAGAGTACCAAGAATATCAACTACGATATGCAGCAAATGACGTTGTTGTTATGAAAGATATTTATAATCTACAACTTCACAAACTGCAACAAGATAGTCTTATGCGCGTTGCGCAGCTCGAGTTTGATTTTATCAAGCCCTTGATGCATATGGAATTAAATGGTATGCTTTTAGATGTCTCCAAGTGGCAAGAAATTTTACAAGAAATAGTTTTAGAGCGGGATAGATTACAGATACAACTATCTGATGTGTTTAATACAACTATGGATCAAAATACTTTGTTTGGGGTATCTCTTTTGAATCTAGACAGTCCTTCGCAAGTGATTAAATGCTTAAATAATTTGGGTATACCTGTCGAAAGTACTGATGTCAAAGAGTTGAGTAGGTATAAAAAGAATCCAGTTGTTAAATTGTTATTGGATTATAGAAAAGTTGAAAAGTTTATCACGACTTACGGCGATCCTATGATTAATCGCATACACCCTATCACCGGCAGGCTGCACACTAGTTTTAAGCAGATGGTTGATACTGGTAGAATGAGTTCTTCAAATCCCAATTTACAAAATATTCCAAAACAACAAAAGTATCGTGCATGTTTTATTGCTAGACCTGGGTATAAATTAATTACGTGTGATATGTCACAGGCGGAATTAAGAATTCTAGGGGATTACTCCCAAGATCCTGTATTTTTAGATGCTTTTGCGAAAGGGTTGGATTTACATACTAGAACCGCGGCAGATTTATTTGGGCTTACTTACGAGGAAGTTGTAGCGGATAAGGAATTAGATCCAGAGGATACTGATAAGAAAAATTATCGAGCCAATGTCAAGGCGTTGAACTTTGGTTTGGTTTATGGACTTACAAAAGTTGGTTTGGCTTTAAGGATGGGTACTTCTGAGAACGAAGCTCAGAAACTTATTAATGCATATTTTAATAAATACCCACGAATTAAAGTATGGTTGGACAACGCTGCTAAATCAGCGATTATAAATAGGTATAGTACGACTATTAGTGGTAGACGTAGATACTATAGATTACCTCCCTCTAATGATCCTACATTTAATAGAATAAAAGGTTCTGTAGAAAGGAAGGGAAAAAATCAACCTATTCAAGGAAGTAATGCTGATACTATCAAGCAGACTATGATTTATCTGGTAGATAGAATCAAAAGCTATGACGCAAGATTATTGTCAACGGTTCACGATGAAACTATAACAGAGGTCCGAGAAGACCAGGCAGAAGAAGTTAAAGATATAATAGAACAAGCAACTATCGACGGATTTGGTACGTTTTTTCAACGTGTTAAGATGAAAGCCGACGCTGATGTTGAGGATTATTGGGTGAAGGGGTAAAATTATATTACCAAAAAAATTTGATTATGTGAATAAAAAATTTGTAGTTAAGGAAAAATTTACTACATTGTGTTGCTCGAAGATATTTAAGCCTGGAGAAGTTTTAGAAATTCGAAAATATCCATTTCCTAATAGATTATGGGTTACTGTTATAAAGGGAAATCCTATAAATTCAGGGCATAATGTAAAAAGGTCTACTTTAAATAGATGTTGTGAATTGAAAGGATAAAATCATGATTAATATAGAATTTGATGAAAGAAGTGTATTTACTTACAGCGCTAAAAAGCTCACAGTTTATGCGTGGGACCACAGTGATGGATGGTGTAAAGGACCCGTAACTGGTGAAGTAGGCTCAGTAACTTTTGCAAATGAGGATCAATTGACTTGTTTTATGGAGATGCTAGAATTTATTAAAGAGAGGTTGAAAAATGGAAATAAAGTTGAAACGGATGCATAAGGATGCAAAAATACCTACTTATGGAAGTGAGGAAGCGGCTTGTCTAGACTTATATGCGGTGGAAGATGTTACTTTTAGAATAGGGGTTAGCAGATATGTTAGAAGTGGTTGGGCAATGGAAATTCCAAAGGGTTACTATGTTGAAATAAGACCAAGAAGTGGTTTAGCAACTAAACATGATATTATAATCCCTAACTCACCCTGCACAATTGATAGTGATTACCGTGGAGAAATAATTACTTGTATGAAATGTATAAAAGACCTGAATGATCCTTTTTGGAGATTTTATATTAAAAAAGGTGATAGATACGCACAAATGATGTTAAAAAGACACATATATACTGTTTTTGAAGAAGTCGATGAGTTAAGTGATACTGAACGTGGCGGTGGGGGATTTGGTTCCACCGGACGATAAGAGGAGATATACGAATGAGTAATGGTAAATTATCAGAAAATGCGATAACGGTCGGTACAGATCGTTATTTTATGAATGGTGAAGATTGGGAAGCTAACTGTAATCGCATAGGGCACGGGGTTGCTCTTGCTGAAAACAGTCATGCGTCTGAATATGGGCTTAAATTTGCAGAGATTATATTTAATTTGGATTTTTTACCTGGCGGCAGAATTTTAAGAAATGTTGGCCGGGCAGGCGGGTCATTGTTTAATTGCTATCATTTACCAATTGGTGATTCCAGAGAAGAGATAGGTAATTTTTATAAAGATTCTTTAATATTGTGGGGTGAGGGCGGTGGTATAGGTGTAAACATGTCCTCTCTTCGACCCAAAGGAGCGCGGGTAAAAAAAGTTGATGGTTTTGCATCTGGGCCTGTTAGTTTTCTAGTAGCTTCTGATGCGATAGCTAATGTAATTGAAAGTGGTGGGTCACGTCGAGCTGCGGCATTAGCATTAATGCATGTGGGGCATCCTGACATTGGTAGATTTATTGATGCTAAATTAGAACATGGTATTCTACCACATTATAATATTTCAGTAGCAGTTACAGAGGATTTTTTAGCCGCGGTGGAAATGGAGGGTGATTGGGAATTTAGATTTGCCCAGCAAACCTATGGAAAAATTAAAGCTAGAGAATTGTGGGATAAGATAATTGATAATATGGTTAAATGCGCTGAGCCGGGATTATTAAACTGGGATAATTTGATCAAGAATAACTCATACTATTATGATCCTGTAACCGGGTGTAACCCGTGTGGGGAAGCAGTCTTGTCCCCCTACGATGTGTGTGATCTGGGATCATTGGTTCTTCCCAACTTTATTACGGGAACTGTTAATACTAATTGGAAGAAATTAGAGGAAACTATCAAATTAGCAGTAAGATTTTTAGACGATGTTATAGATATTAATAAATATGTTTTGAAAGAAATCGATATTAAAGCGCACAATTCACGCCGTATCGGTTTAGGCGTGATGGGGCTCGCTGAATATCTGTTCGCAAAAGGATTAAGATATGGTTCTTCGCGGGCTATTGTTGAAATAGAAAGGTTGATGCGTTTTATTCGTGATAATGTTTATCAAGCATTGGTGGAATTATCGGATGAAAAAGGTGCATTCCCGAAGTTTGATCCAGTAGCCTATGGTAAGGCATCCTTTATACGAAAACTTCCAGCCTCGTTGCGTATGGACGTCAAGGATCACGGTGTACGCTGCGTCACGGGGTTAGCATTAGCGCCGACGGGAACAATAAGTTTGTTGGCTGACGCTACATCTGGTATTGAGCCTTTATTTAGAAAAGCCTATATAAGAAATGATAGGGTTAGTAGTAGAATATATATTCATCCCATTTATAGACAGCTTTTGGAAAAGAGGGCTGACGTCCCAGACTGGTATGTGGACACGGATGATTTAAGTCCAAGTGATCATTTTGAAACACAGGCAATTGTGCAGAAATATGTTGATGGAGCAGTAAGCAAGACCATTAATATGCCAAAAGGAACTACTGCTAAACAATTGAGTAAATTAACACTGGAATATATTAGAGATTTAAAAGGAGTTACGGTTTATGTAGACGGTAGCCGTGAAGGTCAAATATTAAATAAAGTTAGTAAAGAAGAAATTATGCAATATTTGAAGGAAAATAAAATAAAGGAGAGCGCTGATATCGAATCAACACAGTGTGCGACAGGATCATGCGAGATATAGTAGCTTTAGATCTGGACGGTGTTTTAGCTAATACGGAGTTTGTGATAGATAAATACCTAAAAGATAATTTTAATTATGCCGTAACTGATGAAGACTTAGTAAGTTATAAACTTGAAGATTGTCCTGCTATTCCGGAAGGCGCGGTAGATAAATTTTTAGATGAGTTTTATAATGGTAAAATAGCTAATACTATTTTACCTTATAATTATTCTGAGCATGCACTTAATAAATTACTTAATGAAGGCTTTAAAGTAATTATTATAACAAGTAGGCCTATTTCGATGCAAAAATTAACTTTAGATTGGTTAGATAGGTGGGGATTAAGATATGATACTATTTACCATATTAAAAGTTTACGAAAGCACACCCTTATAAAAGAATTAAAAGCCAAAGCTTTTGTAGAAGATAGATCTGATATTTTGGACAGCATTGTCCAAAATTGTGGTGTTTTAGAATATGGATTATTTTTGGTTGACCACCCTTGGAATGAGAAATATGATAAAGAAAATATAGTAAAAACTGTTAATATATCTGAGGCTGTGGATAGGATAGTAGAATATAGAAAATGGAAAAATTTTTTTGTTGCTAAATGCCAGGGAGATATAGATAAATTTATTAAGGGGTATTTTGATGGGAAATAAATGTAATGTGACAGTGGTTGTTAAGAATGATAAGAAAGTTTGCGAAGAATGCGGAAAAGAAGCTGTGTGGGCTCATCCCCGCTGGCCAGAAGGCATTTATTGCGAAGAGCATAAAGAAGAGTTAGTAAATTTTTTTCCTAGAGGGTGGTATAAAGTAAAGGAGGATTTAAATGGCTAAAATCCAATGTAAATTCTGTAAATTAGAATATAATGGGAAATGTGTTAAAAAGAAAACATCTGTTAAAGTAAATAAAAAACGTGATTGCCAGTATTACGATGTTGATGTGGAAAGAGTTACTGATCTCGCGACGAAAAAATTAGCACAAGACGATATCCCAACTATTTTTAGGCCTGACTGGTGGTGGGATAGAGAAACAAGACGCGAGCTTAGAAGAGCTGCTATTGCTAAAGAAATGAAAAAATATAAACCAGATATTTCAGCCCCTATTGCAGCCCCATCACAGCACCCTTTGACGGGGGATTTAAGTAGATTTATAGGAAGTACTGCGAATGAGGAGTAATATAAAGCACCCAGCTTGTTTATTGCTAATATTAAGAGTGGGTTGTGAATATGTATTTATTTTAAGGAATAATTAAAATTATATGGAGTTAGTCATGGATGATGATTATGGTGAATTATATATAACTAAGTATGATGTTGATGTTTTTACTAAAAAGAGCGCTGGTAGCAAGTTTCCAGAGAACAGTTACCCATGTCAAACCGTAGAGGAAGTGACCAAAGTTATTAAAGATTGTAGTAGAAAGATTTCTGGTATTATAAAGATTGAAGTATGGATTAATGAATATGACGACTAATAAACCAACTTTTGATTTAGAGTTTGATCTAAAAAATCAAGGATATAAATATATTATAGGAATAGACGAAGCTGGACGTGGTCCACTCGCAGGCCCTGTTGTGGCTGCCGCTGTTTATATTCCGGATGGTTTTCCTACAATTGGAATTAATGATTCAAAGCAGATATCTAGCAAAAATCGAGAATTATTCTATAATAATGTTACTAAAGGGTGTGATTATACTATAGTTGAAATTGATAATAAAATGGTTGACGCTATTAATATTAGGGAAGCCACAAAACTAGCTATGCAAAGGTGTATTTTTCAAATGGAAAAAGCAGACGCTGCTATTATCGACGGTAATTTTGTTCCTGACCAAATTCCTATTTTTGCAAAGCCTATTATTAAAGGGGATAATTTATCATTTTCTATTGCTGCCGCGTCTATTTTAGCGAAAGTATGGCGAGATCATATTATGGAGGCATTGCATACTTTTCATCCGGTCTATAATTGGAAGCAGAATAAAGGATATGGAACTTTAGAACATAGAGAAGCAATTAAAAAGTATGGTATTACTAATTACCATAGAAAAAGTTTTGGCGGAGTAAAGGAGTATGTTAAATAATATGATTGACAATAAAGAAGAATATTATTATCATGGTAGTTATTTAAAAGCGGTATATAAGTGCGATGATTGTAATTTTACATTAACAACTGTAGGCGGTGAAAAAGAAATTGAAGTATGTTCATTTTGTGGTAAATTAATCAAACGTGAATTAGTACCATTAGAGTTTTGTCAAAGTTATGATTATGCTACTGCGATAAGTTGTTAGGAGAACTAAATGAAAGTTAAACAAGTTATAGTAGTTCGTAAAGATCTTAATATGCGTAAAGGAAAAATCGCGGCGCAAGTTGGTCACGCCTCCCTAGGTGTTACATTAGATATGATGGATAAAGACGTTATACAGTATCCCCCTCAATCAGATGTTGGATATGCTATTCGTCTTAGTAAGACAATAGATTATGGTACTGCTTTGTATGAGTGGGTGTATGGGATATTTACTAAAATTGTAGTTTATGTAAATTCTGAAGAGGAAATTTTAGATTTAGCAGCAAAAGCTAATGCTAAGAATATTCCTTATAAAGTTGTAACCGATTCAGGTTTAACGGAATTTAATGGGCAGCCTACTGTTACTTGTGTGGCTATTGGACCAGATTGGTCGGATAGAATTGATAAGATTACAGGAGGTTTACCTTTATTATAAAGAGGAATTTTTATGAATAAGAAGAACAAAGCGATTTTTGAATCGTGTAAAGAAGGATTAAAATGGAATTAAAAGAACTAGTATTAAAAAATTTAATCTTAAAAGTAAGGTGCGGAAGCCATTTATATGGTACTAATACTTCTGAATCTGATGAAGATTTCGCGGGTATTTTTGTACCGAACGCTGCATATTTAATAGGATTGAAAGATATTAAATCTAAAGAAGTAGATCTTAGTAAAATAAAAAAAGATGAGCACGGAAAAAATACTAAAGATGCTATTGACTTTAAAGTATATTTTTTGGAAAAATTTATCCGGCTAGCTTTAAAAAACAACCCAAATATTCTTGAACTGTTGTTTGTGGATGAAAAGAATATTGTTTTCATTAATGATGTAGGCAAGGCTTTGTTAGATATTAGATATGAGTTTCTTTCCAAGCATATCAAGGGAAGGTTTCTTGAATACGCCAAATCTCAAAAAGATAAAATGGTAATCAAACTTGATAATTATGATAAATTAAACAAAGCTTATGATTATATTTGCGAGAATGAAGGTAGATTTAGATTTCTATTAGAGTTGATGGAAGCCAGCCCGAATATATTATTTGTGCGGAAGAAAGATTACGCTAGAATAGGAAATATTAATTTTCCCATTACTATTACTTTGAAACGAGCCAAGGCAATGATTTGTAATCGCCTTGATAGATATGGTAGCCGCCAAGAACTAATTAGTAAGTATGGGTATGATACTAAATTTGCGAGTAATCTTATTAGGATATTGCTTGCGGGTGGAGAGTTGCTCATGTCTGGGGATTTAAAATTTCCTCTAAAGTCTAGAGAACTAATTTTAGATATTAGATATGGGAAATATTCTATGGCAGAGGTAGTATCTTTGGCTAACCGCATAGAAAAGGGAATAGAAAAGTATGATTATATCTACAAAGTTCCCGATGAACCTAATGAAGAATTGATAGAAAAGTTTCTTATCACCATTCATAGAAAATATATATTGGAGGAGCAATGGACTTAGAAGATTGTAGGGAAGGGAATCACAAACTAGTAGATATTTATATCGATGGTTATGAAGATGCGCCAGGATACACAGTTAGATGGTGTGAAGTTTGCGGGTCCGTTGTTATAGATGTAGATTATGATAATCGAACTTTTGCTGGCCGCTGTATGAAAATGAGAGCACCATTAATAACTAAAACGGCAATGCTTGAGCTTCATCAACGAGATGGGCTTAGAAAGGAAGATTAATGAGTAGTTCAATAGATGCTTGTTCCTATAGTGATGATAATGATGTTCCGGATAAATGCCCTAAGTCACCTAATGGAGAACATAAATATGAAATAACCTGTGGTTCATGGCCTTCGTGTGAAATGACTTGTAAACACTGCGGGGACGTTTTCTATACAAAGTAGTTTAAGGAGAATTAAGATGAAGAATTTTATTGACAGAATTGAATGTGTGGTTGAACCAAGTCTTTATTTTCATAGAGAGGGCGAAAGCGTTCAGATACGTATTCGTTGTGTAACAGATGATAAGGAGTATAGAGTGTCAAGGGTTGAACCAAAAGATTTTTTACGCTCTCATTTTGATGTAGTTTTTGATTATATGAGGGAAGAACTTAAACATGGACTTTTGGAAGAGGTTAAAAAAGAAGATGTTGAATAGAATTATAGAATTAATTAAATTAAATTTGACTAATGATTTGCTGCATTCAAAATATAGGCATTGTGAAAATGGCGGCGTTGCTGGGCATTGTTATGTAGCAACTGAGTGCCTTTATCATCTTTATGGTAAGAAAAACGGCTATAAACCTAAATGTTATAAATATTCAAATGAAGAAACTCATTGGTGGTTAGAGAAAAATGGACATGTATTGGACCCCACAAAAGAACAGTGCCCAGATTTTGATTATAGTTTAGGGAGAAGCCAAAATTTTTTATTTTATCCTTCCAAACGATGCCTTGTGTTGGTCGAAAGGATAACGCCCCGCTTGAGCGGTGCGTAGCATCCGTCTCAAAGCGGATGGTTATAAAAATTTAATTAAAACGAGGTATTTTTTATGAGTAATAAAATTAATCCAAATGATCCACAAGTACAAAATGAGATACTTGGAGCTATCAAAAATATGGATGCAAAAAAGATAGATGAGAAACTATTCGTTGAATTACACGAAGAAACCAAGTCCATTATTGATCAACTTCATCAACTAAAGAATGAAATTTCTGAAGTAACTTAGAAATACGATCTTCAATAAGTTTGGATTTTGATACTATGTCAATGTATTCTTTTGGGATTTTATTTAAATCATTTTGAATTTCTTTTTGAAGTTCAAATAGGGTTTTTAAGTCTTCATAAATTTCTTGTAATTTAGACATTTTTATTTTATCCTTCCAAACGATGCCTTGTGTTGGTCGAAAGGATAACGCCCCGCTTGAGCGGTGCGTAGCATCCGTCTCAAAGCGGATGGTTATAAAATTATAGGAGATTAATTATGAGCACATTTAATTATCCTGGTTATTTTCGTATTGAAGAATATCCAGTGTCTTTCTTTCAGGATTCATCTGGGAGTTTTCTTGAATTACCTTGGTTGTCTCTTCTTTGTTCTTTGCCTTTAAATGAGGCGAAGCAGGATCAACCAGTACCAATTGGTTATCACATAATACAGCGCAGTATATATGATAGGAATACTTCTCTTTTATTTTCTGTATTAAGGCAATTAAAGGAAATTTTCCCTCATTCGTTTCTTTTTCAAGAATCGATACCGCAGTATCAATATCGTGTAGACCATGTTCGCATTCTAACTTTAGAGTGGTTAAAAATTCTGAATGACCAAATGACTGTCTTTGATTTTTCTCATCCTCTTGAAGAGGAAAAGACTCTAATGGAATTAATTCGTGTAGTTTGGCGACAAACTCAAATGCCGAAGCAATGCATGACTCTTCATGCTTTTGATGATGAGAGTTCATTACCTTTTGAAGAGTATCAGAAGTTAACATGGTTTGTTCCTTTCAATGAGTTTTATAAGATGGATAATGTTTCAATTAAACGGTATATGTGTGTTGATTTATAACGCCCAAGTTGAGCGGTTTATCCGCCCCAACTTGTGGTTATGAAAGGAGATAAATTATGGAGAATGTTGAATCCACTGAGGTCCTTTCTCGAAAAAAAGAACTTGATAAGGAAATCCAGAAGATTGAGCAAGCGATGTTAGGGTCGCGAAAATATCAAAAGATGTATTTGCGCCGAATAGCAGAACATTTTCACTCAATATTTGGTCTTGCCCCTGTTGGGCTTCTCCATTGTTACCTAAATTGTTTGAAATGGCAACTTGAAAGGCGAGCCAAGCTTGGTTGGCTTCGGCTTCTTCGATATTTGGTTTGTCTACGATAAGTAAAATAGAATGCATTTCTCCTCTAAACGGTATATGTGTGTTGATTTATAAGAAAGGTTGAGAGTAATGGTAGACCTGTCTAACATAACGAATTACAACTTGACAGATCCAGAATTAGAAGAGGTTTTAATATTTTGGATTTGTGTAGCCGGTAAAACAGCA
>Ga0307424_1001519_pt1 | contig 12161 bp, 9 predicted proteins | sample SalMarWE160320MG_FD_202157 | JGI IMG/M metagenome (GOLD analysis project Ga0307424, IMG submission 202157) | Salt marsh sediment microbial communities from the Plum Island Ecosystem LTER, Massachusetts, United States - WE1603-20 | ecosystem: Environmental > Aquatic > Marine > Intertidal zone >...
GGGGTGTTAGGCACCCGCTAACCTAGATGGGCTGAAAGTTTTATGGTTCTGACGACAATCGATTTAAGTATGATTTCTGGACTATCCGTATCTGTGAAATCGGCGTCTATCACCTTGGCAGCAGTGTTTAATCGATGAATGCAATAATGAATTTATTGATCGCGGTTTCGATTCTCGTTCTGGCTTTACTGTTAGACCTGATTTTCGGCGACCCCTCTCCAAACTATCCCTGGAGAATACAATTTAGGTTGCATCCAACCGTCTGGATGGGCAATCTAACCAAAGTCTTAGAGCCATACTTCAAGAATCGGAATCCAAAACTGGAAAAACTTGGCGGCGTACTTTTAGCTCTTATAGTGATAGCCGCTTTCACGGTGCCAGTCTACCTTTTGTTACATTTGGTCTCCAGTTACCTGCATGTTCTGGTTTACGTTGTCGTCGCAGCTGTAATCCTGAAACTAACCATCTGCATGAAGCTTGAAACAGACTGGGGCATAGCCGCAGCCGCAGCCATCGAATCAGGAGACCTAGCCGAAGCCAGAAAGTATGCTCACTTCTCGAGAAGAGACAACAAAGACTTAACTGGATCACAGATAGCCTCCTCGGTCATCGAGTCGTTAGCCGAAAACCTGACAGACTTCAGGTTGTCTCCCATCTTCTATTACAGCTTTTTTGGTGTTCCAGGCGCCGTCGCATTCAGAGCAATCAATACGCTTGACGGAATGGTCGGCTTCAAAGACCCTGAGCACCTGCACATCGGATGGTTTTCGGCAGTCACTGACACCATAGTCAACTACATTCCGGCGCGGTTCACAACCCTTCTGATAATTTTAGCCTCAGCGATTCTAGGCGAAGACTACAAGAGCGCATGGACAATCGCCATTCGAGACCAGGCTAAAATTCCCAGCATAAATCACGGATGGCAGATGGCATCCATGGCTGGAGCGTTGCGTGTCCAGTTAGAGAAACCTGGGCAATATGCTGTTGGTGACCCAATTGAAGAGCTGGATGCAAACAAAATACTTCGTGCCCTCAGAATCCGAAACGTTGCAATACTCTTGGCTATTCTGTTTATTTTGCCAATTCTTCTGTTTACGAGCCTCTACCTGTTTCCCCTTCTAGACTTTTAGTCAGTCAATCTTTTTTGTGCCTGTGAGCCACTTTTATGCAAAACATATTAAGCATACGGCTTGCTGTATTTGTGAAAGTAACAACGTTCAGGGAAGAATCATGCCGTCCCATGTAACCCTTGTGAATCCGCCCTACCCACAGGGCGCACACCAGCATCCGCCCTTCACCCCCTTAGGGTTGGGATATTTGGCTGCCGTCTTAGAGAAAAACAGTTACCCAGTTGACGTAATCGACTGCCAAGCCCTAGGCATATCCTTTGAAGAAGCAAAAACCGAACTCAGCAAACGGCAACCTGACGTGGTTGGCTTAACCTCCACCACCCTCACCTACAAGTCAGCGCTTCGCATAGCCCAAATCGCCAAAGAAGTCTGCCCAAACTGTTTAACACTCATTGGCGGCGTTCACGTTACCTTCTGGGATGAAAACGCCCTGCAGGAGTGTCCACAACTGGACATTGTTGTGCGGAAGGAGGGCGAAATCACGCTGCTGGAGCTGCTGCAGAAGCTGGAAGCAGGCGAAAGCTTCAGTGACGTTCTGGGTATAACCTACAGGAAAGGTGAAGAGTTTGTGCGGACCCCGGACAGGCCGTACATAGAAGACCTTGACAGCCTACCTTTTCCGGCTGTTCACCTTTTCCCCATTGAGCAATTCAATAAATACGGAAACATCATTTTTCCAGTGATGACGAGCCGAGGCTGCGTGTTCTGGTGCGAGTTCTGCACAGCCGTAAGGATGTTTGGTCGACGATACCGGATGCGAAGCCCCAAAAGGGTCGTGGACGAGCTTGAGTTCCTCTACAAGAAATATGGCGAGAAACAGTACACCTTCTATGACGACGCATTCACTGTGGACCAAGCAAGAACCAAAGAAATATGCAACGAAATCCTGAAGCGAGGCCTAAAGATAAAGTGGGACTGCGAAACCCGCGTGGACATGGTTACAAAAGATTTGCTTACGAAAATGAAGGAAGCCGGATGCATCGCCGTGTGGTATGGTGTGGAGGCGGGTTCACAAGAAGTTAGAGATGCTATGGGAAAGGGGATTTCAACCCAGCAGACTCTTGACGCATTCAAGTGGACGCAAGAAGCTGGGATGATAGCAGTTGCAAGCGTTATTCTCGGTTTTCCCGGTGAAACCAAAGAAACGGCATTGGAAAGCGTAAAACTTTTGAAAAAAATAAACCCCGACGAGATTGGAATCTACATCGCCACGCCCTATCCTGGAACTCCCATGTACGATTATGTGACAAAGATGGGCTGGCTAAAAATACGTGACTTCAACAGGTACGACACAGCCACACCCACCTTCGAGTCTCCAACCATGAGCATGAAAGAACTAAAAGAAATCCATGACAAGGCGCATCAAAGCTTCTATCTTCGCCCAACCTATGTCATCCGCGCCTTCAGCAAAGGAGGAGTGTACGGTTACTCTACAACCCGCACTGCCCTGGCGTGGTTTCGGAGGAGCATAGCATCCAAGCTGGGTCTACGGTAATCTTTCACCCTTAATTACTCAAATTCATCTGGGGGATTATTTGTTGCAGAAAAGAAAGCTGGGCAGAACCGGTCTTCAGGTCTCCGTTGTCGGTTTTGGGGGCACATGGATTTCGCAACTAAGCATGGATAAAGCAGTGAAGGTTGTTCAAAGGGCTTTTGAGTTGGGCATCAACTACTTCGACACTGCGAAACTGGATGGAGACAGTGAAGAAAAGCTTGGAGCAGCACTGAAGGATGTAAGGGACGAGTGCGTTTTAGCCACGAAAACCGCTTCAAGAACCAGAAGCGAATCGCTGGCAGACTTCAAAAGCAGTCTAGGTCGGCTCAAGACGGACCGGCTGGATTTGATTCAGCTTCATGGAATAGATGACGAGAAAACTCTCCGTAAGGCAATGGGTTCAGGAGGTTCACTGGAAATGTGCAAAAAGGCTCGCTCTGAAGGCTTGGTAGACTTCATCGGCATAACCAGCCACAAGCCCCGCGTGTTGATTAAAGCCATTGAAACAAACGAGTTTGACACCATACTTGTGCCCCTTAATGTGGTGACAAGGCAAGCCTTAGAGGACTTATTGCCGCGGGCAAAAGAGTTGGACATCGGCGTTGCCATAATGAAGCCGTTATCAGCCAAGACATCCCAACTCATAACCTGCCTCTATAATCCCTCTCTGTCTCTGCTTTCTGACGAGCCTGAACTGAGGTCTCTTCTAGGGCAGGATTCAGCTTCGATGGTTCGAAACGCCCTCAGGTTTGTTTTGGCGCAGGATGTGTCCGTGGTTGTCACCGGATTGAAGTCAATTAAAGAAGTTGAGACAGCTGCTCAGGTAGGAAACAGATACAGAGAGTTAACAAGCGATGAGGAAGAACGGTTTAGCGTCCAATTTGGTGATGAATACTGCCGAGACTGCGGACTCTGTTTACCCTGCCCACAAAACATCGACATCGCCGCCATACTCAGATTTCAAACATTATACGCAACCTACGGCTTGAAGAGTTGGGCAAAAAAACTGTACAACGGACTTGAAGTTGACGTCACAAACTGCACAGAATGCGACAAATGTGAACCAAAATGTCCCTATAACCTGCCCGTAGTGTCTCTGCTGAAAGAGGCGCAGGCGTGTCTGCAGAGCTAGTTTCACTATTTTTTCTAGAAGATGTTTTTGATTCGCCACAGGATGTGATTCACGGCTGTTCGAGCCATTACTTTGCTGTAGAAGTTTCCTTTAAACATGTGACGTAGCACATATTTCGGAGAATAGAAGCTGTTATAGAATGATGTTCTCAGTTTTCTGATGTCCTCAGCCGACAGGTTGGGGTTCTTGAAAATGGGTGTTATTGTGTCGTAGCGTCCCCAATCATTGGATATCTCATAGCCCATCTCCTCCACGAGCCTGCGAAGGTCAGTGCCAGGATACGGCGTCGCCACGCAAATGTACACGTCATCCGGATCCGCCTTTTTGACGAGGTCAATGGTCTGCATCAGCATATTCCGCGTTTCTCCAGGATAACCAATAATCACTGAAATAGCAACAAACAAACCAGCATCCTTCGCCATCTTGATTGCTTTCCTGTTCTGCTCAACCGTTGTTCCCTTATTTACGGCATCCAGTATCTTCTGGCATCCAGATTCGACACCGAAGAAAACTTGTTGGCAGTTAGCATTCCGCATTGTAGCCAGAAGGTCTTCAGAAACTTTGCTGACTCTGGTTTGGCAGTCCCATGGAAGACCGATTTTTCTGTTCCTGATTTCTTCACAGATCGTGACTGCCCTTTTTGTGTCAAGCGTGAAGGTGTCATCGTAGAATGAGAAGGCGTCGGCTCCATGCACGTCCCTTAGCCACTCCAGCTCATCCACGATGCTTTTAGGGCTCCGCGCCCTGAAGGCTTTCCCGAACATTCTGGCTGTCGTACAGAAGGAACACTGTGAGGGGCAGCCTCTGCTTGTCATTATCGGCAGCATTTTTCTGCCAAAAAGCCGGTACTTCTCTAATGAGAAGTATTTGTATGCGGGACGTGGCAGCTCGTCAAGTTTTTGGATAGGTAGTCTGTTGGGCGTGCGAACTGTCTGTCCATTGTTCCTGAAAGTTATGCCTTCAATGCCTTTGAGTGCCTTCTGGTTGGAGACGTTTTGTGCCAGCTCCAGCAGCGTTTCCTCGCCCTCGCCCCTAACCACTACGTCTATTGCCTGCTCTTCGGCGAGAACCTGCTCATCCATGAAAGTGGCGTGTGGTCCTCCAATGACAACCATTGCGTCAGGGCACACCTCTTTTGCGGCATGCGCGGATAATAGAGCTGACTGTATCGTTGGCGTCATAGAAGTGATTCCAATCAGGTCTGGCTGGATAGAGGCTAACTTTGTTTTCAGTTGCTCAAGGTCAATCTCCTGCGCTGGGCAGTCTATCACAGTTACTTCATGCCCGTCTTCTTCCAAGACAGCGGCTAGGTAGGCTAAGCCCATGGGTAGGTAAAGCTGATGCCGATAGACACCCTTTAGTGGCGGCGGATTGACAAGCGTTGTCTCAACTTTTCCTTGCATCTACCTACCCTCTAATTCATTTTTCCTAATAATGCCCTTATTGCCTTTTTTGGGTTTCGAATAGCCTTCACCAGTTTATCGCGGGAGATGCCCTGATTTATCATGTTTGCCTGCGCACACAATTGACGCAAATCATCCGCCGTGAACTCTTCAGTTTCGATGAGCGGCTCAATCGCAGCTAAGGCTTCATCACTGAACTCTTCTCGTAAGAAGCCGCCACGTTCAGCCAGTTCATAAAGCTCTGTTCCATACAGCGGCGTGGCTATGCTGAATTGGAAGGTGCTGGCTCCCAACTTTTTCAGTTTATAAGCGAATTTTATGGTTTCTTTTATGTCCTCTTTGGTTTCGCCAATAATCCCGAGGATAAAGAAGACGCCTACCTTGATTCCCGCTTTTTTGGCTAAAACAACCGCTCTTTCAACATCCTTCAAGTCAAGGTTCTTTTTGATGACGTCATTCACGACACGTTGGACGCCAGACTCGGGAGCAACCCGTATTCCCCTGCATCCAGACCTCCTCATCCTCCTCAAAAGCTCTTCGTCAAGTCTGTCCGCCCTAACTCCATTTGGAACATACCACTCAATGTCCAGTCCCCTCTCCACAATCAAGTCACAAATTTTTTCTACCCGCTTCTTGACCATCGTCATGTTTTCGTCAACAAAGTCGATCTGTCTGATGGAGTAGGTGCGGACTACCTGCTCTATCTCATCAACCACATTCTCGGGGCTTCTGCCTCGCCAAGTTTTTCCCATAACTATGTGGTTAGAACAGAAAATGCAGTTGTGGGGGCAGCCTCTGCTTGTCATAATCAATGTGTAACGTTTGCTTATTTCGCCTCTGATGGCTTTTTCTTTGACAGCCTCAAAGTATATGTCCATCGGAAGCAGGTGCCGTGCCGGAAAGGGCAGAGCATCCAAATCTCTAATCTCCGGTCTCGGAGGCGTAATAACAGTCTTGCCGTTTTCGATGAAGCCGATTCCCTTTATATCCTTCAGGTTCTCGCCTGTGCCTTGTTCTAGTGCGTCAACTAACTCAAGCAATGAATATTCTGGTTCTCCTCTCACAACAAAATCTATGCTCGGGTTTGAGAGACACTCCACAGGTCGTGCGGAGGGATGCAGCCCATCCAAAACGGTGACGATGTCTCCGTCAACGTTCTTTACTACATCTGCCACTTCAAATGCGGCTTTGGACCAGCCAGAAAAGGGGATATTAATTTCAACAATGTCTGGCGACAGCCGCTTTATCCGGTCAGCTATCTCTTCATTGCTTAAGCCCACACGATACCTGGTTTCGCCTATTGGCTCAAGGTTCCTCCAGCCCTCTGTAGGCGAATCTATAATGCTTACCTTATGCTGCTTTTCCAGCACCGCCGCAACATACGCTATTCCCAACGGCTGATACACCGTCGGCTTTCCCCAAGCTTTCGGGTGGATACGCGGCGGATTAATCAAGCAAACACGCATTTTGTCATTCACTACACATGGCACGCAAGTTTGTAAATGATTCTTTTCTTGTTTCAGGCAGGTCTAAACAATATTTGTTATCCTATTGAAACCTGTAACACATATTAAGCATGTGGTTTCTTGTAACTTTGGAAACTGCAACATCTAGGCGAGAAATATGAAACCGCATGTAACCCTCGTGAATCCGCCATACCCCCCGAATGCACACCAGCACATTCCTTTCCCTCAGCTGGGTATGGGCTACTTAGCTGCTATTTTAGAACAAAACGGGTACACCGTTGACGTTGTAGACTGCCAAGCCCTCATGATCTCCCTTGACGAATTCAGAAGCGAAATCAGTAAACGTAAACCTGACGTTGTTGGAATAACCTCCATCACCCTCACGTACAAGTCGGCGCTGCAGATAGCAACAATAGCCAAAGAAGTGCATCCGAACTGCTTAACTGTTCTTGGGGGTCCTCATGTGACGTTTTGGGACGAGAACGCACTGCAGGAGTGCCCCTCGGTTGACATTGTTGTCCGACGGGAGGGAGAATACACTCTGCTGGAGCTGGTGCAAAGATTGGAGGCAGGCAAACCCCTTCATGATGTTATAGGAACAACCTGCAGAAAAGACGGAAAGATTGTGAAGAACCCTGACAGACCCTTGATAGAAAATCTTGACGAACTTCCTTTTCCTGCCCGTCATCTCTGGCCTCTTGAGCAGCTTCGAAAACTTGAAGACATCTTCTATCTAACAACCAGTCGAGGCTGCACCTCTTGGTGCGACTTCTGCGCAGCTGTTAGAATGTTTGGGCGACGATACCGGATGCGAAGCCCCAAAGGCATCGTGGACGAGTTGGAGTATCTCAACAAAACCTACAATGCGACCAAGTTTACGTTCTGTGATGACGCCTTTACTATAGATCAGGGTAGAATCGAAGAACTGTGTAAAGAGATCAAAGACCGAAACTTGAAGATAGTGTGGAACTGTGGAACACGGGTGGACAAGGTTACAAAGGAGCTGCTCATCAAAATGAAGGATGCAGGCTGCGTTTCCGTGTGGTTTGGAGTGGAGTCCGGTTCACAAGAGGTCTTGGATGTTATGCATAAAGGAATCTCCACTTCACAAACGATCACCGCCATTGGATGGGTAAGAGAACTTGGGTTAACGCCCGTTCCGAACGTGCTCCTCGGCTATCCAGGCGAAACCACGGAGACCGCTTGGCAGACCATCAAGTTTGTTCAAAAAGTAAGCCCTGACAATATAGCTTTCTATAACATAGCTACGCCTCTCCCAGGAACGCCCATGTATGATCAAGTCAAAGAAAATGGTTGGCTAAAAGTAACCGACTTCGACAAATATGACTGCAAGACACCCCTCTTTGAAACGCCGACCATGAGCATGAAAGAGTTGGCGGAAATCAGCGAAAAGGCTTTTCAGAGCTTCTATCTGCGTCCCCGTTACATTCTTCACATGTGGGCTAAAGGTTGGATGTATGGCGTTTCGGCAACACGAATAGCGTTTAAGTACTTCGTTAGAGCAACAAAATCCAAAATTGGCATTACTTAATTCATGTTTTTACTGTATGAGTATTCCAGATTAGCCTCTACAGACTCCAGATTTGCTGAAATCAATCTTCCATCAACTGACTTTTCTAATTTTTGTCTCTAAAGTTCCTCAATGAACCATAAGAGCTGGTTCTGTTGTCTGTAAATATCTTTGTAGCTTTTAACATGGACTTGTCCAAAAGCTTAAATTTAGGTTCTAAGAGACCTAACGACCATAAGAGGTTATAGAAAATGGTAAAAAAACCTTCTGTTAAAGCTCCAATGACAAAAGATTTGCTGATGAAATATACCTTTATTGCTCTCGCTGTTCTCGCAGCTATATCTTGCATTTCATTTGGTTTAGACTCGCTTATAATATCTATAGTCGCGGTTTTAGTTGCTGTAGCTTGTGATTATCTGCTCTCGATGATAATGGGAAAAAAGGGACCCCTGAATACATGGTCTGCAGCTGTCTTCGGCTTAATCGTTGCCTTGTCATACACTTTAGGTGAAGCCCCAGCGATGGCTACTGAACAATTCTCAATACTGGGTGGTCCTGGTATTGACAAATTCCTGTATCCTGCTTTAATTTCGGCTCTCGGATTGATTGTTTTCAAGAAACTTCAAGGATTGGCTGGACGAAAATACGTTAATCCCGCTGCAATCGCTAAACTTATTGTTATCGGCTTAGTTCTGGCGCCTAGTTTTGCTCTTATACCTGCAGATCACATCGCTGTAGATTTGACAAACAAAGCCATTCCGAATCCATGGGGTGAAGGAGTACTCCAACCAATGAGCACCGAAATTTTCGGTTCAACTATGATATCATGCTATGGAAATCCAGCCTTGGATCCTATGAATCCCTACGTCTATGGCTCGTATGATAACCCCACTCCCGATGTTCTTTTCACCATGTTAGTGCAGAAGTATCACGGTTGGATAGGCGGCGTTTCTAGCATCGCTGTGATCGCAGTAGGACTAGTCCTGTTTGCTCTTCTTCGTGGATATATCAAATGGAGAGTAACTGTAGCTTACCTAGTAGCCACTACGCTGTTTTCTTTCATTGCAGGCTTCGTTTACGGTGGAGACATCCTGTTTAGACTAGTATTCCATCTATTCACTGGCAGTTCGATTTTCTTGGCATTCTTCATGGCAACGGACCCTGCAACTACCCCACTAACACGTTTAGGCCAAATTATATTCGGTGCGGGCTTAGCCATATTGACGATGGTCATTCAGATGTACACCGGGTTCTTGGGAGGATCTGTTCTTGCATTGGTGATCATGAATGTAACAACTCCTCTGCTGGATAAAGTCGGAGTTCCAAAACCCAGCGAAACTAGAATCAAAGTAAAGCTTCCGAAGGCCAAAAAGTTTGCCAGTGTCAGATCTACTGCCTGTGTTCGATGTGGAGAATGTCTAGTTGCATGCTGCAAGAATCTCTCACCCATATTGATTAAGGAAGCCGTCGACAAGGGAGATTGGGCAAGAGTTGAGAAGCTGGGTGTGGCACACTGTGACAACTGCGGTTACTGCTCTTTAGTTTGTCCTGCGAGAATTGATCTGCAAACTATAATCGTTTCTGCTAGAGATAAGATAAAAAAAACATAGCAACACCCGCCAAAAATAAAAAACAATAACCCAGTGCGTTTTTCAACGCACTTTTTATTTTTTTGACTAAAAATTGCTGGTGTTAGCCAAAACTAGAATCTTTTTTGAGATAACTCTTTAGGCCTTTTTGAGGTTGCTTGCTTGAGGCATACGCATATCAAATGGGTGAAAAGCTTATTAAGTAATAGCTATGTAAATAGAAGCAAAGAGGAAAAAAAACATGTCATTTACAGAGAAACTTTATGCTTTACTCTTCAGTGAAATTTCGCTGGGCCTTGTCTTGCCAATTATTTTCGGTATTTTAATCATCGTCTTCCCAACAGTACTCTATGACGCACTGGCACCCATAAACATACATTTCCCCGCCTTTTTGTGGGGTGGACCAGAGATTCCATTAGAGCATATTTTAACTCAAGGTGTCGCCCAAGGTTTGCTTGCTTGTGCTATCCCTATATTTATTGGACTTGCTTGGAATAGGTGGGCTGGAGGAGCTTCTGGTTTTCTGCTTAGTGTCTTTTGGGTTGTAGCATCAATGGCGCAATTTGGCGATTGGTTTGTTCCAGGTGTTGACTGGTTAGGGCAAGTAATTGCTGGAATGCTTGCTGGATACATTGCAGGGGCATTAATGGCACGTGCAAAAATGCGCGGTAAAGACACTCTGAAAAGTGCGCTAATAGCTGCAATAGTGGCTGCCGTTGTCGCAACAGTATTTGTTACTCAAACATATGTTTGGTATTCCCCAATGTTCAAGAGTAGCACTCTTCCTCCACATGGAACGGGTACTGTCGAATGGGGTGGATTAGCGTTGTGGGATTCAATAAGCTATAATTACTTCATCAATGGCGCAATCTACGGTGTCTGGGCTTTAATAGGCGCATTCATATCTAGAGTAGCAAAATGGTTCATGGTATAGACAGCAAAACCACCAACCCCTTCTTTCTTTTTTGTTCTTAACAACTTTTGAGTTGGAGTATTAGGAAATATTTTTAATTTCATTCATTTTTATTAAACAACGCTGAAACTCACATATCTTGCTGGTCATATTTTTATCGAAAACGTGTTTTGTGTATGTGCTATTTTGAGGTACGCGCATGATTATCCAAAAGATGTTGAGCTTGAGTATCTTCGCCCACCTATATTCTTCGCATGTTCACCAAGGGACCAATGTATGGTCTTTCAGCTACGCAAACAGCTTTGGAGCATCTCTTTAAATACATAAAACCTAAATTTCAGTGTCTATGACCTGCCAAGATAGTTTTTCTTACCCGGGAGGGAGGGCATGGTCGATACGCAAAAAATGTGCATTTGCATCCTTTTTATATTTGAACCTTAATTAGACGCTTTGTATGTCTTAAATGATACATGAGATTTGAAATCGAAAAATTGAGGGATAAAAGCCATTTTGTTTTTGGATAAAGATCTTCAAGAAAAGATTCGTGAAGCAAACGTTGCTCTTCATCGGGTCGAGGCAAAATATTACGAGTTGATTCATCCGGAAGTATATGGCAGGCATGAGCAGAAGAGATTACGTTCTACATTAAAGATGGTAGACGCACTAGTAGCGGATGGTCGTGTGCATGCAAAGAAGGCTCTTGATGTTGGGGCGGGTACCGGAAACTTAACTGGTAAACTTCTGCAGATGGGCTACCATGTAACTGCGTTAGACCTCTCTGCGGAAATGTGCAGGATTTTGGAAAAGAAGTACAAGAATTATTTAGAGTCCCAAAAATTGGTTGTTGTCAATTCGCCGATAGAAGATGCAGGTTTTTACAGAGGTGACTTTGATTTAGTTGCTTGTTATTCTGTGTTGCATCATCTACCAGATTATGTAGGTGCAGTTCAAAGGTTTTCTGGTTTTTTGAAAAAAGGTGGTGTGATGTATCTGGATCATGAAGGCTCTCCGTTTTATTGGAAGAGTGAAGCAACCAGTGCAGCGTGTGTGGTGAAGTCTGTTTATTTTCATTCTAACCTGCTGCTTAATGCTCTATATTTTCGGCTTTCAAGGCTGAATGTTCCTCCTCTTGATTATGAATTATCTGATTACTGGTACAATAAAGAGCATCCTTTAGATCATGAGAAAATAAAGCGTGTGTTTGAGGACGAGGACTTTGCTTTTTTTAAGCGAACCGACTATTACATCAAATCTAGAACATGGGTTCCAAACCCGATTTTTTATGTGTACAGGCGTACTTGTAAGCCTGAAACGAGTTTTTGGGTAGCTAAAAAGTAGCTCCGATGTGTTTATAGATACATTTCGTGCCTGGGAAAAGGGAATTACCATCATATCCCCGTATGTAGCAAAATATTTAAACATCTAGTTACAAACGTAGCTGACGTTACCAAAAAAATTGAGGAATGACAAAGATGAACACTGGTAAGAGTAAATCAGAAATA
>Ga0307424_1001520_pt1 | contig 12160 bp, 10 predicted proteins | sample SalMarWE160320MG_FD_202157 | JGI IMG/M metagenome (GOLD analysis project Ga0307424, IMG submission 202157) | Salt marsh sediment microbial communities from the Plum Island Ecosystem LTER, Massachusetts, United States - WE1603-20 | ecosystem: Environmental > Aquatic > Marine > Intertidal zone >...
TTGGAGACATCCGGCCTTTCCGAAAAGGGCCTTGAGGATGCCCTCAAGATCCAGGAGGAAAAGGGTGGTCGAATAGGGGAGATCCTTATCCGGCAGGGGGCTGTCACAGAGACAGAGCTTTTAAATGCCCTCGGCATCCAGTTCGATCTACCGGTCTTGACAACCCTCTCCACTCGCGATATAGACACATCCTTTGCTGAAGAGATTCCGATTCAGTTTCTCAAGAAACATAGAATGGCCCCCGTTGTTACTTCCAGCGGCGCTACCCTTGCCATCAATGATCCACTCCTGTTTCAGCCCTTAGATGATCTGAGACTTCTTACCGGTCTGAAAGAGGCAGGGGTAGTCTTGGCTCCCTATGGGAGTATTCTCTCTGTCATCAACTTTGCATATGACATGAACCGCGATTCAGCAGAACAGGTCATAGAGGATATGCACGGTGAAGAGACCAGTCAGATCCTCTCCGAGATTGAAGAGACCGGAGATCTCCTCGAGGACACCAGCGATGCCCCTGTTGTAAAGCTGGTAAACCTGATGCTCTCCCAGGCCGTAAAGGCCAGGGCCAGCGATATTCACATCGAGCACTCCCAGCACACGCTCAAGATTCGCAACCGGGTGGACGGGATCCTTTACGATATGCTCTCGCCGCCCAAACATATTCAATCGGCCCTGATCTCCCGCATCAAGATCATGGCCAAGATGAACATCGCAGAGAAAAGACTGCCCCAGGACGGCCGGATCGAGATCAGGATTGCTGACAAAAACATCGACATCCGGGTGTCCACCATTCCGGTGGCCTTCGGGGAACGGGTTGTGCTTCGACTGTTAGACAAGACCAATGTCCTGTTAGATGCCTCTGACCTCGGCATGCCGGCTGACCGTTTGAGAGAATTTGACAGGCTTATTCGATCCCCGCACGGGATCATTCTGGTCACAGGACCTACCGGAAGCGGGAAGACCACCACCCTCTATGCAGCCCTTTCCACCATTAACAAGACCGACATCAACATCATTACCATAGAGGACCCTATTGAGTACCAGATTGAAGGGATCGGCCAGATTCAGGTCAATCCAAAGATAGACCTCACCTTTGCCAAGGGACTTCGATCCATCGTCCGTCAGGACCCGGACGTAATTCTTGTGGGTGAAATACGTGATCTGGAAACCGCCGAGATTGCCACTCAGTCGGCCCTGACCGGGCATTTGGTGTTTTCGACACTGCACACTAATGATGCTGCCAGCGCCACGACCCGGCTTATTGACATGGGAATAGAGCCTTTCTTGGTTACATCCTCAGTAACCGCCATTTTGGCCCAGAGGCTGGTCCGCGTCATTTGCAGGGATTGCAAAGAGGAATATACGCCGGACAGGGAATCTCTGCAGGGTATCGGCATTTCCCCTGAGATGGTTGCAGGAAGAAAAATCTACCGGGGCCGGGGATGCCCTTCGTGCCTTGATACGGGATTCAAGGGGAGGACCGGCGTGTTCGAATTGATGATCTTAGATGAACCGGTCAGAAATCTGATACTGAAAACCTCTGATGCCAATGCCATAAAACAGAAGGCGGTTGAGCAGGGGATGTCTACCCTGCGCCAGGACGGGGCACAGAAGGTATTAAGCGGGATCACGACCATTGAAGAGGTCTTCAGGGTTACCTATCAATAGGGATCAAAACTCCCTTGTGCCATCTTCCGGATTGCGAACGATCCGTTATCCTGCCGCGGCCGTCCTTGCGGGGCTGTTTGCCTCACAAGTCTTAGCCACCCTGCAGGTGTATCTCTCTAATAAAGTCCTTTACCGCACCCTTACAGCCATTAATGATGCCGGATATCTTGCAGTGCCGAACCGGCAGGTTATGGATCGTCTGCAGGAATTTGGTCCGGCCTTTTGTGGGGGGATTTTTTTTACCCTGAGTGTGGGGGCCGGTCTTTCTCTCCTCTCCTTTGCCGCTGCCTGGGTCTGGGATCGCCTTTTCTCTCGCAAAACCATCCCCCTGAGTTTCCTCCTGTTCCTCTGGGCCGGGTCTCTTGCAATAGCAAACTGGAAAGGGTTTTCTCCTATGGTCAGCGCCTATTTTTTTGTGATACCGGGTGTGGTTTTTTGGGTCACATTGAGATTGATGCCCCCGCAAACGGAAAGGCATCCCTGGTTCTACAGGATTGCTCCTCTGATTCCGATCGCCCTGTTGGCCTGTTTGTGGGGATCCCAAATGGACGGCCATCTATTTGCAGACCTCAGGGACAAACTCCTCTTGTCCAATCCTTTAGGAACAAGGATAACGGATTTCTATTATAGATATACCCTCTACCCCGCAGAGGTCTTCAAGTCTTTGGATCAGAAGACCATCAAGACCTGCAATCTTGAACAGATCAAGAAGAGATCTCTTAAAAGAGTGTTGGAAGGGAAATTACTCAACTACGATTATCTCAATACAGGGGTAGATGGGGAGGTTGACCTGACCATAAGGGAAGAGGGGAAGACCCTGATATTTGAAAATAGAGGGAAGCCGGTTCTGAGGGCCACTGCCAATGATTTCCTTTCAGCCCCGGCCAATATTCTGAGACAGTTTTCTTCAGAAACGGACAGATATCCCTTCTTCCGTCAATTCACCTTTTTTTCGCTCTTGATAGGGTTTCCGATCACCCTCTATCTTTTCCTCTATGCTATTCTCCTGTCGTTGTTAAGCCAGTTTTTTGATCTGAGGGCCTCCTCAGTGGCGGCCTCAAGCCTCTGTTTTTCAGCAGGCGTTTTCCTGTTGGCGCCTCTCCTTCTTGGCATGCCGGGAAATATTGACAGGAAAGATTTGAGCCGGACCATGGAATCAGGATGTCGGCAGGAGAGGAGCGATGTGGACCATCTTCTCAAAAAGATCGAAGAATCAGATAAGTGGTATGACCAATGGCGTGCCTACAGGGCGCTGAGGGCTCTTGGATGGAAGCAGGCAGGGGGTCAAGAGAGGCAATTAAATCGGATTGACAATCCTCTAAATAAATATTATAATAAGATTAATGGCAAGATAACTAGGAGGATCAATTATGGGATATGCAAAGATAAGCGTGACCATTCCCCAGGAGATATACTTGGGCATTAAAGATTTTTCATTGAAAAATAATGTAAAGTTAAGTCACCTGGTCGCAGAAGCGCTTTTGGACAAACTCAGAAGGATGAAAGAAGAGGCCCTGATCAATCAGATAAACAAAATTTACGATGACCCGGAGGTTTCTGAAGAGCAACATTTGATGGCAGAATCGATTGGAGAAAACACGGATGTGGAGGAACTGCCATGGTGATGCCACGCCAGGGTGATATTTACTGGGTCAGATTCGGCCGGGCAACCGATTCCGGGCCAGCCGGCAAACGGCCTGCAGTTGTTATTCAAAACGACTTGTTAAACCGGAGCAAAATCAGGACAACGGTTGTTGTTCTGCTCACATCAAATCTTAAATTGGGTGCGGTACCGGGAAATGTGAGCTTAAACAAGGGAGCCGCAAATCTTCCAAAACCAAGCGTTGTCGTTGTGAGTCAATTGGCCACTGTAGACAAGGGTCGGCTGCTTGAAAAGATAGGCACCCTGAGAAGCGAGATGAAAGAAGAAATTGTTCGGGGCTGCAGAGACGTTATCAGCCTGGTCCAAGGATGACAATTTAAGGCGTTTGGATGGAAGCAGACAGGGTCCAGATAAAGACGCTGGCCATATGCCTTGCAGCGGTCATTGCAGTGGAAGCTCTCTTGAGAGCGGGTCTGGGGCCGGTAGTGCGTCACCCGATGATGGTCTCAGGCGCGGTGCGTCTTGTGGAGGCCGGGCTCATCATCATGATTGTCTTTATCCGGGAAAAGGGCCTCGACGCCATTGGATTGTCCCTGAAGGGGGTCGTTCCGGGGATTAGGAGGGGGTTGATCTGGGCTGCGGGTTTCGGGTTGGTTGTTTTGTTGGGCGGTGTCCTCGCTTATGTCATGGGGATCAACCCGCTATCGTTGATACATACCCATCTTCCGGCAAAACCCGGTGATATAGGCCTTTTTTTTCTTGTAGGCGGCCTCATAGGTCCCCTGACAGAAGAGATCTTTTTCAGGGGTATCCTCTACGGTTTTTTCAGGCAATGGGGGGGCCTGGCGGCCATCCTTTTGAGCACCCTCGCATTTGTCATGGCACACCCCGTTTTTCCCGGAGTACCTCTAACCCAGGTGGTAGGGGGCATCCTCTTTGCCGTGGCCTATGAGGTTGAAAAAAACCTCATGGCCCCCATCACCATTCATGCTTCAGGCAACATGGCGATCTTTGCCCTTTCCCTCAGCCCCCTCCTGCCGTCGAAATAAAACAACCCTTGTCGTCGTCCTTTTTCTCGACGGTAATACTAACTGTATCCGTGTCCGTCTCGCCGCCGTTATCGGTGACCTTCAACTCGAAGGTTAGCGTTATGTTATCTCCCTCAACATCGGGCGCGGCAAAGCCTGGCTCAACCTCAGTAGAATCGAACGGGGTAATGGAAGTCCCTTCAGTCTGGGTCCATGTATAAAGCGGGATGCCATAATCAGGATCAGAGGAATTGGATCCATTCAGAGTAACAGTGTCGCCGGACTTCACGGTTTGATCAGGTCCCGCGTCGGCAGTGGGCCCCACATTGGTATTATTCCGGGCCGTGTTTCTTACGTCGTGATTAAACTTGGGCCATGCAACGTCTGCCAATTGGGTCGAGCCGCTTTCAATGGCATACAGCTTACCGTCCTCCGATCCCACATAGACGTCGCCGCCAAGACCTATGGTGGGTGACGAAGAAACAATGCCTCCGGTTACAAACGCCCATTTTTCGGTTCCATCCGATTTTAGCGCATAGAGCCTCCCATTATCCGATCCCACATAAATGGTGCCGTCAGATCCAATGGCCGGGGAGGAACGGATCGCCTTATCGGCGCCAGAAAAAACCCAGCTCTCTGTGCCGTCTGATTTTCTCGCATACAGTTTGTGGTCGTCCGACCCTACAAAGATGATTCCGTCAGTACCGATTGCAGGGGAGGATAAGACCTCTTCTCCGGTTTGAAAGGGCCATCCGGCTATTATTTCGCCATTGTCCGGGTTGAGGGCATATACGTTTTTGTCCCCTGAACCCACATAGATCGTGCCGTCAGATCCGATTGCAGGGGAGGAAGATATGGCCGCCGTGGGGGTAGTGAAGACCCACTTCTCCTTCCCTGTAGATTTTATTGCGTACAGCTTGTGATCATCCGAACCCACGTATATGATGCTATCGGAACCGACGGCCGGCGACGAGGTTACCTTCCCTCCGGTCACAAAGGGCCAGTCCCCTCCCTCGGCAGTTCCATCAACCTTGATGGCATACACCTTACCATCCTCTGAACCTACGTAGATAATACCCGAATTGCTGATCGCCGGCGAGGATGAGATGATCCCCCCGGTTTCAAAGTTCCATTGCTCCTTGCCGTCCGAATCTATGGCATAGAGCTTTTTATCTTCCGACCCCACATATATTCTTAAAACGCCGCCAAAATACCCTACGGCCGGTGAAGAGGAAACGGCCCCCCCGGTCTCAAACTCCCACTTCTTTGCACCGTTCGGCTGAACAGCATATAATTTGCCGTCATCCGAGCCCACGTATATCGTGCCATCGGGACCTATGACCGGGGAGGAACGTATCTTGCCGACGCTCCCCTCGGCTGGAAATTCCCACCTTTTCCCACCTTCCCCGGCCCACAAGGTTGGCGGACATAAGATGGCGAGCATGAAAAAGACAACCATTAAGTTCCATCCGGCTTTATGTCTCCGCACCATTATTTCTCCTTCATTTGAAACTTGAAACCTAAATTATTATCACTAAATTCCGCCTTTCTCAAGCGCAAAACTCAGTTCAAAAACATCTCTTTTATATTTGACACACAATTGCTGCGCTTTTATACTTATAATATTCAATACTGGGTAGTGGGTACTGGGTATTAGGTAGTGGTCTAAAACCCCGTCTTCAGCGGGACTGCGGGATAGATGAATACCAAATGATAAATGATAAGGGTTTCGTACGATGAGGCGCATATCTTTTTTTCTCTGTTTCCTTATATTCTCGGGTTGTTTTTGTTATGCCCGGGCTGATCAGGCATCTGCTGTTGATTCTGAGGCAACGACCGGTATCTATACTGAAGGACGGATCTCACTTCAACTCGTGTCCGGCGCCTTATTTTCTCTTACAGGGTTCCCGGAAGGAAGCCCTGCCCTGAATTACGCCCAGACCAATCTTCGGCTTGGATGGATGTTGGCCAGTCCCGGGCCCGGTCGAAGCGTCCTCAGGGGAAACTGGGAAGGGCTGGTGGAAGTTACCAACTCAATTATCTTTAAGGGCCCCGGGAATTATATAGGGGGGATAACAGGCCTGCTCCGTTACAACTTCGTTCAACCGGATTGGAAGCTGATCCCCTATATTCAAGGGGGAGTAGGGATTGTCTATAACGATGTATATAAGGATGATACACAGCAGGCAATTGGACAGGCCATTGAGTTCACTCCCCAGTGCACCATTGGTGTTCATTATCTGATTGACAAGAACTGGGCAGTGGACGCTGAAGGGATGTTTCATCACATCTCCAACGCCGGCATGTCAAGAAGGAACAACAGCATCAATTCTTTGGGCGGCCTTATAGGGATTACATATTTTTTTGATTAGGATCGGGGATTTACGCTTTAATCATTGTTTGTGCCTATCCCCAAAAAGGCTGATCCCGAACTCCGAACAAGGAATTCGCCTGTTAAGGTTTTTTAAAAGACTGACGTCTAAACTCCGAAAGAATGAAGGTTTCGACCCGAGACGATGGTCAAGGCCAGGATTGTTTATGAATGTATGGTAAGTTTAAGTTGCTTCAATTAATCCGCAATCCGCAATCCAAAATCAAAGGAGGGTGCCATGGAGATGCTTCTTGCAAAGGAATTGACGATACCTCTTTATCAGGTGGGGTTGTTTTTACTTTTCGGGACTGTGGTGTTATTTTTAGGGAGGGTAAAACTGGCCTTGCTTGTTAATTACCTGTTTGTGTTTTATTGGGGGTATTGGCTCAATAAGGAGGCTCTCTTTGGCCCTGGCATCCCCACAATAAATTCGTTTACATTAGGTGTTTACGGGTTCAGCGCCTTGATTTTTATTCTTGCTATAATCGGATTTCTTCACCGTCCTGCTTAATAGTTGTTCACCGCACAGGTTGAGATTTCTCAGGAAAAATATGAATAACAAGAAAATATCTGTGGTAATTTTTGATTGTGACGGGGTTATGTTTGACTCCCGCCAGGCCAATATCAATTTTTATAACCACCTCCTTGAGCGTTATGGCCTTCCGCTCATGAACGAAGACAAGGTGGCCTATGTCCACATGAACACGGCAGACAAGTCTGTCCGCTATATTTTTGAGGAGAGCCGGTTCACGGAGGAGGCCCAGGCCTACCGGATGCAGATGGACTACACCCCCTTTATAAGAGATATGATTATTGAACCGGGCCTGAAAAATCTCCTTGGCAAACTCAAGCCCCGGGTTGGTCTTGCAGTGGCCACCAACCGGAGCAACACTATCGACGAAGTGCTTGAACAGAACGACCTGAGTCGGTTTTTTGATATTGTTGTCTCTTCCTTAGATGTCGAGAACCCAAAACCCCACCCGGAATCGATCCACAAGATCCTCGATTTCTTTGATATTGGTCCTGACAGGGCGGTTTATGTGGGGGATTCCCTCATCGATCTTGATACGGCCAAGGCAGCCGGGGTCTGTTTTATCGCTTATGGCAACGGGAATTTAGAGTCACACTTGAGGGCAGGGAGCATGGCGGAAATAGAGCAGATTCTTGCTGATATTGAAGAACAGGGCACTACTTAAGATACGAAGCAAAGTTTTTTTCGATATAAGAGCTTGGCACTGCGAAGTTGATTGCCTTATGGACTGTATTGCCTAAGCTGACAATGCCGATTAGACGACCTTCCTTGTCGACCAGCGGCCCCCCGCTATTACCCCCGATGATCGGTGCAGAAAACTGGACCCAATCACCCTTGAATTTGTAAGGCGGTCTCTTCATTTTCAGCTCTTTCTTCCAGTCTGATTCAAGAAATATGCGGCTGAAAATCCCCTTTGTAACGGTTTCCTTGAAGGCTAACAGGGGATTGCCTACGGCCCAGACCTCCTCTCCCGGCACCAAGGTCTTTGGGTCCCTGATCTTAAGGTAGGGAGTCGATCTCTTAGTCGCCACCTGGATCAGGGCAAGATCGTGTTTTTTGCTCTTTTTCAGTACCCGGACCCTGTATTTCCCGCTGTCTCCGGGAATCTCCGCCTTCATACTGTAGGTAGCGCCCTGTACCACATGCTTTGCCGTAACGGCTAAGCCGGTATCGTTGATGAAAAACCCTGAGGCACCTCCTCTTTTATTCTTAAGCCTGAAGGTGCACTGAATTGCGTGTTCGATGGGGCTTCTTGCTATTGGGGTGCTTTTTTCAGGGACAGGGGCTGCCTTGAATTTTCTTTCTTCGACCTCCCCTCCAACATCTTCTGACACCGGCGGCCGGTCAGAAAAGTGGACCTTTCCCCCCTTGTCCCGCCAGATATAGGCCTTTCCGGCAAAGGCATTGGCCGTGGCAAGGGAGAAAAGGAGAAGGAACGTTATAATGGTTCTTTGATATTTCATCATTTTTGAAATTTGAAATTGGAAATTTGAAATTGGAAAGCGGAGTGTCTATCCCTTTCCCTCGAATTTCCAATTTTTCCGCTTAAAAACGGGATCTTCGACCAGCATCCAGCATCCAGCATCAAGATAGAACCAGGACCTTATAACCCCTTTGCGCAAGAAACACACCGATTTCAGACGGGAGGTTCAGCGGGGTAGCAAAAACAGAATCACCGTTATGGGCGTAAAACAGAATCCCTTTCAGGGTGAGTTCCACATGGCTTGTGATATTGCCCGGGCTTGTCAAGAATAAGTGGGGGCCGGGCTCAAAATTCATATTAAGAAACTTGAGGGTTTTGGCAAGCATAGTCAAGGGTTCATGTTCTTTAGCGAGAGAGAGCACGGAAATCCCGTCATCCCTCAAAAGGGCAATAACCGCCGGGTCTAAACCGGTCAAATCAATGATGTGGCCTTTTCCCCTGATCTTCAGATAGAAATCCGCCTCAATGGTGAACCTGAAGTCATTATTCGCAGACTCGTAAGCCGGAATCCTCAGCCGTGTGGAGAAATCCTGACCGGTCAGGTTCAGTACCGCCCTTATTAATGACTCAGTGTCTTCTGCCTTTTCCAGGGTCGGCAACCTCTCTATATCATCTCTCTTTTCCTCCAACAGAGGATATTCAATAATCTCTACGCCAAGCGGTTTAAGATAGTCCTTTATGGTGCCGGGGGTGCCGTGGGACCGGGCCTGAAGCAGGTTTATAACAATAAATTCAGGACTTTTGCCTGGAGTAGTTTTGGGCGGGGTTACGATCCAGTCCCCGGTGATGCTGACAGGGATATCTCCCCCTAATTTGACGGGTTGACCCTTTCTTAATATCTTAGGGTATTTGAAAGCTCTCAGAATCTTATCGAGCGCTGAACGTAAGTCATCCTTCGTTGAAAGACGAACAACCCTGTAACTTTCCCAACTGGATTCTATAACTTTAGCCATTTTGTTTGAGAGGGCGCTGTGCAGATCCACTATCACGGTCATCCCCTTGTTAAGGCGGATAATGGGATAGGATTCCGCCTTGAGGTTGATATGGCCGCTCGATTTCAAAGGGATAAAGTGCTCTCCCGCTTGAATCCATTCTTCGCCCATTTGGGCGATGATGCTACCCAGGTCTTCGGTAACAAGGGGGATCCATTCTTGCCCGCTCCGTACCGGTGCAGGGTCATGCTCCGGTCTTGGCCGGGTCTTGACCTGGGCCCCTGTCTTCGCGGGTGGCGCCTTCACCTGCAAGGGTACGCTCCCGGGGACGGAGATGGCTACCTTGCGGGGGGATTTATCCAGATCACGCAATGCATGGGTTCCATCCGGGGTTTCATCAAATTGGGGTGGATAGAGAGGGAGTCTTATCACCTGCCCTGACAATATATGGTCCGGATTCTCCACTGAAGGGTTGCACTTCTTGAAGAGTTCGAGATATTCCCTGTTAAACCGTCTTGCTGAAAGGTCATACCGGGCCATGACCACCCGGCTCAGGATGTCCCCCCGTTTGACCTTGTATTCTAAGGATTTCAGTCGGGTGAGAGGGGCGGCCGCGGACCGTTTGCCCGGCCTAAGTGCTTTTTCCCCCTCTTCCGAGGGGAGAACCTTGACGAGGATAACAATCTTTTCACCGGGCTGTATCATATTCATGTTTTGGAGAGACACATTCAGTTTCCTCAGCACTTCAAGGAGTTGCGGCAGGGTATGATCATTCAGAGCTCCCTTTTCCCTCAGGATTTTGGCAATCCAGTCCCCCTCCTTGACGACATATTCCTCTGTCTGGAGCGTCTTGGCATCTATGCCTGGGATTTTCTCTCCTAATGCTGCCGCATCCGGGTTTGGGGCGAGCTGTTCTGTTCCCCGGGACCCGTCAGGGGAATAGGGAGGGGTCTTCTCTTCCGCACCGCCTGCCGGAAGAAAGAGAAACACAAGGAACAGCAATGAGGCGCATAGGGAAAGGAATATGTATTTGGGGGTGGAATTCATTAACATTAAAGCTCTCTTGAATCAGTGTCTTTTGACAGGATTGACAGGAATCACGGGATAAATACGAAGCAATGTTCCCTATTCCCACTATTCCTTTTTCCTTCTCGCGAAGCGATTTGGTTTTCAAGCTTTCTTCGGGAAAGGTTGAAGGACAAAACAAAATCCTGAAGATCGGGTTAATCCTGTCTAAAAGAAGGTTAGAGAAGTACCCCTATTTCCATTATTAATAGGTGTATGTCAATGTCTGATCGCTGCCGGAACTGCCTGGTACATCGGGCAGGGTATTGGCAGGCGTGTACTCGATAACAATCTGGTCTTCACTGCTGACAGTTACGTAAAAGCGGTAGGGGATGTTGGTTGAGGCATCCCCGGGATCCCTGAAAGTTCCCCGATTGACATAGGAATCTGCATATGTAATGTCGTAAATAACAGCTTCAGTGCCGGTCTTGGGTTTGTAGGTCACCTTGAATGTTGTCCCTGCGATAGGGGGATTTCCATTGATGTCTTGAATATAGATCGTGAAGAAGACCACATCGCCACTCCGGGCCTGGCTCACATCGAGGGAGCACTGGCCTGAAAAGAGGACCGGCATCCGGGCCATGATGGTGTTGGACAGGCCTGTTTTACTCCCCTGCCATGAGGGGCTTCCCGTATCCAGTCCACTGGTGGCCTTATAGAGGTTGATCCCTTCTCCCCCCGCAAAAAGGGCGGACGGGTTGGAAGGTATGTTTGCTGCCAAGGCAAAGAGGGCCTTTCCGCTCAGGCCGGAATTCGCCTTGGTCCAGGGATCTGATGTCATGGTCCCGTCGGAATTCAGTGTATGAAAATAGACATCCCCTGTTGCCTGATCCGGCGGTCCTGTATAGGCTATGGCATACAGCCGGTGATTGACCGGGTCTACCAGGATGTCCTTTATGGTGGCGCTCATGCCCGAATCCATGCCGGCGGCATACTGGGTCCAGGTGGCGCCGCTGTTTGTGCTGACCCATACGCCTCCGTTTTGCGTGCCCGCGTAGATAATATCGGTTGCGCCCCCTGTGGCTGTGGCATACAGGGCCAACGCGATGACATAGTCCCCGGTAAAGAGGGACAGCGAACTCCAGGTCTGCGCCCCGTTAGTGGTCTTGTACACCCCGGTGGCAGTGCCGGCGTAAAGGATGGCCGTGGCCCCGTGGGTGTGAGGGACCCTGACCATATCCCACACGGTCCAGCCATGGCCTAAGGTGCTGGCCGTGACCGTAAAGGTAAATCGGTCGTTGCTTGCAAAGGGAATCGACCCTTCGGTTATGATGAAGGAGACCTCTTCCCCGTCAGAGGTGTACCACTGATCATTGAATGCCCTGCTTGACTGCGTCCCGGATTCTGTTCCGGCGACTACCCAGTAGGTTAAGCCCGCCGTGGTGCTGAAGGTGAATTTATCGCCGGTCTCAAAGGGTGTTGTGCCGGCATAGATGGTGAACCCCACCTCACCCCCGTCCGAGGTATAGGCGGTGCCGGTG
>Ga0307424_1001521_pt1 | contig 12157 bp, 7 predicted proteins | sample SalMarWE160320MG_FD_202157 | JGI IMG/M metagenome (GOLD analysis project Ga0307424, IMG submission 202157) | Salt marsh sediment microbial communities from the Plum Island Ecosystem LTER, Massachusetts, United States - WE1603-20 | ecosystem: Environmental > Aquatic > Marine > Intertidal zone >...
AGCATTCGTGTTCAAGAGCAGCTTAGTGCCCAAGAAGAAAAAATTGACGATCTACAAACCTCTCTTGAGCAGCTCAGCATCCAGAACGAACAGCTTGCCGAACTACAAGGTATTCTTGATGCGCAAGAAGAACGACTTAATGAACTGCAAACCGCTCTAGATGACCTCAGCGTTCAGGGAGAACAGCTTAATGTCCAGCAGCAACAGCTTGGTGTCCAGCAAGCACAGATAATTGAACTGCAAAGCGCTCTAGATAAAACAAGAACCGACATCGAAGAAGTCACGTCAAATCTGTCGAATCTAGCCAATCAAATAAGCTCGCTCGATCAAAGTACATCTTCTAGTTTGGCTGAACTTGGAACCGCACTTGAAACCAGTGAGGGGCTCATATCCGAGCTTACAGACTTAGAGACTATAGTTAACCAGATGCTCGATCAGTCGCCACAGCAGGTCTACGAGGATGTATACCGGTCCGTTGTGGTGATCAGAACCCCTCTGGGACAGGGTTCAGGATTCATATTCAACTCTGCAAACATGATTGTCACCAACTACCATGTGGTTACAGAGGAAACAGACATCGAAATCGAGTTCTTTGACAGAACTAGAACACAAGCAATCGTGATAGGCTCCGACGCCTACTCTGATGTTGCAGTGCTAACAGTGCCTAATGCTCCATCCGAGGCTACGCCCCTAGTTTTCAGTGACCAAACCGACGTCTACATCGGACAGCAAGTAGTAGCAATAGGCAACCCTCTTGGGTTTGCAGACAGCCTTTCCGTCGGACACATAAGCCAGATTAACCGGACCCTTGGCATTGAGCCCATAATCGTGCCCGTATTACTGCTAGACCTGACTATTGCCCCAGGAAGTTCAGGCGGTCCATTGCTTGATCTTTCTGGAAAAGTTGTCGGAATAACAAACGCGGGCACCGATGTAGGCTTCAACTTTGCTGTTCCCCTTAACATATTGAGGCGGGTGATTCCCGCGCTTATAGCGGAGGGGGAGTATGTCCACCCTTTCATAGGCGTTTACCCTCTAGCGCTGACTCCTGACGTTGTAGCCGCATTGAATATTCTGAATGTTGATACTTACCAGACTGGGCTTCTAGTTATGGCTGTGGTTCCCGACTTTCCTGCGGCTGAAGCTGGATTAAACCCTGCTGTGAGTGGGGATCAAGGTTATACTGCGGTGGATATTATTTTGGCTGTTGATGGGTATCCAATGTTCATTGAAGAAGACTTGACTGCATATATGGAATTTGAGGTGTCGCCCGGTCAAGTTATCACTTTGACTCTTTGGCGGTCCGGTGTAACATCTTCAGTTGCGCTTACAACTACGGAGCGACCTGCTTACGAAGGTTAACTGATTTTGTTTCTTTGTGTTGTGCACTGAAGAATTAGCGAAAACAGTTCATTCTATTCTTGAGCCGAAATATGGAGATAACGACAGGAACATTAATTTCCTGAGGTTAAATCTTTAAGTTCTGTAGACATAGCATTAAGCGGCGAATACCTATGAAAAACTTCAAGGTACCCATCATTATAGTGAACTACAAAACATACTCTGAAGCCACAGGAAAAAAAGCGGTTAAACTGTCAAAAATCGCAGAAGAAGTAAACAGGGAAACAGGTGTGAACGTTTGCGTTGCTCCTCAATTGGCAGACCTCGCATCTGTTTGTAGTGCTGTTTCAATTCCAGTTTTTGCGCAACATATTGACCCCATATTTCCCGGAAACTCCACAGGGCATGTTCTTTTGGAATCTGTGAAAGAGACTGGAGCCATCGGAACCTTAATCAACCATTCAGAGCGGCGACTAAAACTGTGTGATATTGAAGCAATAATTGCGAGGACACGTGATGCCCGTATGGTTTCTGTGGTGTGCACTAACAATGCTGCGGTGAGCGAGGCTGCGGCTGCACTTAAGCCTGACATAGTTTCTTTGGAGCCGCCCGAGTTGATAGGAACTGGAATTCCCGTCTCTAAATCTAAGCCTGAGGTAGTCACTGAGACTGTTAAACTTGTTAAGCACGTGAACCCTTGTGTGATAACTCTTTGTGGTGCAGGAATAACCAAAGGCGAGGATGTGTCTGCTGCATTGAAGCTTGGCACCATGGGCGTTTTGGTTGCTAGTGGCATAGTTAAAGCCAAAGACCCCCGCAAAGTGATAATGGAGTTTGCAGAAGCAGTAAACAAATCATCATAGTTTGTTTATTGAACTGGCTATAATTTGTAATTCGATTTTAGGTGTGACATGATCTTGAACGTTGAACTCAGATGTATCTCATGCATTATCAATCGTGGCTACCTGCAAATCCAAGATGCCACAGACAACAAGTTTCTCCAGTTCAAAACGTTGTCGGCTATCCTAAGTTTCTTGGTTGAGGAATTCGAGCCAACAGCCAATCCTGCTTATCTGGGAACAAAACGGGACAGGCTGATAAGAGAGATGACCGGCAACCCTGACCCATACAAACAAAAGAAGCAGCTCAGCAACCAGAAGGCTCTGGACGTTCTGCCCCTAGCACAGAATATAATTATGAATGAATCTTCGCCGGAGCATCGTTTCAGGAAAGCTTGCCTCTCCGCCATTGTCGGCAACATCATGGAGTTTGATCTTCCCGATAACCCCTTCAAGTTCGGTGACCTTGAGAAGCTTATTCAAGATGCAGAAAGTGACTTGGCAGTAGATGAGATTTCCCAAATTTTCAAAGAAGCAAAGAACGCGAAAACTATTCTGTACCTGACTGACAACGCCGGAGAAATTGCCCTCGACACGTTGCTTGTCAAGGAGCTGAAGAATCTTGGCGCCCATGTTACTGTTGCGGTTAAGGATGGTCCGATACTCAACGATGCCACCTTGGAGGACGCGAAAGTTGTTGGAATGGACAAAGTGGCAGACAGGGTGATGTCCACTGGCTCAGATTCTGTTGGTTTGTTTCCTGAAGAATGTTCAGAAGAGTTCCTTGCTCTTTATCGTTCGGTGGATTTTGTGATGGCGAAGGGTATGGGTCACGCTGAAACCCTTACTGAACTTGAGCTCCCCCTTCCACATGCTCTGCTGCTGCGGAGCAAATGCAGCACAGTAGCTAGTCACTTCGGTGTGGCTACAGGAAAAAACATAGCCAAGCTCCTACATTAACCCTGACAAGGATGGCAGCAACTTGGACTTACCCAAAATAAATGTTGGGCAAGGAGTTCTATCAGACGTTAACGAGGCATTGAGCAGAGAATGGCTTGTAACCAACGGTTTAGGCGGATACTCTTCTTCAACAGTTTTGGGAATCAACACCCGCAAATATCATGGTCTTCTTGTTGCAGCTTTTAATCCGCCCGTGAACCGTTGGGTGCTTTTAACAAAACTTGACGATGAACTAAAAATCGGAAATAAAAGCTATGACCTCGGAGCAAACGAATTCAGGGATGTAATATACCCTAAAGGCTTCAGTTCTCTCTCAAAATTTATGGTTGCTCCCCTTCCCACCTTCAGGTATGCCGTGAATGGTGTTAGTCTCCAGAAGACAATCGTCATGCCTTACATGAAAAACGCGACAGCAGTAATCTATGAAGCAAGCAATCCCACAGAAGAAGAAGTGTCGGTTCATGTGTCTCCACTCGTCAACTCGAGGCACATCTACAACACAACCGACAAAAACAAGATAGAGTGGAGCTTCACCAAGAAACGCCAAGGACAAACAGTCACAATCGAGCCCTCAGACTCGCTTTCATACCTGATTCTATCATCAAGCAACGACGCCTCTTTTGTTGAAGAAAGCTGGTGGATCGAAAAAATGTTCTTCAGGGTTGATGCCTCCAGAAGCGAAAGCAGCATCGATGACAACTTTAGACCCGGATTCTTCAAGTTATCTGTAAACCCTAAAGAGACGAAACAATTTTATGTTCTTGCGGTGGCTGGAAAAAATGGGGCGGAAGCCCAGAGCCTCTTTTCTTCTTTTGGCACCGAAAATGCAGACATTAACTTGCTGTATCGTGAGGAGTTGGAGCGGCGGAAAGCCCTACTGAAACAGTTTAGTGAACACAACGCTGGCTTGGAACTCACAGATTGGTTGAAGTGGCTTGTCCAAGCTGCAGACTCGTTTATTGTGTCTAGGGCTTCAACCGGAAAGATGTCGGTGATTGCGGGTTACAGCTGGTTTGATGATTGGGGACGAGACGCCCTGATTTCGTTGCCGGGGCTGACGCTTGTTATGGGAAGGTTTGAGGATGCAAAAGAGATTCTGTTAACTTTTGAGCGTAACTGCAACAAGGGAGTTATTCCGAACCGTTTCTCGGACAAAGCTGGAGACATCCCACTATACAACACCGTGGATGCCACACTCTGGTTCTTCAGCGCAATCCTCCAATACCTCAAATACACTGGCGACTTCGGTTTTGTTCAAAAAAACCTGTGGAACACACTAAATAAGATAATTGATTATCATGTGGATGGAACCATCTTTGGTATTCACATGGAAGAAGACGGCTTGATCTCGCATGGTCCCCAGCTTACTTGGATGGACGCTACGACCATGGACGGCTTTGTTACGCCCCGAGACGGGAAGGCAGTGGAGATTCAAGCCCTATGGTATAACGCCCTGAAGACCATGCAGCTTCTAGCAAAACGTTTCAATCAAGCAGACAAAACCGAAACATACAGCAGTATGGCTGAAAAGGCTAAAGAGAGCTTTCTAGAACAGTTCTGGAACCCCAAAAACGGGTATCTCTGTGATGTAATTAACGATGATGGGGCTGATTTAACGTTACGTCCAAACCAGCTGATCGCCGCATCATTAGACTTTCCATTACTTGACAGAACCAAAAGCGAGAGCGTCGTTGAGGCTGTGTGGAAACGTTTGTGGGGAACATATGGACTACGAACCCTTCCTGAAACTGACCCAAGATACAGCGGAAAATATCTTGGCGACTGGGGACACCGCGACGGCGCATACCACAATGGCACTGTCTGGCCGTGGCTTCTAGGGCCCTTCACCACGGCATTCTTGAAGACAAAACGTCATGAAGAATCTTGGCGAAAATTTGCTTTCAACAATTTCTTGCAGCCCCTTTTCCAGACACAATTATCTCTGGCTGGGTTAGGAACGATAAGCGAAATATTTGATGGCAACGAGCCTCACGTTCCCAGAGGATGTATTGCTCAGGCTTGGAGCGTAGCTGAGCCTTTACGGGCATACGTTGAGGATGTAGCATTGATTCGTCCTCCATACGCGAAAGAAGTTCTAGAGGCTTAATTTTGTTATTTAGATTCCAGCCAGTTTCTTGATTTGAAAACGTTTTTTCCAGCAATTTTCACTTCCAGTGCATCTTTTTGTGGACACATTTCAACACATCGGAAACAGAGCATGCAACCTGAAACTGTAACATCGCCTCCTCGCATACTGTACACTTCAGTAACTTGAGTGGGGCAGACTCTTTGACAGATGCCACATTTAGTGCATTTAGCTTCATTTTTGTGCAGGCGCGTCAAGGCAATTTGTTTGAATGGTGTGAATGTGCTGAAGAGTGCGGTGAGTCCGCCTAGGGGACAGATTCTACACCAAAAACGTCTATACGCGAAAGAGAGACCGGTGACTAGAATCAAAACTGCTACATTTATTGAAGTGAGGTAATGTCCTGCGATATAAAATGGACCATATGTTATCTGAGCAACATATGCAAAATTCATGGACCCTAACAAGCATTCAACCATTATCGAAAGCGGTCTCATTGGGCAGACCAAACAGAAAGGCTCGTTAATGAACCCTACGATGCCTGCTTCTGTTCCCAAAGGTCCACCCGGTATGCTGCCTGGAATAAGTTCTGTGCCGAAAATGGCGTATGAACCAAAAACAACGCTTAAAACCAAAAAAGCTGCTATAATTATGTACCGAAGCTGTCCAAGCATAGCGTTTGTTTTTTTAGAAAAATTCAAATGATTTTTTCCAAAACGCGTTCGAAGACGCGTTATCAGGTCCATGTATAACCCGAAGGGGCATAACCATCCACAAAAAACTCGTCCCAAGACAACAGACATCAAAATAACTAAACTGACAACAACAACAAGTTTTTCCAAACCAGACGTCGAATAAAAGGCACCATACCCTATTCCAGATTCCCAAAAAGGAAAAATGTACGCTTGAAGTTGCCAAATCGGGCACGTAACTGTTCTTCCAGAAGGATAATAGCATGCAAGAACCGGAACAGAAATCCCGTCTGGAAACTGGCTGCCAAAGAGGCCATCGTCAATTAGGCGGTCACGTGGTGCTGTGCCCAGAGGTAGCCATCTGGGGTCTCCGAAAGGACCTAAAATGAGTCCCATGAAAATAGCCACAACAGCAACTATTTGGATGAAAAGTCTGAGATTACTAACGTTACTGGTTTTGGATTTTGTTAACTTAAGAATGAGCGTTATCCCTACAATCACTACGGCTATGAACGCGAATATTATGAGGGCGTCCAAATTTTCGGTTACCATTTTCCTTTACTTCACTCTTTTTGTATTAATTACTTTCTTAGTATGACGCAACCTTAGTCTGATTATTGCCGCCACAATCAGTGTTGCTGATACAAGAACTGTGGCTATGATGGCTACTGAGTGGCGTTCATAAAATGATTTGTTTGAGTTGTCTTCACCAAAAAAGTTGGAGTAACTCAAATACAGTATTGTAGCATTTGCCGTTGCTCCGGTAACTGTCAAGTTTGAATCAGCAAAAGTGCTCCATCCGTCACCTTCAGAGACTAAATCCTCGTTAAACAAAACAGTCCAGCCGCCTTCTTCTGGAGCAAAACCAAAATCAAAACTTTGTTCACCTTTTCCATCAACGATATAGCTTAGGATAAGCCCCTGAAACGTGGTGTTGAACCGCCTATATTCTGTGATTGTCAAATCGGAATCGTTAGCTGAAACAGTAAGGTTCAACATTTCTTGTTCTGTGCGGTTAAGAAGTAAATTAACGAACATCCATGCGCCATTCTCAAAACGTGCCAACTCGTAAGAGCCTTCCGTGGAAAAATTGAGGGCGCTGTTAGAATCTGGAAAACTAAATTTGTTTGCTGGCGTAAAAGCTGTGCTGCTTTGGGCGTATATAGGATGGTAAATCGAAATAAGAACCAACATAATGCTGAAGAATGTTTCACAAAATCTTACTTTTTTGTAGCCAATACTTTTTTTCAAGAAGCAAACTACCGCCATTTTTGTTGGTCATAAATTTGGTTGAAACTTTCCATATTTTGAAAACTGGTATTTACTGTTTATCTTAACGACAGCTAATAGTTCTTTCTAAAGGCATGTACTCGCAGCCCGATTGACTGTTATATCCGTATTTCGCCGCTTTGGTTTTGGATTAGTGAGGATGCTTCGTGGACGCTGATTTGGCCTGATGTGACTTTTTTCCAGAGATTGTATAAGCTCAAGGTTGTCAAAAATATTGTGTTGTTTGTTTCGAAAAAAAGTTTCATTGCAGAATCGAGGTGCTGTTTGTTTGTCCTGTCTTTGATTGACAAGTCCTTGTATGTGTTTGCTACGACTATGATCTTTCTTTTGTTTCTTTGGTTTTCAATGAATCTTGCTACTTTGTTGATTTCTGTCTCGTGTGCTTCAACTTTTCCTTTTGTTGATATTACTTGAACAGACATGTTGGTTAGGTTAAATTCAGATGTTTGAGTTGGTGTTATGCCCAAATCTTCTAAGATTTGATACACTGTTTTTGTGACTTTTTTGTCGTCTACTGAGAACAGGTTGAGGCATTTTTCATTTCGGTTACGTTCTGGACTTGCTATTTGGATTAACCCTGAGTATTCTTCTGTTTCCTTTTTAGCGGCTAAATCAATCAACAGTTTTATTGCCTTAGAACCGCTGATTTTTGTTGTTTTTGGCAAGAAATGAATCTTTCCTCTGTTACCCATTGTTACCGTGGCGGCTACTGGGTTCTGGGATTTGTTAACTGCAATAACCTCAAAACTGATGTTGTCTGTGTTTTGCCAGAACAGTTCGTTATACCATTTTTCGACATTTTCAAGGTACTCCGAGAATCTTTTGTTTATGATGTTTATTGTCTTTCCTAGCAGCATCGGGTTAACTGTCAGTTTTTGAGGAAAAGGTATCCACGAGTAGTTTAGGGGGATTTCTTTAAACAAAATTTTGAAAGGCTTTTCTATTATGCAGAAGATTTCTTTATTGTCTCGGACGAAAAGGCGCGACGCTCTTTTCAAGGCACCTATGTTCTTGAAGAGTGTTCGCGGATAATCTTTTGGAAACGAAGCCAGGTCAATTATCAGGCAATCATATTTTTCCAGATTACAAAAAGGCTTTGTCCACTCAATATTGTCTATTTCCTCGTGAGATAATGATCCTATTACAAGTATCTTATTCACGAGCAGTTTGACTCCCCTCTTTTATCAGGAATAACATCTTTAGGTTTTTAATAATTTGGGGTAACATTTGTTTGATGTGCTTGCTGATTTAAGATTTCCAAAATTAGGATACAAAACAAAGAAATATATCCTCACCGGGAATAAGTAATTTTAATCTATTATTAGTAGCTTAATGTTGGACGGATGACTGAATCTGCATAGGTACATGTTCGCAAAACATGATGTGAAGGTGAGGCAATCCTTCCCTGTCCTCCATTAACTCTTTGCGGTTAAAATTTAATCCAACCAACTACGGACGACGGGGCAAACCACAGATACAGTTATTTGACGTTCCTTAGATAAGAAGTTATAAAAGGGTACAGAAGAGTAGTTGCTTTTCGGAAATCTTGCCTTCAGTTTAGTGGTCAACCATGACGGATATTTGTTTAATGTTCGAGGTTCATCAGCCCTTCAGACTGAACCGAAACTTTCACTCAGACCTGCTGTCTAAAGGCAAGGTTGCAACAAAGGGCCTTTTTGACCTCTATTTTGACAATGAGCTAAACCGTTACGTCTTCGAGAGAGCCGCAAGAAAATGCTACCTCCCAGCAAACACTATAATCTTGGAGCAGATCGACAAAAGCAAGAGCGCAGGAAAACCGTTCAAGGTAAGCTATGGCATATCAGGCGTCTTTCTTGAGCAATGCCAACTGTGGAAACCCGAGCTCATCGAGTCCTTCAAGCAGCTCGCCGAAACTGGCTGTGTCGAATTCATGGACGAAACCTATTACCATTCCCTAGCCAGCCTCTACGGGACTGACCGCTCAGAGTTTATAGAACAGGTGAAACTGCACAGGCAACTCATAAAGGACCTCTTAGGTTATGAGCCAAAGTTTGTCGAAAACACTGAACTGCTATACAACAACAGCATAGCCACGACCATGGAGGAACTGGGCTACAAGGGCTCAGTCACAGAGGGCATCGACAGGACTCTTGTGGGACGAAGCCCCAATTATGTTTACAAAGCCAAAAACTCGGACCTCCGCGTGCTGCTCCGCAATTACCGCCTCTCCGACGACATGGGATTCCGTTTCTCCTCCACCAACTGGACCGAGTATCCTCTAGACGCAACAAAATATGCCCGCTGGCTAGCCGGAACCCAAGGACAGGTAATCGTGATCTTTGTTGACTACGAAACCTTTGGGGAACACCACTGGCCAGAAGGCGGAATCCACGAGTTCCTAAGGTATCTGCCAGAAGAAGTGAACAAATGGCATCACCTGAATTGGCGAACCCCCTCCGAAGTAATTGAACTGCACGAGCCTGTCGGCGAGGTCGACATCCACGAATACAACACGGTTTCATGGGCTGACATCGAACGAGACACCAGCGCATGGATTGGAAACCCAATGCAGAACATCTGCTACGATTCTCTGAAGGAACTGGAACCCTTAGTAAAAGGAATAGGCGACAGAGACCTGATTCGGCTGTGGCGTTACCTCCAAGTGAGCGACCACCTCTATTATCTCAGCATAAAGGGGGGAGGACCCGGAGACGTGCACAACTACTTCAGCTCCATGGGCAGCCCAGTGGAAGCCTTCGCCATCTACTCAAGAATTCTCTCAGACCTAGAAGCACGGGTCCGCGTAGAACTTGAGAAACCAGAACTTGCAGCAAAAAGGCTTCTGAGGCGTCTTCCCGCTGGCATGGGATTCACCTTCTCCTACGAGTTTGCCCGCTCATCTGCCTTAACCGTTCACAGTTTACACGAATTTTATTCAGCGCTGAAGACCATCGAAGTGAGTTCCATTCAGTATCATATAGAACGTGGAGATTTTGAGCGGTGGCTAAGCCAAGTTGTCGGCGACGATAAGCTAGCTGACCAGATAGCAACGGTTAACAGCTCAAAAAGAAGGTTGAAAGGCGAGGCTCTGCGCAGGAAGGTTCTTGGCATAACTGAAAGAAGATTAAAGCAATTGAAGAAAATCACTGATGTAGACTCTACAAGATTAAAGAAGAAGAATACCTAAGAGTGATGTATGTCATTGAGTCGAGAGGTTTTTGGTTATGATTAGAGACCCCGTCTGCGGATTGCCTTTACCGGAACCGAAGGAAGAATTCAGTGCTGAAGTCAGGGGAAAAACTTACCATTTCTGCGGCGAATACTGTAAACGTTCTTTCTTGCAGGGAAAAAAAATAGCCTATTTTTCTATGGAAATCGGGTTGGACGCTGACATTCACACCTACAGTGGAGGTTTAGGAGTATTAGCTGGCGACGTAATCAAGTCCAGCGCAGACCTTAAGATTCCGTTGGTGGGTGTCACTCTTGTCAGCAGGAAGGGCTACCTGAGGCAGGAACTCAGGGACGGAAAACAGATTGACCATCCTGACGATTGGACGCCCTCCAGCTTGATGACTGAGTTGCCGACCCAAGTCGAGTTGAAGATACAGAATCGGACAGTCAAAGTGAAGGCTTGGCTCTACGATTACCAGAGTCCTACTGGCGGATTGGTTTCTGTCCTGTTTCTTGACACCGATGTAGAAGGTAACTCCCCTGAAGACCGAGAAATCACCTGTTTCCTGTATGGCGGCGACAGAGAGTACCGGCTGAAGCAGGAGATTGTCCTGGGAATCGGCGGCGTGAAGATGCTTGAAGCCGCAGGCTTTCAGATAGGAAAATATCACATGAACGAAGGACATTCTGGTCTTCTCACGTTGGAGTTGCTGGCAAAGAACGGGAATGATTTGGATAGTGTTAGGGACCTTTGTATATTTACCACTCATACTCCGGTGGAGGCGGGTCACGACAAATTCTCGTATAGCCTTATCCAAAACATGTTGGGCGAAATAGTTCCTCTCGAAATCCTGAAGAAGCTTGGAGGAGTCGACCAGCTGAATATGACCCGTCTGGCTCTGAACACAAGCAAGTATGTGAATGGGGTAGCAAAAAGGCACAAGGAGTTTTCGTTGACCCTGTTTCCGGGCTATAATATCTCAGCTATAACTAATGGCGTCCACTCTTTCACGTGGACTTGCGAATGCTTCAGAATGCTTTATGACAAGTATTTGCCTGGGTGGGCAAACGAGCCTGAGTTGCTGGTCCGCGTGGACAGCATCCCAGATGAGGAGATTTGGCGCGCCCACATTGAAGCAAAAGAAAAGCTGATTCGTTATATCCGTGAACTTTCAGGCGTCCAGCTTGACCCTAACGTGCTTACGTTGGGTTTTGCGCGCAGATTCACCGGCTATAAACGTGCAACTTTGCTGTTTTCGAACCTGAAAAGGCTTGAGGAAATCAACAGGGTGGGCAAGATTCAGGTCGTCTTTGCGGGCAAGGCTCATCAGCGGGACTGGATGGGGAAACGGTTAATCGAAGAGATTCATGAAATGAAAGACCATCTGAAGGACGTAATGAAGATCGTATACCTAGAGAATTATGATCTACAGATGGCGGCGAAGCTCACTTCTGGCGTGGACGTCTGGCTGAACACCCCCATTCCACCCTTCGAGGCTTCTGGCACAAGCGGAATGAAAGCGGCGCATAATGGCGTGATCAACTTCAGTGTTTTGGATGGCTGGTGGGTAGAGGGCTGTATTGAGGGCGTCACAGGTTGGGCTATTGGACCTTCGCCGAAAGAGAACTTGGAGGAGTCTGAGCGGAGGCGCCGGGAGATTACGCAGTTGTACGACAAGCTGGAGTATCTGATTATTCCAACATTCTACAGGAACCGTGACGATTGGATACGTATGATGGAGAACTCGGTTGGAAAGGTTGCATACTACTTTAACAGCCACAGGATGATGCGTAGG
>Ga0307424_1001522_pt1 | contig 12152 bp, 13 predicted proteins | sample SalMarWE160320MG_FD_202157 | JGI IMG/M metagenome (GOLD analysis project Ga0307424, IMG submission 202157) | Salt marsh sediment microbial communities from the Plum Island Ecosystem LTER, Massachusetts, United States - WE1603-20 | ecosystem: Environmental > Aquatic > Marine > Intertidal zone >...
ACTGAATCAGGACGCGTCCGTCCTGCCGGAGCTGCGGGGCCTCGTGCTCAAGCTCGGCGGAATCGCCGACGCATTGAGAACCGCGCTCGAGGAGCGACAGTCGCGAATCCGCTGGGCGTTTCTCTACGGCTCCATGGCCAGCGGGCACGACACGGCCTCCAGCGACGTGGACCTGTTTGTCGTCGGAGACATCACCTCTCCGCAGCTCACCAGCCTCCTACGGCCAACCGCCGAGCTGCTCGGCCGGGAGATCAACCCGTATCTCATCACGCCGGCCGAATTCCGAGAGAAGCGGCGGGCGAAACAGCACTTCGTCTCCCGCGTGCTCGACGGTCCGAGAGTGGACCTGATTGGCGATGCCCGAACCGTTGAGGTCGCTCATTGAGCGCCGAGCCGACATGTACGTCAGCTCACTGCGCACCTACATCCAGGCCCTCGGCGGCGATCTGGAGATCGTTGCCCGGTTCTCCGATGGAGCGGTCCGGATTACGCAGTTCGAGGAGATCGGTCGCTAGACTGGTCGAAACAGCTCCTCGACGACCAGCGTGAACGCCTTGCGCGCGCCGGCGGGATGCCAGGACACGCGCTTGCGCTCGACCGTGGGGAACGTGACGGGCGGCGTCCAGACCTCGATGGCGCGCGCGTCCGCATCCACCACCCAGTAGGTCGCCACGCGGCGGTCCTGGTACAGGCGGCGCTTGGTGAATCGGTCCGCGCGCACCGACGACGGGCTCAGGATCTCCACGGCGAGCAGCAGCGTCTGGAGCCGCCGCCAGTCGAGTGGCCGCGCTTCTTCCAGGTCGGCGACGAACAGATCTGGCTGCACGAGAATGTCGGGACCCCAGGAGAGGTCCGCCGGCGACGCGAGCAGCAGGCCTACCCGTTCGCGCTCGACGTACGTGCCGAGCGCAAGTTGGAGGCGCTGCAGGACGAGCTGGTGCGGGAGCCGCGGCGCCGGCGTCACGAGCAGCTCCCCATGGACCACTTCGTACCGCTTCCCGTCGTCGGGGAGGGCCCGGACCATGTCCGCGGTGTAGTACGTCGGGGCGACCATGCCCATAAGCTCGGCTCGGCGCGGAGGGGAACGCAAGATGACACGTCCCACGATAGGAGCGACCGCGGGGGGAGGTGTCACCGTTTTCGCGCACCGGTAGGTCAACATATCGCCGCAGCGGCACACCCAAGCTGGCCCGCCAAGTGGCGTAAGCGCCTTTATTCGTAAGAGCTTGCGGCCCTGTCGGGCCGACCTGCAACGGTTCTCTGCAAGCTTATAACCAGCTCGAGGGACCTACTAGTTGTAGTAGTGGTGGGCTTCGGACTCGACCCTTACCTTCGCACCATGCCGACCATAGGCGGCGGCAGCGCATGGGCGTGGGGCGCGAGGGGGACTCCGGCCCATCATGCGAGGAGGCCTCGTGTACGTCTACACTGGTCTGTCCACCCGATTCGCGAGCGCGCAGAACGCGCACCGCGTGGGTCTCCTGATCACCATCGCCGGCGAGCGTGTGCGGGAACGGCCGGCCATCACCGGCGAGCCGGCGGATCCCACGGGGGCGGCGGCGGGAGACACCGAGGGAGTGGCAGGGCTCGCGGCCCGGAACGTCGCGCTGGAGCTGCGGCTCACGCATCCCGCGGTCGCCGGGGTGATGTTCTATCAGCGTTTCCCCATGGAAGCGACGGCACCGAGAGCGTACGTCCTGCGGGTCGGCGACCTCGACGCCGCCACCCCCCAGCAGCTCGGCCTCTCCCTGTTCGTCGAGGATCTCGACCAGCTCGGTCCGCAGCACGTCGCCGACCTGCGCGTGTCGGCGGACGTCGTGGTGGGTGACGGTATGGAGCACCGCATCATCACGGTGGCGATCATCGCCAACCTCGACGGCACCGACCATGTCGACCCTACGGTGGAGCGGACCATCGTGCGGTTCCAGGCCGCCCGGGCGCGCGACGACGCCATCCAGCAGGCGGATGCGGGGAACTTCGACGGCGCGGCCAACACGCTCCGGGTGGCGCGTGACAGCCTGTCCACCTACGCGCGCCAAGCGGAGATTGCGGAAGAGATGGCCGACCTCGCCGCCGAGTCCATGCGGCTGTCACTGCGCGAGTCACGGGCGCCGCCTCGGTCTGACGAGTCGCCGGACGCCTCGTAGCTCGACCCGCAGGTCGTCCGCCAAAACGGCCCTGCCGCACGTCCGCGGTTCGTAGGCCGTCCGCGATGCGTGGTCAGCTCGGTGTTGTCCGGATTTCCACGGCGACGTGCGCTTGCAGTCCGCCGTGTCGGGGCGGGTGCCGGAGCTGGCGTAGGACGATCTGGCCGGCGCGCACGGGCTCACGGTGACGGCGACGCTGAGTCGGCTGATGTCGCCACGATCGACCCACCTAGAGCAGCTTCTTGAACTCCTCGATCGTCAATCCGGCATCGCGGATAATGCCGCCCATGGTATACGCATTCACCGGGTCGGCACGGGGAACCGTGAGGATTCTGCGTCCGTCACTCATCACGATGTGCTTTCCCTGGCGCGCCACGTGGAAGCCGCACTTCTCCAGCGCGGCGACCGCAACCAGGTGATTGACGCCCGGAAGCTTGGGCACGTCACCCGGCCACGTCCACTTCTCGGACCTCGGCCCCCGCGAGTTGCTCTTCCACTACGTCCAGGTACTCCCGAATGGCCTGACGAATGTTCGCCAGCGCTTCCTCCTCCGTACTGCCCTGTGACCGGCAACCCGGCAGCCCTGGCACGGAGGCACTGTAGCCTTCCTCGGATCGGACCAGCGCGACCTTGTAGCGCACGCGCCCTCCTTTATCTTCTGCCGAGTATACGCGCACTGGGTCCTCCTCTCCAAGGGAGGGGTACGATAACGACCTTCGCCCGGAAGATTGGCATCATTTCGTTGCATGGCCGGGCCAGCATGACGCGGCGACACCCGCATCCATTGACCTGTCTGTATCCTATGGCATATGAGCACCTGAAAGCGCTGGAGCGAGAAGCGGAAGACGAGGGGAAGAGCGATGGCCAAGAAGTGGCATCCAGGCCCTCGGCGGCGATCTGGAGATCGTTGCCCGGTTCCCCGATGGAGCGGTCCGGATTACGCAGTTCGAGGAGATCGGTGGCGACGGCGGAGAGTGATCGACCGGCACTCGACGAAGCCTCGACCCACGAGAACCGCGGTCAGCACCACCGCTAGCGCAGAGAGGCCAGCAGGAGCGGCCCCACGGTGCCAATCCAAAACCGGAACATCCAGCGCAGCAACTCGGCCTTCAGGCCGGCCAGCCCGGTTCCCAGCTCGGCACGGAGCTGCTCGATGTCTGTGCGGAATTCCGTGCGCAGCTCCGCTCCGAACTCGGCCAGGCGCTGCTCGAGCTTGGCCTCGAAGCGCTGATAGTTCAGCTCGTTGATCTCGCGCAGCTCGTATCGGTAGGTCGCGTCCACCAGATTGAACCACTCCACCAGCTCGTTGGCGATCTCGTCCCCGAAGACGTCGGAGAACTTCCGGGACAGCTTGGCGGTGACCGGCACGGGCAGCTCCTGGTTGGGCCGGCCTCCACCGTATTCTACGCTCGGCGCCGGGTCGTCATCAATCCACCGCACAGCCTGTCAGATTGGTGGCCTGGGCTCACTCCGGTCGAAGTGTTTGTGCACGGGGGCTACCAGCTGACCCCCCATGGCGCCATTGCATACGCGCAACTTCCCACGATGCCACGAGTGGTGCGAGCCGATCCCCCGTTGGCCGCGACCTGTGACACCCAGCTCACCGTGCGAGAGAACGCTGCACGCTGCACGCTGCACCCTGCACGCCGCACGCCGCACGCCGCACCCCGCACCCCGCACGTCTAGACCACCCACCCCCCCAGCCGTACTTTGCCGACAGCCGATTCGAAATCCCTCCGCAGTGGTGAGGTCACCTATGTCTTCGAAATGCCCGCGGCTCGCGCTCCTTGGGTGCGCAGTGCTGCTCGTCGCACCGCGGCTCAGTGCCGCGCAGCAGATTCCCTCGCCCGCCCAGCGGTTCGGGCACGTCATGGGTGCCGACCGCCAGTTGGTCGGGTGGGATAGCATCGTGAGCTACTTCCGCATGGTGGGCGAGCGGTCCGATCGGGTGAACACGCGCGAGGTCGGACGCACGACCGACGACCGGCCGTTTCTGTTGCTGGAAATCTCGAGCGCCGAGACCATGGCCCATCTCGACCGCTATCGCGCGCTCCAACAGCGGCTCTACTTCCAGGACGCGAAGCCCGGGCAGGATCCCGCGACGGTCCACACGGCCGAGCAGAAGCAGGAGCTGCTCGATCAACAGAAGGCGGTGGTGTTGATCACGGCCAACATCCACTCGACGGAGATCGGCGCGTCGCAGATGGCGCTCGACCTGGTGTATGAGCTGGCCACCGCCAACGATCCGGTGACGCGGAAGATTCTCGACAACGTGATCTTCCTGCTCGTGCCGAGTCAGAACCCCGACGGTCAGGCGATGGTGACCGACTGGTACACGCATTACGTGGGGACGGACTACGAGGGCAGTGCGCCGCCCTGGTTGTACCACCACTACACGGGGCACGACGACAACCGCGACCTGTACATGCTGACCCAGGTCGAGTCACAGACCATCGCCCGGGTGCTCTACGAGGACTGGTTTCCATCGGTGTGGCTGGACGAGCACCAGATGGGCTCGACCGGGCCACGGATTTTCGTGATGCCCGCCACCGACCCCGTCAATCTCAACGTGCATCCCCTGGTGTATCGCTGGAACGGCATTTTCGGACAGGCGCAGGCGGCGGCGTTGGAGGACGCGGGCAAGGTCGGCATCATCTACAACTCGACCTACACCAACTACTGGCCGGGCGCGATGGCCTGGACCGGGTGGTGGCACAACCAGGTGGGCATGCTCACCGAGATGGCGAGCGTGCGCATCGCGTCGCCCACCGATCAGCACACGGTGCGCCTCGGCGAGCGGCCGTCGGGGCCGGCGGCCGGCGGCCGGGGCTTCGGACAGGGTCGCGTTGGCGATACGTTGCCGGCGCCGCGTGACGCAGAACCGCGGACGGTCTATCCACGGCCGTGGCTCGGCGGGCACTGGACGCTCAGGGATATCGTGGACTACGAGTTGATCGCCAGCCGCGCGCTGCTCGTGGCGGCGGCCGATACCCGACGACAGCTGATCGAGCAGATCTACGACGTCAATCGCCAGACCATCGCGCAGTTCCTCAAGGGCCAGGCGCGCGCACCCGGCGCGCGGGGGTACCAGCCGTTGCCGGCCGCGGTCGCCGCCGACAGCGCCGAGCGCGGCAGAGTGATGGACGGAGCGGCGGGCGCGGCCGGTACGCCGTACGCCATCGTCGTCCCGGCGGACCAGGCCGATCCGGTCACGGTGGCCAAGCTGCTGCAAACGCTGGCCGCGGAAGGCGTCGTCGTGGAACGGGCCACCGCGCCGTTCGCAACGGCGGGGCACCGGTATCCCGCGGGCACGTTCGTGATCCGGTTGGCACAGGTGTTCGGCCGGTACGCGAAAGACATGCTCGAGGCGCAAACGTATCCGGAGGTACGCCCGACGCCCCAGTCACCGCCGGCGCCGCCGTACGACGTGACCGCGTGGTCGTTGGGAATGCAGATGGGTGTGGCCACCACCTTCGTGGACAAGCCGTTCGAGGCGTCGCTGGAGGTTCTGCAAACGGTGCCGCTGCCGGCGGGCGGCATCCACGGCGGCGGCGGGACGTTCCTGATTGACGCCGTCTACAACGACGGGTTCGGCGCGGTGAATGACGTGTGGAGCGCCGGCGGGCGGGTCCGGCGCGCCACGCAATCGTTCATCGGGCCGGAGCGACACCGGTTCGCGGCGGGCACATGGGTGATCGCGGGTCTCTCGCGCTCGGCGATGCAACGGATTGCCGGTGCGCGGGGATTGGACGTGTACGCGGGCGGCGCGCCATCCGTGCGGCTCGCGCCCGTCACCCGGCCCCGGATCGGCCTGTACCAACCCTGGGGCTCGAACATGGACGAGGGGTGGACCCGGTGGGTGCTGGACCACTACGGCTTCGAGTACACGACCTTGCACCCACAGGACGTTCGCGCGGCGGCCGGCACGGCCCCGGATACAACAACCGCGATCCCCGACTCGCTGCGCGCGATGTGGCCGCCGCACGTCGGGGCGCACGCCCCTCCGCGGGTCGTGCGGGAGCCCTTTGCCGGCCGGTTCGACGTGTTGCTGTTCGCCGACCAAGGCGCCAGCAGCATACTCGACGGTTCCTCTTCCGCCTCGCTGCCGCCCGCGTATCGCGGCGGGATCGGGGAGCAGGGCCTCGCTGCGGTGTGGGAGTTCGTGCGGCAGGGCGGCACGGTGGTGGCGCTGGGGTCGGCCGGCGATCTGTTCATCCAGCAGTGGCCCATTCCGGTTCGCGACGTCTCGGAGGGCCTCTCCAGTGACGAGCTGCTCATCCCGGGGTCGATTGTGCGCGTGCAGGTCGACCCCAGCCATCCGCTGGCGTGGGGGATGCCGGATACGACCTACGGCTATTTCATCCGTAGTCCGTTCTATGCGCTCACGGAAGGCTTCCGCAACCAGACGGTCAGCGTCCCGGTGCGGTTCCCCAACGCGAACTTGCGAGCCTCGGGATGGGTGCGCGGCGCGGAGTACGTCGAGGGGCGGGCCGCGGCGGTGGAGGTGGACTTCCCGGCCAGCGCGCAGGGGCGAGTGGGCAAGCTGATCCTCTTGGGGTTACGCCCGCAACATCGGGCGCAGACTCATGCCACGTTCAAGCTGCTGTTCAACGCGTTGGTAGGCGGTTAGGTGGTTAGGCGGTTAGGCGGCTTGGGAGTTAGGCGGACGTCCGTCAGCCCGCCGGCCCGATCAGGGGCCTGGCTCGAGGAACCGGTTTGTCGCACTGAGCACGGCCAGCGCCGCCGCTCTGACAGGGTCGTCCCGGACGTCGCAGATCCCCAGCAGGGTCTGCTGCTCCGTCCCGCGCGAGACCGCCAGGGTCACCGTGACGGCCGTCTTCGTGAGCGACTCCACCAGCTGAACGTTCACGACTCGCACGCGGGCGCCGTTGGCGTCGACGGCATTCGTCAGCGCGTCCGCCGTCGCGCGTGCGATGGCGCGTAGTTGGTCCAGCTGCGCAACCGGTCCGCGGGCGGTGGCGCTGAAGGTCCCGACGCCCCGGTGCTCGAGCTCGACCGTGGCCTTGCAGCTCTCGTCGGCGAGCGCCTCGACCCGGGCGTCCACGAAGCGGATGGCGCGTGAGGTCCGTTCACTCATGGCGACCCCCCGCCAGCTCCCGCAACCGCACCACTGCCCATGTATCCCGCTCCCAGTAGGCCAACATTTCCTTCCGTACCCGATCCCGCTCGTGCCGCGGAATCTCGTCCGCCATAAACAGTAGTGCGCGATCTCCACACTCGCGAGCCGCCCGTCCACGATCGCGAGATCGTCGCACTCGAGATCGGGTACGAGCGGGGTCAGGATGTGCTTGGGGCGGACGGTACTATTGAAGTCGGGATGTGTCCGAGAGTTGGCAGTCGACCGGCCGCGGGCGGCCTCGGCCGCAGTCAGTTGGCCGAGCGGCGGCTTCAGCCGTCGTCACCCGTCTTCAGCCGTCGTCACCAGTGTGGAGAACGAGCTCGGGCCGTACGCGCGGGAAGCCGGCTGAAAGCCGGCGCTCGGCGAAAGGACTGCCGCTCAAGTGGCGGGGGGCGCCCACCGTCCCGCGAGAGCAGAACGCGCCGATGGCTGGCCATGAGGCGGGCTTACCCGCGCCGCCCCACGGCTCAGTCATCTTCTTCCTGCCCCTGCGCCTTGGCTTCGGTCTTGAGGGCGGCATAGACCGCCCGCCCCAGCCGGCGCTGATCCGCGGTGCTCTGCTCCACGAACTCGATCAACGTGGTGCGCAGCCGTACGCGTGAGCCGGTGACGTCAACGAACACCACCCAGCGCGGCATCGGCTGCTCCACCAGCGCGCGCTCGATGTGGGCCGCCATCTCGCGGCTCACCTTCCAGTGGCAGTCGCGCGCCGCCACCATGAACCAGTCGGATGGTGGCGGGAGCCGCTCCCGTGCCTCCGGTGACTTCTGGATCTCGGCCATCGCTCCTCGGCGGTCGGGTTCACCCCGCCCGCCCCTCCATGAATGTGAAACGCCCCGTCCAGCGACTGCGGACGGGGCGTCCCGACACCCGGAGCCCGGGGCCGAGTCGGCCGGCTATCTAGCAACCGCTGGACACACCATGCAAACGCGCGCGACTCGCCCATGGCGGAATCAGCGCGTTCGCTCCTGTGGTAAAGCATGGATCCAGCATGTGACCTCTCCTTCGAAAATCTCGATGCTTCCGCCCGCGGCACTCCGCGGGCCCACGCAGCATAAACAGCACCGAGCCGGTTGCCAAGGGGCGCTAGCCGCGGATCCACAACCCCGCGAGCGGGATCAGCAGGCTGGCCCAGGCGACGAACAGCCAGCGGGTTTGCTCGCCCAGGCGCCGCTCGAGCACCGCGCGCAGGTCGGCGGCCATCGCATCCATGTGGGCATTCGCCTCGGTCGCCACGCGATCGATCTTGGCGTCCAATCTCGTCGCCACGCGGTCGATCTTGGCGTCCAATCTCGTCGCCACGCGGTCGATCTTGGCGTCCAACTCCGCGACGTGCTGCTCGAGCTTCGCATCGAACCGCGCGAAGTTCAGCTCGTTCAGGTCGCGGAGATCAGAGCGATACGTGGCGTCCACTTGATTGAACCACTCCACGAGTTCGTTGGTGATCTGCTCGCCCAGGCGGTCGTAGAACAGCTTGGACAGTTTGGCCGTGACCGGCATGCGGGCTCCTCCGAAGTGCCGGTCTCACCCTAAGGTATGCTCGGCTCGGCGTGGTAGGCAATTCATTGCGAGGCTGGGCGGTTCCACCGGAGGCTGGGTTGAACCAAGGCAGCTCCAACCGCCCGACCCGGTCTCTGCCACGAGCGTGAGGCGACCGCCTGGAGCGTGTCCGCGTCTGGTGGGTCGATACGGGTCCCGCTATGTTCCGCCGCTCGCGTCAGGACCACTCCGGTCCCCCCCCAGCCCAGGATCCTCCATGTGTGGTATCACGGCGGTTCTCTCGCGCCATGCGCCCATCGCGCCGGACACGATGCGCGCCGGCATGGCGTCGCTCCAGCACCGGGGGCCCGACGGGCGCCGCCACTGGATGGCCGCCGACGGCCGCGTGTCGCTCGGGCATACCCGGCTCTCGATCATCGATCTGGCCACCGGCGACCAGCCGATCGCGAACGAGGATGAGAGCATTCACCTCGTCGTGAACGGCGAGTTCTACGACTTCGAGCGTATCCGCGCCGAGCTCCAGGACCGCGGGCACCGGTTCCGGACCAAGTCCGACAGCGAAATTGCCCTGCACCTGTACGAGGACGACGGGCCCGAATGCCTGCATCACCTGCGCGGGGAATACGCGTTCGTGATCTGGGACGCGCGGAATCACCAGCTCATTGCGGGACGCGACCGCTTCGGCGTGAAGCCGCTGTACTACGCGGAGCACCACGGCGCCCTGTACCTCGCCTCCGAAGCGAAAGCGCTGTTCGCGATGGGGGTGCCGGCCGCGTGGAGCCACGAATCGGTGTATGCCGGCGGCTTCATCCTGCCGGGCGAGCGGACGCTGTTTCGCGGCGTGCACACCGTGCCGCCGGGGCACTACCTCCGCGCCACGCGCGAAAGCCACCGCGTCCACCAATACTGGGACGTCGACTATCCCGTCGAGGGGTCGCTGGGCGCGCGATCCGATCGCGAGTACATCGAAGAATTCCGCGCGGTGCTCGAGGCCTCGGTCAAGACGCGGCTGCGCGCCGACGTGCCGGTGGGCTGCTACCTGAGCGGCGGGATCGACTCGTGCGCGGTGCTCGGGCTGGCGTCGCTGCACCATCAGGGGCCGGTGCGCGCCTACACGCTCACGTTCGAGGGCCCGCAGTACGACGAAAGCGCCATCGCCGAGGAGATGGCCAGGCACGTGGGGGCGGACTATCAGCCGATCCCGATGAAGCAGGCGGATCTCGCGACGAACTTCCGCGCGGCCGTGATCCAATCCGAGATTCCGTTCATCAACGGGCACACCGTGGCCAAGTTCATGCTGAGCCGCGCGGTGCGCGAGAGCGGGTACAAGGTGGTGCTCACCGGCGAAGGATCGGACGAGATCCTCGCGGGCTATCCGCATTTCCGGCGCGACATGCTCCTGCATCACACCGTGGGGCAGGATCCCGCCACGGTGAGCCGTCTCCTTGCGGAGCTCGTCGAGAACAACCAGGTGTCGCGGGGCCTCCTGCTGCCGGAGGGTGACGCCGACACGGGCGCGGTCTGCACGACGCTGCTCGGGTTCGTCCCGTCGTGGCTCGAGGCCATGAGCGGCACGAGCGCACGCCTGCGCGGGCTCCTGCGCGACGACTTCCTCGCGCCCCACCGGAAGACCGATACGATCGGCACGTTGCTCTCGTCGCTCGATGTCGAGCGCCGGCTCAAGGGTCGGGATGCCGTCCACACCGCCCTGTACCTCTGGGCCAAGACCATCCTGCCCCACTACATCCTCTCGAATCTCGGCGACCGGATGGAGATGGCCCACTCGATCGAGGGGCGCGTGCCGTTCATGGACCACCACGTGGCCGAGCAGCTGCAACGGGTGCCGGTGTCACTCAAGATTCGCGGCATGACGGAGAAGTACATCCTCCGGGAGGCGGTCAAGGACGTGATTACGAAGACGGTCTACGAACGGCAGAAGCATCCGTTCCTGAGCCCGCCCGCCACGCTGCATCCGGAGGAGCCGTTGCACGCACTCATGCAGGACACGCTGCGGGGATCGGCCGCTGCCAACGTGCCGTTTCTCGACCAGCAGAAGATCGTGGCGGAGCTCGACGCCGTCGGCCGTCCGGGGGCGGATGTCGGCCGGCAGGTGGTGGCGGACCAGACCCTAACACTCGCCCTGAGCTTCGTGTTCATGCACGAGGGGCTTGGGATGGCCTCGTAGCGACAATCGGCGGCCGATGGCCGATACGCTTCCGTAGGGAAGTCGGCGCCGAGCGCCAAAGGCCTCGGAGGGCGGTCCGTCGAGCCGTGGATCGTAGAGACTATCCTTTTCATTGACAACGAAATGCACGTTGTGCACATTTGTGCACATGACGCAGCGATCCCGCGGAATCCGGGTCTCCGAACCCCTGGCCGCAGATATCGAGCGCGAGGCCCGGCGCCGCGACCGGAGCTGGTCCGCCACCGCGGCGGAGCTGCTCGAGGAGGCCATCCGCATGCGCCGCGCGCCGGGCATCGTCTTCGCGGATGGACCCGCCGGCCGCCGCGCGGTGGTCGCCGGTACCGGCCTCGACGTCTGGGAGATCGTCGCCACGTGGCGCGGGGGCGGCGAGGACGTCGACGTGCTGAAGGAGAGCTACGCGTGGCTCGACGAACCGGCCCTGCACGCGGCCCTCGGCTACTACCGGCTCTATCCCGCCGAAGTCGACGCCCGGCTGGCACGCGAGGCGGAGTGGACCGCCGACCGCGTGCGGCAGGAGTTGCCCTTCGCGGCGCGCACCCCACGCCCTCGCTGACCCATGGCGGCCGAGCCCGCGCCGCTCCGCTATCTGCTCGACGAGGACGTCCATCCCGAAGCCGCCACCGCCGCGCGCGGCCTCGGGCTCGATGTCCTGAGCGTGCACGAGGCCGGGCGCCGCGGTCGCACCGACTACGACCAGCTCCGCCTCGCGGCGGCGGATGGCCGGATCGTCGTCACGCGGAACCGGGACGACTACATCACGCTCACCGTGGAGGCGTTCCGCACGGGTGAGCCGCACCACGGCGTGCTGATCCTCCCCCACACGCTCCCGAACACCCAGCCCGGCCGGATCGCGCGGGCCGTGGCCGCATGGCATGCCCGATGGGACGCAACCGGGCATCCGGGCGGCGGGTTCATCGATTTCCTCACCTGACGGGTGGTGGGCTCCCGGACACGCATTGGGAGACCGCGCTGCCGCACCTGGCCGCCGAGCTCGCGCTGCGCCGAGACCGGCGCCCAGATTCAGCCGCACGGCGCCGGACTGGTGGGAACCCGCCCGCTGGCCGATCCGCCGAACCCCTCCTATTCTAGGAGCCGCGCGACAGTGACTGTGGAGGGTGAATGCCCGACGTGCTGGACCGCCTGAAAGCGGCCCTGGCGG
>Ga0307424_1001523_pt1 | contig 12150 bp, 8 predicted proteins | sample SalMarWE160320MG_FD_202157 | JGI IMG/M metagenome (GOLD analysis project Ga0307424, IMG submission 202157) | Salt marsh sediment microbial communities from the Plum Island Ecosystem LTER, Massachusetts, United States - WE1603-20 | ecosystem: Environmental > Aquatic > Marine > Intertidal zone >...
CCGCGTGTCGAAAGCTGCCACCGTGGCGCCATCGCGATTTCCGACACGGAAGGGCATCTTGTGCTCACGCTCGGCGACGTGGCGCGGCCCGTCTATCCGCGTTCGGCCATCAAGGCGCTGCAAGCGATCCCGCTGGTCGAAAGCGGGGCGGCTGATGCTTTCGATCTCGGCGCCGAGGAACTCGCGGTGGCGTGCGCTTCTCACAGCGGCGATCAGGTTCATGTCGATGTGGTCGCGAGCCTGCTCGCCAAGGCGGGACTCGACGAGAGCTATCTGGCGTGCGGGGCGCATTGGCCTATGAGCGATGTGGCGACGCAGGCGCTACTCGTGGCTGGTAAACGGCCGCGAGCGATCCACAACAACTGTTCTGGCAAACATGCCGGCATGCTCGCCGCCGCCGTCTATCTCGGGCTCGATCCGCGCGGCTACGAGACGCCGGACCATCCGCTCCAGGTCATGATCGCGCGAATCCTTTCAGACACTTGCGGAGCGTCGCTCGACCCGACTGACATGGGTGTCGACGGCTGCTCGTTGCCGACTTACGCGCTGCCGCTCAGTGCGCTTGCCCAGGGGTTTGCCCGGCTCGGCACCGGAGCAGGTCTTCCGTCAGAACGGGCACGCTCTGGCCAGCGATTGATGGAGGCCTGCTTCGCCGCGCCGGTCCTCGTCGCCGGTGACGGGCGCTTCGACACCATCGTGCTGCGCGGGCTCGGAGGCGCGGCTTTCACCAAGGGTGGTGCGGAAGGGGTGCATTGTGCCGCGTTGCCTGAGCTTGGGCTCGGCGTTGCGCTCAAGATCGACGACGGCGCCAAGCGCGGTGCGGAGCGGGCGCTTTCGGAAGTGCTCGCAGCGCTTCTGCCAAAGGCTTGGGCGGTGCTGGCAAACGAGCTCGAAGGTGAGGTGCACAATTGGCGCGGGCGTCTTGTGGGCCGTGTGGCAGCGGGGGAAGACCTGAAGCGCGCGCTTCGTGATCTCCCTAGTGCAGGAGCGCGCGCGGCGACGGGCTAGCGGGCGACGTTCGCGTAGACCGCAAGGTTGCGATAAGCCTCGGGGCTGGCCTTTGCCAGGTCAGGGCCGACAGGCGTCGGTCCCTTCATGGCGCGGATGGCGCCGTCCTTGGCGTCTGTAATCAGGTTGTCGGTGATGATCGCCGTCCCGGCTGACGCGCTCACCGCCACGCCGATGCCGATATGGGCATTGCGGATCACATTGTCGGTGACGCTCACGTCGCGCAGATAGTTCCCCCAGCCCACGAGAATGCCGTAGGCCGGTGCGCCTTCGATCACGTTGTCACTGACGACGGCATCGGCCTCCACACCGATGCCGATGCCCCGGGTGTCGGCGTCTTTCCTCAGGAAGAGATTACGGACCAGGTTGCCTTGCACGACAGCGAGACGGCCACCTTGCTTGAAGTTGGTGACTGAGATGCCCATGGCCGCCTGGTCGACGATGTTGTTGGCGATCACCACGCCCTCGAAGGTGAACTCGGCATAGAGCGCGACCTCGCCGAGGCGGGCGCAGGAGTTGGCGACCATCTGGCAGTTGGAGCCGGAATTGGAACGTATCGCGGAGAAGGCGCAGTCGGTAATCCGGTTTGCATTTACGAGTACCGCGCCCGCGCGGAATATGTTGATACCATTGCCATTCTGGCCGCTGCCGCCGCTCTTGGCGGCGATGCGCTCGATGCGGTTCGAGGTGACGATGGTGCCGTCTTCGCCGGCCTCAGACCGCCAGATGAGGATGCCGTTGTCGCCGCAGTCGTGCACATGGTTGTGGGCGATCTCGAGTCCCTTCGCGTCCTCACTGAACAGCGCGCCTTTGCGAATGTCGGAAATCTCGCAATCGGCAACCCGGCCCGAGACTTTGCGCAAGACCACGCCGTCCTCGCTCGAGCCCGTGAAACGGCAGTCGGACAAATCGAAATGCGTCGAATCCGTCGCCACGATCAGTGCGCCATCCGCGCCGAGCGGCTCATTTGCGCCATCGAGCACAAGCCCGGTGAGGCGCACATTGTCGGTGCCCTCGGTCGCAACAATCGCGCCGCCGCTGGCGTAGCGGAGGATCGTGAGCCCCGGTACCCCGTGGATATGGGTGCCGGATTTCAAGGTGAGGCGCCCGGTCGAATAAGTGCCTGCGGGAAGATAGAGCGGCGTGCCTGAGCTTGCGGCCGCGTCGGCAGCTTCTTGCAGCGTTGCGGTCTGGTCGATCTTGCCGTCCGCCGGCACGACGCCATAGGTGCTGAAGGCCTCAGGCGTAGTGACTTTTCGTGCCTTCGCTGTTTGTGGCCCCGCCGCCGCGGCGAGTCCGGCGCCGAGGCCGGCCAGCATCAGTTCGCGACGCCCGACTGTCATAGCGGCCTATCCTCAGCGTGCTCCACGGCATGCTCGGCCGCTGGATGTAGCTCTTGTGCGGCGACATGGCGGAGAACGAAGTCAACGGTCTCCTGCGCGGCGCGGAGCAGGTCGTCGGCGGCGAAGGTGCCACCTTGCGCGTGGGTCAACGGGACGTGCACGAACAGCGCCTCGCGGCCTTGCGCTTTCGCCCATTCGAGGGAGCGATAGTAGAGGAAGTTGCAGAGATAGCGCCCGCAAGACCCAGATGCACTCGCCGCGTGGCCTTGGGCTCTGAGATGAGCGGCGATGGCAGTAACTGGCAAGCCCGTGTCGAGGCGTGCGGCGCCCGTCGTCGAGATGGCAGGCGCGCCCGGGAGGCTCCCGTTGGCATCGTGACGGCGCGCGGCTTGATTGTGCGCTGAGCGCTCGATGCGCAGGCCCTGCGCTTGCGGGCTGACGCCAAAGTGAATCATGACATGCGGTTGCAGACCCTGATGCAGGCCCGTCGCGTAGGCGGCAACCGCGTCCCATTCGGTGGGCAGGATAAGACCGTGCAGATCAACGTCGTGGGCGGGTTTGCGTGTGGCAAGGGCCTCGGCCAGCCAGCCGGAGGGGTTCTCGGCGACACCAGGGAAGGGCCCAAAGCCCGTAAGGAGGACGCGCGGCCGTGCCATATGTCTGGCTTACAAGCGCCTCGCGCGCGAGAAAAGGGAATTCGCGGGTGCTGGTTTACTCGGGCTCTTTGAGCCCGACGAGGCGCCCAAGCTCGGCGGCGGCGGCCGATGGCGTAATCTCGCCGGCCCGGACCTTGTCTTCCAGCTCTTGATAGTGGCGCGCGGCCCGCCGTCCGCCCTTGAAGGCGGCGAGGAGGCGCTGCTCGAAGATCTCGCGCATCCACGATGCTGCCTGCTCGGCCCGGCGTTCCGCCAATAAGCCCGACTCGGCGATCGAGGCATGGCGTTCGGTGATCTTCTCCCACAGGGCGTCGAGGCCGCGATTGTCGCGTGCCGAGAGTGTCAGCACAACGGGCGACCAGGTCGTCTGGCCGGCGGCGAGAATGTGCAGTGCCGTGCGGTATTCCATCGCCGCCCGTTCGGCACGCTGGACATTGTCGTTGTCGGCCTTGTTGACGGCAATGATGTCGGCGAGCTCGAGCAGGCCGCGCTTGATGCCTTGGAGCTCGTCGCCTGCACCGGGGATGGCAACCACGACGAAGACGTCGACCATGTCGGAGACGGCCGTCTCCGATTGTCCGACGCCGACGGTCTCCACGAGCACGACGTCGAACCCCGCGGCCTCGGCAAGCGAGATGGTCTCGCGCGTGGTCTTGGTGACGCCGCCCAGGCTGGTGCCTGCGGGCGAGGGGCGGATGAAGGCGCTCGGCTCGGACGCCAGGCGCCCCATGCGAGTCTTGTCGCCGAGGATCGAGCCGCCGGTCCGCGACGAGGTCGGGTCGACGGCGAGCACGGCCACTTTGTGACCTTGGGCGATAAGATTGACACCGAGCTGATCGATCAGGGTGGACTTGCCGGCGCCCGGCACGCCGCTGATGCCGATGCGGATCGATTTGCCGGTATCGGGGAGAAGCGATTCAAGCAGGGCTTGCGCGCGTTCCTGATCCTCGGGCTTGGTGCTCTCGACGAGGGTCATGGCGCGGCCGAGCGCCACGCGGTCGCCGGTGCGGATGGCCTTCGCCAGTTCGTCAAGATTCGGGGCGTTCTTGTTGCCACTCATGGCATGCGGGGTAGGGGCAAACCGGCCAAAGCGCAAGCCGGATATGAATCGGGCGCTCGTCTAGCTGGCGGTTCGCGGCTGCCGCTCGCTGCGGGCCATGCGGATCAGGACGAGGATGATGGCGAGCGTTGCGGCGTATGCGATGACCTGGAGCTCTGTCGGTCTGTCGTCGTAGCCGACCAGCACATGCAACATGCGCCCGAGGATGCTGGAATCCGAAAGCAGCCACGACGTGTCCCAGAGCTTGTTCTGAAAGACGTTGATGACCCCCGCCATTTGCAGAAAGTGGACGGCCTGTGCCGCCATGCCGGCGGCGAGCAGCGTCAGAAGAGCGCCCGTGACGGAGAAGATGTAGCGCATCGGCAGAGCGAGGAGCCCGTAATAGCTGAGGGCGCTCAAGGCGCCGCCGGCCGCCAGACCGAGGAGCCCGCCCGTGAGCAGGGAGGCCGTGTCGGTTCCGGCCACCACGATGCCGTAGAGGAACAGGACCACCTCGGATCCTTCGCGCATGACGGCAACGAACACGACGATGGCAAGGACGGCGAGGGGCTTTTGGCCTTCGCTCACCTCGCTGCCGACTTTTCGCATATTGGCGGCAAGCTCGCGGCCATGCTCGGCCATCCAGACATTGTGCCCGGTGAGACTCACCACAGCGATGATGAGCACCGCAGCGTTGAGAAGCTCTTGGCCAGATCCCGCAAAGGCATTGGAGATCGCGCCGGCGAAGGCGGCGACAACGCCGGCGCCGAGGACCCCGCAGAGAATACCGAGCGAGACCCACCAGCTCCGCCCCGCAATACCGCGCGTCGCGGCGAGCACGATGCCGACCACCAGACCGGCCTCGACGACCTCACGAAAGACGATGATCAGGGCCCCAAGCATAGCGTGTTACTCGGCGACGATAACGCCCTGGGCGGTGTCTTCGTGGTATTCGCCGTAGAAGCGGTAGGGCCCAGCATCGAGCGGTTGAAGCCGGATCACGGCGCTTTGGCCGCCGATGATGACCTTCTCGACGTCGAAGTCATGGCTCTCGAATTCTTCCGGCGTCGCGTCCGCGTTGGTGACCCTAAGAGTTACAGCCTGCTTGGCCGGGACATGAATCTCGTCGGGGCTGAACTTGTGATCCTTGATGGTGATGGCGATTTCCTCGGCGGCGTTGGCGGCCGGGGCGAAAACAGCGAGCAGGGCAAACAGCCCGATTAGCGTGCGCATCGTGCCTCTCTTCGTCAGTCTTGAATTGTGCTCTGCCCAGCAAAAGCAGCATGGCCATGCGGCATTCGTGCTCGCAAGTCCTAACTGCAACCGCGCTTAAGAGTGGAACAATTCCAAGGTGTGGGTTCGGCTAATATCTTGAGATTACGTATGAATTCGTCTTCCGGCGAAGATCGACCAAGAGTCTGCGTCGATGCGACGCAAAGCCGTCGTCGGTCGCTTGCGACCTGACTCGCGGGGCGTGAAAGTGCCGCCTACTCGGCGGCGGCCTTGGTGCCGCCAACGCCCAGCTTGCCGAGGATGTCGATGGCTGCATCGGCGATCGGCGTGCCCGGGCCGAAGATGGCCTTGGCGCCCGCCTCATAAAGCTCGGGATAATCCTGGGGCGGGATGACGCCGCCGACCACGATGATGATGTCGCCGCGGCCTTGGGCTTCGAGCGCTTCGCGGAGCGCCGGGACCAGGGTCAAATGACCGGCCGCGAGCGAGGACACGCCGAGAATATGCACGTCGTTCTCGACCGCCTGGCGGGCGGCCTCTTCCGGCGTCTGGAACAAGGGGCCAATGTCGACGTCGAAGCCGAGATCGGCAAAGGCAGAAGCGATGACCTTCTGGCCGCGGTCGTGACCGTCCTGGCCCATCTTGGCGACCAGGATGCGGGGCCGGCGCCCGTGCTCGGTCTCGAAGGCGTCGATCAGCTCGGCGACCCGGCTCATATTTCCGTCCTTGCGGCCCATCTCCGCTTTGTAGACCCCGGTGATTGCCGAAACGTTTGCCCTATGGCGTCCATAGACCTTCTCCAGGGCGTAAGAGATCTCGCCGACGGTCGCCTTGGCGCGGGCGGCCGCGACAGCGCCCTCGAGCAGATTTCCCTTGCCTGTCTCAGCGCTTTCGGTGAGCGCGTCAAGGGCGCGTTTGACGGCGTCGGGGTCGCGCTCTGCCTTGAGGCGCTCCAGCTTGTCGAGCTGCTGGCGGCGGACGGCGCGGTTGTCCACTTTGAGAATGGCGATGTCGGCGTCGGTGTCGGTGCGGTACTTGTTCACGCCGACGATAGTTTGACGGCCGGAGTCGATGCGGCCTTGGGTGGCGGTCGCCGCCTGCTCGATCATGCGCTTGGGGATGCCGGCCTCGATGGCCTTGGCCATGCCGCCGAACTTCTCGACCTCTTCGATATGCTTCATGGCGCGCGCGGCGAGGTCGTAGGTGAGCCGCTCCACATAGTAGCTGCCGCCCCAGGGGTCGATGATGCGGGTGGTGCCGCTTTCCTGTTGCAGCATGAGCTGGGTGTTGCGGGCGATACGCGCGGAGAAGTCCGTCGGCAGGGCCAGTGCCTCGTCGAGCGCGTTGGTGTGCAGCGACTGGGTATGGCCTTGGGTCGCGGCCATGGCTTCGACGCAGGTGCGGATGACGTTGTTGAACACGTCCTGGGCGGCGAGGCTCCAGCCGCTCGTCTGGCAGTGCGTGCGAAGCGCCAGGGACTTGGGATCCTTGGGCTGGAACTCGTCCATCAGGAGCTTGGCCCACAACACGCGCGCGGCGCGCATCTTGGCGATCTCCATGAAGAAGTTCATGCCGATGGCCCAGAAGAACGAGAGCCGCGGCGCGAACGCATCGACGTCGAGGCCGGCGGCAATGCCGGCGCGCACATATTCAATGCCGTCGGCCAGCGTATAGGCGAGCTCGAGATCGGCCGTCGCACCGGCTTCTTGCATGTGGTAGCCGGAGATCGAGATCGAATTGAACCGTGGCATGTGCTTCGACGTGTAGCCGATGATGTCGGAGACAATGCGCATCGAAGGTTCGGGCGGATAGATATAGGTGTTCCGCACCATGAACTCTTTGAGGATGTCGTTTTGGATCGTGCCGGAGAGATGCTCGTGCGGCACGCCTTGCTCCTCGCCGGCGACGATGAAGAGCGCAAGCACCGGCAAGACGGCACCGTTCATGGTCATGGACACGGAAACCTGATCGAGCGGAATGCCGTCGAACAGGGTGCGCATGTCGTAGATGGAATCGATGGCGACACCCGCCATGCCGACATCGCCCGTGACGCGCGGATGATCGGAGTCGTAGCCGCGGTGGGTGGCGAGATCGAAGGCGATGGAGACGCCTTGTTGGCCGGCGGCGAGATTGCGCCGGTAGAAGGCGTTGGAATCCTCGGCGGTGGAGAAGCCGGAATATTGGCGGACCGTCCACGGCCGCTGCACGTACATGGTCGGGTAGGGGCCGCGCAGATAAGGCGGCACGCCGGGCATGCCATCGAGGAAGTCGAGATCCTTCAGATCGTCCGGCCCATAGACCGGCTTAACCGCGATGCCCTCCGGAGTTTCCCAAGCGGGCGCCTCGGTGCCAAGCGCCGGCTCGCGCGGCGCCTCGAAATCAATATCTGTGAATTTCGGAATCCCAGCCACGTATCTCGATCCTTGAATATTCAATCTAGCGCGCCCCGTGGGCTTCGCCTAATCCCCTAGATTCTTGTAGATCCCGCGCAAAACCGCCAGGGCGTCGGCACCGGCGGACACGAAGTCCGTGACGCCGGCGGATTTCAGCTCTGTCTCCAGATCGCCGGGCTTGCCGGCGAGATAGATGTGCGTCGCGCCGGCCTCCCTGAGTGCCTTCGCGGCTCCGGCGCCTTCGACGGCATAGACTTTGTCGGAGGAGCAGAGGCAGGCAAGCTTTGCACCAGATGCCTTGAACGCTTCGAGCATGTCGTCGCGCGACTGCGCCGCCTCAGGCGCGATGGCCTTGATTCCGCCGGCTTCGAACAGGCTCTTGGCGAAGCTTGCGCGCGCGTTGAAGTCGGCGGGCCGCCCGAGGCAAGCGAGGAAGATCTTTGGCCGCTTTCCGGCTTTCGCAAGATGAGCGTCACTGCGATCGCGTAAGGCTTCGAACGGCTCGGCCAGGCGCATGCGCTGCAAGGGCTCTACGGTCTGCTCAACCGGCTCGTCGCACGGCAGGGACGGCGCCGCCTCAAGCACGGCGACCGGCTCCTCGGTGAGGTCGGGAAAATCGGTGGTGCCGACCAGAGGATCCTTGCGGCGGGCGATGGCGGCTTCGCGTAAGGTCCGCACCTTGGCGACCTCGCGCTGGATGAGGCCGGCGTGAAGCGCCTCTGCAGGGCCTCCGGCCTTCTCGATCTCCTGAAACAGCTTCCAGGCGACAACGCAGAGCTCGTCTGTCAGGGCCTCGATGGCACCGGAACCCGCGGACGGATCGGCGACGCGATAGAGATTCGACTCCTCGAGAAGGGTCGTCTGCGTGTTGCGCGCGACGCGGCGGGCAAAAGCGTCGGGGAGACCAAGCGCCGCGCTGAACGGCAGCACCGTCACCGCATTGGCGCCACCAACGGCTGCGGCGAGCGCGGCGATGGTGCCGCGCACGATGTTTCCGTAGGCGTCGCGCTTGGTCATCATGCGCCAGGCAGTCTCGGCGGAGACGTAGGCAGGCTCCGGCTCGAGCCCGCAGGCCTCCTCGACGCGCGACCACAGCTTGCGGATGCTGCGGAACTTGGCGGTGGTCAGGAACTGGTTCTGGTCGGCGGCAAGGCGGAAGAAGACGAGACGCCGCGCGGTGTCGAGCGGAACACCGCCATCGTGCGCGGCACGCACATAGGCAAGCGCGGTGGATAGAGCAAAGGCGAGCTCCTGTGCTTCCGAACCACCGGCCGCGTGCACCGGCCGACCGTCGCCGACGGCGAACGGTCCCTTGAAGCCCTGCTCCATCATCTCGGCGACCAGGTTTGCGAAAATGTGCGCCATGTCCGGCCACACGAAGCGGTTCCAGCCATTGGCGGCGAGGATGCCGATGGGATCGAAGCCGAAGCGGATGTTTGCGTCGCCCGGTGCAACGCCCTTTGCTTGCACCAAATTGGCGAGCATTAGAGCGCCGTCTTTGCACATTGGGCCAAGCTGAAGCTCGACGGGAACACCCCAGTCGAGATGGACGCCCTCGATGGCGTCTTTCAAAACGGCATCCGACTGCGGCAAGCCATAGCCGTAATCGCCTACCGAGCCCTGGAACACGAGGTTAAATCCGCTCGCGCCATTGTTTAAGTCATCGAGGATCTGGCGGTTGGCAGCCTTGCCGTCAGAAATCTCGATACGCTGCATCACCGCCCAAGGCGTGCCCGGCGCGCGGCCGGGAACAACGTCTGCATCCTTCGCGGGACGATAGAGCGGCTCGATGACGATGCCGTCATAGCTCGTCGATTCGAGCGAGGTGAAGGGAGCGCCTTTCAGCGCTTTTTCGACCAGCGCCTTCCAGGCGGCCTCGTCGGCGCTGGGGAAGTTGCGGGCCAAGGGAAGTTCAGCCATGTCGGTCAAAGCTCTAAGTGGTTCTCGGTTTCTCCTAGCAGAAGCCTGCCCGGCAAGAAACCCGTGGGATTCCGGAAGGCTTTGGCTATGGGCCACCTTGGCGTCCGGCGCGGGCACCCGTTAGAGTGCCCCGTGAGAGCGAGGGAGAGCGGCGGCGATGACGAGAAAGAAGGCGGCAGCCAAGGCGCGTACGGCAAAGGCCAAGGGTGACGATCCAGAGGTGGAAACCGTCGTGAAGTTGGATCCGGACCAGCTTCCCGCCGAGAGCGTCTATATCGGCCAGAGCAACAAGCCGGAATTCATCCTTCTTCGCCTCGCTAACCGCCACGGGTTGATCACCGGTGCCACCGGAACGGGCAAGACGGTCACGTTGCAAGGCTTGGCTGAGGCCTTCTCCGACCAGGGCGTTCCCGTGTTCTGTGCCGACGTGAAGGGCGACCTGTCTGGCGTGGCCGAGGCGGGGGTCGCCAAGGGCTGGATCGAGGGACGCGCCAAGCTGATCGGCTACGACGTCGAGTTCGAGGCCTATCCGGTGATCTTCTGGGACCTTTTCGGCGAAAAGGGCCACCCAATTCGGACCACAGTGTCGGAATTGGGCCCCCTGCTCTTGTCGCGGTTGATGGACCTAAGCGAGGCGCAAGAGGGCGTGCTCAACATCGCCTTCCGGATCGCCGATGAGGAAAAGCTGCCGCTGCTCGATCTCAAGGATCTGCAGTCCTTGCTTCAGGACCTCGCCGAGCGCGCCGCGGAGCTCACGACAAGATACGGCAACATCACCAAGGCGTCAGTCGGGTCCATCCAACGTTCGCTGCTCGTGCTGGAGCAGCAGGGCGGCGAGCATCTGTTCGGCGAGCCCGCGCTAAAGGTGAGCGATCTCATGCGCACTGCCCGCGACGGCCGCGGCTATATCAGTGTGCTTGCCGCCGACAAGCTCATGGAGAGTCCGCGGCTTTACGCGACCTTTCTCTTGTTCCTGTTGTCGGAGCTGTTCGAGGAATTGCCCGAGGTCGGCGATCCCGACAAGCCGAAGCTCGTGTTCTTCTTCGATGAGGCGCATCTTCTGTTCCGGGACGCGCCGAAGGCGCTGCTGGAGAAGGTCGAGCAAGTGGTGCGTCTCATTCGCTCCAAGGGCGTGGGCGTCTATTTCGTGACGCAGAACCCGCTCGACGTGCCGGACACCGTGTCGCGCCAGCTCGGCAATCGCGTGCAGCATGCGCTGCGTGCCTTCTCGCCAGCGGAGCAGAAAGCGGTAAAGGCCGCGGCCACGACGTTCCGCGCCAACCCTGCCTTCGACACGGAGAAGGCCATCATGGAGCTCGGTATCGGCGAAGCGCTGGTCTCGACCTTGGATGTGAAGGGCCAACCGACCGTCGTCGAGCGGACTTTCGTGAAGCCGCCGAATGCGCGAGTCGGGCCCATCACCGCCGCCGAGCGCAAGAAGGTCATCGCCGCGAGCCCGGTGGCGGGCGAGTATGACGAGACTGTCGACCGCAAATCGGCATACGAGATCCTCAAGAAGAAGACGGCCGAACGCGCCGAGACCAAAGCCGAGGAGGCTGAGGAAAAGGCGGCGAAGAAGTCCGGCGGCGGCTCGCGCAGCGACAGTTTCTGGACGAGCCTCGGCAAGGCTATTGTCAGGTCGGCCGTGCCTATGGCAACGCGGGTGCTCGAAGACGCCATCAAGCGCGGGGCGCTCGGCGGCATTCAGCGGCGGCGCTAGAGCGTCACGCCCGAACATACCTGTGCTATCACGCCGCCATGTTCACGCTCGATGCCATCTCTTTGCGCCTGGGCGGCCATCTCATTCTCGACCACGCCTCCGCATCCCTGCCGCCGAAGGCGCATGTCGGACTGGTCGGCCACAACGGCGCCGGCAAGTCGTCGCTGCTGAAGGTCATCGCCGGGCTCTATGAGCCTGACGATGGCAAGATCGAAGCGCCGTCGGGTTTGCGCATTGGCTATGTGGCGCAAGAAGCGCCGAGCGGAAAAGGGACGCCGTTCGAGATGGTGCTTGCCGCGGCGACGGAGCGTGCGGCGCTGCTCGACGAAGCGGAGCATGCCACGGACCCGCACCGCATCGCCGAGATCCACGAGCGGCTCAACACGATCGATGCGCACGGTGCGCCGGCGCGGGCCGCGCGTATCCTCGCCGGTCTCGGCTTCCCGGAAGAGGTGCAGCATCAGCCGCTCGACACGTTCTCCGGCGGCTGGCGCATGCGGGTCGCGCTCGCGGCGCTGCTCTTCTCGGAGCCCGATCTTCTGTTGCTCGATGAGCCGTCCAACCATCTCGATCTCGAAGCTGCGCTGTGGCTCGAGTCGTTCCTCAAGGCCTATCGCAATAGCCTCATCGTGGTGAGCCACGAGCGCGACCTTCTGAACAATGTGGTCGATCACATCCTCCACGTGGCGCGCGGGAAGACGACTCTTTATGTGGGAAACTACGATCAGTTCGAACGGCAGCGGCGCGAGCGGCAAGCACAAACGGAGGCCGCGCGGGCAAGCCAAGAGGCCAAGCGTCAGAGGCTGCAAGCCTATGTGGACCGCTGGCGCTACAAGGC
>Ga0307424_1001524_pt1 | contig 12145 bp, 6 predicted proteins | sample SalMarWE160320MG_FD_202157 | JGI IMG/M metagenome (GOLD analysis project Ga0307424, IMG submission 202157) | Salt marsh sediment microbial communities from the Plum Island Ecosystem LTER, Massachusetts, United States - WE1603-20 | ecosystem: Environmental > Aquatic > Marine > Intertidal zone >...
GGGACTCGGGGCAGGTGGTGTTGGTGGAGGCGCCGGTCATCACCCACCAGGACCTCACCATCACCGCCAGGCAAGGGCAATACGACATGGAGGACCGCGTGGCCGTCCTCACCGGGGACGTCCGCTTCACCCAGCCCGGTCTGGTCGGGACCAGCCGGAGCGCGGTCTACGACCGGGCGCTGGAGATCCTCACCGCCCGGGGCGACGTCGCCCTGGACACCGACACCCTGCGGGTGACCGGGGACGAGGCCACCTTCGACCGGACCGGGGACATCGTGCACCTGCGGGGACATGTCCGGGGCTGGCGCGGGACCCGGCAGCTGGCCTCGGAGCAGGCGGATTGGCTCCGGGGCGAGAGCACCATGATCCTGCGCGACAACGTGGTGGTCACCGACTCCGGGGACCAGAGCCGGATCCAGGGGCAGGAGGTGTACTACGACATCGCCACCGACCGGGCCCGGGTGACCGAGCGGCCGAGCCTGATGATCCGCGGGGGGGAGAACGTGACCCGGATCTACGGCACGCGGCTGTGGGCGGTGCCGGGAGGGGACGCCCAGGCGGCCGGGGACGTGCGGGTGGTCCGGGGCGGGGTCACGGCCAGCGCCGACTCCGCCTCGTTCCTGCGGGCGACCAACCGGGCCACCCTCTTCGGCCGCCCCGAGGTGGTGGAGCGGGACGGGACCCTGACCGGCGACACCCTCTCCATGGTCTTCGACGAGGACCAGGTCCTGGACCGGGTCCTGGTCCACGGCAACGCCGGGGTGCGGTTCGAGCCCCAGGACAGCCTGAGCCTGGGAGAGGTGAGCACGGTGCGCGGGGACTCCCTCACCATGTTCTTCACCGGGGGGGTGGCCGACAGCGTGCTCGTCTTCGGCCACGCCTACAGCACCTACCGTCCCGCGCCCGGGGATCTCTCCAAGGGGGCCGGCACCAACGCGGTCAAGGGCGACAGCATCACCATCTATCTGGAAGAGGACGGGGTGGACCGGGTGCGGGTGACCGGGAACGCCAAGGGGGTGTTCACCTTCGTCAACAACCGGGAGAAGGCGGCGGGGGACAGTGCCGGGGCCGGGACCGCTTCCGCCGGGACCGTCTCCGCCGCCCCGGATACCGCTTCGGTCGCAGCCGCCCCCGCCTCGGCCTCGGCCGACACCGCCGCCGCTCCGGCCGACTCCGCCTCGGCCCGGGGTGGGGGGCCGGGCGGGGTCGGGGGCGCGCTCCCCGGCCCGGAGGCCATCGAGAGCACGCTTCCCACCCAGGAGCGGGTCATCTACTCCGCCCGCCAGGTGCTCTACGACCTGGACGCCAAGACGGTGGACCTCCTCGGGGAGACCACCCTGGACTACGGGGCGCTCACCCTGACCTGCGGCAAGGTGCGGTTCTACGCCGAGCGGCGCTACCTGGACGCCGAGGACCACCCGGTCCTGGTGGAGCGCACGGCCGGGGGGCAGCGCGACGTGGTCGGGCAGCACATGGACTACAACCTGGACAGCCGGGAGGGGACCATCGACGACGGCCGCACCAAGGCCGAGGACGGCTTCATCTACGCCGACCGGCTGCGCCAGATCGGCGAGGGCCAGTTCCTGGCCCGCTCCGGGAACTTCACCACCTGCGACCTGGCGGAGAAGGGCGAGAAGCCGCACTTCCACTTCACCAGCAAGCGGATGCGGATCTACATGAACGACAAGGTGGTGGCCAAGCCGGTCACCCTCTACATCCGGGACATCCCCATCTTCGCCATCCCCTTCTACGTGTTCTCCATCCGCAAGGGGCGGCAGTCCGGGTTCCTGACCCCGGATTTCGACTTCGGGCTGGGGAGCGCCACCGGGCGTTTCTTCCGGAACCTGGGCTACTACTGGGCGGCCAGCGACTACTACGACTTCACCGTGCGCGCGGACTACCAGGACCGGCCCAGCCGGTTCGTGGGCCGCCTGGACACCCAGTACGCCAAACGCTATCTCATGAGCGGCCAGCTCAACCTGGCCCGGACCCTGGGCTCGGGCCAGTCCCAGTACGACGTGGTGGGGGCGCACCAGATGACCCTGGGGCCCTGGCGGGTGACCGGGCGGGCCGAGTTCCGGGACGCCCAGTTCCGCCAGAGCGAGCCCCTGACCGGGGACTTCGGGACCCGGCTCGACCGGCAGCTCCGCTCGGACCTGTCGGCCAGCCGCAATTTCCCCTTCGGCGCCTCGCTGTCCTTGCAGGTGAGCCAGAACAAGAATCTGGGGGCGGTCCCCGGGGACGGGAACGACGAGACGCTCCTCACCGAGACCCTCCCCGGCTACAGCTTCTCCCTCAACTCCCGCCCGGTGGGAAAGCTCCCGGACGAGGACGGGGAGGGGGGGAGGCTGCCGTTCCTGTCCACCCTCCGGGTGTCCTTCAACTCCAGCGGATCCTCGGTGCGGCGGGAGCGGGAAAGCACCACCTTCTTCCACCCCGACTCCGTCACCACCGATACGACCTTCGCCGTGCTCAAGGACCGCAATTCCTCCGCCACCCACCGCCTGGGCGTAAGCGACACCCGCCGCCTGCTCGGGGCGATCAACGTGTCCCCCAGCATCAACGTGACCGAGCGCTGGGTGGACCGGGAGTTCTCGGCCCAGGACACGGTCAAGAAGTTCGCCCGGGCCGCGACCTGGTCGGCCCAGATGAGCGCCAACACCGCCCTCTACGGCACGGTGGGAGGCATCGGCCCGGTGGAAGCGATCCGGCACGTGCTGCGACCCAGCGCCAGCTTCAACTACCAGCCCCAGTTCACCGGCCTCACCTACGTGGACACCTCGGGGACCCGGCGGAACCGCTTTCCCGGGATCTCGGGTTCCAAGGCCCGGAGCATGAGTCTGGGGCTCGACAACAATTTCCAGGCCAAGGTCCGCTCCGGCGACGGCACCCGGCGGGTGGACCTGCTCCGGTGGACCCTGGGCAGCGGCTACGATTTCACCGCCCGGGACCGGGGCCAGGGGGGCTGGCAGCCCCTGCGCTCCAGCATGGATCTGAGTTCCATCTACGGGGTGGGTCTCAGCTTCACCTCGAATCACGACGTGTACCGCCAGTTCCGGTTCGACAGCTTCCAGGCCACCGGAAGCTACTCCATCCGCGGGGTGCTTCCGGGGGGGCAGGGGGAGTCGGGATTCACCGGGAGCGCGGTGGACCAGGAGGAGGGGAGCACGAACTGGCAGGCGCTGGGGGGCGACTCCGGCCTCTCCGGCCGCTCGAACGCGGTGGGGTCCCAGCCGGTGAGCAGCGAGGGGCTGAACTGGAACGCGGGGTTCTCGTTCAGCTACGGAGGGAACCGGACGTCGCTGGAGGAGGGGCTCCAGACCTCGGCCCGGCTGAACGGGCATCTGGAGGCCCAGATCACCAAGAACTGGTCCATGACCTACTCCAACGCCTGGAACATCACCGACGGGAAGGTGGCGGGGGAGACGATCACCCTGCGCCGGGACCTCCACTGCTGGGAAGCCGAGTTCACCCGGACCCGGCTGGGGGAGGAGACCTCGTTCTACTTCCGTATCAACGTCAAGGCGTTGCGGGACATCAAGTACGAGCAGGGCAGGAACAGCGGTTCGGGCCTGGGGAGCATTACCAGCTACCTGCCCTGACCGCCGTCGACCCGGGTCCGGGGCCCCCGGGGAATGCCGACCTGCGGGCTGGGGTAGAGGACCTTGGGTGCCCACCACGTGCGTGGTATACTGCGCTCTTTCATATCCTTCCCGGGGCGGCCGCGGCCGCCCCTCCAGGAGCCGGCACATGAAGTTTTGGCGTAAGTTCTTGTGGTTAGGTAGCTTGGCTGGTATCGCCACCACGCTCCTCCTGGTCCTCCCCGCGTCCAAGGGGGAGACCAAGGGGGGGGACGGGGCCACCATCGTGGCCACCGCCTCGGTGCGGGGCGAGACCAGCCCCTGTGGGTGACACAAGAAGCCGTTAGGCGGGTTCGCCCGGCGGGCGACCCTACTCAACAGCGAGCGGGAAAAAGGCAACCCGGTCCTCCTGGTGGACGCGGGCAACTTCGGCGCGGCCGAGAACAATCCCTTCGAACCGTGGGAGCGGACCACGTTCATGTGGGATGTGATGGCCGACCTGAAGTACGACGCGGTCACCCCCGGTGACCTGGAGATGCTCCAGGGGGCGCAGGCGCTCAAGGACCTCTATGGGCGCCACCCGGAGGTCCAGGTGGTGTCGGCCAACGTAGCCGACCAGAGCGGTAACCTGCTCTTTCCCAAGTACACGGTGATCGAGCGGGACGGGGTCCGCTTCGGGGTGACCGGGGTGACCGGCGGGGCCTACTACAACTTCAACATCACCCGCGGCCGGCAGCTGAAGGAGGACTTCACCTTCAAGGATCCCAAGGAGTCCCTGGAGGCGGTCCTTCCCGAGCTCCGGAAGCAGTGCGACATCGTGGTCGCCCTCATCCACGAGGGACCGGGCGACGTGAACCGGCTCCTGGGCGAGGTGTCGGGGATCGACGTGGTGGTGATCGGCCACAACCCCGGCTACATGTTCAACCCGGACCGCAACGAGAACGCGCTCATCATCCGCACCGGGAACCAGGGCAAGTACTTCAGCGTGCTCCAGCTGACCCTGGACGAGAACAAGAAGATCGTGGACTACAACGGGGAAGGGAAGCCCCTGGGCGACGCGGTGGCCAAGGATCCCAAGATCGACGCCAAGGTGAAGGCCTGGGAGGACGACACCAAGGCTCGCCAGGATGCGGCCAACCGCAAGAAGTCGGCGGAGAAGGCCCAGCTCCAGGGGACCGAGAAGTACGTGGGCGCCGAGGTATGCGCGCGCTGCCACGTGGACGAGTACGCCAAGTGGAGCGAGAGCCCCCACGCCCACGCCTACAAGGCCCTGGTCGACCAGAACAAGCAGACCGTCTCCGAGTGCCTCACCTGCCACACGGTGGGATACGGGAAGCCCACCGGCTACCAGGTCGAGTGGCTCACCGACCAGGACAAGTCGCGCTACGTGGCCGGGGACAGCACCTCGCTGCGTAACGTGCAGTGCGAGAGCTGCCACGGCATGGGCACCTTCCACGGCACCGCCAACCTGGTCAAGATGCCCACCGAGGAGACCTGTCGCAACTGTCACACCGGAGAGTTCGAGAGGGGCTTCAACTACAAGGAGGCCCTGGCCAAAGGGGTGCACTGATCCTCGTCCGGGCGGTCCCGCCGCCCGGTAGGACCCTGAGATGACGCCCCTCCGGCCGCCGGCCCGAGGGGCGTTCTGCTTGACCCGGACCCGCCGCCCCCGTAACGTTACCGCGGCCTCGGTGCCGCCCGATCATCCCCGGAATCCAGGAGCCCCATCCCGATGAGCGAACCGACTCCCATGGACGTCAAGGACAGCATTCTGGACGCGATCGGCGACACCCCGCTGGTCCGCCTGAACCGGATGGGCAAGGGGCTGGCCGCCGATCTCCTGGCCAAGGTGGAGTCCCTGAACCCGGGCGGAAGCGTCAAGGACCGGATCGGGATCCGCATGATCCGGGCCGCCGAGCGGGAGGGGAAGCTCCGGCCCGGAGGCACCATCGTAGAGTGCACCTCGGGCAACACCGGCATGGGGCTGGCCATCGCCGCCGCCGTCCTGGGCTACCGGGCCGTCTTCACCATGCCGGACAAGATGAGCCTGGAGAAGATCAACCTCTTGAAGGCGATGGGGGCGGAGGTGGTGGTCACCCCCACCGCGGTGGCCCCCGATTCCCCGGAGTCGTACTACAAGGTGGCCGAGCGCATCGTGAGGGACACCCCGGGCGCCTTCCACGCCAACCAGTACCACAACCCGGCCAACCCCCACAGCCACTACGAGACCACCGGCCCGGAGATCTGGCGCCAGACCGCGGGACGGATCACCCACTTCGTGGCCACCCTGGGCACCGGCGGCACCATCAGCGGGACCGGGCGCTATCTCAAGGAGCAGAACCCGGACATCCGGGTGATCGGGGTCGATCCCGAAGGCTCGATCCTGAAGGACTATTTCGAGACCGGGAAGATGATCGAGGCCCATCCCTACAAGGTGGAGGGGATCGGCGAGGACATGATCCCGTCTACCACCGACTTCTCGGTGGTGGACGAGGTGGTCCGGGTCACCGACAAGGAGTGCTTCCTGGCCGCCCGCCGGCTGGCCCGCGAGGAGGGGATCCTGGGCGGGGGGTCCTGCGGGGCCGCGGTGGCCGGCGCGCTCAAGGGGCTGGAGGCGGTCCCGGCCGGGAGCGTGGCCGTGGTCATCCTCCCCGACACCGGCGAGCGCTACCTGTCCAAGGTCTACAACGACGAGTGGATGCGGGACAACGGATACCTGGAGCCGGAGTCGGTGGCCATCCGCGATGTCCTGCTGGCCAAGCGGAACGCGCTGCCCTCCCTGGTCTCCATCGAGGCCGACCGCCCGGTGCGGGACGCCATCGCCCTGGTCCGCGAGCACGACATCTCGGTCATCCCGGTCACCGAGGGCGCGGCGGTGGTGGGCACGGCCGACGAGAACCAGCTCATGCGGCGCGTGTTCGAGAACCCGGACGTCCTGGACCGGCCGACCCGGCTGGTCATGGAGCCGCCGCTGCCCCGGCTCACCCCTCGGGACAGCGTCCGGGCCGCCATCCGCATCCTGTCCCAGCGTACCCCCGGCGTCCTTGTGTTCGAGGGGGACCAGCCGGTGGGCATTCTCACCAGTTTCGATCTCATCGGGTTCGTCTCGCAGTAGGAGGCAAGGCATCATGGGTTTTTCGACCGACGCGATCCACGCGGGCCAGGAGCCCGATCCCACCACCGGAGCGGTGACGCTTCCGATCTACCAGACCTCCACCTACGTCCAGGCCGGAGTCGGGGACCACAAGGGCTACGAGTACGCCCGCACCCAGAACCCGACCCGGGCCGCGCTGGAGAGGAACCTGGCCGTGCTGGAGGGGGGGAAACACGGGATCTGCTTCGGGAGCGGCATGGCCGCCCTCCACGCCGTGGTGCAGCGCCTGGAGGACGGGGACCACGTGCTCCTGGGCGACGATCTCTACGGGGGGACCTACCGGCTCCTGGACCGGGTCATGCGGCCCCAGGGCATGGCCTTCAGCACCGTGTCCACCAAGGATCCGGCGGCGGTGGAGGCGGCCATCCGGCCCGAGACCCGGATGCTCCTCATCGAGACCCCGTCCAACCCGACCATGATCCTCACCGATCTCGCGGCCGTGTCCGCCATCTGCAAGGCCAAGGACGTCATGCTGGTGGTGGACAACACCTTCATGACCCCCTACTTCCAGAACCCCCTGACCCTGGGGGCGACGGCGGTGGTCCACTCCACCACCAAGTACCTGAACGGGCACAGCGACATGGTAGGCGGGGTGGTGGTGACCAGCGACCCGGCCCTGGCCGAACGCGTCCGCTTCCTGCAGAATGCGGCCGGCGCTGTGCCCGGGCCGATGGACTGCTGGCTCGCGCTGCGGGGGGTGAAGACCCTGGCCCTGCGCATGCAGCGGCACAACGCCAACGCCATGGAGGTCGCCTCCTACCTGGAGGGCCGGGGCCTGCGCGTGATCTATCCGGGCCTGGAATCCCATCCCCAGCACGAGCTGGCCCGGAGCCAGATGCGCGGCTCCGGAGGCATGGTGTCGGTGGAGCTGGAATCCCGGGAGCGGGCGGTGGAGGTGCTGTCCCGGTTCCGCATCTTCGCCCTGGCCGAGAGCCTGGGCGGGGTGGAGAGCCTGGTCTGCCACCCCGCGTCGATGACCCACGCCTCGGTGCCCGCGGAGGCCCGGGCCCGGGTCGGTCTCACCGACGGCCTGATCCGGCTCTCGGTGGGTTGCGAGGATGTCGAGGACCTGATCGAGGACCTCGGGCAGGCGATGTTCAACTGACCCGGCCCGTCCCCGACGTCCGGGGGGAAGGGCGCCCCGGCCCGGGCCGCGGCACAGGAGGAGACGGCATGGACCGGGTTCCGCGCCCGTTGATCGAGGGGATGCGAGAGGACCTCCTGCCGCTGGTGGAAGAGCGGCGGGACGGCGCGCTCAAGACCATCCTCATCAACCTCCATCCCGCCGATATCGCCGCCGTCATCACGGTTCTCGGCAACGACACCGACCAGCACTACGTGTTCGGCCTGGTCGCCGACCCCCAGCGCGCCTCGGCGGTGCTGGTCGAGCTGCCTCCGCCGGTGCGTGAGAACATCATCGACGACCTCTCCCACGACGAACTCGCCGACCTGCTGGGGGAGATGGACTCCGACGACGCCGCCGACGTCGTGCAGGAACTCCCCCCCGAACTCGCCCACAAGGTGCTCTCGGGGATCGAGCCGGCGGGGCGGGCGGCCATGCAGGTCCTGCTCGGGCACGCCGAGGACTCCGCCGGCGGCCTCATGGCCACCGAGGCCCTCATCGTGAAGCTGGACGCCCGGGTGGAGGACGCCCGGGAAGTGGTGCGGGCCCGGGGCGAGGACATCGAGCCGTTCTTCTACATCTACGTGCTGGACGAGGAGCGGAAGTTGCGGGGCTGGCTCACCCTCCGCGACCTGGTGCTCCGGCGCTCGCAGACCCCGGTGCGCGAGGCCATGAACCCGAACCCCCTGAGCGTCACCCCCGACCTGGACCAGCAGCAGGTGGCGGAGATCTTCCGCCGCTACGACCTCCTGGCCCTGCCGGTGGTGGACGAGAACGGCGTGTTCCTGGGCCGGATCACCGTGGACGACGTGGTGGACGTGATCCGGGAGGAGGCGGAAGAGGACCTGGCCCGGATGGCGGGGACGGTGGAGGACGAGTTCGACGAGCCCAGCGTGCGCCGGGTGTCCTTCCTGCGCCTGCCCTGGATCCTCATCAGCCTGTTCGGCGGGCTCCTGGCCGGGGGCGTGCTCCGCCACTTCACCACCCACCTGGGCTTGACCGCGCTCTTCCTGGTGGCCTTCGTGCCGGTGATCACGGCCATGGGAGGGAACGCGGGGAGCCAGGCCGCCATCACCATGGTCCGCCGGATCGCCCTCCACCCGATCGGCCCCATGGAGATGGGAGCCATCGTGTTCCGGGAAGCCCGGGTGGGGATGCTCCTGGGCGTGGTCTGCGGCGCCATCGTGGGCACCACCGCCTTCGTCTGGCGGGGGGAGTGGTTCTACGGGGCGGTGGTGGGGGTCGCCATGGCCGTGGCCATCCTGGTCGCGGCCACCATGGGCACGCTGGTGCCGATCATCTTCCACCGGATCAAGGTGGATCCGGCCATCGCCACCGGTCCCTTCGTCTCCATGTCCAACGACGTGGTGGGTCTCTTCATCTACTTCGGGCTGGCCACTCTGCTCCTGCACCTGGGCGGGGGCGCGCCTCCGGGCTAGCCCGGATCCCATGACCTCCGCCGCGCCCTCCGCCGTCCGGCCCGCCCCCTCCCGGCTCACCTACCGGGAAATCGGGGTGCTGTTCCTGCCCCTGGCCCTGACCAGCACCATGATGTCGGTGTCGGTCCCGGTCATCAACGCCGGTCTGGCCCGCCACCCGGCCGCCGAGGCCAACCTGGCCGTCTTCGGGCTCGCCTTCAGCCTGAGCATCTTCCTGGAGAGCCCGGTGTTCGCGCTCCAGCAGGCGGTGGTGGCCTGGTACGGGGGGACCGGCCCCTTCCGGCCCCTGGTGATGTTCTCCCTGGCCGTGGGGCTGGTGGTGATGGCGCTGGAGGCGGCGGTGGCCTTCTCGCCGGTCGCGCCGTTCCTGTTCCATCGCCTGGTGGGCGCGCCGGATTCCCTCATTCCCGGATGCGTGACCGCGCTCCGGGTCTCGATCCTCTTTCCCCCCATGGTGGCGGTGCGCCTGGCCTTCCAGGGGGTGCTGGTCTCCCGCCGCAACGGAGCCCCGATCGCCTGGGGGACCGGGATGCGGCTGGCCTTCCTGACCGTCCTCGTCCTCGTGGTCTGCCCCCGGCTTCCGTACCCGGCCCCCGCCTCCTCGATGGCCGCCCTGGCCGTGGCCGTGTTCGTGGAGACGTTCCTGGTGGCCCGCTTCGCGGTCCGGACCCCGGCCCGGGAGCCGGTCCCCTCGCCGGCCCAGGAGGCCGGCCGCCGGCTCGGCGGCCGCCTGCGCTTCCTGCTCCCCCTGGCCGGCACCATGGCCCTCGGCACCCTGACCAACCCGCTCATCAACGCGGTCATCTCCCGGGCCCCGGACCCGGAGACGGGTCTGGCCGTCTACGCCGTGGTCTCCTCGCTCTTGTGGTTCATGGCCAGTCCCTCCCTGCGCTACTCCGCGGTCACCATCGCCCTGGGCACCACCCCGGCCAACCTGAAGCGCCTGGGTTCCTTTCTCTGGCGGTTCGTGGGCGGGGTCTCGGTGCTGGTCCTGGTCGTCACCCTGACCCCGATCGCCCGCACCGTGCTCGAGGGGTGGATCGGCCTCTCCCCGGAGCTGGCCGCCCGCGCCCGGCTTCCGCTGGCGCTGCTCAGCCTGCAGCCTCTGGTGGCCGGGTTCATCGCCTACAACCAAGGGCTCCTGACCCGGAGCGCCCGCACCGGCTGGGTAGGGATCGGCTCCCTGAGCCGGGTGGTGGCCATCCTCGGCCTGGGGGTGGTGGGCCTGGAATTGCAGCTCCGGGGCGGGCTCCTGGGAGGCCTCCTGCTGGGCGCGGCCTTCGTGGCCGAACTCGCCGCGCTCTTGCTGCTCCGGAGGCGCGAACGCCGGGTTCCGGCCGGCGCCGCTCCGGCCTGACCGGCGGGCCGGGCGTCTCTCCGGGCGCCGGGCCGGTTTTCCTTGAGCGCCCCCGGCGCGGCCGGTATCCTTCTCCGGTTTCCCGAAAGGAGCAGGGTTTGAAAGCCTTTACCGCCGTGGTCCTGGGCTGTCTCGTGGTGCTGGCGGTGCATCTATGGGGATACGCCCAGGCCGGTGCGGCCCACTGGGGGACCCACCAGTTCGCCATGTTCCCGGCGGTCTGGATCCTGGGCGGCACCGCCGCCGCCCTGGTCCTCTTCTTCCTGGTCTGGGGCCGGGTGCTCTCCCCCCGGGTTCGCCTCCCCTTCGCGGTGGCGGCGCCGGCGGCGGCGGTGATCGGGGGCATCCTCTTCTGGGTCTTCCGGGAACGCCTGCACCTGCTGGGCAACAGCGAGGTCCAGGTGGAGAGCCTGCTCCAGGGGCGGTTCATCTGGCAGTTCGAGCCTGGGGGCATCCTGGCCCCCTTCGCCCTGTACCGGGCCACCGGGATGGACCCGGTCACCCTCTTCGCCGTCCTGAGCGTGGCCTGTGGGGTCGCCTACCTGCTCCTGGCCGCCGTCTTCGCCCGCGAGGTGGGGGAGGACCGGTGGGGGCGGGGCATCACCTTCTTCCTGCTGGCCCTGGCCGGCACCACCCGCCTCTTCTACGGGTTCGTGGAGACCACCCCGCTCCTGGCCGCCCTGGCCATGCTCTACCTGGTGCTGGGGGTGCGTCTGGCCCGCGGGAAGGGGAGCGCGGCCGGAGTGGCCCTGGCGGGCACGCTGGCCCTGGTCGTGCATCCGCTGGCCGTCCTCCTCCTGCCCTCCCTGGTCTTCGTCCTGGCCCGGGGGGGAGGCGCGGGCCGGGGCCGCCGGCTTTCCTGGCTCCTGATCCCGGTTCTGGCCCTGGCCGCGGGCGGGTTCCTCATGGCTTCCGGCGGGCTCGGGCTGGGGGAGACCTTGCGCGTGACCCTGGGCGGGAACCTGCTCCCGTTCCACGGCGTCCCATCCCTGCGGGCGCCGTATACGTTTTTCTCCTGGCTCCACCTCCGGGACCTCCTGGAACTCGAGATGCTGCTGGGACCCTTCGCCGCCGGCCTGGTTCTCCTGCTGTTGGTGACCGGAGGCCACCGCCGGCTGGGGGCGGACGGTTGGTTTCTTCTGGTGGGTGGGGGTCCCTGGTGGCTCTTCTCGCTGCTCGTCTACCCCGGGCTCGGCTTCCCCCGCCAGTGGGGGCTCTTCGTGCCGGGGTTCACCGCGCTGATCATGGTGGCCGGCATGCTCCTGGCCCGCGTCCCCGGCCGTCGCGAGCGGCCCAGCACCGCCCGGGCCGCGGCCGGCGCCCTGGTCGCCCTCTCCCTCTTCCACCTCATCCCCTGGGTGGGTATCAGCCTGGACCCGGACCGCGCCTCGGCCCGGATCGCCGGGCTCTACGGTCCCGGGAGCGACCAGTCGGGAACCGCGCGCTCGGCAACCTTCGACCAGCTCGGCACCTACTTCCTGAGCCGGGGGC
>Ga0307424_1001526_pt1 | contig 12138 bp, 9 predicted proteins | sample SalMarWE160320MG_FD_202157 | JGI IMG/M metagenome (GOLD analysis project Ga0307424, IMG submission 202157) | Salt marsh sediment microbial communities from the Plum Island Ecosystem LTER, Massachusetts, United States - WE1603-20 | ecosystem: Environmental > Aquatic > Marine > Intertidal zone >...
TGTCACGGTGACCAACACCGGCGATATCAATCTCGGCCTGATCGATGCGACCGGCAATGCCGTGGCGCTGACCGCATCCGGGGTCGATGCGGATATCCTGAGTGCAAACGGCAATTCAACCAATATTGTGACCAACAGTGCGACACTGGACGCAGGCGGCCGGATCGGCGCGGACGCAGACAACCGCATCGTATTTGATGTGCCGCAAAGTGGCTCGATTCACCTGACTGCGGGTGTCGGACCGGCCTTCATCGAGGACCTCAACCTGGTGACCGACCTGATTTCGAACGTGGGTGTCGACAATGCCCGACGGTCCGCTGCGCAGAATGCCGCTGGCCAGAATTCCAGCCTCAGCCTGACGGAGATCGGTTACGTCGACTGGTCCCTGTTCTCCGAAGACCTGAACCTGTTCGGTGTGGTCGAACCCGGGCTGCTGTTGCCGCCTGACCAGCTGGAGGATGAACTGAGCCGGAAGGATGACCTGGTGCCGGATGCCACTTTGCTCGTGAATACCCTGCGTGGCTGGCAGTTGCTGTCAGGATTCCGGCAGGTCTCGCTGTACCTGGATGACATGCCACCCTCGAAACAGGTCTTCTAGGCAGGCCTGTCCGGGCGTGGGGTGGCGAGTGTGGAAAATAACAAGTTGAAGATTCAATGCGTTTCAGCTATTTATTACAGTAGTCTGATACATAATGCGAATCCATCGGGGGGCAGCGGCAGGACGACCTGAAACCAGGGGAGTCTGCGCCGGGCCTTATAACAAGCAAAAATGAGTGTGATCGACATCAACGGGTTATTGAAGGACCTCTCGCCGGAATCTCCTTGCGGCGATAATCTTGAGTACGACCCGGCATTTGGGGAACTGGAGCGTGCCTACCGGGGCAAAGAGGAACAGTCCCTGGGAGATGCCGTGGTGGCAGCCGAGCCACCGGACTGGCGTGATGTCCGGAACCGTTCCCAGGCACTGCTGGAGCGTACCCTCGACCTGCGCGTGGCGGTTTATCTGACCCGCGCCCTGCTCAGCACGGATGGGCTGGCCGGGTTTGCCGACGGGCTGTCCCTGGTGCGCGGCCTGGTCGAACGTTACTGGACCTGTGTGCATCCCCAGCTCGACCCCGATGACGACAACGATCCCACGTTCCGGGTCAACACCATCGCCACCCTGTGTGATCATGATGCCACCCTGGCGGCAGTCCAGGAAGCAGTGCTGGTCAGCTCGCGCGCGCTGGGACGTTTCGGCTTGCGCCAGATCCTGATCGCGGGTGGCGAGCTGACTGCAGCGGCCAACGAGGAGGGAACCGTCCCGGACCAGGCGACGATCAACGCGGCGTTCATGGATGCGGATGCCGGTGAACTACAGGCAACTGCCGATCAGGTAACCCGTGGCCTGGGTGATCTGGCGGCAATCGATGCCATCCTCATGGAGCAGGTTGGTGCTGCACAGGCCCCCGATCTGTCCGGCCTGCAGGACATGCTGAAACAGATGCAGTCGATCCTGGGCAGTCATGTGGCGCAACCCGAGTCTGGCGCCGCCCCGGTTGCTGGAGCAGCCCGGTCGGGAGGCGCGCCGTCCAGGCCGGTGAGCGGCGAGATCACCAGCCGGGAGGATGCCGTACGGATGATGGACAAGATCAGCCAGTATTTCGAGAAAAACGAACCGTCCAGCCCGGTTCCGATGTTGATGAACCGTGCCAAGCGCCTGGTATCCATGAAATTCATTGAGATACTGAAAGACATGGCACCGAATGGTGTGTCACAGGCGGCCTCCATCGGCGGAATCAGCGAGGAATGACGTAATCAGCTAATGTATTCATGTCCTGTCACAGGCATGGGTGTTGACCAGGAGAATCGACATGGCAAAACAGAGCAGCCAGAAGTTCATTGCACGAAACAGGGCTCCGCGTGTGCAGATCGAATATGACGTCGAGGTATACGGCGCGGAGAAGAAGATCCAGCTGCCGTTTGTCATGGGGGTAATGGCGGACCTGTCCGGCAACCCGTCGGAGGCGTTGCCGCCGGTTGCCGACCGCAAGGCACTGGAAATCGATGTCGATAATTTCGATGACCGTCTCAAGGCCATGAAGCCCAGGGTGGCATTCCGTGTACCCAACACGCTGACCGGTGAAGGCGAAATGAATGTCGATATCTCGTTCGACAGCATGGATGATTTCTCGCCTGCCGCCGTCGCCCGCAAGGTGGGTGCCCTGAACAAGTTGCTGCAGACACGCACCCAGCTCGCCAACCTGATCACCTATATGGACGGGAAGTCCGGTGCGGAGGAGTTGATCAAGAAGGCGCTGGAAGATCCGGCGTTACTGCAATCACTGGTATCGGCGCCCAAGCCCGATGACGGTGGCGAAAAGGCGTCCGAAGGCGGCGAGGAGGGGTAAGTAATGGCTGAGACACAAACTGAAGGCGGGGCACAGGCCGAGGCGGGTACACTGGAAGCCAGCGATTTTGCTGCGCTGCTCGACAAGGAATTCAAGCCCAAGTCCGATCGGTCCAAGGAGGCGATTGCTTCCGCCGTGGCGACCCTTGCGGAAGAGGCGCTGCGGGAAACCGCCGTCATCTCCGAGGACGTCATCGCCACCATCGAGGCCATGATCGCGGAAATCGACCAGAAACTGACCGAGCAGGTCAACCTCATCATCCACAACGCGGAATTCCAGAAGCTGGAAGGCGCATGGCGTGGATTGCACTATCTGGTAAACAACACCGAAACCGATGAAATGCTCAAGATCCGGGTCATGAACATTTCCAAGAAGGACCTGAGCAAGACCCTGAAGAAGTTCAAGGGCACCGCCTGGGACCAGAGCCCGATCTTCAAGAAGATGTATGAAGAGGAATATGGCCAGTTCGGCGGCGAGCCCTATGGCTGCCTGGTGGGCGATTACTACTTCGACCACAGTCCGCCGGATGTCGAGTTGCTGGGTGAAATTGCACAGGTTTCCGCAGCGGCACATGCCCCGTTTGTCGCCGCAGCCAGTCCGTCACTGATGCAGATGGAATCCTGGCAGGAGCTGAGCAATCCGCGCGACCTGACCAAGATCTTCCAGACTCCGGAATACGCCGCCTGGCGCTCGTTGCGCGAATCGGAAGACTCCCGTTATGTCGGGCTGGCCATGCCGCGTTTTCTGTCCCGTCTTCCCTATGGCAGCAAGACCGATCCGGTCGAGGAATTCGACTTCGAGGAGGATACCGAGGGGGCGGATCACAACAAGTACACCTGGGCCAACGCCGCCTATGCCATGGCCGTCAACATCAACCGCTCCTTCAAGGAATACGGGTGGTGTTCGCGGATCCGGGGTATCGAATCCGGCGGTGCCGTGGAGGGGTTGCCGACCCATACCTTCCCGACTGATGACGGCGGCGTGGACATGAAGTGCCCCACCGAGATCGCCATCAGTGACCGGCGTGAGGCGGAACTGGCCAAGAACGGCTTCATGCCGCTCATTCACAAGAAGAACTCGGACTTCGCGGCCTTCATCGGCGCCCAGTCACTGCAGAAACCGGCCGAGTATGACGACCCGGATGCCACCGCCAATGCCAACCTGGCGGCGCGCTTGCCGTACCTGTTTGCCAGTTGCCGGTTTGCGCATTACCTGAAGTGTATCGTGCGCGACAAGATCGGTTCCTTCAAGGAGCGCGACGAAATGGAGCGCTGGCTGAACAAGTGGATCAGCCAGTATGTGGACGGCGATCCGGCCAATTCCTCCGAGTCCGTCAAGGCGCGCCGCCCGCTGGCTGCCGCTGAAGTCGTGGTCGAGGAGGTGGAAGGCAATCCGGGCTACTACTCTTCCAAGTTCTTTCTGAGGCCGCATTATCAGCTCGAAGGGCTCTCAGTATCGTTGCGGCTGGTGTCCAAGCTTCCTTCCGCCAAGTCGTGATTGCTCGTAAAGCGTTGTTGAGGCGTTATTAATACCACCAAAAGAGGAGACAGGTTATGGCTGGAGCACTATTCGTAAAAATTGACGGGATCGAGGCGGATGCCGAAGACAAGGATCACGCCGGTTTCTTTGATGCCATATCTTTCGGGTTTGGCGGCAATGCATCAGTGGATCCAACCACCCTGTTGCCGCGAGCGAAGGCCAACAGTAATCCGTTTACGTTCAGCGTCAAGCAGGACGGCAACCTGGCAACCGTGTACCAGTACATGTTCACGAACAAGGATACAACGGTAAATGCGCACTGGCGTATGCAGGTGAAGTCAGGGAAAGTACTTGGTATTGACTTGACACTGGAAGATGCCCGGATCATCAGTGTCAATACCCAGTTGCAGGAAGAAAGCGGGAACGTGGTTTCCTCGACCACCATCCAGGTCGGCTATGGATCATGCACCGTGCAGTTCAACGGCGAGAAGAATGCAGGCATCGAATACCAGTGGCACACCAGGGCGCATGAATAACCGCAACAGGGCGGAGGCCTCGCCGGGCCAGGAGTTCCCTGGTTGAGCGGTATTGCGGTACAGGCCGAGAAGAGCCTGCAGGAAGGTAATCTGCAGGATGCCTTGCAGGAACTGCAGGATCAGGTGCGAGCCAACCCCGCCGATGCAAAGCGGCGGGTGTTCCTGTTCCAGTTGTTGGCCGTGCTGGGCGAGTGGGGGCGCGCACTGACCCAGCTTGAAGTGGCGGGTGAGCTCGACGCCGCCACGCTCCCCATGGTGCAGACCTATCGCGAGGCCCTGCGCTGCGAGGTGTTACGCCGCGAGGTGTTCCAGGGCAAACGCTCCCCGCTCATTTTCGGTGATCCCGAGGAGTGGGTAGCGCTTGCCCTGCAGGCCCTGCAGGCTTCGGCCGCGAATGACCATGCCCGTGCAAGTGCCCTGCGCGAGCGGGCCTTCGAGTCGGCGGCGGTGTCCAGCGGTAATGTGGACGGTCACCCGTTTGCGTGGATTGCCGATGCCGATCCCCGGATCGGCCCGTTTCTGGAAGTCGTCCTCAATGGCAAATACTACTGGGTTCCGTTCCAGCACATCCAGCGTATCCAGCTCACACCGCCCGAGGACCTGCGGGACCTGGTGTGGATGGCCGCCGAGTTTACGTGGGCGAACGGCGGGCAGGCCGTCGGCCTGATTCCGGCACGTTACCCCGGATCCGAATCCAGCGAGGACAACGCCATTCGTCTCTCGCGCAAGACAGACTGGGAGCAGGCCGCAGACGATGAATACACGGGCATCGGGCAGCGCATGCTGGTGACGGACGAGAACGAATATCCCTTGCTGGAGCTGCGCGAGATTGTTCTGGACAACAGGGACAGCAGCACCGGGCAGCCGGACTGGGCCGCAACGGCCGCAGAACAGCAGCAGGAGTGATCGTCGATGGCGGAGCTGGAAACGCAGGAACGGTTGCAACCTTCCTTGCTGGACCGGTTGACCGATGATGATCCCGGAGTGACACAGGAATCACGTGACAAGCGCGTGCTGTCGGTGCGCCGATTGCGCGAGTCCGTGAAACGGGATCTTGCGTGGCTGATGAATACCGGGAACCTCAACGATGTGCAGGACCTGTCGGATTACCCGCTGGTGGCCGAATCCGTACTCAATTACGGCATGCCGGATCTGACCGGGAAGTGGGTGGCGGGAGCCGATACGGATCTGATCATGCGCACTGTCAGGGAGTCCATCCTGCGCTACGAACCGCGGATACTGGGAAACACCCTGCAGGTTCACGTGTCAACCAGTGACGAAATGTCCTCACGGGCCCTGCATTTCGAGATCGAATTCGACATGTGGGCGGAACCGGTCCCCGAACGCCTGTATCTCAAGACGGAAGTGGACCTGGGTACCGGAACGGTCAGTCTTTCCGAGTCCGCCGGGCGGTAAGCGCGATGGATCCGTTACTGCTCAAGTACTATAACCGCGAATTGCAGTACATTCGCGAGATGGGCGGCGAGTTTGCCCGTGAATTTCCCAAGATTGCCGGCCGCCTGGGACTGGAAGGCTTTGACTGCGCCGATCCCTACGTGGAACGGCTGCTGGAGGGGTTCGGACTGCTGGCGGCACGTGTGCAACTCAAGATCGACGCACGCTACCCGGATTTCACCCAGCACCTGCTGGAAATCATCTATCCGCACTACCTGGTACCGATTCCCTCCATGACCATCGTGCAGTTCCAGCCCGTAGCGGCTGAAGGTGCGCTGGCCGAAGGCGTCACGATACCAAGAGATACCGGCCTGCGAAGTGTCCTCGGGAAAGGAGAGCAGACACCCTGCGAGTACCGCACGGCGCACGATGTGACTCTCTGGCCGCTGGAGATTGTGGAAGCGGAATACTTCACCAACCTGGGGGTGGTCTCCGGGGCCAGCCTGCCGGCGGATCTGAAACTCAAGGCGGGTATCCGGCTCCGGATCCGGGCGACCGGCGGGCAAAAGTTGCAGGAAATCAGCCTGGACCGTCTGTCGGTCTATCTGCGCGGGCAGGACGAACAGCCCATGCAGCTTTACGAACAGTTCATCGGAAATGCGCGTGCTGTCGTCGTACGGCCCGCCAAACGGCCCGCCCCGTGGCACCACGTGCTGGATGCGGCATCGATCCGGCAGGTCGGCTTTGCAGACGATGAAGTCCTGCTGCCGCATGGGCCGCGCTCGTTCAGTGGCTACCGGCTGGTGCAGGAATATTTCGCCTTTCCCGAGCGCTTTCTGTTTCTGGACTTCACCGGATTGCAGGAACCGTTTTCCCGGTGCGAGGGCGAGGAAATCGAGCTGATTACGCTGTTCGACCGCCTGGACCCGGAACTGGAAAACAAGATCAGCACGGCAAATTTTGCGTTATTCTGTGCGCCGGCAATCAACCTGTTTCCCAAGCGTGCCGATCGCATTCATCTCGTTGACCGGGACACCGAATATCATGTCATTCCGGACCGCACCCGGCCGCTGGACTACGAGGTGTTCCAGGTCACCGGTGTAACCGGGCACGGGAGCAGTGCCGAGGATGAGCAGGAATTCCTGCCTTTCTATGCCTGCAACGACCTGAGTCATTACAGTGACCACATGGCATTCTACACCTTGCGGCGGGAGCGCCGGGTCCTGTCTTCGACGCAGAAGCGGCGCGGGCCCCGTTCCAGCTACATCGGCAGTGAAACGTACGTATCGCTGGTGGATGCCAGGCAGGCACCGTATTCCAGCAATCTCAAACAGCTGTCCGTGCAAACACTCTGCACCAACCGTGACCTGCCCCTGCAGATGCCGGTAGGTCGCGGCCGGACCGACCTGACTCTGGACATCAGTGCACCGGTTGAATCAGTACGCTGTATCGTCGGTCCTACCCGGCCGCGGCCATCGCTGGCGCACATGCAGGGCGAGGTTGCCTGGCGCCTGATCAGTCATTTGTCGCTCAACTATCTTTCGCTGAGCGATACCGATGATCGACAGGGCGCAGCGGCACTCAGGGAGATGCTGTCACTTTATGCTGATCTTTCCGGTGCCGGGGTGAAGAAACAGGTCGAGGGAATCAAATCGGTGCAATCCAGGCAGGTTACGCGGCGTATTCCCGTGCCGGGTCCGATCGCGTTCGGCCGTGGCCTGGAAATCACGCTGTCTCTGGATGAGTCGGCGTTCAAGGGTACGGGGGTGTTTCTGATCGGGGCCATCATGGAACAGTTCTTCGCCCGTTACGTATCCATCAACTCCTTCACCGAGACCCTGGTGACGACGGTAGAACGCGGGGAGGTAATGCGATGGCCAGTGAGAGCCGGGCATCGACATCTGGTCTGACACTGCTCGGCAGGCTGAGTGCGGCGCCCTGGAGTTTCGGGTTCTACAACGCCCTGCGCCGGATCGAGTGCGCCTATCCTGACAAGGCACGGATCGGGTTGTCGAGCCGGCCCGTGGAAGACCCGGTACGTTTCGGACAGGAACCGTCCATGGCCTTTGCGCCTTCGACCCTGTCGGCCCTGACCCTGTCGAACAAGGGATTCCCGCCACGGCTGAGCGTGCTGTTTTTCGGCCTGTTCGGACCGAACGGTGCGTTACCGCTGCATCTTACCGAGTATGCGCGAGGCCGGCTGAGGAACAACGGTGATCCTACACTGGCGCGATTTGCCGACGTGTTCCATCACCGGTTGCTGTCGCTCTTTTTCCGTGCCTGGGCGGATGCCGAGCCGACGGTAGGACTGGACCGCCTGGATAACGACCGGTTCTCGGACCTGGTTGCGCCCCAGCTGGGGATCGGTACGCCGGCTCTGCGCGACAGGGATGCCATGCCGGATTTCGCCAAGCTGCATTTTGCCGGACGCCTGTCCGCGCAGGCCCGGAATGCGGAGGGTTTGCTGGCGATCCTGTCGAGTTATTTTCATGTGCCCGTGACGCTGACCCAGTTCGTCGGTGAATGGCTCGATATGCCGCGCAAGTTACAGATGCGTCTGGGCCTGTCCATGGAGACCTGTTCGCTGGGCAGGACATCGACCCTGGGTGCCCGTGTCTGGGAATGCCAGCACAAGTTCCGGTTGACATTCGGCCCGCTTGACCTGGACGACTACCAGCGGCTGCTGCCCGGAGGCAGCAGCCTGATCCGGCTGATCGCCATCGTCAGGAACTACACCTGCGATGAGTACAACTGGGACGTGCACCTGATTCTGAAAAGGGAACAGGTCAGGCCCACGGTTGTGGGTGTGTTCGGGCAGCTGGGCTGGACATCGTGGCTTTCAGACCGGATACCCGACCAGGACCCCGGTCAGCTGTACCTGGATCCGATGCAGGAAGTGATTTGAGTAAACCAACATAAAGATAACAGGAGTCAGAGATGTCTGAAATCAGCCGCACCGCGCTGTTTGGCAAGCTGAACAAGGTCGCCTACAAGGCGATCGAGAGCGCCACCGTATTCTGCAAGATGCGGGGTAATCCTTACGTGGAACTGGTGCACTGGCTGCACCAGATTCTGCAGTTGCAGGATTCCGACCTGCACCACATCGTCAAGCAGTTCAATATCAACCCGGCGACACTGGTTCGAGATATGACCGATGCGCTGGACAGTCTGCCACGTGGATCCACCACGATCTCCGACCTGTCTGCCCATATCGAAGAGGCGGTCGAACGAGCCTGGGTCTACGGCAGTCTGCTGTTCGGTGAATCCCAGGTTCGTACCGGTCACCTCATCGTCGGCATCGTCAAGACCCGTTCCCTGCGTAACGAACTCGGTGCCATCTCGAAGGAGTTCGAAAAGATCAAGTACGACACCCTGTCAGACCGTTTCAGTGAAGTGGTGGCGGGCTCACCCGAAGAGGGATTGATCGCAACCGATGGATTCCAGACCGGCGGTGGCGCTGCACCGGGGGAAGCCAGCGGCGCATTGCCACCTGCCCAGATGGGCAAGCAGGAGGCGCTACGGCGGTTCACCGTGGATCTTACCGAGGAAGCACGTTCCGGGAAGATGGATCCCATCGTCGGACGGGACGGGGAGATCCGCCAGATCATCGACATCCTGATGCGCCGGCGCCAGAACAACCCGATACTCACCGGCGAGGCGGGAGTCGGCAAGACTGCGGTGGTCGAGGGTTTCGCCCAGCGCATCGTTGCCGGAGATGTGCCGCCACCCCTGCGGGACGTCACCCTGCGTTCACTGGATGTGGGCCTGTTGCAGGCCGGCGCGAGCATGAAGGGCGAGTTCGAGAACCGCCTGAAACAGGTGATCGAGGAGGTACAGTCCTCAGAGAAACCGATCATCATGTTCATCGACGAGGCGCACACACTGGTTGGCGCCGGCGGAGCGGCGGGTACCGGCGATGCCGCCAACCTGCTCAAGCCGGCACTGGCACGTGGCACGCTGCGTACCGTGGCGGCGACCACCTGGGCGGAGTACAAGAAGCATATTGAAAAGGACCCGGCGCTGACGCGCCGGTTCCAGGTGGTGCAGGTCCCCGAACCCTCCGAGGAAAAGGCGATTCTGATGATGCGGGGTGTGGCCAGTACGATGGAAAAGCACCACAAGGTGCAGTTGCTCGATGAAGCGCTGGAGGCCTCTGTCAAGCTGTCGCACCGTTACATACCGGCGCGTCAGCTGCCGGACAAATCCGTCAGCCTGCTGGATACGGCCTGCGCCCGGGTGGCCATCAGCCTGCACACGGTGCCGGCCGAGGTCGAGGACTGCCGACGGCGTATCCAGGGGCTGGAAACCGAGCTGGGAATCATTGACCGCGAATCCGCAGTCGGTGTCGATACCGGAGCACGGAGAACCGTCGTAGACGCCAGGCTGGCCGAGGAACATTCGCGGCTGGAAGAACTGGAAGGTCGCTGGAATGCGGAGAAGGAACTGGTTGACCAGCTCCTGGATATCCGTGGCAAGCTGCGTGGTGTCATCGGCAAGGTGGAAGGTACCGACAGCGAGCTGGAAAAAGCGGCGGACGAAAAGGCCGGAAGTGTCGCGGTCGAGACGGCGAATCCCGGGGCTACGGATGGAGCCGCGCTGAGCGACAGCGAACGTGCAGCGTTGCTTGCCCGGTTGAAGGAACTGCAGGAGAAACTGCACGAATTACAGGGCGAGTCGCCGTTGATCCTGCCGACCGTGGATCACCAGGCCGTGGCTTCCGTGGTGCAGGACTGGACCGGTATACCGGTCGGACGCATGGTCAGGAACGAGGTCGAGACGATACTCCATCTTGCCGACTCGCTGGAACAGCGCATCATCGGCCAGCGCCACGCACTGGATATGATCGCAAAGCGTATACAGACCTCACGCGCCAGTCTCGATAACCCGAACAAGCCGATTGGTGTCTTCATGCTGGCCGGCACGTCCGGTGTCGGCAAGACCGAAACCGCACTGGCGCTGGCCGAAAGCCTCTATGGCGGTGAGCAGAATGTGATTACCATCAATATGAGCGAGTACCAGGAGGCACACACCGTTTCGACGCTCAAGGGCGCACCGCCGGGTTACGTGGGATACGGCGAGGGCGGCGTGCTGACCGAGGCGGTACGGCGCCGGCCCTACAGCGTGGTGCTGCTGGACGAGGTAGAGAAGGCCCACCCGGACGTGCACGAGATCTTCTTCCAGGTGTTCGACAAGGGCTGGATGGAAGACGGCGAAGGCCGGGTGATCGACTTCAAGAACACCCTGATCCTGCTGACGACAAATGCCGGTACCGACCTGATCAGTAACCTGTGCAAGGATCCCGATCTGATGCCGGATCCGGAAGGTATCGCCAAGGCCCTGCGCGAGCCACTGCTGAAGGTCTTCCCGCCGGCACTGCTGGGTCGTCTAGTGGTGATTCCGTACTACCCGCTCAGCGACGAAATGATTGCCGCAATCGCGAGACTGCAGCTGGGCCGCATCGAGAAGCGGATCATGGAAAATCACGGCATTCCGTTCAGCTATGACGATGACGTGATCAGGCTGATCGCCGACCGCTGTACCGAGCTGGAAAGCGGCGGCCGCATGATCGATGCGATACTGACCAACACGGTATTACCGGAAATCAGCCAGGAATTCCTGACGAGGATGATGGAAGGCAACCTGCCTGGGAGCGTCAGGGTTTCCGTGCGCGACGGACAGTTTGCCTACGACTTTGGCTGATTCCGGGAACCGGCAGGGACGGCAGGTCACGCCTGTAGCGGGATTCAGGAAGGACGGCGGCAGGCCCGTAATTCCCGACGGCACCGTTACCGGGGTCCCTGGCAGCAGGCGTGGTTCCGGTTTGCAGAGTGAGCGCTGCCCGGTTGCGTATCCGTATCAGTACGACGCAATGCATGAGCACCCGCTACGACCGATCAGCCAGGCCATCAGCAGGTATCCTGTGGCTGCCTGTTCTGGCGCGGAGGTGCTTTCAGTGAGGGCGTGACGCTTGCCCGTGGGAGATTAATTACTTCATTATTCGGTCTGTTAGCCTATAATCATCAGGTAATTATCTACGCTACGCACGATTGCACGATTGCCAGATTTACGACCGGCAGAAGATTCCCTTGATAATATAATTAAATATTAATAATAGATGACTCACCCTGATCGATCAGGAAGGAATACTCCATGGCCACCAAGCATACCCTTGTTCTGAAAACGCCGCTCAAGGACAAATTCTTTGTATCGCAGATGAAAGGACATGAGGCACTGGGGCGGTTGTTCCAGTTTGATCTCGATGTGACATCCGAGAACCCGGAAATCAATATCGACGATATTCTTGGCGAGAACGTGACATTGCATTATTCCCTCGGTGG
>Ga0307424_1001527_pt1 | contig 12135 bp, 9 predicted proteins | sample SalMarWE160320MG_FD_202157 | JGI IMG/M metagenome (GOLD analysis project Ga0307424, IMG submission 202157) | Salt marsh sediment microbial communities from the Plum Island Ecosystem LTER, Massachusetts, United States - WE1603-20 | ecosystem: Environmental > Aquatic > Marine > Intertidal zone >...
AAAGGATCGAGGTCCTCGAGATCGGCCGGGGGTGGTGGGATGGGCTTTCCGCCGAGGTCCACGAAGGTGCCGCCCGGCTGGCCCAGCCCGATGCTCACGCCGCTACCGATCAGCAGCTCGAGCTGGTCCTTGGTGCTGGTGCTGCCGACGCGCCGCCGCTGCGCGATCCACCCGACCAGGCGATCGGCGGAGTCCCGCACGGGTGTCGTGTTCCAGTAGAGGACCGCGTCTCCCACCTTCCGGAAGGGGGAGTACGCAGGGACCGTGTCCAGCTGGGCCTCGTGCCGCGGAGCGTCGCCCCCGGGCGCCGTCCCCCAGGTGAACACCACCGACGAGTCGGCCGCGAAGAGGTGGATCGGGAGGTCACGGTCGGCCGCGACGCCGGTGCGCAGGCGGGCGAGCGCCTCGGTCACCGCCGTCGTGTCGAGGAGCTCACGGGTCAGCGCGCGCTGCACGGCCTCGGATTGGCCCACCTCCTCCTCGAGGAGGCGCCGGTTGGCGAGCCCCGTGCTGCTCAGCTCGGACAGCTGCTCCGCGACGGCCTGGAGGCGCGCGGAGGCCGCGGCCATCGAGGTGGCCCGCACCTCGATGTACGTGAGCGTCCCCGCCACGACCAGAACGCCGCCGGTGAGCGAGCACACCAGGAGCGGGAGCTTCTGTCGCAGCGAAAGCCGCCGAATGAGATGCATTGGAGTCGGTCTGGCCGGCATCGGGCAGAGGAGCAGAGGAGAGGGTCCGGTCCACGACTGATGGAAAATCATGAGCCAGGCCCGGGAGGGGGCGCAACTGGTGCAGCGACGCTGCAGTTCGGCCCTGCGAACGCCCTCTCGATTTCCCTTGTGGGACGCGCGCTTCCGGTCGCAGGGGTTGCATCGATGCATCACCTCTTCTAGGCTTCGATGCTGACCATCGCCGTCCGGAAAACGGAGATCTGCAAGATCTTATTTCGCAGTAGCTTCGACGCTCGCCGCACCCTGATTCCGGACGTCTCCTCGCCGAGCCGCTGAGCGTTCCATGGGTTCGCGCGCCCCGCATGGGCGCCGCCCGGACTCCCTCGACGAGCCATGACCACGATCGACTACGCCATCTTCGCCCTGTACATGCTGGGCGTCATCGGGGTCGGGTACTGGTTCCACAGGCGGAACGAGAGCGCGGAGGACTATTTCGTAGGCGGCCGTTCCATATCCGCGGGCCACGTCGGCCTCTCCGTAGCGGCGACGGACGTGGGCGGCGGCTTCTCCATCGGGCTCGGCGGGCTCGGCTACGCCATCGGGCTCTCCGGCAGTTGGCTGCTCTTCACCGGACTGGTCGGCGCCTGGGTATCGGCGGTCTTCATCATCCCGGTCGTCAAGAAGGTCGACGCGCGTCACGGCATGATGACGTATCCGGACTTCCTGCGTCTCCGTTACGGAGACCGGGTGGCGCTGGTCGCCGCGCTCATCTCCGCCCTCGGCTACCTGGGCTTCACGAGCGGCCAGATCCTCGCCGGCGCGAAGCTCATGTCGGGCTCGCTGATCGACGCGGCCCCCTGGGGGATGGACGTCCAGACCTTCGCGATCCTCCTGATCGGCGTGGTGATCGTGGGCTACACGGTCCTGGGCGGGCTGAAGGCCGTGATCTACACGGACACGATCCAGTGGATCGTGCTGATGTTCGGCCTGGTCGTCCTGGCGATCCCGTTCACGTTACACGAGGTGGGTGGCCTGCGCGGCCTGGCCGAGGCGTTGCCACCCGGGCACCTGAGCCTGACCAACGTCGACGCGCTCACGTTCGTGAACTGGTTCATCACCATCGCCCCGATCTGGGTCGTGGCGATGACGCTCTACCAGCGCATGTACGCATCGCCCACGGTGCGCGACGCTCGCAGAGCTTGGTTCATCGCCGGGCTGTTCGAATACCCGGTCATGGCGTTTTCGGGCGCCGCGCTGGGGATGATGTCGCGGGTGCTCTTCCCCGGCATCGACGGCGAGCTGGGCGTGCCCATGCTGCTGACGACCATCCTCCCCGCGGGGATCGCGGGCATCGTCGTCGCCAGCTATTTCTCGGCCATCATGTCCACGGCGGACTCCTGCCTGATCGCGTCGTCGGGCAACCTGGTGAGCGACGTCCTGCAGCGGAGCCCGCTGCGCATCTCGGAGCAGCGCGTCCTGGTGCGGGCCTCCCAGGCGGCGACGCTCGCGGTGGGGGCCGGAGCCGTGCTCATCGCGTCGCGCTTCACGATGGTGCTCGATGCGATCCTGCAGGCCTACGCGTTCCTGGTCGCCGGGCTGTTCGTGCCGACGCTGGGCGCATTCTTCTGGAAGCGATCGACGGCGCGCGGCGCGTTCTGGGGGATGCTGGCCGGAGGCGGTACCACGCTGGCGCTCCTGATCTCGGGCGTGCCCTCGCCGCTCGGGCTGGACCCGAGCTTCTGGGGCATCCTGGTGTCGGCGGGCGTGTTCGTGCCCCTATCCCTCCTCGGGAGCGAGGCACGCGTCCGGCCCCACGCGGATCACCACGGCGAGGGCGGCGGACGCCCCGTGTTGGACACGGTGGAGCGGCTGGGCCCCGCCGTCATCCAGCACGGGCCCTTCAGCGACCGCGTGTACGTCATGAAGCTCGCTGCGGCGGATGCCGCCCGGGTGCTTCCGCGGGTGGACGCCCTCGCGGCCGAGCGGGGCTACGGGAAGATCATCGCGAAGTGCCCCGCGTCGGCCGTCCCCGCTCTGATGGAGCGTGGATACCTCGTGGAGGCCGAGGTGCCGCGCTTCTTCGGGCCGGAGGAGGAAGGAGCGTTCGTCGGCCGGTTTCTCGACCCGGAGCGAGCGGTGGACCCGCGCATGGACCTGGTGGAGGAGGTTCTGCAGGAGGCGCGCGCCCGGGCGGAAGAGCCCTCCTTCGCGGCGTCCGGGTCGGTCGCCGACCCGGGCGCAGCCGCTGGACGCGAAGCCGTGTCCGAGGCGGCGGCGATCGCCATCGCGGAAGCGGGGCCGGACGACGTGGCCGCCTTGGCGGCCTGCTACGCCGAGGTCTTCGACAGCTACCCGTTCCCCATCCACGATCCGGACCACCTCCGCGAGGCGATGCGGGCGGGCACGCGGTTCTTCGCCGCCTGGGACGATGGGCGCATCGTCGCGGCGTCGTCGATGGAGGACGGCGGCGCCGCGGGCACCCTGGAGATGACGGACTTCGCCACCCTCCCGCCGTACCGCGGCCGCGGCCTCGCGTCCAAGCTGCTGCTTCGCATGGACCGGGCCGCGGCGCTCGCGGGCACGCGCACCGTGTTCACGATCGCCCGTGCCCTCTCCTTCGGCATGAACATCACCTTCGGCCGGCGGGGCTACACGTACGCCGGAACGCTCATCAACAACACCCAGATCGCCAGCTCCATCGAGAGCATGAACGTGTGGTACCGGCATCTGGACACCTGAGCCTACGTCAGCCCACGTCGCGAGACGACACCACCGACCGCGATTCACATCGATAGAGGATCCGATGGAACCTGCCACGACGCTTCCCGTGCTCGACCAGCCCCGCACCGTCCAGGACCTGCCGGAGGCGGACGCGCTTCCGTCGCAGATCGCCGACGTGGAGGTGCCCGAGCCGCTGAAGGAGCCCGTGACCGCCTACGACCTGGAGCACCGCGACCTCGACGACTCGGAGTTCTGGAGGAGGATCCCGGCGTTCCGCCACGTGGACCGGAGGGAGTTCCTCGACCACCGCTTCCAGAACCGGAACAGCGCCCGCAGCGTCTCCGACCTGAACGACCTGCTCCGCGGCCTCGCACCGGACTCCTTCCTTGACGACGTGGCCGAGGGGATGCGTCTGGCCCCCATGGCGATGCGCATCTCGCCCTACATCCTCAGCCTGATCGACTGGGAAGACCCCTACGGGGATCCCCTCCGCACCCAGTTCATCCCGGTCGCGTCCACGCGTCTGCCGGACCACCCGGGCCTCACGCTGGACTCTCTGCACGAGCAGGTCGACTCACCCACACCCGGGCTCGTCCATCGCTACCTCGACAAGGTCCTCTTCCTGCCCCTCGACGTGTGCCCCGTGTATTGCCGATTCTGCACGCGCAGCTACGCCATCGGCACGAACACGGAAGGTGTCGAGAAGGTCGACTACAAGCCCGCGGTGGCTCGCTGGGAGAAGGCGTTCGCCTACATCGCGTCGCGCCCGGAGATCGAGGACGTGGTCGTTAGCGGCGGCGACACCTACATGCTTCCCCCGAAGCGCATCCATTACATCGGCGAGATGCTGCTCGCGATCCCGCACATCCGGCGCATCCGCTTCGCCAGCAAGGGGCCCGCGGTGATGCCGATGAAGATCCTGTCGGACGAGGCGTGGACCGATACGCTGGTCGACCTCACCGAAAGGGGGCGGAGGCTGCACAAGGAGGTCGTGCTACACACGCACTTCAACTCGTCCAACGAGGTCACCGACATCACCCGCCAGGCCATGGATCGGCTCTTCGAGCGCGGCGTGCGCGTGCGCAATCAGAGCGTGCTCATCCGGGGCGTCAACGACGACATCGGCGACATGATCCGCCTGGTGCGGCGGCTCTCGTACGTGAACGTTCAGCCCTACTACGTCTACCAGCACGACATGGTGCTCGGCGTGGAGGAGCTGCGCACGCGCATCGCCGACACGATGGAGATCGAGCGGCACGTCCGCGGAGTAACCGCCGGCTTCAACACCCCGACGTTCGTGGTCGACGCTCCCGGCGGAGGCGGCAAGCGGGACGTGCACAGCTTCGATCACTACGACGAGGTCACGGGGATCGGCGTCTACCGGAGCCCGAGCGTCGACGAGGACAAGGCGTACCTGTACTTCGATCCCATCGACCGGCTGCCCGAGGAGGGGCGCGTCCGGTGGGCCGACGAGGGGGAACGCGGCGGGATGGTACGTGAGGCGCTGGAGCAGGCCCGACTGGAGTTCCTCGAGCCGGCGGTCGAGATGTGAGGAGGGAGGGCGGGCGGGGGCTCAGCCGAGCCGCTTCTCGAACCAGTGCTGCGCGTAGGGGTCGTCGTTGAAGGGCGGGACCTCACGGTATCCCGAGCTGCGGTAGAGCTGAACCGCTTCGCCGAGGGCGCCGTTGGTCTCCAGCCGGACGAGGGTGAAGCCCAGTTCACTCGCCTGGTCCTCCAGCGCGACGAGGATCCGTCGACCGAGCCCGAGGCCGCGGAACGTCGGGTCGACCCACATCCGCTTGAGGGAGGCCACCTCCCCCTCGATGCGCTTGAGGGCACCGCACGCGACGGCCTCTCCATCGACCATCACCGCGAGGAAGGCGCCGCCGGGAGGGACGAGGTCCGCATCGTCGGCAGCGATGCTGGCGGCGGGATCGAACCCGCCCTCGAAGCGCTCGTCCAGCTCCTCGAAATAGCGCGCGACGCATCGGCGGGCGCGCACTTCGGCCGGGTCGAGGCGCTCGATGCGCGCGCCCGCCAGCCCCAGCAGCCGGTTGACCTCCGTCATCGCCGCGACGAGCCGCTCGCGCTGTGAGGCCGTCAGCGGTGCCAGCGTCGCGGCCGCCGCCTCGTCGGAGCGCTGGTCCATCTCGTCGACCTCGACCCGGCCGGCCCCGGTCAGCCGGGCACGGCGTACGCGCTCGTCGGCGGGGTCCGGCTCGACGCCCACCAGGCCTTTCGACACGAGGGCGTGCACGAGTCTGCTGAGGTATCCCGAATCCAGGTCCAGCCGGGTGCGCAGGTCGCGCAGGTCCGCGCCTCCGCGTCCGATCTCCCAGAGCACCCGCGACTCGCCAAGCGGTCGGTCACGACCCAGGAAGTGGTCTTCCAGGGCTCCGGTGCGCTTCGTGACGAGGCGGTTGAAGCGGCGGACGGTGGCGATCGGATCGGCGGCCATATCGTCTGACTGTAGTCAGATGATGTGCCACCGACAAGGCAGGGAAGCAGAGCGTGCATCCTCCGCGGCGCTGCTGGGTAGAGGTGCGGGAGGCGCCGGTTCGAGCGGCTCGAGCCAGTCATTCCGGTTGGAGGTGATCATGGGGAAGAAGATCCTGATGTTGGTGGGCGACTTCGTGGAGGACTACGAGGTGATGGTGCCGTTCCAGGCGCTCCAGGCCGTCGGCCACACGGTGCACGCGGTCTGCCCCGGCAAGAAGGCGGGCCAGAAGGTCCGCACCGCGATCCACGACTTCGAGGGCGACCAGACTTACAGCGAGAAGCGCGGGCACGACTTCGCGCTGAACGCGACCTTCGCGGACGTCCGCGCCGAGGACTACGACGCGCTGGTGATCCCGGGCGGACGGGCCCCGGAGTACCTGCGGCTCGAGGGCAAGGTGCTGGACGTCGTGCGGCACTTCTTCGAGCACGACAAGCCGACGGCGGCCATCTGCCACGGCCCGCAGATCCTGACCGCGGCGGGCGTCGTCAAGGGCCGCAGGCTCGCGTCGTATCCGGCGGTGGGGCCCGAGGTGACGCTCGGAGGTGGCGAGTACGCGGACATCGACATCGACGGGGCCGTGACCGACGGCAACCTGGTCACCGCGCCGGCGTGGCCCGCGCACCCCGCCTGGATCGCGCAGTTCCTCGAGGTGCTGGGCACGAAGATCACGCAGGAGGAGCCGGCGGGCGCGGTGGGCTGAGCGCGCAGGCGGTCAGTGGCGCCGGGCGGGACCGGCCGCAGACGATCGCGTCCGGGCGCCGTCGACCTGCACACCAACGCCAACACGTCTCCGGACTCGCAGGTCCTCTTCGTAGGACTTCGCGCGAAATCACCTCGTTCCTCCACCTCGAGAACCACCCATGTACGGATGCCTCTCCCGGGCAGCGGTCCGCCGGACCGGCCTGGTCTTCGCTCTCTCGCTGATCCTCCCCACACTTCCCGCCGCCGCGCAGCAGGGGCCCCGTCGGGCGCTCGGCGTCGACACCACCGGCTTCGACCGATCGGTGCGTCCCCAGGACGACTTCAACCGCTTCGTGAACGGCACGTGGATGGCGCGCACGAAGATCCCGGCCGACCTGTCCAGCTACGGCTCCTTCGTCGCCCTGCGGGAGCAGAGCGAGGCCGCCATCCACGCGATCGTGGAGGAGGCGGCCGCTTCCGGAGCAGCCCAGGGAACCGAGCTCCAGAAGGTGGGCGACTTCTACACCTCGTTCATGGACTCGACGCTCGTCGAGCGCATCGGGCTCGAGCCGCTCCAGGGCGAGCTCCAAACGATCGACGCGCTGGAGTCCGCCTCCGACCTGCCGACCCTGCTCGCGCACCTGCAACGCATCGGCGGGGGCGGTCCGCTCGGCGTGTTCGTCGGGCAGGACCAGAAGAGCTCGGACACCTACATCGTGTCGGTGAGCCAGTCCGGGCTCGGGCTTCCCGACAAGAGCTACTATCTGACCGACAACGAGAGGTTCGCGGCGATCCGCGACGGGTACGTGCGCTACCTCTCGACGCTCTTCACGCTCGCCGGACGACCGGACCCGGCCGGCGCGGCCGCCCGGATCCTCGCGCTGGAGACGAAGATCGCCGGGACGCAGTGGGACCGGGCGAAGAACCGGGACCGCGACGCCACCTACAACAAGATGAGCGTCGCCGAGCTCGACGGGACGATGCCGTCCTTCTCGTGGAGGACCTACCTGCAGGAGGGCGGAATGGGCGCGGCGCGGGACGTGGTCGTGCGCCAGCCCGACTACCTGGAGAAGCTCGACGGGATCCTCGCGTCCACGCCCCCGTCGACGTGGCGCGAGTACCTGACGGCGAGGCTGTTGAGCGCCTACGCCGACGAGCTGCCCTCCGGCTTCGTGAACGCGAGCTTCGAGTTCCGCGGCCGCACGCTGTCGGGACTGCAGGAGCCGCGGCCGCGCTGGAAGCGCGGCGTGTCCGAGGTCGAGGGGGCGCTGGGAGAGGCAGTGGGCAAGCTGTACGTGGAGCGCCACTTCCAGCCGGAGGCGAAGGCGCGCATGGACGCGCTGGTGAAGAACCTGCTGGCCGCCTTCCGGGCCGGAATCGACGAGCTCGAGTGGATGAGCCCCGAGACGAAGGCGCAGGCGCAGGACAAGCTGGCCAAGTTCACCGTGAAGATCGGCTACCCGGACGAGTGGCGGGACTACTCGGCGCTCGAGGTGCGGCGTGACGACCTCCTCGGCAACGCGATGCGCGCGAGCCAGTTCCGCTACGACGACATGGTGGGTCGCCTCGGCGGGCCGGTGGACCGCACGCGGTGGGGGATGACACCGCAGACCGTGAACGCCTACTACAACTCGACCAACAACGAGATCGTCTTCCCGGCGGCGATCCTGCAGCCTCCCTTCTTCAACGTGGAGGCGGACGACGCCGTGAACTACGGCGCCATCGGCGCGGTCATCGGCCACGAGATCAGCCACGGCTTCGACGACCAGGGCCGCAAGTCCGACGGCGACGGCAACCTGCGCGACTGGTGGACCGCGGGCGACGCCCAGGCCTTCCAGAAGCGTACGGACATGCTCGGCGCGCAGTACGCGGCCTACGAGCCGCTCCCGGGGATGCACATCAACGCACAGCTCACCATGGGTGAGAACATCGGCGACCTGAGCGGGCTCGCGGTGGCCTACCGCGCCTACCACATGTCGCTGAACGGCCAGGAGCCGCCGGTGATCGACGGCTTCACCGGGGACCAGCGCTTCTTCCTGGGGTGGGCGCAGGTATGGCGCACGAAGATGCGCGACGAGGCGCTGCGCCAGCAGCTCCTGACGAACCCCCACTCGCCGGGGGACTACCGCGCGTTCGTGCCGCTCCGCAACCTCGAGCCGTTCTACCGTGCGTTCGACGTGCAGCCGGGCGACGGGATGTACCTCCCGCCGGAGGAGCGCGTGAAGATCTGGTGAGAGGAACGGGACGGTCGGCCCCGGCCCCCTGGCGATCTATCTAGACTTAGATATATTCATATGTCATAGAGCCAGGGGGGACCCTCCCGGCCGATCCGGCCGACCGCCCCGCCCCGGTGACGACGGCCCTTCACGGGCCCGAGCCCGGATACGACAGAGATGAAATCGCGCACGTTGCCCGTCTGGTTCCGGACCCTCGAGGTCGCCCTCTGGGTGCTGGTGGCCGGGGCTTTCGTCTATCGCTACGTGCCGGCCGCGACGCCGGCCCGCGTTGCGGAGGAGGGCGTCGCACCGTCCTTCTCCGTGAAGACGTTCTCCAACGGCAGGGTCGACCTCGACGATCTCCGAGGTCAGGTCGTGCTCGTGAACTTCTGGGCCACCTGGTGCCCCCCCTGCCGGCTCGAGATGCCCGGCTTCCAGTCCGTGTACCAGGACTACAAGGACCGCGGCTTCACCGTGGTGGGGCTCGCCACGGACATCGGCGGCTCCGGCCCGGTCGCGTCGTTCGTCCGTGACCGGGGCATCACGTATCCGGTGGCGATGGCCACCGACGAGGTCCGGCGGCTGTACGGCGGCGTCGACATGCTCCCGCAGTCCTTCCTGCTCGACAAGCGCGGACGAGTGCGCAAGACCGTTGCCGGCGTCTTCAGCGAAGGGACGTTGCGCAAGTTGGTCGACGAGCTTCTGGCCGAGGAGGCGGACCGGTGAACCTGCATCCGGCGGTGCGGCTGGCGCTCCCGACGATCCTCTTCGTGATCCTCGTCGCCGCGCCGGGAACGCGACAGGCCGGCGTCGAGGGCGGCCCGGCGCCGCTGCTGGCGGCGTCCGAGGAGCCACCGGCGAACGTGCCGCTCCAGGAGCTCTACCACGAGCTCGCGGCTCCCGGGGATGCCGGTGGCCCGAAGGTGACCGTGGTCGAGTTCAGCGACTTCGGCTGCCCGTACTGCGGCGCGTTCGAGCGGGAGACGTTCCCGGTGCTGCGGCGTGAGTACGTCGAGACCGGCAGGGTGCGCTGGCGCTTCGTGCCGTTCGTGCTCGGGATGTTTCCGAACGGGGAGGAAGCGATGCGCGCCGCCACCTGCGTCGCCGAGCAGGGCGACGAGGCGTTCTGGAAGATGCACGACGTGCTCTTCGAGAAGCAGGACGTGTGGAAGGCCAGCCGTGACCCGGACCAGATGTTCCGGAGCTACGCAGTGGTCTCGGGCGCGGACGGCGACGCCTTCTCGGCGTGCTTCGACGACGCCCGCTCGGCGGACCGGGTGACCGCCGCGAACGCGCTGGCACACGAGGGAGGCGTGCGCTCCACGCCTACGTTCTTCGTGGGGCGCCAGATGATCCAGGGCGCGCTTCCCGTGGAGGAGTTCAGGAAGGTCCTGGACGCGGCGACGCGGTAGGCCCGGGTCGGCGTGTCAGCCGCGGCTCGTCCGGAAGTCGCGCACTCCGTGTGCCAAGGCCTCCACGCCGTGCCTGGCGTCCGCCGTCCGCCCTTCCTCCGCGGCGCGCACGGTCCAGTCGAGCTGGTCGGCCAGGTAGTGCAGCAGCACCCGTGACCGCAGCCGGTCCACCCCGGCGGCGTCCGGGGCGTACGCGCCGAGAGCGAGGTCGAGGAAGTCCATCCCCCAGTCCTCGTAGAGGAAGATGAGGTCGCGGGCCGGATCTCCGATCACCGCGTCCCCCCAGTCGATGATCCCGGTGATGACTCCCCGCTCGGGGTCGACGAGGACGTGGCCGGGGGAGACGTCGGCGTGCAGGATGGCCGCCGGGTAGCGCAGGTCCGCGTCCTCCGCGACCCACCCGGCGAGGCAAGCGTGGAGATCGGCGAGGAGGTCGCCGGGGAGGGGAAGCCCGCTGTCCGCGCCGGCGCGCCGTGCCCACGTCCGCATCCACGCCGCATGATCGACCTCCCGGAGGCCCGCGCGGGTGCCGACCGCCGGATCCACCTCGTGCAACGCTGCCAGGAACGCCCCGAGGCGTGCGGGAAGATCGGCGCGGGGCCCGTCGGGCAGCCCGGCCCAGAACGACCGGCCGAGCTCGACCCCGTCGAGCCGCTGGTGCACCGCGAACGCCACCGCGTCCCTGTCCCTGCCCGCGGCCTCGTGGAACCGTGGTCGCGGGACGGGGAGGGGGAGGCGGCCGGCGAGCGCCTCCATGAGGCGGGCCTCCCTCTCGAGGGCGGCGGTCGCCTGCTCGTGCCGGGGCACGCGCACCACCCACCCGTCGTCCGTGACGTACGCCACGCAGAAGTCTCCCGCGCCGAGAGGTCGCAGCGACCCTGCGTCGATGGCGGGGGCGCCCGCCCGCACGGCACGGACGACGCCCTCGTCGGGCCGACCCTCGCCGCGGTTAGACACCCCCGCCATCCGTTCCTAGATTCCGATCCATGAGGCCTCTTCCAGTCGACGCGCGCCCCGGGATCTTCGCACCCCCCAATCCCCGGGGGGACTGAGCCCGGAGGCCGGCATCACGCCGATGCCGGCCCGGAGCGCGGATGCGCTTCCGACGCCCGGGTGTCCCGCCTCCACAACCCGGATCCAACACTCTGGAGCGCGTCATGCCCGAGATCAAAGTCCCGGCCGACCAGGTCTTCCCCATCCTGAAGGAGAACATCCTCGTCGACGGCTTCCACGTCGTCATCGACCTGGAGAAGTCGCACGGCTCCACCATCGTGGATGCCCTGGCGGGGAAGGAATACCTCGACTGCTACGGCTATTTCGCCACGCTGCCGGTAGGACACAACCATCCGAAGATGGAGGACGAGGGCTTCCGCAAGTCGCTCATGACGGCCGCGCTCTCTAATCCGGCGAACAGCGACATCTACTCCCGGCAGTTCGCCGCGTTCGTGAAGACCTTCCGCGAGATCGCCGTCCCCGAGGAGTTCCGCTACCTCTTCTTCGTCGCAGGCGGCGCGCTGGCCGTCGAGAACGCGATGAAGGCGGCCTTCGACTGGAAGGTGCAGAAGAACCTCGCCGCCGGCGTCGAGGGCGGCGGTGACAAGATCCTCCACTTCAGGGACGCCTTCCACGGACGCAGCGGCTACACGCTGTCCGTCACCAATACAGACCCGGCGAAGACGCGCCACTTCCCGAAGTTCGACTGGCCGCGCGTGTCGAACCCCTACATCGACTTCCCGATGGACGAGGAAGCGGTGGCCGCGAAGGAAGCGGCAGCGTGCGCCGAGATCGAGGCGGCCTTCGAGAAGGACCCGCACGGCATCGCCGCGATCCTCGTCGAGCCGATCCAGGGCGAGGGGGGCGATCGCCACTTCCGCCCCGAGTTCTTCGGGAGGCTGCGGGAGTATGCCGACCGTCACCAGGCGCTGCTGATCTTC
>Ga0307424_1001528_pt1 | contig 12129 bp, 11 predicted proteins | sample SalMarWE160320MG_FD_202157 | JGI IMG/M metagenome (GOLD analysis project Ga0307424, IMG submission 202157) | Salt marsh sediment microbial communities from the Plum Island Ecosystem LTER, Massachusetts, United States - WE1603-20 | ecosystem: Environmental > Aquatic > Marine > Intertidal zone >...
CGACCCCATAGGCGACGATCAGCATGGCCGGCACCAGAGCGAGCCCCCAGGCGAGCGTCTCGGGGCTCGCAGACGACCCGGCGCTCTGCCCGGTGAGGAAGTCGACGGCATTCTTATAGGCGATCGGCACCGCCAGGGTGACGACCTTGGCGAGCACCAGCGCCACGAAGGCCAGGATCACCCGCACATGCAGGTCCCGCCGGCCCTTGGGCCAGATATAGGGGAGCACCTCGCGCAACACGGCGAGCTCTCCTGTCCGCGCCTGGAGCACGGCGTCGCTTCTCGATTGCGGCAGCCGGTCTTGCATGAAAGGTCTTTTCTATCAGTGCGCTAGCGCACGGCAAAAAGGGCAGCGTCGAACGCTGCCCCTTAGATCTCCTCAAGGATATAGTCCCCCGGGGCGCCCACGCCAAGCTCGGGTCGGCGCGTGCGCCGCCTATCCGGAGGACCGCGCAAAACGTGGCTGGCGGAGGCGCAGGGGGACGAAAGGCCCCGAGCCGACTTTGCCGCGGATCAGTTCGGGCCCCCGGCGGCGCGGGCGGCGTTCGGATTCAAGTCCTCCGGCTTCGGCTTCGTCAGCGAGATATTGAACATCGCCCGACCGGCAAGGATTTTCGTCGTCTTGTCGAACTGCTCGACGCGGACCTGATGGATCGCGTCCTCGAGCGCCACCTTGTCCTCGACGCTCCATTTGCCGTCGCTACCGGCGTCGATCTCGGCGAAGGGCTTGCCGTCGACATAGATATAGACCGTGTTGTCGGGAATGGCCGTGCCGGACATCTTCAAGGTCCCGGGGCCTTCCTTGGCCTTTTCGTAGTCGACGACGCTCACCCGGATCGGCGACCGTGGCGACGGCGATGAGGCCTGGCCAGTCACGTCTGCAGAGCCATTCTCCGCCGCAGCGGCCGGGACGATGTGAGACACGCCGAAAATGATCGCCAACGCGGCCGTCCAGGCCAGGAATTTGCTGCTCATCATTGTCGTTTCCTCTACTGAACTTGGGGTTCTTGGTGGCACGCGGAAGGCAGGGCTCCGCGAGTTGCCGGGACCCTAACGGATCGCCCCCAGCCCTGCCAGGGCCTTGACGAAATAGGGTTGCTTGACGCCCGCGGAAGCCCGATGGCAGATGAAGCCATGAACGACACCGCCCACAACCGGCCGGCGCTCCAAACCATCTGCGTCTATTGCGGTTCCGGCGCGGGCCAAGATCCGGCATTCGTCGAGGCGGCCCACAGGCTGGGGCAGATCCTCGCCGCGGCAGGGATCGGCCTCGTCTATGGCGGCGGCGATCTCGGACTCATGGGCACGGTCGCCCGCGCGGTGCTGGAGAACGGCGGCCATGTCACCGGCATCATCCCGGGCTTCTTAAGAGAGCGCGAGGGCATGTTCATCGAGGTCCAAGAGCTGGTCGTGGTCGACGATATGCACCAGCGCAAACATCTGATGTTCGAGAGGTCCGATGCCTTCGTGGCGCTGCCCGGTGGGCTCGGCACGCTGGAGGAGTTTGTCGAGCAGCTCACCTGGACCCAGCTCGGGCGCCACATGAAGCCGGTCGTGCTCGTCAATATCGAAGGATTCTGGGACCCGCTGCTTCAGCTGTTCGGCCGCATGAGCGCGGAGGGGTTCGTCCGGCCCGGCGCCGAGCTGAAGATGAGCGTGGCCGACCGCGTCGAAGACATCCTTCCCGCCATCGAGAGCAGGCTGAAGCCCTACCCCGAGGAGCTCGAGAGCGCGGCGGAAGCCGAGATCGCCGAGAAGTTCTGAGACCTCTCGGTTGCTTTTTGGCCTGCTGGAAAACAGCTACGATAGAAATGCTAGGGAGGGAATAATGCTTGTACCTAGTGCCTACTTTAGGGACGAAACGATATGGCGAGGCAGAGTGATTGCGCTCACGCATGGCCTGAAGACTACGCTTTATGAAATCGGTTTTTGGATTGGCGCGATGTATCTGGCCTTTCCTCTCACCAAGTGGTGGACTGAAGCCCCTCTGGTCGTCGGCGGCGTGTTTTGTTTGCGAATGGCCTTTGGCTATTTTGATGGATTGCAATCAGCCAAACACGTCGAAAAGGACGTTGATAGATACTTCGACGAAACATATTCAGATTAGCTAATCTGATTGCTCGCTCTGCCCTCGTCTCCCGCTAAGGCGCCGGCGCGCCGTCACGGATCAGCTTGTAGTTGATCGAATCGAGCAGCGCCTCGAACGACGCATCGACGATATTAGGCGACACACCGACGGTGAACCACCGCCGCCCCTCTCCGTCGCGGCTCTCGATGAGGACGCGCGTCACAGCGTCAGTTCCGCCCGTAAGGATACGCACCTTGTAGTCCACGAGCTCGAGGTCATCGATATAGCGCTGATACGGGCCGAGGTCCTTGCGTAGCGCCATGTCGAGCGCGTTCACCGGGCCGTTGCCCTCGCCCACAGACATCACCGTATTGCCGTCGACGCGCGCCTTGACGGTCGCCTCGGAGACGGTGACGAGCTCGCCGAGCGCGTTGTGCCGCCGCTCCACCAAGACGCGGAACGAATCCACGTCGAAGAATTGCGGCACGTTGCCGAGCAGGCGCCGCGCCAGCATCTCGAACGAGGCTTCCGCCGCCTCATAAGCGTAGCCCACCGCCTCGCGCTCCTTCACCACTTCGAGAAAGCGCGCCACGCGCGGATCGTCCTTCGGCACGGCGATGCCGATGCGGTCGAGCTGCGCCATGATGTTGGACCGGCCGCCTTGGTCGGAGACGAGCATCCTGCGGACATTGCCGACGGTCTCCGGCGGTACGTGCTCATAGGTGCGTGGATCCTTCTGCACCGCCGAGACATGAATGCCGCCTTTGTGCGCGAAGGCGGACTCCCCGACATAGGGCGCGTGCCTGTTCGGCGCGCGGTTCAGCACCTCATCGAGAATGCGCGAGGCGTGGGTCAGGGTTCTGAGCTTCTCCGGCGTCACGCGGGTCTCATAGCGCTCCGCATAATCGGTCTTCAGCATCAGCGTGGGGATGATCGACGTCAGGTTGGCATTGCCGCACCGCTCACCGAGCCCGTTGAGCGTACCTTGGATCTGGCGCGCGCCTGCGCGCACCGCGGCAAGCGAGTTGGCCACGCCGTTATCGGTGTCGTTATGCACGTGGATGCTGACATGGTCGCCAGGCACGTGCTTCACCACCTCGGTGACGATCGCCTCGACCTCCTCGGGTAGCGTGCCGCCATTGGTGTCGCACAGCACCACCCAGCGGGCGCCCGCCTCGTGAGCCGCCTTGGCGCAGGCCAGCGCATAGTCGGGGTTCGCCTTGTAACCGTCGAAGAAATGCTCACAATCGAGCAGCGCCTCCCGGCCGGAATCCACGACTGCTGCGACGGACTCCTTGATGGCCTCGAGGTTCTCCTCGAGCGTGGTGCCGAGCGCCACATCCACATGGAAGTCCCAGGTCTTGCCGACCAGGCAGATGGCGTCGGCCTTGGCGGCAAGCAGCGCCTGAAAGCCGGGATCGTTGGAGAGCGACCTGCCCGGCCGCTTGGTCATACCGAAGGCGGTGAGCTTTGCCCCCATCGGGCGCGACTCTCCGAACAGCCGCGTATCGGTGGGGTTCGCGCCCGGATAGCCCGCTTCCACATAGTCGAGGCCAAGCCCGTCGAGCTGCTCGGCGATGAGCAGCTTGTCCTCAAGCGAAAAATCGACGCCTTGCGTCTGCGCGCCGTCACGCAACGTCGTGTCGTAGAGGGAGAGTTGTTCGCGAGCCATGACCTACACCACGCCAAAAAAGAAGTGCAACGCCAGCAGCACGGCCAGCACCAACACCAAGAGCTTGATCACCAGATAGACGCGCCGCGAGCCTTTGAACGGCACGTCCTGCAGAAACTGTTTCATCGCGCGGCCTCCTGACCGGCAAGCGCCTTCTTCATGGTCGTATTGGCCAGCCACTCGTCGCCGCGGCGGACGCTGTTGCGCTGCTGCGCGGCATACCCGCGCTTGGCGAAGAAACCGGAGGCCGTATCGCTGGCATCGACGTTCAGAGCCTCGGCGCCGCGCGCCCCTGCCAGTTTCTCCAAGGCGTCGGCAAGCATGGCCCCGACCCCATTCTCAACCGCCGCCGGATGCACGTAGAAGAAGCCGATCTTGTCGTCCCTCTCGAGCGAAGCAAAGCCGACCGGCGCCCCGCCCATGGTCGCCACGATCGTCACCTCGTCGCCAAGCCGTTTGGCAAAGGCGGCCTCGTCGTCGGCCGCAGACGCCCAAGCCTCCTGCTGCTGCTCTGTGTAATCGTCGCCGGTCAGCTCCATGACGCTCGCTCGGAAGATCTCCCCGAGCAGCGGCGCCTCGTTCGGCAGCATCGGCCGGAGCGCGAGCGCAGGACTTGCTTGCGCGTTCATCGGGCAACCTCCCACGTGGTCACGAGCTGGCCCGTCTCCGGGTCCTTGGCGTCCTTCAAGATTACGCCCATGGCAGAAAGCTGATCGCGGATACGATCGGCCTCTTTGAAATCCTTGGCTTGGCGCGCGGCATTGCGGGCGGCGATGAGCGCATCGACCGCGCCCGCGTCGGCAGCGCCTGACGTGCCCCCCGCGTCGTCTTGTCTGACCCGCTCGATGTTGGCCCGCTCGCCTGAGAAGCCGAGGAACTGAAGCGCCGCGCGCAGCCCCTCGAAGTGACCGGCGCCGTGCAGCTTGTGCAGCTCGGCGATGACCTTGGGTGTATTCAGATCGTCAGACAGCGCCTCGAGCACGGCGTACGGCACGTTCGACGCCGGTGCGCTTTGCTCGACATCGCCGTACCAGTCCCACAGCGTCTTGTGGGACTCGTCGAGGCCAACAAAGGTCCAATCGAGCGGTTGACGGTACTGGGTCCTGAGCATGTTGAGGCGGAGCGCTTCCCCGGGCCAGGCATAACCCTGCCAGCCGGTGAGCAACTCATGCACCGTGACGAAGTTGCCGAGGCTCTTCGACATCTTCTCGCCCTCCACCTGGAGGAAGCCATTGTGCAGCCAAACCCGGGCCATGACTTGCGTCCCGTGGGCGCAGCGCGATTGCGCGATCTCGTTTTCGTGGTGCGGGAACACCAAATCGATGCCGCCGCCATGAATGTCAAACACATCGCCGAGGTGAGACGCCGACATGGCCGAGCATTCGATATGCCAGCCCGGGCGCCCGGGCGTCTCGATGCCGCCGGGCGACGGCCAGGACGGCTCTCCAGGCTTCGACGGCTTCCACAGCACGAAGTCCATGGGATCACGCTTGAACGGCGCCACCTCGACGCGGGAGCCGGCGATCATCTCGTCGAGCGAGCGCCGCGACAGCTTGCCGTAGTCGGGCATGGACGCGACTTGGAACAGCACGTGGTCCTCGGCCACATAGGCACAGCCATTGGCGATGAGGCGGTCGATCATCGCCCGCATCTCGCCGATATGCTCGGTGGCCCGCGGCTCCACGCTCGGATCGAGCGCGCCAAGGGCCCGCATATCGGCATGGAACTGCGCCTCGGTCTTCTCGGTAACCTTGCGGATCGCCTGGTTCAGCGGCAGGTCCGGATAGTCCTGCCCCGCCCGCGCGTTGATCTTGTCGTCCACATCCGTGATGTTGCGGACATAGGTGACGTGCTCGGGGCCGTAGAGGTGACGCAACAGCCGGAACAGCACATCGAAGACGATGACCGGCCGCGCATTGCCGATATGGGCATAGTCATAGACCGTCGGCCCGCACACATACATGCGCACGTTGGCCTCATCGAGAGGCACGAAGGCCTCCTTCTTGCGAGTAAGCGTATTGTAAAGCGTAAGCGTCACTGACAAGCCCCTTCGGCTTGAGGCCCGCCGGATGTTCGAATTTGGAAGTGGTGATAGTTAAAGGAAGAACGACCCGCGCGAGCTATTTTGCTAGCCGGGAATAATGCAGCCGGAAATGATAAGGTTCGGTTGCGCGTGCGTCATCTTGGGGCCGCTTATGGCGGGAAACGGCCAAATCGTCAAGCAATCCATCTTATTGATGCCTCATTGACCCCGGATTTTAGGGGCGCATAATGGCTCAAGGGCTCTCCCGGGGATCGGAAACCATCGTGACTGTCAGTCGCCATCTTCGGCGCGTTCGCGCGTCGTCTGTGCGGTCGATCGGCCGTCTGGGGGCGCTCGCGCTTGTGACCCTGATACTATCGGGCGCGGCCATGGCCCAAAGCGAGCAGGATATCCGCTGCATGCAGCTCCAGCAGGAGTTGGCCGCGGCCCAGGGCGGCGGCGCAGGCGGGGCCGACCTCGCCCGCCTCCAGCAGGATATCGCCGAACAAGATCGCATCTACCAGGGCACGCAGGCGGCCATGGATGATGCCGGCTGCTACGAGCGCATGTTCATCTTCGGCCGCTCACTGAAGCGCACCCCGAAGTGTCTCAACATGAATGCCCGTGTCGAGGACGCGCGCCGGCAACTCGCCCGGCTCCAGCAGCAACAAAAGTCGCTGCAGCGCGGGGGCGGCAACAAGCGTCGCCAAGCAGAGCTGCAACAGGCGTTGCGGCGTAGTGGCTGTAGCGGCGCCCCGCGCGGTGGCGGCGGGGGTCTATTCGATTTCTTCGGCGGCCCGCGCGAGCCGGAGTATCAGACTCCGATCTATCGCAGCGTGAATCCGAATGGCCGCTATCGGACGGTCTGCGTACGCCTGTGCGACGGCTTCTATTATCCGATCCACTATTCGATCTACGGCAGCATGGTCGCGAAGGATGCCGAGGAGTGCCAACAGAACTGCGCCGCGCCGGCCGAGCTTTACGTCTACCGCAACCCGGGCCAGGAAATTCAGCAGGCGATCTCGCTGAGCGGCTCCGCCTATATGGATCTGCCGGTGGCGCTGAAATACCGCAAGGAATACGTCAAAGGCTGCTCCTGCAAGCAGTCGGAGTACAATCCGACCGAGATCGAAGAGGCCAACAAGAAAGAAGCAGAAGCCAAGACTGGCGCCAAGGGTGCCCAGGCTAACGCTGCCGCCGCGCCAGCGGCGCCAAAGGCACAAGGCAAGGGCGAGATGCCGAAACTCAATCTCGATGTGACCGGCACCGCGGAACCCGCCCAGGCCGCCCCGCCGCCCCCTGCCCCGACGGCTGCGGCACCGGCCCAAGGCCAGTCCACCATCATCAAGAAGCCGCACGCCGCCGCAAACTAGCGGCCGCGTTTCGTCTTACGCCGTCTTGCCTTCGAGCCGCGCCAGAGCGCGGTCGCGGCCGATCAGCGGCAACAGATGCTTGAGTTCGGGCCCATGGGCTTCGCCGGTCAGCGCCAAGCGGAGCGGCTGAAACAGAGCCTTGCCCTTGGCGCCGGTAGCCGCTTTGACGGCGGACGACCAAGCGGGCCAAGTCTCCGCGTCCCAAGGCTCGGGCGGCAGGAGCTTCGCCGCCGACTGGCAGAGATCACCGTTCTCGACAACGGGCTCAAGCGGCCCGTTCACCACAAGCCACCAGATCTTCGCGTCCGCCAGCACGGCGAGATTGCCGCGCACCGCCTCCCAGAACACCTCCCCGCCCGAGATGCCCATGTCTTCCAGCCGCGTCGCTACCGCCGCATAGGGCAACACATGCAGGAGCTTTGCGTTCAAGAGGCGAAGGTCATGCGGGTCGAACCGCGCCGGTGCGCGCGACAGCTTGGCGAAGTCGAAGACCTGCACCAGCTCCTCGAGGCTCGTATGCGGCGCGATCGGGTCTGAGGTGCCGATGGTGGCGGCGTAGCTCGTCACGGCGAGCGGTTCGAGCCCTTCCGCCCGCATGCCCTCGATGGCAAGCGACCGGTCTCGCTTCGACAAAGCCTGGCCGTCAGGTCCCACCAGAAGATTGTGATGGCCGAAGGCGGGCGGCTTTGCTCCCAACGCCTCGAACAGCTGGATCTGCGGCGCCGTATTGGCCACATGATCCTCGCCACGAATGACATGGGTGACGCCGAGGTCGATGTCGTCCACCACGCTCGGCAGCGTATAGAGATAGGTTCCGTCGCCACGGATCAGCACAGGGTCGGACAGCGAGGCGGCATCCACGTGCTGCCGGTCACGCACCAAATCGTCCCAGACCACGTCGCGCGGCTCGAGCTTGAACCGCCAATGAGGCTTCCGCCCCTCCGCCTCGAGCTTCGCCTTCTCCGCCTCAGACAGCTGCAACGCCGCCCGGTCGTAGACGGGAGGCTTGCCGCGAGCCAGCTGACGCTTGCGCTTCAGCTCAAGCTCCTCCGGCGTCTCATAAGCCGGGTAAAGACGGCCAGCCTCTTTCAACCTTTCGACCGCCGCAGCATAGAGCGCGAAGCGGTCGGACTGATGCACGAGTTTGGTCCACTCGATGCCGAGCCAAGCGAGGTCCATCTCGATGCCGCGCGCGAATTCAACCGTCGACCGCGCCGTGTCGGTGTCGTCGAGGCGCAGGATGAAGTCGCCGCCGTGCTTGTGCGCAAACAGATAGTTGATGAGCGCCGTGCGGATATTCCCCGCATGGAGCCGCCCCGTCGGGCTCGGCGCAAAACGGACGGTCACGCTCATGCTAAAGGCGCTCGCGGAATTTGTTGGTGATGGGATAGCGCCGGTCGCGGCCGAAATTCTTTTCTGTGATCTTTACCCCCGGCGCCGCCTGCCGCCGCTTGTACTCTGCGAGATAAAGCATGCGCTCGACCTTCTTTACAGTCTCCGGGGCGTGCCCCCGAGCGATGATCTCCGGCACCGGCATCTCAAGTTCGACCAGGCAGTTGAGGATGTCGTCCAGTACGGGATAAGGCGGTAGCGAGTCCACGTCGCGCTGGCCGGGCTTGAGCTCGGCCGACGGGTCCTTGGTGAGCACGCTCTCCGGAATGATGGGCCCTTCCGGCCCACGGCAATACTTTGGGCGGTGGGCGTTGCGGTAGCGCGACAGCGCGTAGACCTGGCCCTTGTACAGGTCCTTCAACGGATTGAAGCCGCCGTTCATGTCGCCATAGAGCGTGGCATAGCCCACCGACACCTCGGACTTGTTTCCAGTGGTGAGCACCAGCGGCCCGAGCTTATTAGAGATCGCCATGAGCAGCGTGCCGCGCGTGCGCGACTGCAAGTTCTCGGCGGTGAAATCCTCAGGCGGACCCTTCAACACGTCCTCGAGGCACTGGCTCAAGCCTTCCACGCCTGTATGGATCGGCACAATGTCGTAGCGCACGCCGAGAGCATCCGCGATCGCCTTGGCATCTTTCAGGCTCTCCTCGCTCGTGTAGGCATAGGGGAGCATCACGCAATGCACGCGGTCCGCCCCCAGCGCGTCCACCGCCATCGTCGCGGTGAGCGCCGAGTCGATCCCGCCCGAGAGCCCGAGCGCCACACCGGGAAAGCCGTTCTTGTCGATGTAGTCGCGCAAGCCCATGACGCAGGCCAGATAGTTGGCGGCGTCGCCCTCCTCCACGGCAGCGAGCGGACCCGGCAGGCAATGCCAGCGGCCATTCTCGCGGCGCCACTCGGTGACGGCGAGCGCGATCTCCCAAGCGGGAAGCTGCACGGCGATTTCCTCGTCGGCATTCAGCACGAAAGACGCCCCGTCGAACACGAGCTCGTCCTGGCCCCCGACCTGGTTGATGTAGACCAGCGGGCGCCGCATCTCGGCCACCCGCGTCTCGGCCACGCCGTAACGGGTTTCCTGCTTGCCCATCCAGTAAGGCGAACCGTTGGGGGAGATCAGAATCTCCGCGCCGGCCTGCACCAAAGCCTCGCAGATTTCCTCGGTCCAGATGTCCTCGCAGATCGGCACGCCAAGCGAGACGCCGCGGAATGGGATTGGCGTCGGTATAGGGCCGGGCGCGAATACGCGCTTTTCGTCGAACACACCGTAGTTCGGCAGATTATTCTTGTAGCGGACCGCCTCGATGCGGCCATGATCGAGCAGCGCCATGGCGTTGTAGACGACGGGCGTCTCGCCCCAGGGAAGGCCCATGAGAATAGCGGGGCCACCATCGGCCGTGTCCCGGGCCAGCGCCTCGCACGCCTCCCGCGCCGCCCTCTGCAGAGCCGGCTTCAGCACCAGGTCCTCGAGCGGATAGCCGGTCAGAAAGAGCTCTGTGAACACGATCAGCTCGGCGCCGGCCTCGCCTAACGGTCCGCGCACCTTCCGGGCCTTGTCGAGGTTCCCTTCGATGTCGCCCACGACCGGATTGAGCTGCGCAAGCGCAAGCTTGAATGAGTGCTTTGGTTCACCGGTCATGGATCGAACTTAGTGGTGGGCGCGCTCCTGGCAAGCGCGCCAAGCGGATATCCCCGCCTACTCGCCGGCGGCGATGGAGATCTCAGGCTCCGGCCGCCCTTCCCGCTCCCGCCTCAGCCGCTCGGCCACGATGAAGGCGAGCTCGATCGACTGATCGGCGTTCAGCCGGGGATCGCAATGGGTGTGGTAGCGGTCCGAGAGATCGGTCTCGGTGACGGCCTTGGCGCCGCCCACGCATTCTGTCACGTTCCGGCCGGTCATCTCCACATGGATGCCGCCGGCATGCGTGCCTTCACTCCGGTGAATGTCGAAGAAGGCCTCGACTTCCTTGAGGATCAGGTCGAAAGGCCTCGTCTTGTACCCGCGGCCGGCCTTGATGGTGTTGCCGTGCATGGGATCGCAGGCCCACACCACCGACTTGCCCTCGCGCTCCACCGCACGGATGAGTGCCGGCAGGTGATCGCCGACCTTATCGGCACCGAACCGGCAGATCAGCGTGAGACGGCCGGGCTCGTTTTGCGGGCTGAGAACGTCGATCATCTCGAGCAGCTCGTCGGCCTTGAGGCTCGGGCCGCATTTCACGCCGATCGGATTCTTGATGCCGCGCAGATAGTCGATATGTGCATGGTCGAGTTGACGCGTGCGATCGCCGGCCCACAGGAAATGGCCCGAGGTCGCATACCAGTCGCCGGAGGTGGAATCGACGCGCGTCAGCGCCTGCTCATAGCCGAGCAGCAGCGCCTCGTGGCTCGTATAGAGGCTCGTCGAGCGAAGCTGCGGCGTGTTGTCCGGCGTCAGCCCAATGGCGCGCATGAAGCGCAGCGTCTCGGCGAGGTGGTCCGACAGCTCCTGATAGCGGTGGCCGGCGGGGCTATCCTTGACGAAGCCGAGATTCCACTGATGCACGTGCTCCAGATTGGCGTAGCCGCCTTGGGCGAACGCGCGCAGGAGGTTGAGCGTGGCGGCCGCCTGGCGGTAGGCCATATGCATGCGCTGCGGGTCCGGGGTCCGCGCGGCCTCGGTGAAATCGATGCCGTTGATGATGTCGCCGCGATAGCTCGGCAGCTCCTTGCCATCCTGCGTCTCGGTGCCTGAGGAGCGCGGCTTGGCGAACTGGCCGGCGATCCGCCCAACCTTCACCACCGGCGAGCCGCCGGCATAGGTGAGCACCACGGCCATCTGCAGGAACACGCGGAAGAAGTCGCGGATCGTGTCGGCGCCGTGCTCAGCGAAGCTCTCGGCGCAATCGCCGCCTTGGAGCAAGAAGGCCTCCCCTTGCGCGACGCGGGCGAGCTTGGCCTTCAGCTCCCGCGCCTCGCCTGCAAAAACGAGTGGGGGAAACGTGGCAAGCTGCTGCTCAACCTCGGCAAGCTGAGTCGTGTCGGGATAGACCGGGACCTGCTCGATCGGCTTCGTACGCCAGTGATCTGGGCTCCAACGCGGTGGCATTCTTAGACTCTCCACTTAAGTCCCCGCTATATAAGCGATTGAAATGACTGTGGCTAGGCGGCTCGCAGCAATTGCCGACTCCCTCCAGGCATGCCACAAAATCCTTAAGGCCCTGGGAAGGAACGAAAGTTTTGCCTCCTCATCTCGAGCATAGCCACACGCCCAGTGAGATCGCCAAGCGCCTCCGCCACGGTCCGCCCGTCAGCTATTTACGCGACTGGGTCTATGGCGGCATCGATGGCACCGTCACCACGTTCGCCATCATGGCCGGCGTGGTTGGCGCCAGCCTCTCGTCCGGCGTGGTCATAATCCTGGGCATCGCCAATCTCCTCGCCGACGGTTTCTCCATGGCGGCGGCCAACTACACTGGGACCAAGGCAGAGCACGACGAGTACGAACAGCTCCGCCATATGGAGGAGCGCCACGTAGCGCTCGCACCAGAGGGCGAACGCGAGGAGATCAGACAGATATTCCGGGCCAAGGGCTTCGAGGGCGAGGCTTTGGAAGCAGCCGTGA
>Ga0307424_1001530_pt1 | contig 12120 bp, 13 predicted proteins | sample SalMarWE160320MG_FD_202157 | JGI IMG/M metagenome (GOLD analysis project Ga0307424, IMG submission 202157) | Salt marsh sediment microbial communities from the Plum Island Ecosystem LTER, Massachusetts, United States - WE1603-20 | ecosystem: Environmental > Aquatic > Marine > Intertidal zone >...
GAGCTTTTCAAAGGTCTCGCCCTAAGATACCTCATGTGGGCTTGTTTCGTGTGGAACCTGCCGACAGTCGTTCAAACCAAGTTCTCCGGATCATGAATCGTGGGCATCAATCCTGAGCCGCTTGAGGAAAAAGCTCGGCAAGAAGGGTTCTCAAGCGTCGCCGGCATCGACGAGGCCGGCAGGGGTCCCCTGGCGGGGCCGGTGCTGTCCGCCGCGGTCATCCTTCCTGACCGTGTGCGCCTTGAGCACTTGGATGATTCCAAGCGATTGAGTCCTGGAAGGCGAGAAGAGCTCTTCGGGGCGATTTATGAACAAGCTGTTTCTATAGGCATCGGCCTTGTGGACCCCATTGAAATCGACCGTATCAATATCCTTCAGGCCTCACTCCTTGCCATGCGCATGGCGGTGGACAATCTTCGGCCCCCTGCAGATTACTTACTCATTGACGGGACGATTCCCATCCGATCTCCCTTGCCTCAACAGGTCGTGAAGCACGGCGACAGGCGGTGTCTGTCCATCGCCGCGGCATCCGTCATAGCCAAAGTGACACGAGATCGACTCATGAGGCTTTATGATGAAGAATTTCCCGTGTTTGGCTTCGCACAGCACAAGGGGTACGGTACAAGAGCACACCGTGAGGCCATCCGCACCTTTGGCTGTTGTCGGATTCACCGAAAAACCTTCCGCGGTGTGGAGGAATATGCAGACAACCATTGGTGAGCTGGAACCCCGGAGAGCCAATGTTTAGAGATCGGAGCTGCCGGCAACCGGACACACCGGGCGACGATCGCTGCCACACCGGCGCCCGCGGTGAGTCCCTTGCCGTCAAAGCCTTGAAGGAAAAAGGATATAGGATTCTTGAGAAGAACTATCGCTGCAAGTTGGGCGAAATCGACATCATTGCCAAAGACGACGGTGTGCTGGCCTTCGTGGAGGTAAAGGCCCGGCGCACGGATCGGTTTGGAGATCCAAAGCTGGCTGTTACCCCACGGAAACAGCGCAAGATATCTATGGTTGCCCTTGAATATCTGAAAAAAACAGGGCAGATTGGGGAAAGGGCCCGTTTTGATGTCGTGGCGATCCGCCTGTGGCCTGGGCGACCTAATATCGAGATCATCAAGAATGCCTTCGAACTTGCCTACTGAGGGATCTACCCAGATTGCTTCCCCTCCGTCTGGGACACTTTTTGTGGTGGCCACCCCCATTGGCCATATGGAAGACATCACCCTGCGGGCTATCCGCACCCTGAAGGAAGTGGGTGTCATTGCGGCAGAAGACACCCGGCAAACCCGCAAGCTCCTCACGCGCCATCAGGTTTCTACGCCCATGGTCTCCTATCACGACCATAATAAAGAGAAACGCACGCCGCAGCTCATGGGGAAACTCAAGGCCGGAACATCGATTGCCCTTGTCACGGATGCGGGTACTCCCTCCATCTCAGATCCGGGCCATTATCTTGTTCGTGAGGTTATCCGGAATGCTGGATCAGTCGTGCCGATTCCGGGCGCATCAGCCATGATTGCGGCGTTGAGCGTTTCAGGCCTTGCTACGGACAGCTTTGTTTTCATCGGCTTTGTTCCCAGGAAGCCCGGAAAACGTAGAGCATTGCTGGATCAGTTAAAACAAGAGCCACGAACGCTCATTTTTTATGAATCCCCCTTGAGACTCCTTGGCCTGATGCAGGAGATCCTTGCTGTGATGGGAGATCGGAAGGCTGTGACGGCACGCGAACTGACCAAGCTTCACGAGGAAATCCTCAGGGGACCCCTGAGCAAAATGGTGAAAGAAATGGCAGCGAGCCCTCCTCCGAAGGGTGAGTGTACCTTGCTGGTGGCAGGCTGGGAAACGGGAAGAGAAGTTGACCGGGAGTCCATCCAGAACCATCTACGACGCTTGCAGCACGAGCAAGACGGCTCCCTGTCCGACCTGGTCAAGGTGGTGGCCAGAGAATATGACCTGCCCAAGAGGGTCGTCTATGAAGAAGCCTTGAAGCTGAAGCAAGAAGGTTAAGCTCTTTGTTTTAAACGATCTTTGTCGCCAGCCCGTTGTTTCCCAGTAACCGGTGGCGATTAAAAGGCTTCTCTTCGGCATCCAATGCCTTGACCGGCCTGCTTCCCGCAGGCCCCGACCTTTGGTCGGGGAGCCTCATATAGAAGACTGCTTGAATCGTGGAAAATCACCAAAAAGCAAAATGGCTCAAACAAATGGTAGACAGCGAGAGCCTCCCTTCTCTGTCCCCCATAGCCATCCAGTTGGTAGAACTCGCTGCAGACGACCGAAGCACTGCACCAGAGCTGGCCGCCATCATCGAAAAGGACCCCGGTCTGGCTACACGACTTCTTAAGTTGGTGGGAAGCGCATTCTATGCTCGGCCGGAGCGCGTGAGTTCCATCTCCCAGGCCGTTGTCCTGTTGGGCTTCAACAAGGTGCGCGTCATGGCCTTAAGCCTTTCTTTACGCGATGCTTTTCCCATGGGCGAGCATGAGGGCCTGGACTATAACCATTTCTGGAAGACGTCACTTTACCGCGCATTGATTGCGCAGGATTTTGTCCGCGCTATGCGGCCCATCAACAACTTGTACCCGGAGGAGGCCTTCATCGCTGCCTTGATTTCAGAGATTGGCATACTCATATTCTACAATGCATGCCCTGAGGAGACAAAGAAGAGGTTCCCCGTAGGGACGCTGCCCCTTAAGGAGGCCATTGCCTGGGAGGAGGAAAACCTGGGCATCAACCACAGGGAGATAGGCAGTGTCGTTTTGCGGCGCTGGCGCTTTCCAGACCATTTTGTAGAATGCCAGAAGCTCTTCGGCCCAGAGACCCTGGAACCGGACAAGCCAATCCTGTGCAAGATTGTGGAGATGGCAAGGATGGCTACAGAAATCGTATTCGGTCAAACCACGGATCTATATGAGGTGCAGCAACGGGCTCAAGCTGTTTTACAACTGGAGCCCGAGGCAGTAAACGGGATCCTGTCACAGACCTTTGACCAGGTCGAAGACCTGGCCGAACAACTTCGTGTCCAGGTTAATTCCCAGACCGACATGATAACGCTGCTGGAAAAGGCCAACCAGGCCCTTGCCCGGGTCAATGTCTCTATGGAGTCTTCCTTTCAGGAGCTCTTGGGCCATGTGAGCCACTATGACCAGGCGTTGACCACCATGTCTGAAGAAATGGCCCGCAGTCGCAGAGAAATCCTTCAGAACACCTTGGATGCAGTGGCTCACGAAATTCGTAATCCTCTGCTGGCCATCGGGGGCTTTGCCAAAAGGCTTGCACGCCAGTGCGGCGAAGAAGCACAGGGCGGACAATATGCGAACATCATTGCCAAGGAGTCCAGACGCCTGGAGGGCGTTTTGGAGGCGATTATCGATTACTGCCGCGACTACGAGCCTACGTTTGTTGAGAAAAACCTGGCTCCGATCATAGACGAGGTCTTGGATGAACTTGGAAGTCTTTTCAGCGAAAAACATATTGACATCATTCGAGATTTTTCTCAAGAACCGGCTCGGGTGCCCCTGGACCTGGATGGCATTACCCGGGCCTTGCACCAGCTTTTCCAAACCGCCGTTCATATGATCGGTCCAGGCCACGGCACCGTGACCGTGTCCATTCGACCCTTGCGGCAAACGGGGCAAGTCTGCATCGCGATTTCCGACAACGGCCACGTCATGCCTGATGGCGTGCGAGATGCCTTGCTTGATTCGAATCTTTCCACGACGACCTTCGGCGAGGGCCTGGGGCTCCCCATGGCCCGGAAGATCATCGAAGCTCACCATGGCCACATTGAATTGAAGGTTCAACTTGGCCGAGGCAATACGGTTAATCTGTATCTGCCGACATCTCAACCGCCTTCCGACCCCACGGCTGCCCCATTATTCTGTTGACCCATCACTTCCTTGCCTATTATATTAAACAAGGGCGTTTTGCTCCTGATTCTCCTTAAGCTGGGCGATGCGTGAAGAGTAAGGGGGGTGAGAAAGAAGTACCATGCCTATCTATGAGTTTTATTGCGGAGACTGTAACACCCTGTTCAGCTTCTTCTCAAAGACGGTTAACACGACCAAGCGACCCATTTGCCCGAGGTGTAAACAAAAGAAGCTGAAAAGGCAGATGTCCACCTTTGCCAGAGTCACAGGGGCAAAGGAGGAGACTGATCTGGATGATTTCCCGGTGGACGAGGCCAAGATGGAAAAAGCGATGGGCCTCTTGGCCCGGGAGGCTGAAGGAATCAACGAGGAGGATCCACGCCAGGCTGTCGATTTGATGCGCAAGTTTACAGATGCAACGGGCGTTACCCTCGGCCCGGGCATGGAGGAAGCCTTGAGAAGGATGGAGGCCGGCGAAGATCCTGAACAGGTCGAAGCAGAGATGGGAGATCTCCTTGAAGAAGAGGAACCTTTCATGTTTGGCGAAAAAAGGGCAAGAGGGACCAAAGGGGCCAAGCCCCGTCGTGACGAAACGCTCTATGAGCTTTGAAATAGCCACACTATGACCACAGAACAAGTCATCTTGAAAGCCCACGACATTGACCGCATCCTGACCGGGATGGCCCGTGAGATCCTCCAAAAGCACAGGGGGGCGGAGAATCTGGTGCTCATTGGCATCAGGACCGGAGGGGTATTCCTGGCGGACCGATTGAGGGCAAAGATTCTTTCGCTTGAAGGAGATGATATCCCCAGGGGCGATCTTGATATCAATCTTTACAGAGACGACTGGACCCGCATAAGCCACCAACCTATTGTTCAGAAGACGGAGTTGCCTTTCTCACTGGATGGAAAACAGGTAATCCTGGTGGATGATGTCCTCTTCACGGGCCGCACCGTACGGGCAGCCATGGATGCCCTGATCGATTTTGGCCGTCCGGATCGCATTGAGCTGGCCGTTCTGGTGGACCGAGGTCACCGCGAACTGCCCATCGATGCGAACTACGTGGGCAAGTACCTGGAAACCATCCACAATACCATGGTTAACGTATATCTGAAGGAAACCACAGGACGGGACGAAGTGGCAGTCACGGCACAATGACCTGGCGTTCAGCCGGACAACGCCTTCGCCCATGAGGGGCCTCCTGAAAGGAGCCCCAACAGCAACGGGGCAAGGTTAATTTTCCCATCCGTCCTTTTTGGTGTTGACAAAGACGGTTTTTTCGTGTAGGAGTCAAACGATATTTTTCGTGGCTAGGAGTGGGTGTCAAACAAATAATGGCGGATAATAAATTAAGGAAAGGAGGGCGTTGGCATGCCGACAGTTGAGTTTGAAGGGAAAACTTTTAATGTGGATGAGGATGGTTTTATTGATGATTTCAAGAACTGGTCTCCGGAGTGGGTCCAACACGTCAAGACCGTAGAGGGGATTGATGAACTCAACGACGAACATTGGAAGTGCATCAAGTTCTTACAAGATTATTATGAGAAGAACGGCATCGCTCCCATGGTCCGGATCTTCTCTAAGGTGACTGGTTACAAACTCAAACACATTTACGAACTGTTTCCATCTGGCCCTGGCAAGGGCGCGTGCAAGATGGCAGGTCTTCCTAAGCCGACCGGCTGTGTATAGGGAAAACTTTGTGATTTTGTGAGACAATTAGGACGTCCGAAAAAGAGACTTTACCCCGGGTAAAGTCTCTTTTTTTTTGAGGAGGCGCCTTGAACAGGATCCTGACGGTCAAGACCCGCTCGAAGACTGAACTCATAGACATCACTGCCGAGGTGGAGAAGGTGATTCAGGTCGAGGGCATTGACCATGGGATTTGCTTGCTTTTTGTCCCACACACCACGGCGGCCGTGACCATCAATGAGCATGCGGACCCGAGCGTCAAGTCAGACATCCTCATGGTCTTGAACAAGATCGTTCCATGGCATGAGGCCTACCGCCATCTCGAGGGGAATTCCCCGGCCCACATCAAGGCGAGCCTGATCGGGGCCTCGGAGATGATAGCGGTGGAAGGGGGCCGGCTGAGCTTGGGGACATGGCAGGGCGTGTTTTTCTGCGAGTTCGACGGGCCCAGAACCAGAAAGATCCATATGCGGTGGCTGTCGGGACACCGTCCGTCGTCTGAAGAAAAGTGATGGATTTGCTTGACACAAAAAGCCATCCTGTGATATGGGAAACTGTGGGGATGTTTTAGTAGGTTGTTGAGCTTCACACCTTCGGGTGAGGCAAAGTGGTGGTTTGGGATTGGAGCTTTGTGGAGTAGAACAATAGGCCATCAAGGCACAGAGACCTTGGTGGCTTTTTTTGCTATCAGACCCATATCCCAGCTAAATAATCTTGTGAAAGGGGGGATATGGTCGTGGCAGAAGGCACTGTAAAGTGGTTTAACGAGAAGAAGGGCTATGGTTTTATCAGCATGGACGAAGGCCAGGACGTCTTCGTCCACTATAGCTCAATTCTTGGCAGTGGTTTCCGGTCTCTGTATGAAGGTCAGCGCGTTCGATTTGACGTCGAGCAGGGCCAAAAGGGACCGCAGGCGGTGAGCGTTGAAACCGTGTGAGGTGGGAGATCAATAGGCTGTCGCCCGGAAGCCGTTGGACGCAGCTTTGTAGCTATCGACCAGGTGAAGAGCCCTCACCAACCCCGCGCATAAGGCAGGGGTTTTGGAACGCCGGCGAATTGATAACCCCGTCATCAAAGATGACGGGGTTATTTATTTGAACTACGCCATGTTGCAACACATGAGGCAGATGCCCTGGCAGATCACGAGACCTTTGAATAACCTCGCCTCGCTCTTTGATATGAGATTTTTGACCCATCTGAGGGCTCGCTCACTAAATCGCAAGAACTCGGCCTAATGGCCTCAAACAGCTTGCGATTTGCCCGCTAGGGCGGGCCATTCGCTTCGCCCGGGTGGGTACCCCAAAAACCTCATAATTGTCGCTTTTCGAGGTTATGCAAAGGTCTCATCACTCACCGGCGAGGCATGACATGGTCAGGACCAATGGCGTGATGCCTGTAGAACCAGGGGGCTGTCGGCCCCACTGTCTTCGCTGTGGGACCTGTTGCATGAAAGGGGGGCCCACCCTCCATACGGACGACGCTGCCCTGTTTGAGAAGGGAGTTCTGAAGAGGAACGAGCTTTACACCTTAAGAAGAGGTGAGGTTGTTCGCAACATTGATGAAACATTGATGACCCTCGAACAGGAAATGATCAAAATCAAGGGGCAGGATAAAGCCTGGACATGTGTATTTTACGACGATGACCAGAAGGGATGCAGGATTTATGAACACAGGCCCATGGAATGCCGGGCGTTAAAATGCTGGGATCTACGGGAACTTAACGAAGTCATGGGCAAGCCACGCCTTCAAAGAAAACACCTCATCCACTCAGATGATGGAATCCTCAAGCTCATAGGCGCCCATGAACGAAGGTGCTCCTATGCGATCTTGGAGGCATCGGTCAAGGGGTTGCAGGGACCGGATGCCGAGGAAGCAGTAGAAAAGATCCTTGATCTTGTGCACTATGATGACCACATGCGGCTTGTCCTGATAGAGAAGCTAGGCCTGAACCCTGGCGCGATGGATTTTTTCTTCGGCAGACCTCTTGCCACCACGATACGCATGTTTGGGCTTTGCGTGAAGCAAGAAGGCAACACCTCTGTTCTGGCGCCGCTGGAATCTCATGGATCCTGACCTGGTGCAGCCCTCCCCTTTTGTGAGTGTTCCTTACATGCTTTCCTGTGGCCATGATCATCCCTAAAGTCTTTGTGACGAGGATCCCCTTTGCTTTAGTATTTTCTTTAACCGTCTCTTGTAAAGCTCTCGTTTAAGCTTGCTCACATGGTCAAGGAACAGAAGGCCGTTCAGGTGATCAATTTCATGTTGGAGCACAATGGCCGCAAGCCCATCCTTTCTTAGGGTCATCGGATTCCCTTCCCTGTCGACGCCCTGGACTGTGACCCGCTCGGCACGCTTGACCTCGGCGCTATAGTCGACAACGCTCAAACATCCCTCTTCACTTGACACCACCCCATCGACCTCAATGATTTCCGGGTTAATCACCACGACAAGATCCCTTGGCCCCTCTTTGGGTGACGTGTCGAATACGATGATACGGCACGGTTCTCCCACCTGGTTGCTTGCCAATCCAATGCCGGGTGCCTGGTACATGGTATCGGCCATATCAGCGATGAACTCCTGGATTTTGCCGTCGATATTCGTGACAGGCTCGGCCCGTTCCCGTAGCACCGTGTCAGGATAGGTTAATATGCGTCTTGCGGCCATTTCTTGTGACGCCTCCCGCCATGAGGAATAATAATTAGCGTTAGGGATCGTTTACAACGAAGTCAATCCAGGGAATATCAACCCTGCTTTTCCCCGTCTTTACAGTCTTTCTAACAATCTTTCGTGAATGTTGTCAAACCCGCCATTGGACATGATGAGGATCACGTCGCCGGCCTTGGCGATGGTGACGAGGTAGTCGACGATGGCATCGGTGTCTGCAAAGTAATAGGCCTCTTTCCCCAGGCTTATGAGATCTCGGGCCAACTGCTGGGATGAAAACCGCTCCTCAACCGGGATCTTTTCCAGCATCGGCGGCTTTCGGATACACACGAGGTCCGCCATGTCAAAGGAATCCGGATATCTATCTTGGAAAACCTTGCGTCGGCTCGAGTTGGTTCGAGGTTCGAACACGGCGACCAGCCTGTTTTCCGGGTAAAAAGAACGGACTGCCGCAACGGTTTCCCTCACCTCAGTGGGATGATGGGCAAAGTCATCGATCACCATAATACCGTTTTTGATTCCCCGCACTTCCTGCCGGCGTTTGATCCCTTCAAACGTCTCCAGCGCCCGCTGAATGAGATCGACTGACAGGCCTAAATCATCAGCCACCGCAATCACCGCTAGCACATTCAACAGATTGTGGCGACCCATGAGAGGTAGCTTAAAGGTGCCAAAGGGCTCTCCGCGCTTTGTGACGCCGAAATGGGTCCAGGGCGGATCAAAACGCACGTTTTCAAGCCGCCATGGCGACCTTTCCCCAAAGCCATATAATGCCGTCCAACAGGGGGCTCGGTTTGTGAGTTCCGTCACAATGGGATCGCCATCGTAGCCAACCAGGAGGGCTTCGTGTGGCATGGCCGTCACAAAATCGAAAAAGGCCTTCTTCACATGGGACAAGCCCCGGTAGATGTCGGCGTGATCAAATTCGACGCTGGTGAGAATGGCCCGGGATGGGGTGTAGTGAAGAAACTTCGGTCCCTTGTCAAAAAAGGCCGTATCATATTCGTCTCCTTCCACGACAAAGTAAGGCCCGGTGCCAACGTTGTAGTTGCGATCAAAGTTTTTCAGGATGCCGCCCACCATGAAACCGGGATCGAGGCCTGCTATGGCTAGGACCCAGGCCAGGAGGGCCGAGGTCGTGGTCTTGCCGTGGGTCCCTGTGACGACCAGGGCGCCCTTGCTGTGGATAAAAAACCGGTTGAGGGCCTGGGGAAGGGAGCAACAGGGAAGAGCAAGGTCCAGCATGGCCTTCACTTCGGGGTTGTCCCTTGAGACGGCGTTACCGACAACTACAAGATCCGGCCGATAAGACACGTTTTCCGGACGAAAGCCCTCGGCGATCCGGATGCCATGCTCTGAAAGAAAGGTGCTCATAGGCGGATAGACGCGATGATCCGATCCGGTCACTTCAAATCCGGCCTCTTTGAACATCCCTGCCAGGGCGCCCATGCCCGTACCGCAAACAGCGATGAGATGAACACGCTTCACGTCTTCAGGTATCCGATTGTTTATCAGATCTTCCATGATTCTTCCCAAGTTTTGATGAACTCGTAAAAAGTGTTTTGCGAACGACATTGAGGATTAAGGTTTGACCCTCATTCCCCTTGCTTATTTCCTCCCTGACGACCTATTTCTTCAGCCCATAGGGGGTCTCTATCGTATAGGGAGGCGCAGGAGAAACGTTGTACCTCTAGCCACATCGCTTTCGCATTCGATGGTGCCGCGATGGGCCTCCATAATGGTCTTTACGATGGATAGTCCGAGGCCGGTACCCTTTTTGCCTTTGGTCGTAAAGAATGGGTCGAACATTTCCTCCAAAATCTCTGGTGCTACGCCGGGCCCTGTATCTTCTATCATCATCACAAGGCTCTCCCCTTCGATCCTTCCTTCAATGCTTATCTTTCCGGGACCGCCCATGGCTTCTAAAGCGTTTTTGACCAGATTGTTCAAGGCCTGGTACATGAGGCGGGTATCGATGTTGACAGGCGGCAGGCTGGAAGGCCAGTTGAGATCCAGTTGGATGCCCTTCTGTTTTGCACTGGTTTGATGGACAAACAAGACCTCACGAATCGTCTTGTCTATCGCCACCCTTTCCAGGTGCACGTCCGGCTTCTTGGCAAATTGTAAAAAGTCATGAATGAACTGGCTGACCCGCTTTGAGTCTTTTTCCAATATATCCAGGGCATTTTCTCCTTTTTGACTGAGTCCTTCCCCCTTTAAAATGGCCAGCGTCAAGCCGACGTTGTTGAGAAGGTTTCCCACCTCGTGAGTGACCTTGCTGGAGGTCGTGCCCAGGATGGCCAAATTCTTTGCATGTGCCAGTTCCCTGGCTGTCTCAACTTCACGCCTTATGTATGTCTTGAGTGAATCCGTCATGTCATTAAAAGCCAGGGCCAGATCGCCGATTTCGTCATGGGAGTCGATAGACGCCTTCTGATCAAGGTCTCCCTGACCGATTCTTTCAACCTGGTCGTGAAGGGTGTAAATCGGGGTCAGAAAACGCCTTACCTGACGCCACCCGAGGAAAATCGCCAAAAGGCAGATCAAACACGTTATGAGGATACCCCAACGAATATTCTGGTATAAGTATGCATAGATCTCCGGATTGGCCTGGCTTAAGACAATCAGCCAGTCAAGATCCGGAATACGGTAGCCCACGCAGTGGAGTTTGGTTTCATCCTTGTCTTCAACCCATACCACCGGTGTATTTGAAGTGCGGAGTTTTTTCAGCACCTCCGGTGCTTCTCCCGGACGCGGCCTGACCACGCGGTCCATTTCCATATGCCCGATGAACTGTCCTGACACATCCATGATAGCCACTTGACCGGTGTGGCCCACCTTGACCCCCTCCAACACATCCCACACAGACTTCAGGTTCAATTCACCCCAAAGGACTTCCTTGACCTCGCCCAGGTGAAGTACCGGGGTGGCGACATGGATGTAAGGGATATTTTCCTTTGTCCACATTACACCGGATATGGCCCCTTGACCTGTCAATGTCTTTCTAAAAGTCTCGCTCTGGCTGAAGTCCAGGTCCCCCGGTTTCCAGCCAACCGATATGAGCTCCTTTCCCTGTGTTGAAATCAAAGACATGGACATGAATTCCGTGGCTGTGTGATTGAAAGCTGCCATGGCCATCTCCTCTTGCCATGGATCCAGTTTGGTGGCAGCCATGACCCAGGCTAGGCCCTCTAAACCTTTTTGTGCATTTCTCATGAAAAGGCGGATCTCGCCTGCCGAGCTTTTGATGATGTTTTCGTAATCCGTGTTAATGGTTTTCTGGAACTGTGTGTACGTCGTCCAAGAAAGGATGATGCCGGTCACGATGATGGATAGGACAAGGAGAGGCAGGACAAAAAGGAGAACTTTATAGAGGAGTCTTGTCTTCTTTGTTCTGTCCACGATTCAACCAATCGGTCAACCTGAAAAGAGGCCACCGGCGCCTTCACCCGCTACGCGAGGGCGAAGCCAGTCAAACGAGGCGCGGGGTTTTCTACTCTGCGAGAGCTTTGCAAAACCTCGGAAAGCGACAATTATGAGGTTTTTGAGGTACCCATCCGGGCGAAACGAACGGCCCACCTTAGTGGACAAATCGCAAACTGTTTGAGGCCGTTAGGCCGAGTTTTTGCGATTTAGTGAGTGAGCACGTAGATGGGTCAAAAACCTCATACCAAAGAGCGAGACGGGGTTATGCAAAGGTCTCTCTGCTGCAACAGGGCTCTGCACCCTAACCGGGCGGCTCTTGAACGGTTATATAGAAGATTGGCCGGGCGTCGTAAAGGATATTGTAACCGTTCGCGGGGCGGCATACTTCCAGGAACGTCTTGGCGGAGCCCGGAAAATAGCTTGATGGCGACACTTTAGTTTTTAAAGGAACTTCTGAGACACGACACTAGT
>Ga0307424_1001534_pt1 | contig 12099 bp, 14 predicted proteins | sample SalMarWE160320MG_FD_202157 | JGI IMG/M metagenome (GOLD analysis project Ga0307424, IMG submission 202157) | Salt marsh sediment microbial communities from the Plum Island Ecosystem LTER, Massachusetts, United States - WE1603-20 | ecosystem: Environmental > Aquatic > Marine > Intertidal zone >...
CCGCGGGCGCTTCGTGGGTCCGCACCCGGCTTTGCACGTCCGACGGCAGCGCCGCGAGCTTCGGGGCGACGTGCCTGAGCATGAACGGGTCGGGCTCGGTCAGCTCCAGCGATTCGACCCGCGACCAGTCGTAGTAGGGCAGGTTGGAGCCGGTGCCGGCGCCGAGCTCCAGGACGCGGCCGTGGGCGCCGCCGGTGATGAAGCGGCGCAGAGGCGCCATCTTCTTCTTGTCGGACGGCTCGATGCAGCGGGCGTAAAAGTAGGCGAACCAGCGGTGTCGCGGTTTGGGGGCCGCTGCTGTCACGTCGTCTCTGTCAGGGCTGCAGCATCCCGATCAGCGTGACGCCGCCATCGAGGATGATGTTCTGCCCGATGATCATCTCGGACTCCGGGCTGCAGAGGAAGGCGACGAGGTTGGCGACGTCCTCCGGCGTGACGTGTCGTCCTGCGGGGATGGTGCGCCGCAGGCGTTCGCCGAACTCGTCCGGCATGGCCTGGACGCCACTGGACTCTTCGACCCAGCTGGGGCAGACGGAGTTGACGCGGATGTGCTTCGGCGCGAGCTCGACGGCGAGGTAGGTGGTCAGCGTGTCCAGCGCGCCCTTGGTGACGCCGACGGCGGCGTAGTTGGGCGTGTAGCGCTGGGCGCCGAGGCTGGTGAGGTTGATGATGGCGCCGCCGTTCTGCTCCATGAGCGGGATAGCCTCCTTGGCGGCGAACCAGGGGCCCAGCACGTTGGTGTCGAAGGTGGTGCGCAGGTGCTGCGGCAGGGAGGCGACGGCGTTGCGGGGGCGCTCCAGGCCGCGGGCGGCGCTGTTGACCAGGATATCGAGTGTGTCCCAGCGCTCCTTGACCTTGGTGAAGAGCTGGTGCAGCTCGTCGAGGTCGCCGACGTTGGCCTGGATGGCGCTGGCGTGGACGCCGAGCTCGGTCAGCTCCGCGACGACGCGGTCGGCGTCGGCCTGCTTGTGGGCGTAGTTGACGACGACTTCCGCCCCAAGGCTGCCGAGCTTGAGCGCAATCGCCCTGCCAATGCCGCGGCTGGCGCCGGTGACGAGGGCCCGTTTGCCGTTGAAGGGTTTGGTGGAAGCCACGGGGTGATTATAGATGACGGACGCGTGCCGGGCCCCGGAGCGTGCGAGAATCGGGACAGTGACCGATCGGAGGGCAGCAGAATTGGAACTCGAGAACATCCAAAAGGTAGCCGTGGTTGGCGCCGGACTGATGGGGCACGGTATTGGCCTGGAGTTCGCGGCTGCCGGCTTCGAGGTGGGGCTTACCGACACCAGTGCGGAAGTCCTCTCCAGCGCTATGGACCGCATTCGCAGTGACCTGAGGGTGATGGCCGACCTGGGCCTCGTCGACTCCGCAACCGCGGCGGCCGCCCCGGAGCGGATTCAGACGACGCCAGATCTTGCCGCCGCCGTTGCGGATGCCGACGTCATCGTCGAAGCGGCGGCGGAGGACCTTGTGGTCAAGCAGGGGCTGTTCGCGGAGATGGAGCGCCTGGCGGGGCCGGCCGCGATCCTCGCCAGCAACAGCTCGACGTTCATGCCGAGCCAGGTCGCTGCCAACGTCGAACGCCGTGGCCGCGTGCTGGTGGCGCACTACTTCAATCCGCCGCATCTGCTGCCGGTCGTCGAGATCGTGCGGGGGCCTGAGACCGAGGACGAGGCGGTCGCCACGATGTATGAGCTCTACACTCGCATGGGAAAGCGGCCTGCCATCGTCCAGAAGGAGGCGCCCGGGTTCGTGGGAAACCGGTTGCAGATCGCGCTGTTCCGGGAGGCGCTGGCGCTTGTCGAGCAGGGCGTTGCCAGCGTTGAGGATGTGGACACCGTGGTGCGCTTCGGCTTCGGGCGCCGATTGGCGGCGGGCGGTCCGTTCGAGATCGCCGACGCGGCGGGCGCAGATCTCTGGGCGATCGTCTCCGGCAACCTGATGCCTCACATCGCGAGCAATACGGAGATTCCGGCCTTCTACCGGGCGATGATCGAGCGCGGCGAGGCCGGGATGAAGGCGGGAAAGGGATTCTACCCTTGGACGCCGGAATCCGCCGCCGAGGTCCGCGACCGTATTGCCCGGTCCCTGGCTGCCACGTCCCAACTTCTTGACAGGTGACGGGCACAAGGACTTAGCGTCATGGATGCCAGTGATGGCACCAGTCTCAGCGAGGAGGGTGGGAGTCCTCTTGTTTGGCGAGCTTCGGCTCCTTGCCCAGCCCCCGCGGGATGTAGTAGCGGTGGCCTTTGAGGCGCTCCGGCAGGTAGGTCTGGTCCGGGGCGACGCCGGTCTCGTGGTTGTGGGCGTAGTCGTAGCCTTTGCCGTAGCCCAGGCCCTTCATCAGCGGCGTCACGGCGTTGCGCAGGTGCAGGGGGACGGGGTCGTTGCGCGTGGCCTCGACGTCGGCGAGGGCGCGGGTATATGACGTGCCGACGCTGTTGCTCTTGGGCGCCAGCGCCAGGTAGAGGGCGCACTCCGCCATGGGGTAGAAGCCCTCCGGCATACCGATGAAGTGCACGGCCTGCTGACACGCCGTGGCGACGCCGAGCGCCTGCGGGTCGGCCAGGCCGACGTCCTCGGCGGCGAGGATGACCATGCGGCGGACGATGAACAGCGGGTCTTCACCGGCCTCGATCATGCGGGCCAGCCAGTACAGCGCGCCGTCGGGGTCGGAGCCGCGCAACGACTTGATGAAGGCGCTGATCGTGTCGTAGTGGGCGTCGCCCTGGCGGTCGTAGAGGTAGGTGCGGTGCTGCAGGGCCTCTTCCACCACCTCGCGGGTGACGCGGCGCTTGCCTGACTTATCAGCCGCGACGGAGAGGACGGCAGCTTCGAGGGCGTTGAGGGCGATGCGCGCGTCGCCGCCGACGGAGGCCGCGAGCGCCTGGATCGCCTCGTCGTCGGCCTCGACGTTGAGGTCGCCGAGGCCGCGCTCGGGGTCTTGGAGGGCGCGGCGCAGGAGCTGGGCGAGCTGCGGTTCGTCGAGGGCCTTGAGGGTGAAGACGCGGCAGCGGGAGAGCAGCGGGCCGATGACCTCGAACGAGGGGTTCTCCGTGGTGGCGCCGATGAGGGTGATGGTGCCGTCCTCGACGTAGGGCAGGACGGCGTCCTGCTGCGCCTTGTTGAAGCGATGGATCTCGTCGATGAAGAGGATGGTGCGCTGGCCGAGCTGGCCCTTGAATTCGGGCCGGGTGCCGGGAAGCGGGTGCGCGGGCTCCTGGTGCACGCTGCCATGGCCGCGCTCGCGCGCCTCGGCGACGACGCGGCGCAGGTCGGCCACCCCGGCGGAGACGGCGGAGATCGGCACGAAGTGGGCGTGGCTGTTGGCGGCGATGATGCGGGCGAGAGTGGTCTTGCCGGCGCCGGGCGGGCCCCAGAGGATGATCGACGGCAGTTGGCCGACCTGAATGAGGCGGCGCAGGATCTTGCCCTCGCCGACGATGTGCTCCTGCCCCACGTAGTCGTCCAGCGTCCGGGGGCGCATACGGGCGGCGAGCGGCGCGCCGGCGACGTCGTCATTGGTCACGGCGGGGCCGGTGTCGAAGAGGGCCTGCTGCGGCGTATCGGGGCGTCGTGCGCGAGGCATGCGTCGATGATAGGACATTGACGGTCGGCGAGGGCGGTGCGGCGAATGGATTGGAAAAGAACAGTTCTTTAGGGATAATTGCGGAAACATGAGGACCCGCGGGTTGCGGCCTAGTTGAGGAGAGTCCTGGTGGCGCAGATAACGATTGGGACCTTCAACGTGGAGAACCTGTTCACGCGATTCCGATTCCGCAAGCCCAAGGACGCTACGGGGCCGGAGACCTCGCCGACGGGCATCATCGCCAACACGGGGCCGTCGATGGTGAGCGACGCCAAGACGGAGGCGCTGAAGGCGGCGCTGATGGGCCCGGACGGCGTGACGCTGGACCGCAAGAACTTCGAGCGCGTATTGGAGGAGGAGCGCAAGCTGACGGCGCAGGCGCTGAAAGCCCTGAAGGCCGACTTCATGGGGCTGCAGGAAGTCGAGAACCTGGACACGCTGCGGCTGTTCAACACCCATAACCTCAAGGGCGTGGGGAAGTTCGACTATCAGATCGTCATCGACGGCAACGACCCGCGTTTCATCGACGTCGGCGTGCTGTCGAATTTCGAGGTGACGCCGATCCGGACGCACCAGTTCCGCCGCAAGAGCAATCGCAAGGTGTTTTCGCGCGACTGCCTGGAGGTGGAGCTGATGGTGGGCAACAAGAAGCTGGCCGTCTTCGTCAACCACCTGAAATCGATGCTGGGCGGCCGGGAGCAGACGAAGCCAAAACGGGCGCAGCAGAGCCGCGAGATCATCGAGATCCTGGAGGAGCGCTTCGGCCCGAACTACGGCCAGGCCGATTTCGTGGTGCTGGGGGACATGAACGACTACATGGAGGCAGGGCACGAGTCGCAGTCCGGCATCCGGGCGCTGCTGCAGTCGGGCCAGATGGAGAACGTGATCGAGCGTCTGCCGGCGGCGGAGCGCTGGACGCATTACTACACCGGCGACAAGAGCTACAACCAGCTCGATTACATCCTGGTCAGCAAGGCGCTGGCGCAGCGCAACCCCAACGCGCTGCCGGTGATCGAACGGCGCGGCCAATCGACGCGTGTGAACCAGCCAAACCAGCCGCCTCGCGTGCCGAAGTTCTTCAAGGGCGTGACGAGGACGAAGAAGGCGTCTGACCACTGCCCGGTGGCGATCACGCTGGAGGTCTAAAGCAAAGCTGGCATAAAGCGCTGCGTTGTCGGCGTCTTTCTCGTATCATCCGCGAGCGGGGATCCCCGAGAGCTAGAAAGACGTGACGTGGACGCTGACTACTTTCGATTCATCTACGACTACCTCTACTGGGCGCGCGACAAGGTGCTGTCGGCGGCCGAGGGCATGACGGAGGAGGAGTTCGGCCGCGACAACGGGTTCACCTACAAGAGCCTGCGCGGCATCCTGCTGCACGCGCTGGCTGGCGAGACGATGTGGGGCGCTCGCATGCGCGGCGAGGAGCCCTCGCCGGCGTTTGCGCCGGAAGCCGCACCGTCCGTAGCCGAGCTGCGCGACGCCTGGCTAACGGCGGAGTCGAAGCAGCGCGCCTACCTCGACAAGCTGACGGATCCGGAAGTAGCGAAGGACGTGGTTTTCACGGGCCGTGACGGCGCCGAGCGGCGCATCCCGCGCTGGCAGCTGCTGACGATGGTGTTTCACCATACGGTGCAGCATCGCAGCGAGGCGGCGGAGGCGCTGACGATGATCGGGCGGTCGCCGGGCGACATGGACCTGCTGTTCTACACACGGGAGGTTGCCGCGCGGCAGCAGTAGGCTGCCGCGCAAGGAGTTGGGGCAATGAGTGCTGAGCATTACAGGTTGCTATCCCACTACAACGTCTGGGCTAACGCGCTCGTCGTCGCAAAGGCGGCGGAGGCGTCCGAGGCAGATTACTTCGCGCCGGCCGCAGGGCTGAGCTTCGGCAGCCTGCACGCGACGCTGGTGCACATCATGTTGGGTGAGCTGGTCTGGCTGTCGCGCTGGCAGGGCGAGAAGCCACCAGAGGCGTTGAAGGACGGCCGCCAGGCGGCAACGATCGCGCAGACGGAGGTGCCGACATTCGCTGCGCTGCGGGAGATGTGGGATAGGGAGCGCGCCAATCAGGAGGCGTTCTTCGCGTCGCTGACGGACGCGCAGGTGGAGGCGCCGCTGGCGTATGAAGACCAGTACGGCAACTCCAACTCTCAGCCGTTGTGGCAACTGATGACGCATCTGCTGAACCATGACACGCAGTTCCGCGCGGAGGCGGCGGTGAGGCTGACGCAGCTGGGGTTATCGCCGGGAGATCTGGACCTCATCGTGTGGTTGAGGCACCGGCGGTAGGAATTCAGCTTGCGGCGCCGCCATCGCTCCTGCAATGACGAGTGCTTCCAGTAACCAAGAGGAGACGAGATGACGCCGGACGAGGCAATGACCCTTTACGACTACGCCTGGTGGGCGCGGGACCGCCTGCTGGCCGCCGCCGAGGGGCTGAGCGACGAGGATTTCGCCAGGGAGAACGGCTTCACCTACAAGAGCCTGCGTGGCATCCTGGTGCACGCGATGGACGCCGAGGACTCGTGGTGCAGCCGGTTCCTCGGCGAGCCGGTGGCGCCGCCGCCGGGCGAGGACGAGATTACGTCGGTCGAGGCGCTGAGGGCACGCTGGGCGGAGGCGGAGGCGCGACTGCGCGGCTTCGTGCAGGGCGTGACGGAGGCGTCGCTGACGGACGACTTCGTGTTCCGGAGGCGCAACGGGCAGGAAATCCGGACGCCGCTGTGGGGACTGCTGACGCACGTGGTGAACCACGGGACGCAGCATCGCAGCGAGGCGGCGGAGGCGCTGACGATGATCGGGCGCTCGCCGGGCGACCTGGATTTCGCGGCGTTCCTGTGGCAGCGCGGCGCGTCCTGAGGTCCTAAACGTATAAAAGTTTGCGCTTTTTACCAATTTGCTCGGTGAAGTCGTTGTAATCCGATAACGGACGTGCTAAACCTTGCACGGGGCCGTTTATCCTGCACTTTCGTTAGGAGGGTCGTGTGGACAAGCTCAATACCCTGAGCAACGGAGAGAAGCTGATCGCCGGTGGTGGCGTGGTGATGTTGATTGCGTCGTTTCTTCCCTGGTACAGCATTGACTTCGGGGGACTGGTTAGCGTCAGCCGTAACGGCTGGCAGTCTCCGGGCGCCATCTGGTCGCTCTTGGCCGTAATAATCGGCGTCGTCATGGCCGCGGCGATCCTTGGGCCGAAGTTCGCCAACATTCAGCTTCCCGATCTGGGCAGCATCACCTGGCCTCAGGCGCACCTGGGCCTCGGCGCGGCGGCGCTGATCTTCATCATCCTCAAGTTTATTAACGAATCCAGCTACATGTCATTCGGGTTCTACCTGGGATTCCTCGCGGCGCTGGCACTGGCTGCCGGCGGTTACCTCTACTTCACCGAGAATGGCGGCAAGCTCTCTAAGAGCTGACGTCCGGACTCGAGGGTCCGTTGCCAAGTCGCAAAGCCGCCGGCATCGTCCGGCGGCTTTCCTATTCACAAGATGGGCACCTCTTATGATTGAGAAGGAGGAGTGCAATGAGCGAAACGATTACTGATGCAACGGTGGTTGTGAGCGCGCGCTGCGAGCAGCGGACGTACCCGCCGTATGACGCGCTGCACGGCACGCCGAACGCGATGCTGTGGCGCAAGGTGACGATCGAGACGCCGCGGGGCAACGCCGCGTTTGAGCAGACGGACTACGGGCATCCCGGCAAGCTAAACCCGTGGGAGCCGCGCGGTGTGGCGAGCGGGCTGACGCCGAAGCTGGCGCAGCTGCAGGCGGTAGCGGAGGCGCTGGCGGCACTGCAAGATTCGTGACCTTTGTGGACGGGCAGCGGCGCTTCCTGATCCGACGGGACGGGTGGGTGCAGCCGCTCCTGTTTCTGGTTGGCGCGGTGCGCGACTCCAACAGCTACGTGGCGATTGAAGGTGACCGGCTGCGAGTGCGCTTCGGTTGGCTGTTCAACCAGACGTTTGCGCTGAGCGATATCGAGGGCGCCGAGCCGATGCGCTGGCCGTGGTACGGCGGCCTGGGCTGGCGGACCGACCTGCGAGGGCTCGTCGCCCTCGTCGCGAGCTATCGAGGCGTCGTCGCGATCCGGTTCCGGGAGCGGCAGCGAGTCCGCGGCATCATCCCCTTCGTGAAGCTGCGCTGCGACCGGCTGGCTGTGAGCCTGCGAGAGCCGGATGAGCTGATCGCGGCGTTGAGCCGGGTGATCGTCGAGCGCTGACGGGCCGGATTCCACGAGAAACTCGGCTTGAGCTGCCACCGCCAAGCCTCAATCTGAGTCGATCGCTGTCGATCATAGTTGTGATGATTCGCACTTTGATGCAGGCGGCTTTATGAGTCTGGGCTTCAGGTGGTGGGCTGTCTGGTCCTTGCTATTGGGCGCGCCGATGGCCCTCTTGGCCGCGCTGCTGTTCCTGTTCCCTCAGTACGACAAGATCTTCGGCTCCTACAGCTTCCACTTCTACGCTGTCTCCTCGGTCACGGTGATGGCGGCAATCGCGTGTGTGTTCATCATCGGGATGACGCAATCGTTTCGGGAGACACGGCTGCTGTTCCTCGGTCTCGGTTTCCTGAGCATCGCGTCAATCTTCGCGGTGCACGGGCTGGGTACGCCGGGGCACTTCCACAGTGAGGCCTACGCCGAGCTGAGCGTGAGCAGCTGGCTCAGCGTCATCGTGGGCGCCTTCTTCATCTTCCTCAGCGTGGCGCATCTGCCGGAAAAGGTGGATGCGTTTGTCCATCGCCACGGCGCCTACATCCTGGGCGGCACGGCGGCGCTGATGGGTGTTTACATCGGCCTTTCGTTTGCGACTGAGAACTGGCTGAGCTTCATTCCCTACCAGGATCGCAACCTGCAGCTGGCTGGTACGGCGATTACGCTTTCGCTGCTGGGTTTCAGCGCGGTGAGATATTTCCAGGCCTTCCTCTTCGCCCGGCTCTTTTCACAGTGGGCGATGTTCTGCCTGGTAGTGCTGTTGATGGAAGTGCAGCTTTCGATGACGTTTGGGCGGTACTGGTCCTATTCCTGGTGGACCTACCACGCGCTTTACGCGATAGCTTTCCCGATCCTGTTCGGCGCCTGGTTCATGGAGATCAAGCGGGCTGGCAGCGTGCGGGCGCTGGCCGACGCGCTATCGATGCGCGATGCGGTGGCGCAGCTAAGCCGGGGCTATACGAAGCCGATTGCCGACCTGGTGGAGGCGATTGAGTGGAAGGACCGCTACACGCACGGGCACGTGCGGCGTGTCGCCAGCTATGCCGTGATGATCGGCAAGGAGCTGGGCCTTGCGAGCCTTGAACTGCGCAACCTGGCGCTGGGGGCGCAGCTGCACGACGTGGGCAAGATCAGCGTGCCGGACAACATCCTCGGCAAGCCATCGAAGCTGACGCCGGAGGAGTTCGACGTGATCAAGCTGCACGTGACCCGCGGCTTCGAGATCGCGAGGTCGGTCAAGGCGCTGGACGGCGCCATTGATGGGATTCATCTGCACCACGAGCGCTGGGATGGCAGCGGCTACCCGCTGCGGCTGGCCGGCGAAGCGATACCGCTGCAGGCGCGCATCGTCGCGGTGGCGGACTCGTTCGACGCGATGACCTCGGGGCGCACTTACCAGCCGGCCGTTACGGACGGCGCGGCGGTCTTCGAGCTGCAGCGCTGCGCCGGTACGCACTTCGACCCGCGGTGCGTCGACGCGTTCGTCACGGCGCTGAACCGGGCGCGAGACGAGAACCAGTTCCCGATGGTTCAGACCAGCGTCGAGCACAGTCACGGGGCTGCGGCCTAGGTCATACCTGACGGCGGCGGGCTGCCGCCTCTTCGCTTCTTTCGGCTGTCTTGGATTCGAGGACTATGCCCTCAGCCTGACCCCTCCATGGGCGAGAGGCGACCACGTGGTCCATGGGCGGAGGGTTGTTGCACGCACGCTCCCAACTCAGCCCTGGTTTGACATCTGACGTGGCTGCGACGAAGAATTGGCCGACCACGGCAGCCCAAGAGAGCTGCGCGCTTCTGACCAGACGCTGGGGAATCTCCAATGCCAAAACTGACGCAGCTCCAGGTTGCCATCATCGCGTTCCTGGCAGGCGGCCTGATCGTAATCGCGATCTTCTTGCTGACCAGTGGAGGCGGAGACAACAACAATAGCCAGGCAGCGAACCGGACCCCGACGCCCACGGCTGTCGCGTCCAGAACGCCGACGTCGGAGGCGCAGGGAACGCCGAGCGTCGCGTCGACCGAAGCGCCTGCCGCGACGACCGCCCCCCCTCCAGCTGCAACGGCCACGCTGCCACCGCCACCGGCCGCGACGTTCACGCCTGCGCCGACCTCGACGCCCATGTCAACGCCCACACCGACGCCGACCCCGACACCCACCCCAACACCGACGCCTACAACGCCTCCTGAAACCGGCTGGAACGGGGCCTGGGAGACGAATTGCGGCATCTCGGCCTGTGGCGTGATGAATCTGCTGCAGACCGGCAATACGGTAGTGGGCACTTACGCCGGCGGCGACGGCACCATCGACGGCACCGTGACGGGCAATCGCCTGACCGGCACCTGGTCACGCAACGGGTCCAGCGGCTCGATCGACTTCTGGATGAACGTGTCCGGCCAGCGCTGGCAAGGCAACTTCGACGGCTACTACGGTTGGTGTGGCCGTCGTGCCGGTGGGAGCTACCCCTCGCCGTGCGGCGTTGCCTCCTGGTACGGCACCTGGGTAACCGACTGCGGCCTCGCCTTTTGCGGCAACATGACTCTGCAGCAGGATGGTACGGCGATCAGCGGCACGTACGCCGGCGGCGGCGGGACGGTGACGGGCACGGTGAACGGCCCCACACTGACCGGGACGTGGATGCGCAACGCGACCAGCGGCAGCCTCACTTTCAACATGCTCAACAACGGCGATCAGTTCAACGGCAACTATGGCGGGAACGCGTGGTGTGGCTACCGCAACGCGGCGGGTGATCCGACTCCCTGTCTGAACTAGTCTCCGATTGAGGTTGAAGAGGCGGGGCACCCCTCTCACCCTCAGATAAGCTCAGGCCAGTCTAGCCTCTCCCACGGGAGAGCAGACTTCGTGATCCCTGGCTGGAGGGGTGCTAATCACTGGTGGCTTCGATGGGCTCTTCGGTGACTTCGCCGGCGTGGATTTTGTAGGCGCGGACGGCGGGGTTGTCGCGGTCCTTGAGCGAGACGAGGACGTAGTAGGCGCCGGGGTAGAGGTCGGTCGGCGGATTCGTGCCCTGCCACTGTGAGAGGCGCACGTCGGTGGGTGAGGGGTAGGCCTCGCTGGCGACGTGGGAGTGGTAGATGACCAGGACCTGCCAGTCGTTGTCGTCGATGTCGCGTTCGATGCGGAGGATGTCACGCGGGTCGATGTTGTAGCGGAAGGGGCTGGCCTCGGCGTTGCGGGTGCGGTAGAAGCGCGTCGCCGCGCCGTCCTTGCCGGCGATGATGCCGCAGCACTCGTTGGGCAGGTCCTCGGTCGCGTGCGCGACCATCTCGTCGATCATGGCCTGGGGCAAGCGTAGGGTCATACGGCGTTCCTTGGAGACAAAGAGGCTAACGGACAAAGAGGCAAAGACGAGGTTACCAGGGGCGTACCTCGCCGTCGTCGAAGCAGGATCCGGGGGCGAGGCGCATGGAGAGAAACATGCGGCTGGCAGGAAGCAGCACAACATGGGCGGCCCAGTGCTCGCGTTCGGCCTCCGGCAGGCGTTGCAGGTCGCCCCACCCGACGTGGATGGCGTCTTCCTCCGGCGCGATGCCGAAGTCGAGAGACCAGCTGCCCTGCTGTCGCACGCGGCCGACGGTGTCGGTGCGGATGACGGAGAAGCTGGCGCCCTCGCGATAGCGGTCGAGGACCGCAACGGCGAAGTGCAGTTGGACCAGGGCAGGGTCGCCCGCGGCGAGCGCGCGCCGCAGAGCGACCCTGTAAACCATCTCGAATTCCTGGGTGTCAGACACGAATCAGACTCTAGGGCTTCTCCACCGGGACGTCGACCATGCTGCCCCATTCGGTCCAGGAGCCGTCGTAGTTGCGGACGTTGCCGTAGTCGAGCAGGTGCTTGAGGACGAACCAGGTGTGGGAGGAGCGCTCGCCGATGCGGCAGTAGGCGATGACGTCCTTGTCCGGTGTGACGCCTTTTCCGCCGTAGAGCGCCTTGAGGGCGTCGATCGGCTTGAACGTGCCGTCCTCGGCGACGGCCTGGCCCCAGGGGATGTTGGCGGCGCCGGGAATGTGGCCGCCGCGCTGGGCCGTCTCCATGAGGCCGGGAGGCGCGAGGATCTCGCCGCTGAACTCGGCGGGCGAGCGGACGTCGACCATCGCGGCCTTGCCGATGGCATCCTGAACCTCACGCTGCTTGGCCCGTAGCTTGAGGTTAGGCTCGGAGGCCTTGTAGGAGGTCTTTGTGACCTTGGGCGCGTCCTTGGTGGTGGGCTTGCCTTCGTCGATCCACTTCTTGCGGCCGCCGTCCATCAGCTTGAGCTTCTGGTGGCCGTACATCTCCAGC
>Ga0307424_1001535_pt1 | contig 12098 bp, 9 predicted proteins | sample SalMarWE160320MG_FD_202157 | JGI IMG/M metagenome (GOLD analysis project Ga0307424, IMG submission 202157) | Salt marsh sediment microbial communities from the Plum Island Ecosystem LTER, Massachusetts, United States - WE1603-20 | ecosystem: Environmental > Aquatic > Marine > Intertidal zone >...
TTTCGAGATCGGATCGTCCTACTGTATTAGTGGACCGATACACTAATACACTGGGAGCCCGTCGATGAGGCCTGGAGCCACTGCCGCTCTCGCCGCCGCGGTCGCGCTCGCCGCCTGCGGCGAGGCGCGCACTCCCCGGGAAGGGAGCGCGGTCCCGGTGTTGGCGCTCGGCGGCCCGGTCCTGGAGATCGGTGTCCTCGAAGGGGACGAGCACTACACCTTCCAAGACGTGACGGGTCTCCTCCCCCTCGCCTCGGGAGGTGTGGTGGTCGCCGACGGTGGAGCGTCCGAGCTGTCTCTGTACGCGCCGGACGGCTCGTTCGTGCGCCGGTGGGGCCGGCTTGGTCAGGGCCCGGGCGAGTTCCGGATGCTGTCCCGCGTGTACCCGTGGCCCGGGGACTCCGTAGCCGCCCTGGAGGGCACGACCGGTCGCCTGTCCGTGTTCGACTCCGCCGGTGCATTCGCACGCCAGACCTCCGCGAACGTGCTCTCGGGCGACAGCCTGTTCGGCATGGACGTCTGGCTGTACGGACGTTTCTGGGTGGACGGAGCCCTCCGGCGCGACGAGCGTAGCCGCGTCCGGCGCGCGCTCGCCGGCCTCGCTCCGCCGGCGTCGCCGCCCGGCTACCGGGTGGTTCGGGTGGCCAGCGACGGCCGTCTGTGGATCCGCGAGCCGGGCGCACGCCCTGACGGTACCCGAGCCTGGACCGTCCTGGGCGCCTCCGGAAGGCCCGAAGCCGTGGTGGACGTTCCGGTGCGCCTGGATCCGCAGTACCTGGGCGCTCGGCGCGTCCTCGGCCGGTGGCTGGGCGAAAGCCACGTGAACTTCGTGCGGCGCTACCGGATCGAGGACACGGGACGGACCGAACCGCTGCCCGCGTGGCTCTCGGCTCCGCCCGTATCCGCGCCGACCCGCGGCCCTGCCGAGAGCGACTTCCTGGACGCGATCCGGGAAGCTCTGAAGCGCATGGCAGTGGCCCAGGAGATCCATTACGCGGACCACGGCACGTACACCTCCGAGATCGACTCCCTCGACTGGGAGCGCAGCGAAGACCTCGTGGTGGACGTGGTGACGGCCGGCGCGAGGGGCTGGACCGCGGTCTTCACCCACCCGGCGCTGGATCGCATCTGTGGGCTCGGCTACGGCTTCACGGTGCCCCCGGGGTGGCCCAACGGCGGGATCGTGTGCGGTCCTCCCGCCACCCCACCTGCAGGCTGAGCCGGCCGTGTTCGACGACATCGACCCGAGGAGCCCGACACCGCTCTACGAACAGATCGCCGCGCGGGTGCGCATGTCGGTCGCGGCGGGAGATTTGGGCCCCGGAGACGCCCTCCCCTCCGTGCGTGCGTTGGCGCGTGACCTCCGGGTCAACCCGGCGACGGTCGTGCAGGCATATCGGGACCTCGCCGCCGACGGCTTCGTCGAGCTACGGCACGGCCAGGGGACGTTCGTCCAGGAGGTGCCGACGTTCGTCCGGGAAGAGGAGCGCGCGGCACAGGCGACCAAGCTGGTGCGCACCCTGCTTCAGGACGCTGCTCGTCTGGGGATCTCCGTGGAGGAGCTCGCGCGGGCACTGAACGTGGAAACCGGAGTCGAAATCCGTGAATAGCGCCATCGAGATGACGGACGTCGCGTGGCGCGCCGGCGGGTCCTTCGAGGTGAAGGACCTCAGCCTGCGCGTGCCGACCGGCTCGATCTACGGCTTCCTCGGGCCCAACGGGTCGGGGAAGACCACGACGATCCGGATGTCCATGGGCATGTTGAAGCCCGATCGTGGCACGATCCGGGTCCTGGGAAGGGACGTGCCGCGCGACATGCCGAAGGTCCTCGCGCGCGTCGGTTACGTGCCGGAGCGGCCCCACGTCTACCCCGCGCTCACCGTTCGCGAGCAGGTCCGCTTTCACGCTTCGTTCTTCAGGCTGTGGGACGCGGGGTGGGCCGACGAGCTCTCGGAGCGTCTGGGCCTGGACCCGGAGCGGAGGATCTCGCGCATGTCCAAGGGAGAGACCGGAAAGCTCCTCATGTTGCTCGCCCTCTCCCAGAGACCCGACCTGCTCGTGCTGGACGAGCCGACGGACGGCCTCGACCCCGTGGTGCGCCGTGACGTCCTCACGGCGCTGCTCGACTACGTCTCGGAGACCAACGCGACCGTCTTCATCTCGAGCCACCTGGTCCACGAGCTCGAACGCATCTGCGACTGGGTGGGCGTGATGGACGACGGACGTCTCGTGGTCGAGCTGCCGATGCAGGCCTTCAAGAACGGGATCAAGCGCATCAAGGTCGCCGACGCGCCCGCCGTTCCGGAGGAGCCGCCGTTCACGATCCTCTCCCGCGAGCGGCTCAACGGCGCAGGCTCCGAGACGTGGATCGTGCGTGGATGGCAGGACCCGATGCGCCACTACTTCGACGGGGCGGGCATCGGCCTGCGCGACGTCGTGGACCTGGACCTGGAGGAAGGCTTCGTCGAGCTCCTCCGTTCATCGAGGCCCACGCCCCCCTACCGGAGCTGAGCGATGTATCAGCCAATGCTCTTTCTCCACTGGAAGCAGATCCGCTTCGCTCTGCTGCCTTTCATCTTCGCGGCCTACGGTCTTCCGTTGCTGGCGGTCCAGGGGCTCGGATCCTCGCCGGGGATGGAAGGCCCCGCGCTGGAGGCGTACCGGGTGGTCTCGACCTACCAGGTATGGCTCCCCTTCTTCCCACTCCTCGCCGCGGCCATCGGCGTGACGCTCGCGCTGTCCGCGTGGAACTGGGACCATCAGCTCGGCCACGTCTACGCCCTCAGCCTTCCCATCTCCCGCTGGCGCTACGCCGCGGTCAAGATGGGCGCGGGCGCGGTCCTCGCCCTTCTCCCGGCCTCCGCCTTCTGGATCGGCGCCCACGTCGCCGTGGCCTCGATCTCCCTTCCGGTGGGGCTGCACGCCTATCCGGACCAGCTCGCGATCCGCTTCTTCGCCGCGATCCTGGTCTCCTACGCGCTGCTCTCCGCGATGGCTGCCGGGACCGTGAAGACCACCTTGTGGGTGCTCGCCGGAGGCGTCGTGTTCGTCATTTTCGGGAGTTTCCTCTCCCAGTTCGTCTTTCCCTATTTCGGCATCCTCCGGCACACCGACGTCGTGCAGTGGGTCTTCCACGCGCTCGTGTCCGCGCCGGGGCCGTTCCAGGTGTTCACCGGCAACTGGACGCTGATCGATGTGTGAGCGAGCGAGGCGTCGGACGGTCGCGGGGATCGCGGTGGCGCTCGCCTTCCTCCCCGCTCCGATCCGCGCGCAGGAAACGGAGGCGGAGCTGGTGCGCCACCTGCACGACGTCGCGCCCCTGGCCGCCGAAGCGGACCGGGACGCACAGGAAGCCCGGGCGGCACGCGAGAGAGCTTCCCGGCCGGGGCGGGTTACGGCCGTGGATACCCTCGCGGTGGGCCCGCTGAGGATCCTCGCGCCCACCGACGAGCGACGAGCCGCGGAGGGCTTCTTCCGGGAAGTGTGGGAAGGGTACGCCCCGTTCGTCGCGTCGAGCCCGTCGACCGGCCGTACGACCTACGTCTTCCAGTGGTCCAACGAGCCGGCGGAGATCTCCGTGGAAGGGACGGTGCGGCGCGTCGAGCTCGGGGCGTGGCGGCCGGCTTCCGCGGTGCGGTCGGGCGTTGAGAACGTGATCGCGACGACCCTGGGGATCGACCTTCCACCGCCCGTCGCACGCTGGGCGGGCTCTTCCGTCCGGGCGCCGGGCGCCGATGCCGCCCGCGCGGCCTTCTTCGAGCTGGCGACGACGCCGTCGAAGGCCACCCACGCCTGCCTGGAGGCCGACGCCGTCGCCTGCTGGGTGGCGATGGGCCTGGACCTCGACGACAGGCCCCTCGACGACTGGTACACACCGGAGGAGCGCCGCGCGCTCGTCTCCGCCTGGGCGCCCGGGAGCCGGGAGGGTCAGCCGCTCTGGATCTCGTGCGTCGAGTCGGGCTCGATCCCCGACTGCGACGAATACCTGTCCCGGTTCCGGCTGTACGGCCCGATGCAGGATCGCAACGCACGGAGCGCCCTGCTCTGGCTGGCCCTGCGCGCCGGCGGTGCCGGGGCGTGGGACCGGCTGCGGGCGGACCCCGAGGCGAATCCGGGCGATGCCCTGCGGCGCGCCTCCGGTCTGGGCACCGAGGAGCTCGCCTCGATGTGGCGGACGTGGGTGCTCCAGGGAGCCCCGCGCACCCGCGCGGCGCTCGACCCGCACCTCCTCTTCTCCCTGATGTGGATCGCCGTGCTGGCGGCGCTGGCCATGAGGAGCACGAGATGGCGCCTGCGTTGAAGGGTTGGATCGGACTGACGGTGGGGGGATGCGCCTTGATCTCGGCCTGGGCGCTCCCGCCGTCCGTGTTCACGCGGCGTGAGGCCCACGCCAGGCTGCCCGAGGAGACTCGGGCGGCGGCGCTCCGCGCGGACGTCGTCCGCACCCGGGCCCTCATCCAGAGGATCCGCTGGATGGACTCCCTCCCCGCGCTGGCCCTGGCCACCGCCGAGGACGGCATCGCCGTCGGTGGCCCGCCCGCCCTGGCGGATCCCGCGATGCTGACGGCGATCCGCGCCCTGCTGAGCGCAGAGCTGTCGGACCGGGAGGAAGCCGGCCGGGGCGTGACGGTGGGGTATTTCGTGCAATCGCCCGCCTTCGCCAGCGAGGGCGCCTACCCTCCGGACGCGCGCACCCGCCAGGAGACGTACGTCGGAACCCTCGACGGCGCGCCGTACTGCATCCAGCTCCTCGTCCAGCCGGCTCCGGTGAAGCCCGCCCAGCTCCACACGTGGAGGGGATCGGACGGGGAACGGCACAGCAACCTCGCCCGGGCTTGTCGGCTCGTCGCCCTCCACGGCCTGCCGGGGCCGGCCGTGGAGGCGTGGCTCCGGGCCGGCGCGTTGAGCTTCGCCGAGAGCACGACGCCGCCCCCCCCCTTCCGGGGAAAGGACGAGGAGCGGCCCGGGAACCAGGCGTTCGGTCGGCGCGACGCCTTCTGGTCCGACACCGACCTTGGCCTGCAGCGGTGCATGGCCGGAGAAAGGGACGCGTGTGCCGACCAGGTCCTCTCCCCCCGCCGGGACGCGCTCCTCGACGACCTGTCCGACGCGCGCGTGGCCCGCACACTCCCCTCGGCCCTCGGTGCGGTCTACGACCTGGCGCCGCCCCCCGCGTTCACGCAGACGGCCACCTATCTCCTCGGCGACCTCGAGCGCGAGTACGGTGCGGAACGCTTCGGCCGCTTCTGGAGGTCGCGGGACGACGTCGCCGAAGCGTTCGCGACGGCCTTCGGCAGGCCGATCGGGGATTGGACGGCGGCATGGGTCGCGACCCATCTGGGCACCGTGATCCCCGGTCCGGCCCTGCCGCGTCAGGCCTCGTTCGGGACGGTGCTCGCGCTGCTCCTGGGCGCGTTGGCCGCCGGAGCGTGGCAGCGGCGGCGCGTGGGCGTGCGCTGAAGGTCAGGCGAAGAGCACGCGCAGTGCGCCCACGCCCAGCCCGCCCGCCACCAGCCAGAGCGCCGGCACCTTCTTCCACAGCGCGAGGACGAGGGCGGTGCCCGCGACGAGGCCCGCCACCGGGTCGCGCACGCCCGCCACCGCGAGCGAGACACCCACGCCCACCACCGCGCCCGCGACCACGGCCACAACCCCCTCCAGAGCGTGGCGGACGGCGTCGACCTCGCGCAGGCGCGCCAGGCGCGGTGCCACCAGGAGCACGCCGACGAACGCCGGAAGGTAGATCCCGGCCGTGCCGAGCAGCGCGCCGGGCACGCCCGCCGCGCCGTAGCCCACGAAGGCGGACAGCGTCGAGATCGGTCCGGGCACGGCCTGCGTGATGGCGACGCCGTCCAGGAACTGGGCGGAGGTCACCCATCCGTATCGCGCCACCGCGTACGGCTGCAGCAACGCCACCAGGACGTATCCTCCCCCGAAGAGGACGGAGCCGATCCACAGGTGCGTGAAGAAGACCGAGCCGAGCGTTCCGAGAGCCGCGACCACCCCCGTCGCGGCCGGGACGGCGGGGAGGAAGAGGCTTGCGGTCCTGCGCTCACCGCCCTCCGGCCCGCCTCGCCCGGAGCCGCCCGACGGCCCGCTGCGCTCCCCCCTCCGCAACCACCAGGTGGCGGCACCGCCCACGAACATCGCCCCGATGACGGCCTGGCCCGACGCGAGGCTCACCACGGCGCCCACCGCCGCCAGGAGGCCCTGCGCGACCGTTCTGACCCCAGCACGCCCGATCTTCCATCCGGCGGAAAGCACGATCGCGACGATGACGGGTTGCAGGGCCCAGAAGATGGGCGCGACCTGCGGGAGCGTGCCGAAGCGGAAGTAGAACGCGGACAGCACGGTCACCATCACGAAGGTGGGGACCAGGAACGTGAGCCCCGTTGCGAGCGCGCCGGCCCACCCCCGCTGCGTGTAGCCCACGTGGATGGCCACTTCGCTCGAGTTGGGGCCGGGAAGGAGGTTCGTGAGCGCGACGATCTCGAGGAAGCGCTCCCGCGAGATCCAGCGGCGGCGCTCCACCACCTCGTCGAGCATGAGCGCCAGGTGTGCGTTGGGCCCGCCGAAGCCCAGCAGCGAGATCTTGAGGTAGGTCCGTACGAGCACCCACAAGGAAGGGACCGGGGGCGTGCCCCCGGTCCCTTCCTTCGACCTCGATGCGCCCGTCACGCTGTTCCAGTCAGCGCGGCCCGGCGGTCTTCACCTCGTTCGGCACCTGGCCGGCGAACTTCTGGAAGTTCTCCTTGAACATCGTGGCGAGCTTCGCGGCCTGGGTATCGTACGCGTCCGGGTCCGTCCAGGTGGAGCGCGGGTTCAGCACGTTGGACGGCACACCCGACACCACCCTGGGCACGTGGAGCCCGAACACCGGATCGGTCTCGGTCTCGGCGTGGTCGAGTTGGCCGGCGAGCGCCGCCTTGATCATCGAGCGGGTGTGGCCGAGGGACATGCGACTGCCGGTGCCGTAGGGCCCCCCGGTCCATCCCGTGTTCACCAGCCACACGCGCACGTGCCCCGCCCGCAGCCGCTCCCCGAGCATCTCCGCGTACACGCCGGGATGCCGCGGGAGGAAGGGAGCGCCGAAGCACGCGCTGAACGTGGCCTTCGGCTCCGTGACTCCCCGCTCCGTTCCGGCGAGCTTCGCCGTGTAGCCGGACAGGAAGTGGTACATCGCCTGCTCAGGCGTGAGGCGGGAGATCGGAGGCAACACGCCGAAGGCGTCCGCCGTGAGGAACACGACGTTCTTGGGCAGGCCACCCTGCCCGCTGAGCACCGCGTTCGGGATGTAGTGGATCGGATACGAGGCGCGCGTGTTCTCTGTGATCGAGCCGTCCCCGAAGTCGATCTCCCTCGTCCCCTCGTCCAGGACGCAGTTCTCCAGGATCGTCCCGAACATCTGGGTCGCGCGGAAGATCTCCGGCTCACCGGCCGGGGAGAGGTGGATGGTCTTGGCGTAGCAGCCACCCTCGAAGTTGAACACCCCGTGCCGGCTCCATCCGTGCTCGTCGTCCCCGATCAGCCCGCGCTCGGGGTCCGCCGAGAGGGTGGTCTTACCGGTGCCGGACAGGCCGAAGAAGAGCGCGACGTCGCCGTCCCTGCCGACGTTGGCCGAGCAGTGCATCGGGAACACGCCCGTGTCCGGAAGGATGTGGTTCATCACCGAGAAGATCGACTTCTTGATCTCGCCGGCGTACCGCGTCCCGCCGATGAGCACCTCCTTCGCCGAGAAGTTGACCACGATGAAGGCGCCCGAGCTCGTGCCGTGCTTGCCCGGGTCGGCTTTGAAGTGCGGCGCGTGCAGCACGGCGAAGTCCGGCACCATGCTCTCGAGGTCCTCCGGCGTGGGGCGGAGGAACATGTTGTAGGCGAACAGGGAGTGCCACGGGCTATCGGTCACCACGCGTACGTTGATGCCGTACGCTTCGTCCGCGCCCGCGCGTGCGTCCCGGACGAACAGGCTCCGACCGTCGAGATAGGCTACCACGTCCGCGCGCAGCGCCCTCCAGTGCTCCGGCGACATCGGAACGTTCACCTTCCCCCAGTCCACCACGGCCTCCGTGGTCTCGTCGCGGACAACGAACTTGTCGTTGGGCGAGCGTCCCGTGTGCGGCGCGGTGGACGTGGACAGCGCACCCATGTGGGCGAGCTCCCCATCGTCGCGTGCGAACGCCTCCTCGTAGAGGCGGGCGGGCGACAGGTTCCAGTGGACCGCCTCACGCGGTGCGAGGCCGTGGTTCTCGAGTCCGTAGCTCCCCGCGGCCGTGGCGGCGGCTACGGGGCGCTCCGGCACGATGCGATCCTGGGTCTTGGTGGTCATGTGTGTCGGTGTCTTTCGGAGGATTTCGGCAAAGACTTTAAATCTGCTTGGTCCGCGCCTGCCAGTCCACCGATGCCACCGTGGCCAGATTCAGCACGTCCTGGACGGAGCACCCGCGCTGCAGCACGTGCACGGGCTTGTCCATGCCCAGGAGCACCGGGCCGATCGTGTCCGCACCACCGAGCTTGTCCAGCAGCTTGTAGGCGGCGTTCGCCGCCGACAGCCGGGAGAAGATCAGCACGTTCGCAGGCCCGTCGAGGTGGCTGAACGGGTAGACCCCCTTGAGCTTGTGCAGCTCCACGGCCGTATCGGCCTGGACCTCCCCGTCGATCTCGAGCTCCGGGTCCGCCGCCTGCACCAGCCGCACGGCCTCCGCCACGTTCCGCGATTCGGGGTGATCCACCGAGCCGAAGTTCGAGAAGCTCACCATCGCAACGCGCGGCCGGATGCCGAGGTCGCGCACGAAGGTCGCCGTCAGCAGAGCGACGTCCGCGAGCGTCTGCGCGTCGGGCTCGATGTTGACGGTGGTGTCCGCGAGGAACATGAGCTCGTGGTGCGGGAACGCGACCATGTACAGGCCGGCGACGCGGCGCACGCCCTCCGCCGGGCCGATGACCTGCAGCATGGGGCGGAGGATCTCGGCATAGTTCGCCTCGATGCCCGCCACCATCGCGTCCGCCTCCCCCTCCTTGACCATGGACGAGGCGTAGTAGATGGGTCGGTACATGTTCCAGCCCGCCTCGGCCAGCGTGAGCCCCTTGCGACCGCGCTGCTGGAACAGCTTCTCCGCGTATGCGTGGCGCTTCGACTCCAGCTCGGCGGCGTAGACGATCTCGATACCGTCGAGCTTGACCCCGAGCAGGTGCGCCTTTTCCTCCACGCGGGGCGGACGGCCGATCAGGATCGGCACCGCCACGCCCTCCTCTACCATCTGCGCCGCGGCGCGGAGGATCGTGTCGTTGTGGCCCTCGGGGAAGACGATGCGGGCGGGGTGCCGGCGGGCGCGATTTGTCATCCAGCGCATGACCTCGCGGCCGGGCCCGAGGCTGGCACGGAGCCGGTCGACGTACTCGTCCAGGTTCACCGGCGTGCGGGCGAGACCCGTCTCCATCGCGGCCTTCGCGACGGCGGGCGCGACGTAGAAGAGGACGCGGTGGTCGAAGGGCTTCGGGATGAGGTAATCACGGCCGAACCTGATGTCCGAGCCGTCGTAGGCGCCCCGCACGGTGTCCGGAACCTCCTCGCGTGCCAGCTGGGCGAGCGCATGGGTGGCCGCGAGCATCATCTCCGGGTTCACCCCGCGCGCCCGCACATCGAGCGCACCCCGGAAGATGAAGGGAAAGCCCAGGACGTTGTTCACCTGGTTCGGATAGTCCGAGCGCCCCGTCGCCATGATGGCGTCGTCGCGCACCTCGGCGACCTCTTCCGGCAGGATCTCCGGATCGGGGTTCGCCAGGGCGAAGATGACCGGGTCGTCGGCCATGGAGGCGACCATCTCCTTCGTGACCACCCCCTTCATCGACAGTCCCACGAAGACGTCCGCGCCGTTCATCGCGTCCGCCAGCGTGCGGGCGTCGGTCTTCACGGCGTAATGGGCCTTGTACTCGTTCATCCCCGCGGTGCGACCCTCGTAGATCACGCCCTTGGAGTCGGAGATGACGATGTGCTCGCGCGGGACGCCCAGGCGCTGGAAGTGGTCCGCGGTGGACAGAGCCGAGGCGCCGGCCCCGCTGAACACGACCTTCACGTCCTCGATCTTCTTGCCGATGAGGTCGAGCGCGTTCAGCAGCGCGGCGGCCGCGATGATCGCCGTGCCGTGCTGGTCGTCGTGGAAGACCGGGATGTCCATGGTCTCCCTGAGCGTACGCTCGATGACGAAGCACGCGGGCGCGCTGATGTCCTCCAGGTTGATGCCTCCGACCGTCGGCTCGAGGAGCTGGCAGAACCGGATGACTTCGTCCGGGTCCTCCGACCCCACCTCGATGTCGAAGACGTCGATGCCGGCGAAGCGCTTGAAGAGGACCCCCTTCCCCTCCATCACCGGCTTGGCGGCGAGCGGCCCGATGTTGCCGAGGCCGAGCACTGCCGTGCCGTTCGACACCACCGCGACCAGATTGCCGCGCGCGGTGTACTTGAAGACGTCCTCGGGATTCTTTTCGATCTCGCGGCACGGCTCGGCCACACCGGGCGAGTACGCGAGGGAAAGGTCACGTGCGGTGGCCACCGGCTTGGTGGCGACGACCTCTATTTTTCCGGGACGTCCCTGCGTGTGGTATTCGAGGGCGTCCTTGCGGCGATTCGCCATGGCGATTGGACTCCGAAGCTGGAATGGGGAATGGACGTTAGAGAAGCCTGGGAGCCCATGTCAAACCTCCCTCCCGGTCCTAGATTAGCTGATTCTCCACGCCGGTCCCGGAAGCCCCGGAGGACGCCATCCGAGCCCGCCTGAACCCAGCGAGGGTCCGGCCCGTGGTCGCCTGCCTGGTGGCGGCGGCCCGCGCCCTGATTCCGGACGGCGCGGCCGGGCAGTCGGCGACGTTGGACACCCTCTCGGCGTGCCCCGAGGGCAGGATCACCGCCATCTTCGTCGACACCCACTCGATCTACGACGTCGGTCAGGTGCACGACGGGGGCCTGCTGGGGTGGGTGTACGGCACCGCCAACGCCCTGCACGTGAAGACGCGGGAGAGCTTCGTCCGGAGGGAGCTGCTCTTCCACGTCGGCGACTGCTACGACCACCTCCTGATCGAGGAGTCGGGCCGGATCCTGCGCAACTACTCCTTCCTCGCCCGCGCGGACGTCTATCCGGTGGATCAGCCCGACGGCAACAAGCACGTCGTGGTGGACACCCAGGACGAGTGGACCACGCGGGTGGACCTCGGCCTGTCGTTCGACAGCGGCCTCCAACTCGAGGCGCTCGAGCTCTCAGAGGAGAACCTCGTGGGGCAAGGCATCCAGGCGTCCGTCTTCTACCGGCAACGCAAGGAGCGGCAGGACATCGGGGGTCGTGTGGGGCTGCCGCGCCTGTTCCACACGCGGACGGACGCCTCGGTGAGCGCCGGGCGCACCCGGTCGGGAACGTTCCTCCAGGAGCAGGTGGCCTACCCGTTCGTCGGGGAGGTGGGGCGGCTGGCGCTTCGCCAGGCGTACAGCCGCCGCGACGAGCTCTTCCCCTACGTCGTGAGCGATCCCGCACTGCCCTACAGCCACGTTCTGCTGCCCAACCTGGACGAACGGGTGGAGCTCTCGGTGGCGGGGCGGCTCGGGCGGCCCGGTAACCTGACGATGTTCGGCCTGGGCGTCTCGAGGGAGACGCTCGACTTCGAGGGCTTCCCCGGCAGCCTCGAGATCGCTCGCGAGAACGACTTCTCGAACACGGCCCCTGCGCCGCCCGGGGTCGAGGACGACGTCCGGCACCAGGTCCATCCCTTGTCCACCACCCGCGTCGACTTCTTCCTGGGCCAGCGCAACATCCGCTTCGCCCGCGTGCGCGGCCTCGATGCGCTGACCGGGATCCAGGACATACAGCTCGGCACCGACCTGGGGCTCACCCTGGGGCGCAGCATCGACGTCCTGTCCGCGTCCGGCCTGGAAGGCGCGAACGACCTCTACGCACGCATGCGCTTCTTCGCCGCTCACGACCCCGGCACGTCGTACATCTTCCTCAACGTGGGCGCCGAGGGGCGGGACATCCTGTCCGGCGGCGAAGACGGGGATGGCTGGCAGGACCTGATCGGCGAGGTGGACCTTTACGGATACCTGCGCTCGCGCA
>Ga0307424_1001537_pt1 | contig 12067 bp, 10 predicted proteins | sample SalMarWE160320MG_FD_202157 | JGI IMG/M metagenome (GOLD analysis project Ga0307424, IMG submission 202157) | Salt marsh sediment microbial communities from the Plum Island Ecosystem LTER, Massachusetts, United States - WE1603-20 | ecosystem: Environmental > Aquatic > Marine > Intertidal zone >...
CTGAGGAGTTGGCGCTTAGAAGCCACAAAATAAAGACCGATGCGGTTCTCGAAAAAATCGCGTAACCAACTATCGCTTATGCGGGTTTTTTTGCGCCCCGCCAGTTTTCTTTTTCTTGCATTTAAAGCTTCAATAAAGTTAATATTTCTAAACTCGGTACACTTCCAAACCTGAATATAGGTGTTCGAAAATGGTGAACGCAGCAATAAATGGATTTGGAAGAATAGGGAGGCTCCTTTACCGAGCAGCCCTTGAAGAAAACGCAGACATAAACTTTGTAGCAGTAAACGACCTAACCGACGCAAAAACCTTAGCCCACCTGCTCAAAAATGACACCACCCACGGCAAACTACCCTTCGACGTAAAAGTCAAAGGTTCATCTCTAATAGTTGACGGAAAAGAGCTGAAAATTATTGCACAACCAGACCCCGCGAAACTACCATGGAAAGAAATGGGCGTATACGTTGCAGTTGAATCAACAGGAAGATTCAGATCAAGAGATGCAGCAGGAAAACACTTGGAAGCCGGAGCAGAGAAAGTTCTTGTTTCTGCACCCATGAGTCCAGCAGCAAGCGCTGACTTAACCGTTGTTTACGGAGTAAATGATGACCTGTATGATCCGAAAAAGCATACCATAATGTCCTTGGCTTCATGCACTACTAACTGTTTGGCGCCAGTGGCAAAAGTTCTAAACGATGCTTTCGGAATTGAGAAAGGTCTCATGACTACAGTTCACGCTATGACCAATGATCAGAGACTTCTTGACATGCAACACAGCGACCTTAGACGAGCTAGATCTGCAGCCTTCAATATGATTCCAACAACCACCGGCGCAGCCACAGCAGTGGGTTTAGCCCTTCCAGTGCTTAATGGAAAACTGAACGGTTTGTCCTTACGTGTTCCACTGTGTGACGTCTCCATAGTTGACTTGGTGGCGATACTGAAAAAAGAGGCTACAAAAGACGAAATCAACGCAGCTTTAAAGAAGGCAGCCAACGGAAAGCTGAAAGGCATCCTAGAATATAGTGAGGAGCCACTGGTTTCATCGGATTTGATACATAACAACAACTCAGCCATCATAGACGGGGACTCAACCATGGTCATAGGAAACTTGGCAAAAGTCTTCGCATGGTATGACAACGAATGGGGCTACTCCGTCAAGATGGCACGGATGATCGAGAAGATCTGCAAGATGGCATAAACAGAAAACAACAAAAACCTCAAATCCCCCCTTTTCCTTTTTTTAAATTTAAGGTGAATATTATGCCAAAATTCTTGACAATGGACGATTTCGACCTGAAAAACAAGACAGTCCTTGTTAGAGTGGACTTTAACTCTCCGGTTGACCCGAATACGAAAAAGGTGCTTGACGATACACGAATCCGTGCACACGCAGACTCAACCATCAGCGAACTGGTCAAAAAAGGCGCAAAAACCGTGATCTTAGCCCACCAGGGCAGACCTGGAGACGCAGACTTTATTGGTCTTGATCAGCACGCAAAGCTTCTCGGCAAAGCATTAGGCATGTCCGTGAAGTATGTGGATGACGTTTTTGGAACTAAGGCTCAGAACGCAATCAAGGCGTTGAAGAGCGGAGAAGTTCTGGTCTTGGGAAACGTTCGAGGCGTCTCAAATGAGCAGAATAAGGGAACGCCTGAAGAGCACTCTAAAACCGAGTTCGTTAAGAACTTGGCTCCTCTGGCAGACATCTTCATTAACGACGCCTTCGCTGCGGCTCACAGGGCTCACGTGTCGATGGTCGGCTTCACCGCCGTTTTGCCCAGCGCCGCTGGAAGGATAATGGAACGGGAACTCAAGGCTTTAGGTAAAGTTCTGGAGTCTCCTGAAAAGCCCTCAGTGTTTGTGATTGGCGGAGCAAAAGGCGACGACTCATTGGACATATCAAGGTATGTTCTGAAGAACGGCATAGCAGACTATGTTCTAACTGGCGGAGTAATCGGGCACATCTTTCTGGTAGCTGAAGGCTTTGACATGGGCAAAGGAAACATGGACTTCTTGGAGAAGAAGGAGCTCATGGGTCTAGTTCCGGGAATAAAGGAACTCATGAAGCAGTATCCTGGAGCCATCATCGTTCCCGTTGACTTGGCTATGGAAGTGGACAAGAAACGAAAAGAAATATCTGTTGACGAGCTTCCAACAAACTACCCCGTATTAGACATCGGAACAAAAACCGCAAACAAGTTCGCTGACATAATACTGAAAGCCAAAACAATCGTGGTTAGCGGTCCTGTAGGCGTCTTTGAGAATCCAGAATTCAAGAAGGGCTCTGAGATTGTTCTAAAGGCAGTAGCGGACTCTGAAGGCTTCTCTCTTGTTGGCGGAGGACACACAGTCGCTGCCGTAGAAAAGTTGGGGCTGGCTGACAAAATGTCCTACGTTAGCACTGCAGGAGGCGCCCTGATAGAGTTCCTTATGGGGAAGCAGCTGCCCGGAGTTGTGGCTCTGGAGAAGGCAGCCGCCAGAACCTAATTTCATCCCTTTTTTTGTTTTAATATTTTTTCCAGATAAGAGTAACTAATACTGCTGCTATAGCTACTGCTGCAAGCGCCATATACTTCATCAATTCAGCTACCAGAGGCATGCCCGTGTTTTTTTCAGGGAGATTAAATGCTCTTGTGTTCCATTCTTGGAGATACTGTGTGTACTCTTCGCTTGTTGGGTAACTTTCTGTGTCAGGGTAGGGGAACCCGCTCATGTTCTGGAAAGGTAACGGCTCTACAGTGAAATCAAATCCGTATCCCCAATTATCTGGCGTGTCTTTGAACCATGAAGCTACAAACAGGAAGAAGCTTCTTTCTGTACCATCTTCAAGCGGCGGAAGACTGGAGGTGGGAAACTTGAGGGCAATTCTGTCACCTTGCATTCCGATAACAAACATGTCGTCTGCTTCAAGAAGTAACTCTGTTACGTCACCATACTTTGTGAACATGCCCGAAGCAGTTGATGTTGTGTCAGCATACTGCAGCGGCTCAAAAGTGGCTGTAGGGAGAATTTCGTTAACTGTTATGTTTGCTTGTGGGCTTATGTCTATTCCAATGTAATCGAATGTCACATTCCAGAAGTTGGTAATTCTTATCTTATATTCAGTCACGTCTGCGGGGAAAAGCCCATTCAACTCTACAGCAAAGGTTCTGGGAACATAATCTCCAGGAATCGGCATCTGCTTATCCTGTGGGACTCGTATCCAATTACCCTGAGCATCCATGACCTCCATGTAAGCGGGCGGGTTAACCTGTGTACCATTTGGCACCAAACCTTGAGCAGCTGCTGCCTTAAATTGATCTATCCACTCGTAATAGGGTCCAGCCGGTCCCCAGTCAACCATTCCGTTGATTACAAGCTTGATTTCAGGTGCACCAGACAAGTCGCCCAGATCGAGTGTTAATTGGTTGCATTGAATGTTATCCCATGATAGGCTGTCAACTCCATTAGTGGCTGGCGTGAAGACACCGTCAAGTTTAGCTATTAGAGATAGGACGTCTTCTCCTTTTTCGTTTGTGGCAGAAACTGGCGTTAATAGATTGTCCCCGTTTACTGTGTAGATTTGATCGTAAACGCCTCGGTTGACGTAATTTACCATTGTTGAGTAAACGTCTACATCGCTGGGGTGGTCAACAGCCACTAGGTACGCTGTGTCTAGATAGAAGATTTCATCCCACTGTTGAAAGAGGATAATGTCATAGTACTCCTCACCGTTATCTGTCCTTGTTTGTATTTGGCTGTTGTCCAATTTGACGTGGTCCCATGGGTTTCCTCCACCAAATACGATGTCGCCATCATCTTCAATGTAGTCTATGTATCCTAGCCATCCAGCGTTTGATACTTCCGTGACGTAGACGTAGTCGCTTCCATTCCAATAGTAAAGTGAAGGACATGACGCATATCCGCTGATTACGATGTAATGCGCAAGCACTGAAAGAAATCTGTCCAAGACTACTATTCTTGATTCGCTTGTCACACCATCGTTCCAGTGGTCAAATTCTACTACGCCTGTTCCAACATCGACAGTTTTGTCTGTGCTAATGCTGTATTCTCCTATGGGCAAAAGTTTAACGTATGGCGTTTCGTATGTTACGCCATCGAGAGTAAATATCATTGGCGTGCTGCCGCCGCCTGCCCTGTTAATAGATAGAGTGTGGAAGCCGTTGGGTGCAACTGTAAAATATCCATTTAATGTGTCGCTTTGATTGCCGAGGTTTATCACCTCAACGGGGTAACCTTTTGTTGTGTTAGCGTTTGATGGGCCTGCTGTAACCGTAAATTCGACTGTTCCATCAGATTCGCGTGCAGCCAAAGTAGCCTGTTTCGTGGCAACAGCTTCACCAGCGACAAGAAGCCTTACCCCAAGGACGCTTTCCTCGTTTGCTGTGTTGTTGGCTATAACTGTGATGGTCACTTGCTGTCCTTCCCATACTTCGTATGGACTGACGAACACTCTCCGCAAATCGATTTTGTCTGACGCATCAACTGGAGCTTCAACAGTAAACGATTCAGTCAAGCCGCCAACTTCAACGTTGTGGGTGCCCGCGTTTGTTTCAGTTACTTCGAATTCTACAATATCAGTTGCCTGACCAGCCACTGTAACATCTTTTGTGTCTCTTGTGGTTCCGTCAATTTTGAGGTTCACGGTATATGTGCCGCTTTCCTCTCCAACATTCGTTACCTCAACCGAAATTTTTACCACTTCACTGGCCATGGCAGTGGATGGATTAATCGTTAAATCTGTTACTTGAAACTCTGCGGGTTCAACTGGTTGAGCCCCCGAAATGATTTTGAATGATGTGGTCAAAGACCCCAACGTAACAGTGTATTCGCCTTCAGTGTTTTCAGCAATTTCAAACTGTACAGATTTGGTTTTGCCAGCATCTAATTGGATACTCTTTGTTTCTCTTTTCTGGTTGTTTACGAAGAGTTCCAGCGAGAATTCGCCAGCTTCGTCGCCGATGTTTGTTGCCGTAACTGAAACCGTTATAGGGTCTCCGACTTCTGCTTCTTTTCGGCTGGTTACCAGATTAGTTAATTGCAGTTCAGCCTGTTTGTTTGGCGCTTCCGAACTGGCTTTGAATGTTTTCGTTACGCTCCCCACCATAACTGTGTGGTTGCCTTCCGTTGCTTCTGTGGCTGTGAATGTGACTATTGTAGTTTCTCCCCCTGCAAGCTGAACCGTTTTTGTTGATATCGCAACATCATCTATTGTTGGGGTTACTGTGTAGTTGCCGCTCCTGTCTCCAATGTTAGTTACCTTAACCGATATCTGTAGATTTTCCCCAACCTGTATCCAATCAGGATCAAGAGTCAAATCTGTTACTTGAAAGTTGGCGGGCTTCAAAATCTGCGCATCAACATAGAAGTAGCCTGGAATTACAAGCGCTAGGATCACCAAATCAGCCAACAAAAACATTTTTAGTTTTTTTGATCGAGAGACCATGATGATTCCACTCCCAGAACGGTAAACTACCATCCTTTATGCAACATCCATATTTCAGCATCGCTTTTAAGAATTTCTTGAACCACCCTTATGCCTTAAGCACATAGAAGTAACTTAGCCCCGTCGCTGACGAGCAGACTGCACCAAATTTTTGTTTAAATATCTAATCAAGTTCTGACGGTTCCAGCCAGTTTCGAGACTTAAAAACGGTTTTTCCGCCCAAATTCAGTCTCAAGCAATCCTCGTAAGGGCACATTTCAACGCATCTTAAACAGAGCATGCACATTGAAGTCATTATTTTTCCTCCCTTCTGCTCGTAAATTTCGTTGACCTGCACTGGGCACACTCTTTTGCAGATTCCGCATTTGGTGCATTTTGTTTCGTTCTTGTCAAGGTGAAGCAGAGGAGCCCACTTGAAGCCCTTGAGCTTATTCACAACCGCGATCGATATGCCTGTTGGGCAGAAGCGGCACCAAACACGTCTTATGAAGAATGAACCTACAGCCACCAATGCCAAGAAAATCAATGTGGCGACTGTGGCAAAGTTTTCGCCAGTGTATAGCATCACTTCTCGGACGTAGGGGAAACTAAAGTATAATCCGCCAATCTCTAGTGGTCCTTCCCAAGGTACAATCAGAGGCACCACGGGACCAAGCAAGAGGTACATCTGTTCGAAAACACCCGCTAAGCCTAATGCCATAAGCTTGAAAGTCTCTGATGTTGAGGGCGGTTCTATTATGTATAGGATGGCGGCTAGAACTAGAAAGAAGATTACCAGTGCATATCTGAGGTTGTGCAGGAGCTTGTTGAGTCTGTCTGGGAGGATTCTGTAGCGTATTTTTAGTGCCTTTCTGATTAGGGTGAGCACGTCCATGTATAAGCCGAAGGGGCAAATCCAGCCGCAGAAGAATCGCCCCAAAACAAGGGTCATTATCAGAATAAACGCCAATATGTAGAGTGGTCTTACCGAAAACGTGAACAAGTAGAAGACCGCAGCCAAGGATGCTGCCTGAATAACGAATCTGATGTAGGTCACTTTTATTGTCTGATTCTTTTTCCATATGGTGATAACTAATACTCCTGCTATAGCCAGCGCTGCAAGAATCGTCAGCTTCAACAGTTCGGCTACAAGTTCCATGACCATGTTAATCTACCTTCACAAGTTGTGGGAAAGATGCTGTGCCGAATCCCGATTGATGTGATAGTCCAGTAGCGAACGTTTCAAGACGTGAACGTGAATTTTTAGTCATCAACAGCATATCGAGTTCTCATGGAATTTTTAATTAACTAACCATAAAACACCATTTAAATCTTAAGCGTTTTTGGGTAACTGTTTTGTTGTGGGCACTCGTATTTTGGAGCCTTAAGGGCGTTTGAATTGGTAACACATATGTAATTCCAACTAACAGAATAGTCTTGGTTGATTGTGTGATTGACACTCTCATAGTCCAGCTGCTAATCCTTGTCGGCTCATTAGTTGTTTTGGCTTTTTCTAGCCACTACACTATAAAGGCTATAGAGAAGCTTATCGAGTTCACGGGCTTAAGCGAGATGTCTGCCGGATTCATCCTTCTTGCCACCTTAACTTCGGTGCCTGAAATAATTGTAGCCCTCTTCGCTGTTCTTCAAGGAGAACCCGGAATAAGTGTAGGAGACATTCTGGGCTCAAACGTTTTCAATATCGGAGCAGTTTTAGGGATTCTAGGAATGTTAGGTTACCTCAAAACATGCTGCACAAACCTTCTGACTGAACTCACCGACATCCTCCTGATCACTTCCTTGATTCCTCTTCTTCTTGTAATCTTCAAGGTGGCAAGCCCTGTTGTCGGCATAATTTTGCTGGCAACTTTTGTGGCGAACACCTACTTCATGGCAAAAAAGAGGATGCCCCCTGTTGAATCCAACGGAATAAAAGCCCCTGCTGAAAAGAAAGGCATAACAGCAATTATTGCGATGCTGTTGGTTGCTCTGATTGGAGTTATCGTAACTGCTCGTCTCGTTGTTTCGTCTGGAATCGCCATAGCATCCCTTCTTGGAGCTCCGCCAATCCTGCTTGGAGCAAAAGTCATTGCCATCGGCACATCCCTTCCCGAGTTCACCACCGACTTTTCGGCTGTCCGACGGGGACGAGTTCACTTGGCAATCGGAGGAATCATCGGCTCTAACCTCACAAACCTAACCCTTGTTTTAGGTTTGGTTCTTCTGTTCTCTCCCTTCGCAGTTGACACCACAATCTTCACGGAGCTTCTTCCGTTCCTGCTGATAACAACAGTCATCTTCTGGCGTTTCCTCACAAGAGGCGGAATCTCCAAAATCGGCGGCGTAATCCTGTTAGCGTCATACCTGCTGTTCCAACTCCTCATCTGATCCGCTGTAATCAGAGTCTGCAGAAAATCTTGAGCGCCGTCAAAAGTTATATTTATTAGCTGAAGAGCGAGACTATTCGCTGATTCGAAAAGCTGCTCTTCTGAGGGGAAACGCCAACATGCCTAAGCCTTTCGTAGTGATTACGGCAACCGGAAAAGACAAGCCGGGCTTGACAACCGAGATAACAGAATCGATTGCCAACGCAAACGGTAACATCGTTGACATCGAAGCCTTCAGCATGAGAGGACTCTTCGCTATCTTCATGATAGTGGACTGCCGCGCCATGTCGATGCCCTTCGAGAATCTTAAAACTCAGCTTATGGGCATCGGAAAGAAGATCGGCTTGGAGGTTACAATAGAGCCTCTTCCGGCTGGGCGACGAAAGAGCGGCAAAAAGCTTGTGCTCTTAACAACGCTTGGGAAGGATAGACCCGGCATTGTGGCAAAGGTTTCACGGTTTCTTTCTCAGAACAACGCAAACATTGAACGGATACGGATGATAGCCTATGGCGAATTAAATGCCATGGAGATACTCATCGACATCAACGACATCACAGTTCCCATCGAAGACTTCAAGGAAGCCTTAAGCAAAGAATGCAAGGCGGTTGGGCAGGATGTTGTTTTTCAGAAGGACACAGTTTTCCGTAGACCAAAACGGCTGATAGTCTTCGATGTGGATGGCACCCTAATCGACGCTGAGATGATCGACGAGCTGGCGAAAGCTGCTGGGGTCGGCGGAAAAGTCAGCGAAATCACCTCAAGAGCCATGAACGGAGAAATCGAATTCAAACAAGCACTCAAAGAAAGGGTTCAACTCCTGAAGGGCTTAGATGAGGAAGTCCTTGATTCTATCGTCGAGAACCTAGATGTAACCCCCGGCGCAGAGGAACTGATAACTGCCCTCAAAGCCCTAGGCTACAAAATAGCACTCATTTCCGGCGGCTTCACCCAGTTTGTTGAAAAAATCAAAGAAAAGCTCGGAATCGACTATGTCTACGCCAACAAGCTTGTAATCGAAGATGGAAAACTGACCGGCGAATTGGTGGAACCCATAATCGATGCGGAGCGAAAGGCTGAGTTGATGCGGCAAATAGCTGAGCACGAAAATCTTTTGATGGAGCAGGTTGTTGCGGTGGGAGATGGAGCAAATGACAGGTTTATGCTCCAAAATTCTGGGCTAGGAATCGCCCTCTATCCGAAGGAGGTGCTTCAGAAGGTGGCGTCCGGCGTCATAACCAAGGACAACCTTGCCGGAATCCTCTACTGTCTTGGCGCACCAGAAGAAAAACTTAAAGAACTGGTTCCAGACAAAAAGCCTCACTCCTGAATGTGTCTGGTGTCTAAAAATAAGTTAGCTGTTGTTATTTTCTGAATTGCCTGATTTTCAGTATGTCATTGTTCACGTCTTGGAATGTTTTGTAAATATCTTCCACATGTAATGTTGCCTTTTTTCTTCTGTTCTGAATAAGCCCAGCCGCTAGGACCGCGGCGCCAACAGTTTCGCTTATTGGAGTTGGTTCCGGGAAAGTTATTAGAGTAATGGCGATTTTGATGAGCTTAGACTTGTGTCCGTCTCTCCATAACTTTTTGGCGTTGTTCACGTCTTTTGCCATTTCGTTTACGGCTTCAACTGTCTCTGCGTAACTTAGCCCCAGCTCCTGCAGCACAACGGCCATTCTCTTCATTTCTTCTTTTTCCACGGTAACCCCATTTTTTATGTTAAATGTTAAACACAGTGTAAGTGTCTTCTAGCACAAAAGCTTTAACACCCTCGAAAATGCACAAAAATCGTCTATTAGCGATTCTGGCAACAAAAAGTTTCAGCAAAACATGCAAAAGCGGCGCCGCCAAAGCCTCTTTTTTAACTGAAACCACCAATTTTCCGTCACAAAAAATTCGACAGTAGCTGCATTACTTACGCAGTTTCAAGTTTTTTTGCATCTTTTTTGATGCCTACTGTTGTTTCTTGTTTTTGTCAAAAATTCTTTAAACATTTGTTTCAGCAAAGGGTTACATGCATTTTATGTTCATTTTTCAAGTTTTTTGCCAGAATTTGTGTTTATAAGTTTGATTCAGTATCCGCAGTGTTAATATTTGTGTAATGTTAAAGCATACGTTGAAATTCTTGGAGATGGACGATTGGTGGGGAAGCCTATTGGAGAAGAGGTTCGGCGTAGATTTCCTCGGTTAACGATGAGTCTGGTTATGGCAATTATCTTCTTTCTGATAAACACTATTGTTCCGCCATTGATGGGGGACATAGCCCTTCCTGGTATTAACATTAATGCCAGCACGCTGGTGGGGGCTATTACGTTGATTTTTACCGCCATTTTTCTTATACGTGCCTTGGCTGATGGTTTGGTGCTGAGCGACATTTTGACGGACATTTTTGTTAAACGGTTGGGAATAAAGGAAGAAAGGTCTCCTAAGCGAGCAGCGAGAGATGCAATATACATTATCGTTATTCTTCTGGTTGCAACTGCTCTTTATCCGCTTATCTCAACTCTGGAGCCGAACATCAAAGACCCCTTGACAATCGCTACTACGTATGTTGCTCTTGGAATGATACTTGTCCTATTCTATGATATTGGGCGAATCCTCTATCGAATAGTTGAACGAAAAGCAGAATCTGTAGCAGATAGTATCGCCAAAATGACTGATAAGCGGAAAAACGGCGAGTGACATGGACCCTGTTCAAATAAAAATACTCTTTGTTCTCATATACATGCTAACCATTCTCCTGTCCGCTACCAAAATCGTTCCCATGTCAGTTGCTGCCATGATTGGAGCTTTGCTTACCGCTTGGTTCGGTCTACTCTACGGGGTGTTTACATATGATGTGGCTCTGGGCTTCATTGACATGCGGCTAATCTTTCTGTTGCTGGGCGTCATGATTGTGGTGGAAGTTGCTGAGCGGAGTGGTCTCTTTCGTTTCGGAGCTCTGTATGCCGTCAAGATTTCGCGGGGAAATCCTAGTGTACTTTTTGTTTCTATCTGTGTCATCGCTGCTGCTGTTTCAGTGTTTCTCAGCGACCCAACAGCGATGCTGCTCATAGCCGCTGCCATGGCAACCATAACCAAGCTGTTACGTTACGATCCGGTGCCTTACTTCATTTCTGCCATGATAATGATTAATCTGGGTGGAACAAGCACCCTGATCGGCTCAGTGTCTAACATGATAATCGGCGTTGATGCGGGGCTAAGCTTCACAGCCTTCATTGGATACCTGGCAGTTTGTGAACTTGCCCTCTGGGGGATAACCATCTTTGTCTTGTATATGCTCTTCAAGGGAAGGCTCGGCGAGAAAAAGGAACTGCCAAAATTTAATCCTTGGGAGAGCATTGAAGACAAGAAACTCTTCTATCGCTCCATTTTTATCCTCATACTTATGGTAGGACTTTTTTTGACGCTGGAAAACCTTGGAGTCGGTGCAGAAGCTGTGGCTTTAGGATGCGCCATCCTTGCATTGGCACTGAGCGGATCGGATCCCACAGAGATTTTCAAAAAACTGGACTGGGAAACAATATTCTTCATCGCAGGCTTCATGTTTGTGGTTGGCGGTTTAGAAAGCACAAAACTCTTGGAAGGCTTGTCGATACAACTTTTCGAAATGGTTGGAAAAAGCCAATTGGGGGCAAGCATGACAACTCTTTGGTTTAGTGGTCTTGCAAGCACCGTCGTAAGTAACATTGCAATTGCCCTGACTTTTTCTCCGATAATCCTTGGAGTTGCCGGATTAAACTCGGCAGCCGTGTGGTCTGCGTTGGTTCTCGGAACGAATCTGGGAGGCGCAACTACCCCATTGAGTGGCGCCGTAACCATGATGGCAATAGGCGCCCTAAAACGTGAAGGAATCTCTGTGAGTTTCACGGAGTTCACAAAAGTGGGTGTAATTACGTCACTCATTCAGCTAGGCTTCGCAAGCCTTTATCTGATTGCACGATTTAATTTGTGGACGTGAACAATTTGGTTAGAAAATGGATCGAATCTAGAGAAAAAAAACCAGAAAGCGAGTATGAAGAGGCTAAAAGAAAATTTGAGATGGCTATGGGAAAACCCTTCATCACCTTGAGTCTAGAAATTCCAGTAGGATTCGAAGGATTCAGCAACGAATTTCTGAAACTGGAAAAAGATTATCAGTTCCATGAAGAAGTTAAGGATTTGATAAAGAAACGTCTTCTGCTTGATTCGCGCCGCAAAAAAGATACCTAGCCTGAACCAGTTTTCGCTACTGTGGATGTGTCTTTCGCC
>Ga0307424_1001540_pt1 | contig 12065 bp, 8 predicted proteins | sample SalMarWE160320MG_FD_202157 | JGI IMG/M metagenome (GOLD analysis project Ga0307424, IMG submission 202157) | Salt marsh sediment microbial communities from the Plum Island Ecosystem LTER, Massachusetts, United States - WE1603-20 | ecosystem: Environmental > Aquatic > Marine > Intertidal zone >...
GCTGATGCAGGTTAAGACCGGCGACCAGACGCGCTTCGTGGCGCTTTCGCTGAAGAAGGCTTAAACAGCCTTCTAACGCCGGAGGGCGGCGCGGTTTCCCCCCGACCGCGCCGCCCACCCCTTTGCCCAGCCTAAGATTGAGACAGCGTTGTCAGGGAGGCCCGTCGATATGCGCGTTCTGGTGATCGAGGATGACCAGGAGACCGCAGCCTTCCTCAAGCGGGCGCTCAAGGAATCGGGCCATGTCGCCGAGTATGCGGCTGACGGCCAGGCCGGGCTCGATCTCGCCAGGACCAATGCATACGACGTCTTGATCGTCGACCGCATGCTGCCGAAATGCGACGGGCTCGGCGTGATCAAGGCGCTTCGGACCGAGGAGATCAGGACGCCCGCTCTAATCCTCTCCGCGCTCGGGGAGGTCGACGACCGGGTCAAGGGCCTGCGTGCCGGCGGCGACGACTACCTCACCAAGCCCTATGCTTTCAGCGAGCTGCTCGCGCGCATCGAGGCCTTGGCCCGGCGCACCTCGCCGGAGGAGGGCTCGACGCGCTTCGTCGTTGGCGACCTCGTGCTCGACCGGCTGTCACATAAGGTGACTCGCGGCGGCGAAGCCATTATGTTGCAGCCACGTGAGTTCCGGCTGCTCGAATATCTGATGAAGCATGCGGGCCAAGTGGTGACCCGGACCATGCTGCTCGAGAACGTATGGGACTATCACTTCGACCCGCAGACCAATGTCATCGACGTCCACATCTCGCGGCTTCGGTCCAAGATCGACAAGAACTTCGCCAACCCCCTCCTGCACACGGTCCGCGGCGCCGGTTACACCATCCGTGACAGCGCTCACTAAGCTCTTCCGGACCACCACCTTCCGTCTGTCGCTGACCTATCTTGCGCTGTTCAGCGCGGCCGCGATCGTGGCCATCTTCTATATCTACTGGAACACGACGGTCCTGCTGTCGCGGCAGCTCAATCAGACCATCGATGCGGAGTTGAAAGGGCTGGCCGAGCAGTACCGCGGCGGCGGCCTCGATCAGCTGGTCCGCATCGTCGCCGAGCGTAGTCAAACGCCGGGCAACAGCCTCTATCTCGTTGCCGATAAGGAGGGGACGCAGCTTGCCGGCAATCTCAGCGCGGTATCGCCGCAGCTCTGGGATAGCCTGGGACCGGTCGAGTTCGAATATAGCCGCCCGGCGCCCGGCGGGGTCGAGCGGCGGCTTGCCTTTGCCAATGTGTTCCGCCTGCCAGGCGGCTACCGGTTGATCGTGGGCCGCGATATCGAGGACCGCAGGGACCTCTCGCGCCTGATCCGCTCAACCATGCTGTGGGGCCTTGGCTTCATGGCGCTTGTCGGCATTGGCGGCGGGTATTGGGTGAGCCGCAAGCTGCTCACCCGGATTGATAATCTCTCGGCCACCACGCGCACGATTATGGAGGGCGATCTCGCTGGGCGGCTGCCGGTGAGCGGTTCGGGTGATGAGCTCGATCGTCTGGCACAGAGCCTCAATCTCATGCTGGCTCGCATCGAGCAGCTCATGGCGGGCTTGCGCGAGGTCTCCGACAATATCGCGCACGACCTCAAGACGCCGCTCAATCGGTTGCGGAATCGGGTCGAGGAGGCGCTGCGCGAACCGTATGAGGAGGCGGCGTATCGCGAGACGCTGGAGCGAACCATCGAGGAGGCCGACGGCCTCATCAAGACGTTCAATGCGCTTCTCTCTATCGCGCGGCTCGAGGCGGGAGCCGGTGGCGAGAACCGTGAGACACTCGATCTCGCGGCGCTGGTGAGCGATGTGGCTGAGCTCTACGAGCCGGTGGCGGAAGAGCGCGGCATTACGCTGAAAGCCGAGGCGTCGACGCCTGTTGTCATCCGCGGCGACCGGCAGCTCCTTGGGCAGGCCATCACCAACCTCATCGACAACGCGCTCAAATATGGTGCGCCTGCGGCTGAGGGCGGCAATGGCTGGGCGCCGGAGGTCGGTGTGCGCGCGGAAACCCATGACGGGGTCGCGGAGATCGTCGTCACCGACCGGGGGCCGGGCGTGCCCGCCGCCGAGCGGGAGCGGGTCCTGGCACGTTTCGTTCGGCTCGAAGCGAGCCGGTCGGAGCCGGGTAGCGGGCTCGGCTTGAGTCTTGTCGCGGCGGTGGCGAGGCTGCATGGTGGCAGCCTGAGGCTCGAGGACAACGAACCGGGCCTCCGCGTCGTCCTCACCCTGCCCATGGAGGGGGACGCGCACGTCAACGGGACGGTCCCTGAGCCGTCCACGGGAGCAGAGCTGAGAGCCACGTGACGGCCTTCGCCGACCGCATCACCGAGCTTCCTCAAATCTATGACGCGGCCCGCGGGGCCGACGTTCTCGCAAGCGTATTGCAGGCGTTGGGCGACGTACCCGCGCTTGCGCCGGCCGCCGAAGCGGCGGCAGCGCCGAGGACGAAGGCACTGCTCGAAGCCGCGTTTTCGGCTGCGCCCTATCTCGCCGCGCTCGCCCAACGCTCTCCCCAGCTCCTTGCCGATTGTCTCGTGCGCGACCCCGATACGCATCTTGCCGAGGCGCGCGCCGCGCTCGCCGTGGATATGGCGAAAGCACCAAGCGCGAAAGAGGCCATGGTGCTCTTGCGGCAGTTCAAGCATCGCACCGCGCTACTCACGGGCCTCGCCGATCTCGGCGGCGTTTGGCCGACGGAAGTGACGCTGAAGGCGCTGAGCGAGGCGGCTGAAGCGACACTGCAAGAGGCGGTGGCGTTTCTGTTCCGCAAGGCGCGTGAGGCGGGGCAGGTCAGTTCGACCGAGGAAGCGTCCGGCTATTTCGTTATTGCCATGGGCAAGCTCGGGGCGATGGAACTCAACTATTCGAGCGATATCGACTTCATGGTGTTCTACGACGCCGAGCGGGCAGGACTCGCTGCGGATGTGGAGCCGTCCGCCTTCTTCGTGCGGCTGACGCGCGAGTTGGTGCGGCTCGTGCAGGAGCATACCGCCGACGGCTACGCCTACCGCACAGATTTGCGATTGCGTCCAGACCCGGGTGCGACGCAGATCGCGCTCTCTACCGATGCCGGCCTTACCTATTACGAAAGTTTCGGCCAGAACTGGGAGCGGGCCGCGCTGATCAAGGCGCGGATCGTGGCTGGCGACATTGCGCTCGGCGAAGAGTTTCTGGAACAGCTGTCACCCTTCATCTGGCGCAAATATCTCGATTTTGCCGCGGTCGCCGACATCCACGCCATGAAGCGGCGCGTGCATGCTTACAAGGGTCACGGCGCGATCGCGGTGGAAGGCCACGACATCAAGCTCGGCCGCGGCGGCATCCGCGACATCGAGTTCTTCGCCCAGACTCAGCAGCTGATCGCCGGCGGACGACACCCGGAGCTTCGGACGCGCGGTACCATCGCGACGCTGGAACGGCTCGCGGACGGGGGCTGGATCGAGAAGACGGCGGCGGATGATTTGATCCAAGCCTATCTCTTCCTGCGCCGGGTCGAGAACCGGCTGCAGATGGTGGGGGATCTGCAGACCCACATCATTCCCGGCGACCGGGCAGAGCTCGATCGCATTGCCAGACTTTCCGGGTTCGAAGATACCGATGCGTTCGGCGACGCGCTGATCGCACGGTTCGAAGTGGTCGAGACCCATTACGGCGCGTTATTCGAGAAGATTCCCGAGCCACCGACGGAAGCGCCCGGCATCGTGGTTGCCGACGAGAGCGACCCGGAGGCGCTCGCCGCGCTGGAACGGCTCGGCTTCACCAATCCCACCGCCGCGGTTGCCGCCGTCCGCGCTTGGCAGTCGGGGCGCTACGCCTCGACACGAAGTGCAAAGTCGCGGGAACGGCTGACCGAATTCCTACCGCTTCTGCTCGATGCCTTCGGCCGTACCGCCGAGCCCGATCTTGCGCTCGCCACCTTCGACAAGGTGGTCGCCAGCATGCCGGCCGGCTTGCAGCTCTTCTCGCTGTTCGCGGCCAATCCGAGCCTGTTGCGTCTCGTCGCCGACATCATGGGGACGGCGCCCCGGCTCGCCCGTATCATTGCGCGGCGCCCCAAGCTTCTCGATGCCGTGCTCGACCCGGGATTCTTCGGCGTGATGCCGTCGCCGGTGAAGCTCAAAGAGCTGGTCGCCAATGCCATCGCCCAAGCGAGCGATTACCAGGATGCTCTCGACCGGGCGCGCATCGTTGGCCGCGAGCAAGGCTTTCTGATTGGGGTCCGGGTGATATCGGGCACGATTTCTGCTCGGCAGGCGGGTGCGGCCTATGCGGGCCTTGCCGAGACTCTGATCGCGGCCCTGTCCGACCGGGTGGGCGACGAGCTCGTTTCCCAATATGGACGCATGCCGGGCGGCAAAGCCGCGACCATTGCCATGGGCAAGCTCGGCGGGAGCGAGATGACGGCGGCATCCGATCTCGATCTCGTCACCGTGTATGATTTCGACGGCGACGACGCGCAGTCCGACGGTGAAAAGAGCCTATCCGGCACGCAGTACTATACCCGCTTCACCCAGCGGCTGATCGCGGCGCTTTCGGCCCAGACAGCCGAAGGTGCGCTCTACCAAGTGGACATGCGGCTTAGGCCATCCGGCAGCCAGGGGCCGGTGGCGACCAGGCTCTCGAGCTTCATCGACTATCAGACGAGCTCGGCATGGACTTGGGAGCATTTGGCGCTGACCCGCGCCCGGGTGGTGGCCGGGCCTGCGGCGCTCCGCAAGGCAATCAACGACACGATCAAGACAGTGCTGACGCGGCCGCGCGACCGGGTGGCCGTGGCCGAAGAGGTCAAGGTCATGCGGGCCAAGATTGCCGACGAGAAGGGTACGGAGGATATCTGGGACCTGAAGCAGGTGCGGGGCGGGTTGATCGATCTTGAGTTCATCGCCCAGTTCCTGCAAATCGTGAGTGCCGCCGAGCATCCGGATGTGCTCGACCAGAACACGGAGATGGCGCTCACCAAGCTCTCTGCCGCAGGGGTGCTGGCGCCCGGGGATGCTGAAATCTTGATCCCGGCGGCGCGGCTCTATCACACGCTGACCCAAGTCTTGCGGCTCTGTCTCGACAAGCCGTTCGCCGCGGCCGAGGCGCCGCTTGCGCTGCGCGATCTGCTCGCGCGGGCCTCCGACATGCCGGATTTCGATACGCTGGAAGCAACGCTCAGAGACACGCTCGCCGCCGTGCACGCGGCATTCGATCGCATCATCGCCTGAGGTAGAGATAGGCTAGGCGCTCGCGGCGAGCGGTTCCTCGTCGGCGGGGGTAACGGCGCGCGTGGGCAGGATGCAGGTGACGGTCGTGCCCTGGCCCTCGCGGCTCTTAATGGTGAACGAGCCGCCGTGGAGCTCAATCAAAGCCCGGGAGATGGCGAGACCGAGTCCGCTTCCCTGGTGGCTCTTGGTGAACTGGTTCTCGACCTGCTCGAAGGGCCGGCCGAGCTTGGCGATATCGCCCTCGGCGATGCCGATGCCGGTGTCCTTGATGGCGATCTTCACCTGGCCGCGGATGCGGGACAGATGCACATCGACGCGGCCGCCGTCGCGGGTGAATTTGACGGCGTTCGATAGGAGGTTGAGGAAGACCTGCTTGAGCGTGCGCCGGTCGGCCTCGATGTTGAGGTGGGCGGGGCCGTGGCGCTCCAGGGTGATGTCGCGCTCGGCGGCAGTCTGGCTCACCACCTTCATGCTGTCTTCGATGATGTCGGCCACGTCTACGCTGCCGATGTCGAGGGTCATGCGCCCCGCCTCGATCTTCGACATGTCGAGAATGTCGTTGATGACCTCGAGGAGGTATGCGCCGCTCGCGTAGATGTCGCGGGCGTATTCCTGATATTTCGGATGGCCGAGTGGACCGAACAGCGCCTGCTGCATGACCTCGGAGAAGCCGATCACCGCGTTCAGGGGTGTGCGCAGCTCGTGGCTGATATTGGCGAGGAATTCCGACTTGGCGCGGTTCGCGGCCTCGGCGCGGTTCTTCTCCAGCGCGTATTTCTCGGCGAGATCGACAAGCTGCTGCTTTTGGTGCTCCAACTCGCGGCGCGACAGCCTGAGTTCGGCGACACTGGCGCGAAGCTGCTGCTCGCTTTCGGCAAGCCGGGTCTGGCTTTCTTTCAGAACGGTGATGTCGGTGCCGACGCTGACATAGCCGCCGTCACGGGTACGGCGCTCATTGATGTGCAGCCAGCGGCCATCCTCAATCTGCGCCTCGTAGGTGCGGGAATCGTCGGCATCCTTGCCGGCGACGGCGATGCGCTTGGAGACGATGGGTTCGGAAGCGGTCGCAATGACCTCGTCATAGGAGCTGCCGGGCTGGACCATGTCGTCGCTGAGGCCATGGAACTGCTGATATTTGCTGTTGCACATCACCAGGCGATTCTGGTTGTCCCACAGCACGAAGGCTTCGGAGATGTTCTCCACCGCATCGCGCAGTCTGGCGTTTGCGTCTGCCGCGCCGGGGACTGCGTCTTGGTCGGCGAGCACCGCCATACCGGTGAGGTAAGGTTCCTTGTCGGTCAGGCTGCGGGTGATGTGGCCGCGTAGGCGTATCGCCACCCAATGACCGTCGGCGTGCCGCAGCCGGAAGCATTGGTCGAAGAGGGAGATTCCCTCGCGAAGATGGCGGTCGAGCTCAGCACGCAGGTCGTCGTCAGGATGCAGCGCCTTGGTCAGGATGCCAAAGGACATGGCGTTGGCGGACGGCTCCAAGCCGAGTAGGCGGTACATCGGCGCCGACCAGTGCACGTGGCCGCGCGCGAGGTTCCAACGCCAAACGCCGCAGCCGGGCAGAGCCTCGGTCAGCTCTTCGGTCAGGTCGTCGCTCGCCTCGGGGGCCGTCGCAAACGGCACGAGGTACCACAGCCCGCCGGCAATCAGGGCCAGCACGAGGCCGGCGCAGACGAGCAGCGTGATTTCAACGATGGCATCCCCCCGCCAATCGGCCAGTGCACCGCTGACCGGTTGCACGAAGGCCACTTGCGCATCGGTCTGCGGCACGTTTCGCACGGTGACGATGGCATCGGTGTCGTCGAGAAGGGTGATGCGCAGCACGCCTGCATCGGCGCCCATGATGGTCAGGGGCTGCTGTGGCCCAAGAATAGTGAGGAGGTTGCCGCGATAAGGGCTGTCTATCGGGGCGCGGGCCTGGATATTGCCCTCGGCGTCTGCGAGGAGGGCGATGCGGCCATTGCGGGTTGCGCCGCGCGGCAGACTGTTGGCAAGCGCACCCTGCCAGTCAGTTTCAGAGCTCAGGGTCTCGGCCGTGAGGTGGAGGGCGGTGACGTCGGCGGTCAGGGCGAGTTGCCGCTCGGCCGATTGAAGGGCCGCCTGCTTGCCGTTGCCGATCTGGTAGGCAAAGCCCAAGACGGCGATTGCCGCGAAGCCGAAAAGGAGAATGGGCACGAGGCGGCGCAGAGCCTCGGCCGAGAGGAGTTGGCGGTCGACAAGCGCCCGCAGGTCCCGCCATTGCGGCCCCGCGATAGAAAAGACTCCCTCGCCACGCGCAGATCGCGCCCGCGCCATTCGGTCCCCCTCACTTCTCGCGTCGTAGTCCCGGAGAAGTTGCCGCATCTCCGAATCGCTTCCATCCATGGAATCGATGACAGACGCATCTGTCCAGAGGAAACCTGTGGAAATTGGGTTAATAAGCCGTTGACAGCCTCTGCGACTCTAGGAGTCGCCTAGGGTCTTGGTGACGATCTCATAGCTGTCGGTGGAGAGATTCTGGCTTGCGAGACCCTCTAATGCGGCCTTGGCGTGGGCTTGGCGCCCTGGTTCGAGCGTCCGCCAGCTCTCGAAAGCACCGAGAAGCCGCGCGGCCACGTGGGGGTTGAAGCGGTCGATCTCGAGCGCTTGATCGGCCAAAAGCCGGTAGCCCTCGCCATCTGCGCGGTTGAAGCCTGTTGGATTGGCTTGCGCGAAAGAGCCGACGAGCGCTCGCACCCGGTTGGGATTCTTGGGCGAGAACTTCGGGTGGCCGAGGAGCGCCCGCACGGTCTCCACGGAATCGGGGCGCGCCGCGCGGGCTTGTACGGCGAACCACTTGTCGAGAACGAGCGGCTCGTCCTCCCAACGCGCATAGAAGTCGTCGAGCACCGTGTCGCGGAGCGGCGATTGCAGGTGAGACAGGATGGAGAGCGCGGTGATGGCATCGGTCATATTCGAGGCCTCGCGGTAATGGCGCTCGGCGCGGGCGATCTCCTCTGGCGCCTCAGTCGCCACCAAGAGGTCGAGTGCGGCGTTGCGCAGAGCGCGCCGGCCTGCGCTTTGCGGGTCCGGCGAGTAGGAGCCTTTCTCCGCGGCTGAGGCGTAGAGCTCCGTGAGCGTGTCGCCGATGGTCTCGCCGATCTTGGCGCGCAAGGCATCGCGCGCCGCATGCACAGCGTCGGTATCGACATTGCGCGCAAGCTCGCGCGCGACGTCGGATTCGCTCGGGAGCTTCAAGGCTTCGGCCCGATAAGCGGGCCCGAGCGCCTCGTCCCGAACGGTGGCAGCCAATGCTTGGGCGAGACGGTTCGCTTGTGTGCCTGTCACCGATCCCAGATCGAGCCCGCTTCGCGCCGCCGCGGTCATCAGATTGGTGGCGTAGGTTTGGGCCGCCTGCCAGCGGTTGAACGGATCGCTGTCGTGCATCATGAGAAACTCGATCTGGTCGGGATCGAGGCTCGTGGTGAGGCGCACGGGCGCGGAGAAGTCGCGCAAGATGGACGGCGTGGGCGGCGCCGGCACGTCGTGAAACTCGAAGACCTGCTCCCGCTCGGTCACTTCGAGAAGCCCGTCGGAAAGGCTCTCGCCCCCATCGAGCTTGAGAGGCAGCTCATCGCCGTTCGCGCCGATCAGGCCGACCTTGAGCGGGATGAGCATAGGCTCCTTGCTGGCCTGGCCGGGGGTCGGCGGCACCACCTGGCTGACACGAAGCCGCGCGGTTTTGGCGTGCGGGTCATAGTCGAGCGAGCACGCCAGTTCCGGCGTGCCGCTTTGGGTGTACCACTTCATGAACTGCGTGAGATCTCGGCCCGAGACGTCGGCCATAGCGTCGACGAAGTTTTCGACCGTCGCCGCTTCGCCATCATGGCGTTCGAAGTATAGGTCGAGGCCCTTGCGGAAGTTTTCGCGGCCGAGCAACGTCTGCAACATGCGACAGACCTCGGCGCCCTTCTCGTAGACCGTGGCCGTGTAGAAGTTGTTGATCTCGATGTAGGAGCCCGGCCGCACGGGATGGGCGAGGGGGCCTGCGTCCTCGGGAAACTGATGCGTCTTCAACAGCCGTGCGGTGATGATGCGCTCAACCGGCCCCATGCGCACGTCTTCGGTGAACTCTTGATCGCGGAATACGGTCAGCCCTTCTTTCAGGCAGAGCTGGAACCAGTCGCGGCAGGTGACGCGGTCGCCGGTCCAATTGTGGAAATACTCGTGAGCGATGACGCTCTCGATCGAGGCGTAGTCGGCGTCGCTCGCCGTGTCGGGGCGCGCCAGCACGAGCTTGTCGTTGAAGATATTGAGGCCCTTGTTCTCCATCGCCCCCATGTTGAAGTCGCTGACGGCGACGATGTTGAACACGTCGAGATCGTATTCGAGCCCGAAGCGTTCCTCGTCCCAGCGCATGGCGCGCTTCAGCGATTCCATGGCCCAGCCGCAGCGATCCTCCTTGCCGGGCTCCACATAGATGGCGAGCGCTACTTTGCGGCCCGAGGCGGTGGTGAAAGTGTCATGGATCGACGCAAGGTCCCCGCCGACCAGCGCGAAAAGATAAGAGGGTTTGGGGAACGGGTCGTGCCATACGGCGTAATGCCGGCCCGTGCCGAGAATGTCGCCAGCCTCGACCGGGTTGCCATTCGATAGCAGCACCGGGGTGGTGTCGCGGTCGGCCTCGATCCTGACCGTATAGACAGCGAGCACGTCGGGCCGGTCGAGAAAATAGGTGATGCGGCGAAAGCCTTCCGGCTCGCATTGGGTGCAATAGGTGCCTCGGGAACGGTAGAGGCCGGAGAGCTCCATATTGGTCTCCGGATCGCACAGCGTGACGATTTCCAAGGTGAAGGGCTGCGCCGGCACGCTGGCAATGGTCAATGCGCCCTCGGACAGCACATATTCTTCAGGAGACAGATCTTTGCCATCCAGCGTGACTCGCTCCAGCGTCAGAGCCTCGCCGTCGAGCGCCAGCGGCTTTCCGCCCGTCGCCGCTTTCGGGTTGGAGCGCATTCGGAGCTTTGAGGCGACCCGGGCCGCCTTCGGCGCCAGGCTTACGTCGAGCGCGACCTCCTCGATGAGATAATCGGGGGGCGCGTAGTCCTTCAGGAACTTCGTTTGACGGCTAGAGTCGTTCATCGTGGCAACACCATCCTCTCAGCTCGCTCTTAGAGACCTAAGCGCGCGCTGCCAAGCCTGAACCGACCTGATCGCCGGACAAACCTAGGAAACCGAGGGCCGCGTGGCGTGTTATCCTAGACAAGCCTCAAACAGGAGATGTCCAATGAGCGCAACCAGGACCGAGGCAGCATCGTCCCGCTCACGGCGGACGCCGCCGCAATCCTACCCGGCCGAGAAAGCGAGGCAGGGCGAGATCGTCCTTAAAACCAGGCGGTCGCGGTTGATTTTCCTCGCTGGGCTGTTTGGCGGTCTCGTGGTGCTGGCCGTGTTGGCGATTTATTTGGGAATTGTCGGCTAGGAACCAGCTAGGAGAACCGGGATGACTGAGACCAAAATGGAATCGTCGACTTCGTTGCCTAGCCATCAGGTATCAGGGCGCGACTATCCGGGCGAATGGGCCCGAAACATCGAGCTCAACTTGGACCAGGAGCAACGGCGCATCACCTTTTACGGCTGGCTTTTCGGTCTTTTTGTGCTCGCCGTCGTGATCGTCGCGATCATCGGCGTCATTGGCGACAAACCGCCGGTCTAAACGCGTCACTCAGGCTCTGACTGCCGGTTGTGCGGGAGAGGCTGTGTCTAGTCGTTGACTTCTTCGAGGACGCGGCGGGCAACCTGCGCGAGCTTGGTGATATCGTCGCTGAGGTTTTCGGCGTTGCCGTCGGTGTGCTCCACGAATTCCTCGAGGAGCTTCATGAAGACCGGAGCCCGTGCGATCACCTGGGCCTGATGCTCGATGCGCTGAGGATCGAGATCGTATTCCGCGCCGGGAACCCGCCAACCTCCCCAATCGCGCTCTGATGTCACGACGGTCGGATGCGTCCCGGGATAGGGATGATGGCCGCATTGCTCGGCGCTTCTCCAGCGGTTGTGGCCGCGCAGGACGCGCCAGGTTTCTCCGTTGCCGTTGCCAGCAGCGAGTTGAAGGCCCTTGGACTCCTCCTCGAGCTCCTCTTGCGCGAACTCGCGGCCCATGCCGCAGTCATAGGCGATCTTGATCGGCTCGTCGCAGCCCTTGACCCATTTCGGAACCACGGCCTCGACATAAGCCCATGTGCCGACGGGCTTCACGAACACGCGTTGAGATTTGTGATATTTGGCCTTTGCCATAGTCTAACGCTCTGCTTGGACGCCGATTGCTCCCTCGGGGAGAGCGCTCCGAGGCCGACGCTAGGCACAAGGCGTTAAAATTTGCCTGTCATGAAAGGCACGCGCTTCCGCTACGCGTATGCGGAGGGTTGTCCCAGGCTTTAGGTCTCTGCTAACCGAGATCGATGCGGCGCAAGCGCAGCGCGTTGCCGACCACCGACACGGACGACATGCTCATCGCGGCGGCCGCGATGATCGGCGACAACAGGATGCCCGCGACCGGGTAGAGCACGCCCGCCGCAATCGGCACGCCGATGGCGTTGTAGAAGAACGCGAAGAACAAGTTCTGCTTGATGTTGCGCATGGTGGCCCGGGCGAGATTGACGCCACGCACCACGCCGCGGAGATCGCCTTTGAGCAGGGTCAGCCCCGCGCTCTCCATGGCGACGTCAGCGCCGGTGCCCATGGCGATGCCGACATCCGCTCTAGCCAAGGCCGGCGCGTCGTTGATGCCGTCGCCCGCCATGGCCACGACGGCGCCCTTCTTCTGTAGGTCTTCGATCAGGGTGAGCTTCTCTTCAGGCCGGAGGCCTGCATGCACCTCGTCGATGCCGAGCTTTGACGCGAC
>Ga0307424_1001542_pt1 | contig 12053 bp, 9 predicted proteins | sample SalMarWE160320MG_FD_202157 | JGI IMG/M metagenome (GOLD analysis project Ga0307424, IMG submission 202157) | Salt marsh sediment microbial communities from the Plum Island Ecosystem LTER, Massachusetts, United States - WE1603-20 | ecosystem: Environmental > Aquatic > Marine > Intertidal zone >...
TTGTACCAGCGCACGCCGTCCCGTTCGGTCACGTACTGCATACGGTGCGCAAGTCCCTGGAACTCGGTCAGTGTCTCGAGCATGGCCTCCATGGGCAGCCCGGCCGCCGCACCCAGCGCCAGTGCGGCCAGGGCGTTGCTGTGGTTATGGCGACCGGCCAGCCGGATCGCGCTGACCGGCAGCAACCGCTGCGCACCGTGTGCCAGCCAGACCACGCCCTCGAACTCGCTCAGCCCGTATTCCCCGGTGGCCGGCGCGCCTGCACGGTACACCACGCGCGGGCGCGCCGGGTCGGACAGCCCTGCCGCCAGCGGATCATCGGCATTGATCACCTGTACGTCCGCCTGCCGGTAGATCGCCTGCTTGGCCGCCGCGTAGTCGGCCAGCGTGGCATAGCGGTCCAGGTGATCCGCGCTGACGTTCAGCACCACGGCCGCCCGCGGGTGCAGGCTGCGCACGGTTTCCAGCTGGAAGCTCGACAGTTCCAGCACGTACAGGTCCGGTTCCTGTTCCGCCAGCAGATCGAGCGCCGGTGTGCCCAGGTTGCCGCCGACGCGCACGTCCCGGCCGGCGCGCCGGGCCATCGCGCCCAGCAGGGTGACCACGGTACTCTTGCCATTGGAGCCGGTGACCGCGATGACCGGCGCGGTCGCCGCACGGGCAAACAGCTCGATATCCCCGATGACCGGGAGGCCGCGCGCGCGTGCCGCGGCGATCTGCGGTTCCTCGAGCGCCACCCCCGGGCTGACCACCAGCTGCTCGGCGCGCGCGAACGCCGCGGCGCTGAAACCGCCCAGGAACAGCGCAACGTCCGCGATGTGTTCATCGTGCAGACGCTGCAATGCCGGCGGTTGTGCACGGCTGTCGACCACGGCCACCGGCAACCCGCGGCGCGCCAGGTAGCGCACCACGGACAGGCCGGTCTCGCCGAGACCCACCACCAGCGTCCTGCGCGCCATGTCGAACTGCTCTGCCATGCGTATCGCCGCGACCGCCATCAACGAATCTTCAGGGTTGCCAGGCCGACCAGCACCAGGATCACGGTGATGATCCAGAAGCGCACGATGACGCGCGGTTCGGGCCAGCCCTTGAGTTCGAAATGGTGATGCAGCGGCGCCATGTGAAAGAGACGCCGCCCGGTGAGCCGGAACGAGGCCACCTGCAGGATGACGGATACCGTCTCCATCACGAACACGCCGGCCATCACCATGAAAACCAGTTCCTGGCGCACCAGCACGGCGACGATGCCCAGTGCGGCGCCCAGCGCCAGTGCGCCCACATCCCCCATGAACACCATGGCCGGGTAAGCGTTGAACCACAGGAATCCGAGGCCGGCGCCGACCAGCGCCCCGCAGAAGATGACCACCTCGGCGGCGTCGCGCACGTAGGGAATGCCGAGGTACACCGCGAACTTGACGTTGCCCGTGGCATAGGCGAAGACCGCCAGCGCGCCGGCGATCAGCACCGTGGGCAGGATCGCCAGTCCGTCCAGCCCGTCGGTCAGGTTGACGGCGTTGCTGGAACCGACGATCACGAACCAGACCACGGCCACGTAGAACCAGCCCAGGCTGATGGCGACATCCTTGAAGAAGGGCACGATCAACGCGGTTTCCGCCGGCGAGGTGGCGGACAGGTACAGCGTGGTGGCGACACCCAGCGCAATGACCGACTGCCAGGCCAGCTTGCTGCGCGCCGAGATGCCTGCGGAATTCTTCAGCACCAGCTTGCGGTAGTCGTCGACCCAGCCGATGGCGCCGAACGACAGCGTGACCAGCAGCACGATCCAGACGTAGCGGTTGCGCAGGTCAGCCCAGAGCAGGGTGGCGATGGCCACCGCCACCAGGATCAGCGCACCGCCCATGGTCGGTGTCCCGGCCTTGACGAGGTGCGTCTGCGGTCCGTCGTCACGCACCGGCTGGCCGATCTGGAAGCGACCGAGCCGGCGGATCATCTCCGGCCCCACCAGGAAGGAAATCATCAGCGCCGTGAGCACGCCGAGGATCGCGCGCAGGGTCACGTACTGGAATACGTTGAACCCGCTGTAGAACTGGCTCAGGTAGGTGGCCAGGGCAAGCAGCATGTCAGTGACCCTCCGCGGCGGAGGACGGTACCAGGCCCTGCACCACGCGCTCCATGCGCATGCGCCGCGAACCCTTGACCAGGATCTGCAGCGGGCCGTGCAGCTCCGCGTGCAGCGCGGCCAGCAGTTCTTCCAGCGAGGTGCACACCGTGGCACCCGCCCCGAATCCGGCCGCGGCCTCCGCGGCCAGCGCACCGAGCGTGAACAGGCGCGCCACTCCGGCCTGCCGGGCCTGGACACCGGCTTCCCGGTGGAGCTGCACACCGGTCGCGCCGAGTTCGCCCATGTCACCGAGCACCAGCCAGTGCGCACCCGGCGCCCGCGCCAGCACGTCCAGGGCCACCTGCAGGGAGCCGGGATTGGCGTTGTAGGTATCGTCGATCACGGTGATCGCACCCGGCAGGGCATGCACGTCGAAGCGCCCCGCCACCGGCGTCAGCGCCTCGAGCCCGGCCCGGATCTCCGCCAGGCCGGCGCCGGCCGCCAGCGCGGCGGCACTCGCGGCCAGTGCGTTCATCACGTTGTGCCGGCCCGGCAGCGGCAGGCGCAGCGCGATCCCGTCCTGCGGGGTCACCAGCTGCAGGGTGCTGCCGGAAACATCGCCCTCCCAGTGTGCCGTCACGTCACAGCCCGGAGCGAGGCCGAACTCCAGGCGCCGGCAATGCGCGGCCAGCGACCGCCACAGCGGGGCCCGCGGATCGTCGGCATTGAGGATCGCGACACCGTCCGGCGCAAGGCGCGCGAACAGTTCTCCCTTGGCGCGCGCGACGCCGTCCAGGTCACCGAAGCCTTCCAGGTGGGCCGGCGCGGCGTTGGTGATCACGCCGATCGTCGGTGCCGCGATACCGGCCAGGTAGTCGATCTCACCGGGATGATTGGCACCCATCTCGATGACCGCGAAGCGGTCTGCGGCATCCAGCCGCGCCAGTGTCAGCGGCAGCCCGATATCGTTGTTCAGGTTGCCCTGCGTGGACAGGGTACGGCCACAGCGGGACAGGATGGAAGCCAGCATCGCGCGCACCGTGGTCTTGCCGTTGCTGCCGGTGATGGCTACCACCGGGAGCCGGAAGCGGCGCCGCCAGGCCGCGCACAGGGCGCCGAGCGCAAGCCGCGTATCGTCCACCTGCAACAGCGGCAGGGATGTGTCGAGCGGGCGGCTCACGGCCGCGGCGGCCGCGCCCTGTTGCCGCGCCGCCTCGACGAAGGCGTGCCCGTCGAAGTTCGGCCCGTGCAGGGCGAAAAACAGCGCGCCCGGCATCGGCTTGCGACTGTCGGTGCTGACCCCGCGGAAGGCCACGTCCGCACCGCGCTGGCTGGCGGACAGGATGCGGGCGGCCGCGGACAGTTGCAGCGCCATCATTGTGCCCATTCCCGCGCCTGCGCCTGTACCCGCTCACGGTCACTGAACGGCAGCGAGCGGTTACCGACCTGCTGCACGGTCTCGTGGCCCTTGCCGGCGATCAGCACGATGTCGCCGGGCGCCGCGCTGCGCAACGCGTGGGCGATGGCATGGGCACGATCATGCTCGACATGCACCTCGGCCGGGCGGCGGATCCCGCTGCAAAGGTCGGCCACGATCTGGCGCGGGTCCTCGCTGCGCGGGTTGTCGTCGGTCAGCACCAGGTGATCGGCGTTGCGTTCCACCGCCGCCCCCATCAGGGGCCGCTTGCCGCGGTCACGGTCACCACCGGCCCCGAACACGCACCACAGTTCCCCGCTGCAGTGAGCGCGCAGCGATTTCAGTACCGCCTCGAGCGCCCCGGCGGTGTGCGCATAATCGACCACGGCAAGCGGGTGCCCCGGGCCGAGATCGAAGCGTTCCATGCGGCCCGGCACCGTGCGCGTCGCGGACAGCCGTTGCAGGGTCTCTGCAAACGGCAGCCCCGCTACGCACAGGCTGGCCAGTGCGGCCAGCAGGTTGCTGGCATTGAAACGCCCCAGCAGACCGCACTCCAGTTCACCGCTGCCCCAGGGCGTATGCACCTCCAGGCGCATGCCCCGCATACTGCTGCGCAGGTTGCGCCCGATCACCCACTGGGCCGGATAGCGGGTGCGAAACGGCGCGTTTTCCAGCCGGTAGGCCACCGGCGCGACGCCCGGCGGGATGGCATCGAGCAGGGCGCTGCCGAACGCATCGTCGCCATTGAGCACGGCATAACGCAGGCCGTCGACGTGAAACAGCCGGCGCTTGGCCTCGGCATAGGCCTCCACGGTGCCGTGATAATCCAGGTGGTCGCGCGACAGGTTGGTCAGCACGGCGAGATCAAAAGCGACACCACGGACACGTCCCTGGTCCATGGCGTGCGAGGAAACCTCGGACACCACGCAACGCGCGCCCTGCTGCTGCATGACATGCAGCCACTGCTGCATACCGAGCGCATCCGGTGTGGTGTTCACGGTCGCGGACAGCTCACCGTACAGGCCGTTGCCGAGCGTACCGATCAGGCCACAGCGCCGGTCGGGCGTATTCAGCGCCTGGGCGATGAAGTGACTGCACGAGGTCTTGCCGTCGGTGCCGGTCACGCCGATCATGAACAGGCCGCGCGAGGGATGGCCGTAGAAGCGGTCCGCGATCAGCCCGACCACCTGCCCCAGCCCGGGCACGGCCACCACCGGCGCCGGCAGCAGCGCCGCAATTTCCGCCAGCGCGCCGTTTCCCGCCACCGGCTCCCAGGCAACGGCCACCGCGCCCAGCGCAACGGCCTGGCGCGCATGCTGCAGACCGTGGGTGCGGCTGCCGGCCACGGCCAGGAACAGATCGCCGGCCTGCACCTTGCGACTGTCCAGGGCCAGCCCGTTCACCTGCACGTCCGTGCGCACCAGCGGGCCGCAGAAGTCCTGCAACAGGCCCGCCAGGGAGTGCGTGACCGGCATGGTCTCTTCCGCGGCCATCATGCCGGCTTGCCCCCGCCCGGCTTGCGGGTCTGCAGCATCTGCACGTCGTCCGGCGGCACGGCCAGCAGGCGCAGCGCGCCGGCCATGACGCGCGCAAACACCGGTGCCGCCACCTGGCCGCCGTAATACTTGCCGTCGGTGGGATCGTCCACCATCACCACCATCACCAGACGCGGGTGACTGGCCGGCGCCATGCCGGCGAACACGGCCAGGTAGTCCGTATCGGAGTAGCCGCCGGGGGACGGTTTGTGCACCGTACCGGTCTTGCCGGCGACCCGGAAACCGGGAATGCGCGCGCGCGGCGCCGTGCCGTCCGGACCGACCGCCTGTTCCAGCATGCCGCGTATCGAACGGGCGATCGCCGCCGGCATCACGCGCCGTTCCTCGCCTCGTTCCATCCCGTGCAGGAAGGTCACCGGGCGCCGGATACCGTCTGCGGCCAGCACGGAATAGGCATGCGCCAGTTGCAGGGGCGTGACGGAAATGCCGTAACCAAAGGCGATCGTGGCGGTCTCGATGGCGTTCCAGCCACGGTAATTCGACAGCAGGCCGGAGGCCTCGCCGGGGAAGCCGCTGAAAGACTGCACGCCGAAACCGACGGCGGAGAGCCGTTTCCAGATGCTCTCGGCCGGCAATGACAGGGCGATCTTGGAGATGCCGACGTTACTCGACTTGCGGATCACGCCACTGACATCGAGCATGCCGTAATCGTGCACGTCCCGCACCGTGTTCACCCCTACCCGCAGCCAGCCCGGCGCAGTCGACACCGGCGTGTCCGGCCGGTACTGCCCGCTCTCGAGTGCGACCGAAACCACGAACGGCTTCATGGTGGAGCCCGGCTCGAACACGTCGGTCACCGCACGGTTGCGCATTTCGCTGCCGTGCAGGCCCTTGCGGCTGTTCGGGTTGTAGGAAGGCTGGTTGACCATGGCCAGCACCTCGCCGGTCTGCACGTCGAGCACCACGGCCGAGGCCGCGTGCGCCTTGTGCTGCTGCATCACCGCGACCAGCTCGCGGTAGGCCAGGTACTGGATGCGCCGGTCGATGCTGATGGTGAGATTCCTGCCCGGATGCGGCCGGCTGATGCTTTCCACATCCTCGATGATGTGGCTCTTGCCGTCCTTGATCACGCGCTTGGCGCCGGGTTCACCGCTGAGCCAGTCGTTATAGGCCAGCTCCAGTCCTTCCTGGCCGACATCGTCGACGTTGGTGAACCCGACCACGTGCGCGGTCACCTCACCGTCCGGGTAGTAGCGCCGGTATTCCTGCTGCAGGTAGACGCCCGGGATATCCAGTGCCTCGACCTTGTCGGCCAGTGCGGGCGTTACGCCGCGTTTCAGGTAGAGGAATTCACGATTGGCCTTGCTGGCCATCATGGCCATGATGGTCGCGGCCTTCATCTTCAGCAGGCGCGCCAGTTCCGGGATACGGCGCTGCTCGTTGGCAAGCTCCTGCGGGTTGACCCAGACCGATTGCACGGGCGTGCTGATCGCAAGCGGCTCTCCGTTGCGGTCCAGGATCATGCCGCGATGCGCCGGCAGGGTCACCACGCGCAGGTGACGCGCCTGCCCCTGCGTCACCAGGAAATCCCTGTCCAGTACCTGCAGGCACACCGCCTTCCACACCAGCACCATTGCGGCCATGCCCATGCACACGAGCAGGACCGCGCGCCTGCCCTGGTATTTCCGCTTGCTGAAACGACTGTTCATGGCTTGACGATGACCATGTTGTCCTTTGACAGGTTTTCCATGCCGAGGCGTTCGCGCGCAGCCTTTTCGATCTGACCCTGCGTGGTCAGCGTGCCCTGCTCCAGCTGTAACTGTCCCCACTCGACTTCCATGTGGTCACGCTGCCTGCCCAGTGCCTGTAACTCGATAAACAGCTTGCGGCCCTCGTGTCTGGCATAGACCACGCTGATCGAGGATACGATCACCGCCAGCGTCAGGAGCAGGGTCGCCCCCGGACGCAGGCTCACTGGAGACGCTCCGCGACGCGCAGTACCGCACTGCGTGCGCGCGGGTTGCGCTGCAGCTCCGCGTCCGAACAGCGAATCGCCCTGCCCAGCGGGCGCAGGCGCGGCCGGTGGTCCATGCCGGCCAGCGGAAATTCCGCCGGGGCCGGGCCGCCACGAAACTCGTCACGGAGAAAGCGCTTGACGATACGGTCTTCCAGCGAGTGAAAACTGATCACGGCCAGACGGCCGTGCGGTGCCAGCACATCCGGCACCTGGGCCAGCACCTCACGCAAATCGTCGAGCTCGTGATTGATGAAAATGCGCAACGCCAGGAAACTGCGCGTCGCGGGATGCTTGTGCGTTTCCCGGACCGGTACCGCGGCGGCCACCAGGTCCGCCAGCTGGCGCGTGGTCTGCAACGGCGCGGTCTTGCGCACGCGCACGATCGCCCGCGCGATGCGGCCGGCAAAACGTTCCTCGCCCAGCTCGCGCAGTACCTGCGTGATCTCGCGCTCGCCGGCCTGCTGCAGCCATTGTGCGGCGCTGATGCCGGAACCCGGATCCATGCGCATGTCGAGCGGGCCATCCGCCGTGAAGCTGAAGCCGCGCGCCGCATCGTCGAGTTGTGGCGAGGAAACGCCCAGGTCCAGCAGCAGTCCGTCAATCCGACCCTGCAGTTGTCGTCGTGCAAGCAGCTGACTCAACATCGTGAAAGCACCCTGCTCAATTTCGAATCGAGGATCATTCCCAAACTGCGTCCTGGCCGAGCGTATCGCCGCAGGATCCTTGTCCATGGCGAACAGCCTTCCCGCCGGCCCCAGCTGCGCGAGAATGGCTGCTGCATGTCCGCCGCGCCCAAACGTTCCATCCACGTACACACCATCCGGTTGCACCGCCAGCGCATCCAACACTTCGTCAAGCAGCACCGGCCGGTGTGTAAAGTCCTTCTCCACCCGCAATCAGATCGTCAGCGTCTCCAGCGAATCCGGCATGTCAGTGCCATCATCACTGCCGGCCACCCATTCCTTGCACTTCTGTTCCCAGGCTTCCTCGTTCCAGATTTCGAACTTGTTACCCAGCCCCACCAGCACGACGCGCTTGCCGAGTTCCGCAAAGTCACGCAGCCGCGGCGGCAGCAGAATGCGGCCGTTCTTGTCCAGCTCGAGTTCGGTGGCGAATCCGAGCAGCATTCTTTGCAGGGTAAGCGTGCGCTTGTTCTGGTTCGGCAGGCGAACGAGCTTGCGCTCGATCTCGTCCCAGTCCGGCTGGGGATACAGCAACAGGCAGCGGTCGTTGTGCACGGTGGCGACCATGCGCCCTTCACAGCGGTCCACCAGGTCATTGCGGTAGCGGGTGGGAAGGGCCAGGCGGCCCTTCGCATCCAGATTGATCGTGCTACCACCTCTGAACAAGACCGCCCCCTTATTCTCCCCGGAAACCCAGAAATTACCACTGAGTCCCACTTTGCGACACTATAGGGAGTGAGGCGTTTTTCGTCAAGGAAAATCTGTAAAAAATCGCCAGCCGGACAGTAACTTAGGCCTGAAATGAGCGATTGCCGACCCTGCCTTGAACATATGAAAACAAATCAAAAACTTGCCCTTATTACCTCTTGTAAAGTAGCAGGTTGCGGGAAGCGAAGGCGCATTTTTACCCATCCCCGATCTTCGTCCAGGCCCGGACGACCCATAGTATAAACAAGAGGCAAACCCAATATGTTGGGTCGATGGAAAAAATATTATCCTATATAGGCGATCCATGACCGGAAGGCTTGCGCAGAAGACGCATGACCGGTCCTCCGCGCGCCCTCCCACCCCGGACCCGCCTGCACTCGTCCCCCCGGCCATCCCGTTCCCCACGCTGCACAGCGCGGCGCGGGTCAACCACGCAGGCATAAAAAAAGCCTGCAACTGCAGGCTTTTTCCAGATACGCCGGGTGCGGGCTAGAATGGAATGTCGTCATCGAAGTCCTGCGGGCCGTCGGCGACGGCCGGACTGCGGGGAGCGGAGGATGCGCTGTTCTGCTCGCTGAACGCGGCACTGCCGCCACCGCGGCCACCAAGCATCTGCATTTCGTTGGCCACGATCTCGGTCGTGTAGCGGTCCTGACCGTTGTTGTCCTGCCACTTGCGCGTCTGCAGCTTGCCCTCGATGTAGACCTGCGAACCCTTTTTCAGGTATTCACCGGCGATTTCCCCCAACCGCCGGAACAGCACGACACGGTGCCACTCGGTTTTCTCCTGGTTTTCACCGGTGTTCTTGTCTTTCCAGCTTTCCGAGGTCGCAATCGTGATATTGGCCACGGCATTCCCGTTGGGCATGTACCGGACCTCCGGATCCTTGCCCAGGTTGCCGATCAGTATCACCTTGTTGATGCCACGCGCCATGATGCTCTCCTCGCTGTGTTGTGGCGCACGGCAGCCGGTTGCCGTGCGCATGTGATGTGTGCTGCCGGTTATTCTATGCGAACGCCGTGGAACCGGCCATGGAAATAGCCGCCCGCGGGAACCGGATAATTACCAGTAAGCCGGTGAGGGTTCTCTGCATCCACACCCGGAGGGTGGCCGATCCATAGGGGGACAGGCCACGTTTTTCTTGCCAGGATCATTCACCCTGCAGTGCTGGCTTCGAAAACGAAAAGCGTGGCCTGTCCCCGATTACGGCAGGCTGGCGGCGTCGAACACGCGCTTGTCCACCTTGAGATAGGCCATGCCGTCTTCCTCCACTACCACGACCTCGGCCACGCCGGCCAGGGCACGCAATTGCGCCACGCGCTGTTCCAGCTCTTCCGGTGTGGCCCACTCCAGCCGGTACAGCACGCTGCTGAGCTGAATCGACGCACCCATGCCGGAACCCACCACCAGCCAGAGCAGGGCCGCGGCCGCCGAGCAGATAAACACACTGTGCACACCGAACTGGCCATGCAGCCAGCCACCGATACTGCCGCCCAGGAAGGCGCCGAAGAACTGCGAGCTGGAATAGAACCCCATGGCGGTACCCCGGCAATCGGCCGGCGCCACCCGGGACACCAGCGAAGGCAGCATCGATTCCAGCAGGTTGAACGCGGAAAAGAACAGCCACAGCAACACCCCTACGGTCAACAGTGTGGCCGGCATCCGGTACAGGGCCAGTTGCACCAGTGACAGCATGCCGACGGCGCCGAGGAACACCGGCTTGATATGGCCCTTGCCTTCGGCCTGTATGATGAACGGCACCATGGTAATCACCGACGCGACCAGTACCGGCAGGTACACCTCCCAGTGCGCGGTGGCCGCCAGGCCGGCCTCGTCACGCAGGACCAGCGGGACCACGACAAAGGTCGCCGTCAGGATGCAGTGCAGCGTCAGGATGCCGAAATTCAGCCGCAGCAGGTCCGGCTGGCGCAACACCCGCCCGAACTGGGCGGGCACCGCCTCGGTTTCCCGGTGCACCCGCGATTCCGCCGGCCGCGGCACCACGAACGCGACCACCAGGGTACCGAGCAGCGCCAGCACCGCGGTGACCCAGAAGATGCCGGGCACTCCGTCCCAGCGCGCCAGCACCGGGCCGATGATCAGCGCCAGCGCGAACGACAGGCCGATGCTCATCCCGATCAATGCCATGGCCTTGATGCGGTGTTCCTCGCGGGTCAGGTCCGCGACCAGCGCCATGATGGCCGCCGCAATCGCGCCGGCGCCCTGCATCGCCCGGCCGAAGATGACCATATATATGGAGTCCGCATGCGCCGCGATCGCGCTGCCGAGCGCAAACAGCAGCAGGCCGCCGATAATCACCGGCTTGCGCCCGATCCGGTCGGACACCAGGCCGGCCGGGATCTGCAACAGCGCCTGGGTGATGCCGTAGACGCCGATGGCCATGCCGGTCAGGGCCGGGGTGACCCCCTTGAGACTGGTCGCATACAGGGCAAACACCGGCAGGATCATGAACAATCCCAGCATGCGCAGCATATAAATCCCTGAAAGTGAAAGGACTGCGCGCCATTCCTGCGGATTCATACCGGCCCTGCCCTGCTCTGCTCCAGTCACTCTTTGGATTCCTTTTGGCTGCTGTGTTGAAAACGCCGTATATTAACAGGTTGGCCGGTCGGTGTAGCGAGACATGAAAACCATCCAGATCCGCGGTGCCCGCACCCACAACCTGAAGAACATCGATCTCGATCTGCCGCGCGACCGGCTGATCGTCGTCACGGGCCTGTCCGGCTCGGGCAAGTCCTCGCTCGCCTTCGACACCATCTATGCCGAGGGCCAGCGCCGCTACGTCGAATCCCTGTCCGCGTACGCGCGCCAGTTCCTGGCGATGATGGAGAAGCCCGACGTCGATCACATCGAGGGCCTGTCGCCGGCCATCTCCATCGAGCAGAAGTCGACCTCGCACAATCCGCGCTCGACGGTCGGCACCATCACCGAAATCTACGATTACCTGCGCCTGCTGTTTGCCCGCGTCGGCACGCCGCATTGCCCGCAGCACGGCACCACACTGGAGGCGCAGACCGTCAGCCAGATGGTCGACCATGTCCTCGCCCTGCCGGAGGGCAGCCGGCTGATGCTGCTGGCGCCGGTGGTGGAGGCGCGCAAGGGCGAACACACCCGGGTCCTCGAGGACCTGCGCGCCCAGGGCTTCATCCGTGCCCGCATCGACGGACAGATCTTCGAACTGGACGCACTACCGAAGCTGGACCTGCGCCGCAAGCATGTGATCGAGGCCGTGGTGGATCGCTTCCGGGTACGCCCGGACCTGCAACAGCGGCTGGCGGAGTCTTTTGAAACCGCACTGAAACTGTCGGATGGACTGGCCCGCATTGCATGGATGGACAACAGCGATGCCGAAGAGTTGCTGTTTTCCTCGCGTTTCGCCTGCCCGCAGTGCGGCTACTCGCTGACCGAACTGGAACCGCGCCTGTTCTCGTTCAACAACCCGGCCGGCGCCTGCCCCGAATGCGACGGCCTCGGCGTGAAGCAGTTCTTCGACCCGGCGCGGGTGGTCGGCCACCCGGAACTGAGCCTGGCCGGTGGTGCGGTACGCGGCTGGGACCGGCGCAATGCCTACTATTTCCAGCTCATCAACTCGCTGGCCGCGCATTACGGATTCGACATCGAGACACCGTTCGAGGACCTGCCGCAGCAG
>Ga0307424_1001545_pt1 | contig 12035 bp, 9 predicted proteins | sample SalMarWE160320MG_FD_202157 | JGI IMG/M metagenome (GOLD analysis project Ga0307424, IMG submission 202157) | Salt marsh sediment microbial communities from the Plum Island Ecosystem LTER, Massachusetts, United States - WE1603-20 | ecosystem: Environmental > Aquatic > Marine > Intertidal zone >...
GAGGAGTATCAGCCGGAGGAGGAGGAGCTCCGCGAGGTCACCCAGGAGGAACGGACGCTCCGCGAGGGGATCCGGGCGCGAGTGCTAGACGACGCGCGCGTCCTCGGATGCACGGACATCGTCGTCCTCCGCCACGGGAGCGCCTACAACGTCTCGGTCACCTGCCAGGTCGATGCCACCCTCCCGCTCGACGCCGTGCACGGGATCGTCGCCGAGATGGAGAGCGCGATCTACCGCGACTTCGAGCAGCTCCGGAGGGTGACGATCCAGGCGGAGCCGGGTGGCGCGGGATCGGGCTGAGCTTCCGGCCGCCACCGTCCGTGATCGACGCCGTGCCCACGCCCTGGGCTCGTCCATCAGGACCACGTCCAGGTTCATGGTAGGCGGAGCGACGGCGCGGAGCCTCGCGGCAGCGAGAACGGGACGGGCGTCGCCGCCGACCCGCCCGTGGACCCTGATGCGCAGCACGGCATCTGCCGGTGCCCGGGCCACCGCCGCTTCGATCGCACGGGCGAGCGCCTGTGCTCCGAGACCGTCGCCGGACACGTCGGTGACGATCATCGGTCGGGCCGGCAGCTCCCGGAAGCTCCACCTCGTGCGGGTGGGCACGGCACCCGTGGAGGCCTCGACCTCGAGCAGGATGTAACCCTTCGGCTCACCCGTCTCCGAGAAGGCCGTGCGCTCGACGGATCCCGGATAGAGCACGGGGGCCGCGAGGGGGCGGCCGGCCAGGTCCGACGTGAGGACCTGGTGGCGGTGCACGTGGCCGGTGAGGACCGCGCCGACCCCCCCGGGAATATCCGCGCACCGGATCACGTCGGCCGCGCCGCGGAAGGTGTAGTCACTCGGACCCACCCGGGCGCCCTCGAAGCAGTGGTGGACGCACAGCAGAGAGAGGTCCGCGTCGCCGGGGCGCCATCCCGTCGCCGCCACCAGCTCCCTGAAGCGCCGGCGGACGTCGTGGCGCTCGTAGGGAAAGCCGAAGAGCGCGACTCGGCATCCGCCCGCGTCGACGTGGAACGAGCGGGGACGGTCGAAGATCCGCACGCCGGGGTGCGCGGCGAAGCGGGCGTGGGGGATGCGGCTCCGCTCGTGGTTGCCCGGCACGATGAACACGGGGACGCCCGTCTCCGCGACGCGTCGCAGCGGCTCCAGCGCCTGCGCGGCGAGGGTCGGATGCACCCGGGCGCGGTGGAAGACGTCCCCACCGTGCACGACCAGGTCCACGTCCCCGGCCAGGGCGGGCGCGAGCGCGAGGTGGTAGTTGGCCACGAAGTCGTGGCCGCGCCGACGCCGACGGATTCTGGGCGTCAACGGGAGGTCGAAGCCGAGGTGGGTGTCGGCCAGGAGGAGGACCCGGAGAGACATGCCGCCAAGTTATGTATTTCGGCTTTTCTTCGGTAGTGGGCGAGGGAGAGCCCGGCACCAGCCTCCTTGCACATTTTATCCATTCTGGATATATCTGCCACGGATAAATCACACAGGAGGCGTGTTCCGTGTCGCCCACGACCAATCCACGCACGATCCCGCTACGTCCTCCCGTCTACCACATCCTGCTCGCGCTGGTCGGCCGCGACCGCCACGGGCTCGGGATCGCCGACGAGATCGAGCGGGCGTCGGAGGGCGCGCTCGAGCTGGGGCCCGGCACGCTCTACCGGTCCCTCTCGGAGATGACGGACGCCCGGTTGATCCGCGCGGTCCCGGCTCCCTCGGCGGACGCCGATCCGCGGCGGAAGTACTACCGGATCACCCCGGAGGGGAGGGAGCTGCTGGCACGGGAGACGGCGCGCCTCGGTCGCCTGGTCGAGACCGCGAGGGCGAGGGGCGCGCTCCCGGAGCAGGCATGAGTCGGCGCGGGTCGGGATGGCACGGGTGGATCTTCCGGTGCCTGCTGAGGCTGTATCCGGGGTGGTTCCGCGACGCCCACGGAGAGGAGATGGCGCTCCTCTTCGAGGCCCGCCTCGAGCGGGCGGAGGGGCGGGGGGCACGGGTGCGTCTCTGGTGGCGGACGTTGAGGGACGCGGCATCCACGGCGGTGGCGCTGCGACGACGGGATTCGGAGGGAGGGGGACATCGCATGGAAACGCTGCTCCAGGACCTACGCTACGCCGCCCGCCACCTGCTCCGCTCGCCGGTCTTCACGCTAGGCGCGGTGGCACTCCTGGCCATCGGCATCGGCGCCAACACCACGGTGTTCACCGTCGTGGACGCCCTCATCTTCCGTCCGCCGCCATGGAGCCATCCCGAGCGCGTGGTCCATGTCTACCAGGACTCGGACGACGGTGAGCCCAGCTCGAGCTCGTTTCCCGCGACCCGCGACATGGCGCGGTCGGACGTGTTCGCGGCCGTGGCGGCCACCACGCCGTCCTCGGCGACGTGGGAGGGGCCGGACGGCCTGCAGCAGGTGTCCACAGAGTACACGACGTCCTCCTACATGGAGGTGTTGGGCCGGTCGGTGCAGCGTGGCCGTTGGTTCGGGCCGGAGAACGACGTGGTGGGTGGCGCCCCCGTGGCGGTGGTGAGCGCGGCAGCTTGGCACGCGCGCATGGGCAGCGATCCTGACCTCGTGGGGCGAACGATCCGCCTCAACGGCCAGCCGGTGACGATCATCGGGGTGGGCCCCGAGGGACTGACCGGCACCATCACGCCGCTGGTGACCGACTTCTGGCTGTCCATCTCGGCGACGATGGTGAGCGGAGACTTCCAGGTCGCCAACCTCGAGCGCCGCGAGGACCACTGGTACGAAGTGTTGGCGCGCCTGGCACCGGGGGTCACGGTGCAGCAGGCCCAGGCGGCGATGGACGCGCTCGCCGCGCGGCTCGCCGAGGACTACCCGGAGTACAACCGCGGCCGGGGCATCACGGTCTTCGCGTCGAGCGACGTGCGGATGCATCCCCAGGGGGACGGGCAGCTCAAGCTGGCCGGCGGGCTTCTCTCGGCGGTGGTCCTCACGATCCTCCTCCTGGCGTGCGCGAACCTGGCCAACCTGCTCCTGGTGCGCGGCTTCAGCCGCTCGGGCGAGATGGCGGTGCGTTCCGCGCTGGGGGCGCCTCGCGGCCGCGTCGCTCGTCTCTTCCTTCTCGAGTCCATCCTCCTCGCGGTGGTGGGCGGCCTCCTGGGCCTCCTGCTCACGCGTTGGGCGCTGCAGGCGCTGCCTGCTCTCCCGCTCGGCGACGTCCTCCCGGGGAAGATGGCGCTGGGGATCGACGCTCGCGTCGCGCTCTTCTCGTTGGTGCTGATGGCGACGACCGGCGTCCTGTTCGGGCTGGCGCCCGCGGTCCGCACCGCGCGCAGCGACGTCGCGCGGGCGCTTCGCGACGATCGGCGGGGCTCCTCGACGGACCGGGGGAGCAGCCGCCTGCGCAGCCTCCTCGTGGCCGTCCAGGTCGCGGCGTCCCTCGTGCTGGTCCTCGGTACGGGTCTCCTGGCGCGCAGCCTCGCGGCTCTCCAGACCGTGGACACCGGCGTGGACGCCGACCACGTCGCCTACCTGCGTGTCGATTGGAGTCGGGCAGGACTCGAGGAAGGCCAGGCGCAGGCCGCGATCGACCAGCTGCGCGAGCGCTTGGGGGCGCTTCCCGGGATCACCGGGGTGGCGCTCGCGACGCGCCTCCCGGCGCAGCGTTCGGGGACCACCACCACCGAGGTGGAGGGCTACACGCCACCGGCCGGAACCGACGCGGTGGAGCTCCCCTTCGCCCTGGTGACGGACGGCTACTTCGAGACGATGGGGATTCCCCTCGTGCAGGGACGGCTCTTCGACGACGACGACGTGCCCGGGGGAAGCGGCCTGTCGATCGTTATCGACCGGGCGGCGGCGCGGCGATTCTGGGGAGACGCCGACCCGATCGGGCGGCGGATGCGCGGTCAGGGATCGGAGGCCTGGACGCGGACGGTGGTGGGCGTGGTCGGCGACGCGCCCGTGGCGAGCCTGGGGGAGAGCCCGAGACCCATGTTCTACTTCTCCACGCGTCAGCGCCCCTCGGCCCCGAGCTACCTGGTCGCACGCACGTCAGGGGACCCGGCGGTGATCCTCGCCCCCATGCGCCGGGAGCTGTCCGGCCTGTTTCCGTCGGCGGTGGTCGACGCTCAGGGCACGCTCGCGACGCACTTCGGTTCGACCCTCTCGACGCCGCGCATGGCGGCGCGTGCGATGGGTGCCTTCTCCGCCCTGGCGCTTCTCCTGGCCGGGCTCGGCATCTACGCGGTGGTGAGCTTCAGCGTCGCTCGACGCACGTCGGAGCTGGGTATCCGCATGGCGCTTGGCGCCGAGTGTTCGGGGGTCGTGCGCATGGTGGTGCGTGAGGTCGCGGGCGTCGTGGTGGTGGGGCTCGTGGTGGGCGTGGCCGTATCGGCCTTCGCCACCTCACAGCTGAGTGGGATGCTCTATGGTGTGGGAGCCCTCGATCCCATCGCCTTCGGCGCCGCCGTGCTGGTGCTGCTCGGCGTCGCGTGGATCGCGGCCTGGGTGCCCGCTCGGCGGGCGGCCCGGGCGAATCCGGTGGAGGCGCTGCGCGTGTCCTGACGGAGACGGCCGCCAAGACCGTCATCGTTGCTCAGGCCGCTGGCGTCGTTCTGTCTGCCCTCGTGCCAACGGCCATCCTCCTTGAGGTCATCGGCTTCGGCTTGCAGGACGGCGAGTACGGCGCTCCCGCCTCTTGTCGGGAGCGCCGTAGGCCTCGGCACCGGGCCGGTGCTCTTCCTCGTCGGGGACCGCGCGCGCAGAGGGCGCGTCGGACGGGCGTCATGACCTCTCGCGTGGAGCGGGCCCCGACGGGGGACCGCTCCCACGCGTCGACTCCCTGGTCAACCGTCGCACCATGAGTGCCTCGTAGATCCGGGGCGCCAGACGTGACACCCACCACGAGGCCTTCCCCACGGCGCCCAGCACCACGAGGCGGCGGCGCGCCTCCACCGCGCGGACGAGGGCGTCGGCCACGGCATCCGGGTCGAGCGGCCACCCGACCTCGGTGCGGCGCTCCCCAGCAGGCTCCCCGTCGCCCCCCAGCGCCTTCGCGCCGATCCCCGTTCGGACGAAGGACGGACACACCATGGTGACGCTCACACCCTCCGTGGAGATCTCCCCCCTCAGCGACTCGAACAGGCCATGGAGCGCATGCTTGCTCGCAGCGTATCCGGCACGTCCGGAGAGCGGCGCGAAGCCCGCCACGCTGGACAGGACCGCGATGCGGCCGTGTCGCTCCATGAGCGACGGGAGGGCCGCCCGGGTGACGTGGAGCGCACCGAAGAAGTTCACGTCCATGATGTGTCGGAACACCGACAGGTCCGTGTCGGCTACGAAGCTGATGTGGGTGCGGCCCGCGTTGGCCACCAGGACGTCCACGCCCCCGAAACGGGCGATCACGGCTTGCACGGCGTCGTCGCACGCGGCGGCGTCGGTGACGTCGCACGGGATCGCCAGGACGTCGTATCCCGCTCCGGACAGCGCCTCCGCCAGGATGCCCAGGCCGACTTCGTCCACGTCCAGAAGGCCCAGGCGCGCGCCCTCGCGGCCCCACCGCCACGCCAGCGCCGAGCCGATCCCGCCGCCGGCGCCGGTGACGACCACCACGGGTCGCTCCCCCGTGGTCATCCACGCTCCAGCCAGAAGTCGAGCACCTCGGAGCTGGTCTTGCGCGGGGTGTAGCCGAACTCCTCCTTGAGGCGCCGGTTGGACAGGACGGGCCGGTAGCGGAGGAAATCCACCTGCTCGGGCCCGTATCGGGTGAGCCCGAAGGCGCGCAGGGTCGTCAGCGCCCCGCGGAGGAGCCACGCGGGCAGCGGCAGGCACGGCTTGCCCATGCGCCGGGCCACCTCGCGCATCGCCACGGTGCCGTCTCCCGCAAGGTTGTACACGCCCGTCAGCGGCTCTCGGATGCCGCGTACCAGGCACGCCACGACGTCCTCGTCCCAGATGAACACCCAGGGCACGGCCGTTCCGATCACGCCCGGGACGATGTGCTTGGCGAAGAGCGCGGTGATCTGGTTGTGCACCCCCTCGCCGAGGATCGTGCCGGGTCGGAAGACGAGCTGGGCCAGCTCGGGATGATCCCGCCGTGCCTCCGCGAGCATCCCCTCCACGAGCCGCTTGTGCCGCGCGTAGGTGAAGGACTCGTGGCCCCGGATCGGGTCCTCCTCGTCCAGCCATTCCGGGTTGTCCGCGTGGTAGCCGTAGGCGGCGCCGCTGCTGGTGACGATGAGCTTGCGCACGCCCTCCGCCAAGCAGGCGTCCAGGACGTTGCGCGTGCCCCCGACGTCCACCTCGTACTCGAGTTCGGGTGTGCTGTCGCGGCCCGGCGTCACGATCGACGCGAGGTGCACGACGGTGTCCGCGGCGTGGCTCGCGATCAGATGGCGGAGACGTTTCGCATCGCGGACGTCGCAGTCCTCGTAGACGATCCCGGGCACGCGCTCCTCCTTCGCCGGGAGCCGGATGTCCGTGGCGACGACGAGCCCGAGCGCCTGCTGGCTCGCCAGAGCCGGGACGAGCTTGCCACCGATGTAGCCGGAGGCTCCCGTGACCAGGACGCGCGGGCCCCCGCTCACGCGGCGGATCCCTCCCCGGCCCCTTCGGGCGCCGGCGCGCGGGCGCGTCGGTCCACCACGGTCCAGATCGCCGCGAGCGTGAGCCCGGCCACGATGTGCCACACGCCCCACCACGCGGCCACCAACGCCATTCCTCCGAGCCCGCCGAAGAACGTGAAGATCAGGGTCAGGCCGAGCCCGGAGTTCTGGATGCCCACCTCGATGGAGACGGCGCGCGCGTCGCGGCCGGGGAGGCCCGCGGCGCGGGCGGCGCCGTAACCGAGCGCCAGCGCGGTGGCGTTGTGCAGGGCCACGACGCCCATGACCACCCCCACGTACGTGAGGAAAGCGTCCCAGTTGGCGTGGAGCGCCAGCAGCACGATGGCGGCGAAGAACACGAGGGACAGGGCCTTCATGGGCCGACGGATCCGGGCCGCGAAGGCCGGATGGCGGGCCGCGACGGTCATGCCCGCCACCAGGGGGATCCCGAGGATCGTGAAGACGGTGACGAGGAGGCTCACGGGATCGAGGTGCACGTCCCGCAGGATGGTCGCCGTCTGGGGATTGAGGTTGCCCCAGAAGGTGATGTTCAGGGGGGTCATGACGACCGCGGCCGCCGTGGACACTGCCGTCATGCCGATGGACAGCGCCGTGTTCCCGCCTGCCAGGTGGGTGATGATGTTGGAGATGTTCCCTCCCGGGCACGCAGCCACCAGGATCATGCCCAGCGCGATGCTGGGCCGCAGATCGAGCATCATGGTCAGCACCCAGGTGGCGGCCGGAAGCAGCAGGAACTGCGTCGCGAGGCCGATGCCCGCCCCGAGGGGCGTCCGTGCGACCCGGCGGAAGTCGTCGACGGAGAGGTCCAGGGCGACGCCGAACATCACCAAGCCCAGGACCACGTTGAGCGCGACCAGGGTGCCCGGCTCGAAGGCGAGCCTCAGGGCATCCACGTCGTTCACCGCGCGGGTCCCTCATGTGCGGGCCTGGGCGCGCCGGATGCGGACGCGCCGCGTCTCATCCCCCGGGTTCCTGATGCATGTCCTTGAAGTGCTTCAGGCTGGGCGCCCACATATGCGCCACGGGATCGACGTCCACGTGGATCACCGCGCAGCGTCCGGCGTCGAGCGCCCGGCGCAGCGCGGGCTCCAGGTCGGAGGGCGTGGAGACCCTCTCCCCGTGCGCGCCCATGCTGCGGGCCAGGTCGTCGAATCGGATCTCCGAGAAGTCCGTGTTGATGGTCTCGTCGGGCCCCAACGATTTCATCAGCAGCGTCTTGAACGGCTTCATCTGGAACTGCTGCGTCATCTTCACCATGCCCCACTGCTTGTCGCACAGCACGACGTAGATCACGGGGAGGCCGCAGCGCACCGCGGTCTCCACCTCCTGCGGGTGGAAGCCCATGGCCCCGTCGCCGATGATGCAGTAGACCTGCCGCTCGGGGAGGGCCACCTTCGCGCCCAGCGCTTGCCCCACACCGGCCCCGAGCATCCCCAGCTTCGGGGTCGTGACGATGCTGTTGGGTGTCCGAACCTGGTGGTAGAAGTTCGCCCACACGGCGGTATTGCCCCCGTCGATGACGAGGATGGCGTCGTCTTCGAATACCTGCTGGCAGGTGGTGGCCACGTGCGAGGGGTGCACGCCTTCGGCCGACTTCGTGAGGTTCTTGTCCAGATCCGCCCGCGAGCGGGTGACTTGCGCCCTGTACGCGGCCACCTTGGCTGCGCGCGCCTCGGCGCCGGTCGAGGGCCGGTCGGCCAGCTCGTCACGCAGCGCCGACAGGTACGCGCGGGCGTCGGCCACGATTGCCAGCGTCATGGCCTTGTTCATGCCGAAGGTGCCCTCGTCGACGTCCACCTGGATGAGCTTCTGGTCACCGGCCGGCGACCAGTAGGGCGGCTTTCCCCACCAATCGGTCTCCCCCAGGCGGCTGCCCAGCACCAGCACCACGTCGGCGTCCTTTCGCACCGTGTTGTTGACCTCGACGTGGATCATGGGAATCGAGAGCTCGTGCGTCTCCACCATGGCCGAGCGGCCCGCCCAGCTCGTCGTCACCGGGGCCCGGAGGAGCTCTGCCACGGCCACCAGCTCGTCCCACGCGCGCGCGGCCAGAACGCCGTTCCCCGCGTGGATCACCGGGCGTGCCGCCTCCACGAGGAGGTCAGCGCTCCGGGCCACCAGCTCCGGGTCGGGCCGCAGCGGCGTCGTGACGCGGTACGCCGAGGGAGGGCGCACGTCCAGCGCGTCGGGCTTGAACGTCCCGTTCATGACGTTCTCCGGCACGTCGAGGTGGACCACCCCCGGCCGCCCGCGGAAGCTCGTGCGCAACGCCCGCCGCATCAGCTCGGGGATGCGCTCGAAGGAGGGCACCGTGCCCGACCACTTGGTCATCGGCTTGGTGACGGCCACCTGGTCGAAGTACTGGAAGGTGCCGCCCCTGTCCGGGTAGGTGATGCCCGTGCGCCGCGAGCTGGTGATCAGGAGGACGCGGTTGCCCTCGCCGTTCTCCACGGCCACGCCGGGGAGGACGTTGGCCACGCCGGGTCCGTTGCTGGCCATGCACACGCCCAGCTTCCCGGTCAGGCGCGCGTAGGCTCCTGCCATGTGCGCGGCACTGGACTCGTGCCGGGGACCGACGAGCGCGATCCCATGCTCCCGGAGGGCCGCGTAGAATCCGAAGTAGGTTCCGTCGATGATGCCGAAGACGACCTCCACCCCCTCTTCGGCCAGCATGGCCGCGAGGAGGCCTCCCCCTGTGATCGATGGCATGTCGGGTCGCGGTTTGAGCTTGGACGCGAACGGAGCCGGGGGGCTCCGCGGCGGGAGGAGGTCAATGTCGCGTGGCGGTGGGGCGGGGTGCAAACCCGGGTCGTCTCCGGACCCGGACTGCCGCACTGCGTCGCCTGCCCGCCGTCCCTGGAGGGTCACTTTCAAGCTCGCGGCGGCTAGGCTACTATGACGGCAGTCCGCGTGACCACCTCCACTCCCATCTCGGCGAGGGCCTGATGCAGCTCTTCGAGTTCCTGATGATCCTGATGTCGATCATCATCGGGCTGGGCATCGCCGAGATCCTGTCGGGCGCCGGTCGGCTCCTCCGGGCGCGGGACACCGTCCGGTTCTACTGGATCCACTCGCTGTTCCAGGTCGGGATCTTCCTGGCGCTGCTCCAGCTCTGGTGGGAGAGCTGGGACCTCCGGCTCCTGCCGGAGATCACCTACCTGCAGACCTGCGTTCTGCTCCTCGGACCGATCTCCATCTTCCTGATCGCGTTTCTCCTCTATCCGGACCCTGTCCAGCACGCCGACGTCCGCACGTATTACTATCGGCAGTCGCCCCTCTTGTGGGGTCTCGTGGCGGCGGGCACGGTGGTCGGGACCTTCGTGAAGCCGGTCGCCTTCGACGTGGATGTGTTCCAGCTGGACAACCTCTCGGGGTGGCTCACCATACCGCTGGCGGTCGTCCTGGCCGCGTCGAAGAGCGCCCGCGTGCATGCGCTGGCGGCGTCGATGATCCTGGCCATCCTCGTCCTGGACACGGTCCTGCCGGGATACTTCATCGCGCAGTGAGGGGCGGGCGCGCCCCGCCCTACTCCTGCCGCACGTCCTCCACCATCCCTCCGGGCATCCGCACCCGCAGGACCTCTCCTCCCTCCTCGAACACCGCGGCGAGGGTGTAGCGCCGGGTCGGCTCCGCCCATTGCGTGATCCGGCTCTGCCCGACGCCCACCCGGGGCATGCGCATCCACCACCGGCTCACGATGAGCGCGCCGTCGGAGAGGCGCCGGAACTCGGCGCCGCCGCCCACCTTGTCGGCCTTCACCGGCCAGGGAAGCCTGCTGTAGCGGTACTCCAGCCGCTGCGGCTCGTAGGTCACGCCATCGATCCAGAGGGTACCCTCGACGTCCATCGCCCGCTCGTCCAGCGGGCTGAAGGTCAGCCCCACCCATCCGTCCTCGGGCCCGTCGTCCGCGAAGCCGAGGCAGTGGGTCGAGGGAAACGTGACGGACATCAGGGTGCGGGCGTCCGGCCCGTAGAAGGCCAGGCTCTCACCGGGCCCACCACCCCGGACGAAGCCCTCCCTGGCCAGCTCGTCGGCCGGGGGGCTGGGGATGCGCGTCGTGGGGTGGAATCCGGCCCGGGGCGATCGAGCTTCCTCCATCACCTCGAGGCGTCGGGGATCGAGCTGCTTGTACCACGTCTCGATCTCGAAGCCGTGGAGGCCCTGATCCTCCACGAGCACGGCGACCTTGAGCGCCTTGCCCACCTCGTTCCAGAGCGCCAGCACGCGCTCGGCGGTGGCCTCGGGGATCCGGCACGACTTTCCCGGGTCGGTGGACATGTCGTCCAGGGGGATGGCCACTGCCGGGAGGCGGAGCTCCACATCCACCGCGGCGTTCTCGGCGACGGTCACCGGGACGGGGCCGGTCTCGTGTCCCGGATGGTAGCCGCGCAGCACGAACCCCCCGGGGCCGGGGGCGTCTACGTGGAAGGCGCCGCGTGCGTCCGACAGCACGACGGAGATGGACCGGCCGGCCGAGTCCTCGAGCACGACCCGGGCGCCCACCAGCGCTCTGCCATCCTCGTCGGAGAGCACCTGCCCACGCACGTCCTGGGCCACCAGGCTCGAGGGCAGCAGCGTGCAGACCGCGGCGAGGAGGAGCTCGACGGCTCTCCTTCGGTGGAGCATTTCGGTTCTCCGGGGCTGAGAACGCGGAGAGAGAGGGCCATCCGGGGACACGCGCGGCCTCCCGGGCGTTGAGCGGGTCCGTATCCGATCCACTGGTCCGCGCCTCCCCCGGCGGTGCCGTCAACCCGCCCTCAGGATCCCTCCGCCCGGTAGACGACCTCTCCGTCGAAGACCGTCATCTCGCACCGCATGTCGCGCAGATCCCCGGTGGGGACCGCGTAGGGATTGCGGTCCCAGACAGCGATGTCGGCGTACTTGCCCGGCTCGAGGGAGCCGATCCGGTCGTCCATGAAGAACTGGTGTGCGCTCCACGTGGTGAAGGACCTGAGGGCGTCGTGGACGTCGATGGCCTCGTCGGTGCCGAACGGCGTGGGCCCGTAGACGCCCCGTTCCGTCCGGCGGGCGACCGAAGCCCAGACGCCGTAGCGCGCGGAGAAGGGCGTGACGTCGAAGTCGGAGCCACCTGCCCAGCGGATGCCTCTCGCAAGGAACGTCCTGAACGGGTCGAGGCGCTGCGACCGCTCGGCGCCGAAGTTGCCCGCGTAGGTATCCCCGATCCACCACATGAAGGTGGCGGACGGTTCCGGGAAGCCGGCGTCGTACTGCCGCTGGAGGCGCGCCATGACGTCGAGGGCGTGGTCGGTGGGGATGTTCGCGTGGACGATGCCGTGACGGAGGCCGCCGACCGGGTTCGCGTCCAGGGCCGCGGCGTAGCTGTCCACCACCCAGTCGATGGCCCGGTCCCCGATGGCGTGCACGCTGACGTGGATGCCGGCGTCGGTGAAGAGACGGATCTGCTCGCGGATGACGTCGGGGTCGGTGGC
>Ga0307424_1001546_pt1 | contig 12033 bp, 12 predicted proteins | sample SalMarWE160320MG_FD_202157 | JGI IMG/M metagenome (GOLD analysis project Ga0307424, IMG submission 202157) | Salt marsh sediment microbial communities from the Plum Island Ecosystem LTER, Massachusetts, United States - WE1603-20 | ecosystem: Environmental > Aquatic > Marine > Intertidal zone >...
TCGGGTTCGTCCCTCAGAACGACAACGTGTTTCCCTCATTGACCGTCGAAGAGAACCTCAAGATGGGCTGCTACCTGCGTCCGGAGCTCTATCGCGATCGGGCCGATTTCGTTGGCGATCTCTTCCCCCGGTTGCCGGAGCGCAAGAACCAACGCGTGGGGGCCATGTCGGGCGGCGAGCGGCAGATGGTGGCCATGGGCCGGGCATTGATGATGAACCCGTCCGTGTTGTTGCTCGACGAGCCGTCGGCCGGACTGTCGCCCTCGAATCAAGGCGAGGTCTTCGATCGGATCCGTCAGATCAAAGAGACGGGCGTCTCGATCATCATGGTCGAGCAGAACGCACGGCGGTGTCTGCAGATCTCAGATCGGGGCTATGTGCTTGATCAAGGCCAGAACGCGTACACGGGTACGGGCCGGCACCTTCTCCACGACCCGAAGGTGATCGAACTCTATCTCGGCACGCTGGCAGTCAGGTAGCGATCCGCTGGAGCAGGTTCGGATCGTTCGAGTTCGGAACCATCGCTCTGACACGCCTGTAGCGGAAGGGGCCCCGAAGAGGCCCCTTCCGATCGATTGGCGGTTGGTGTGTCTAGCTGCCGACGTTGACGGAGCTGAGGGTGACCACTTGGCCGTCGCGGAACTCCCACACATCGTAGGTTCCCGCCGATGGCTCGCCTGCTGGCGTCCACTCGCCTGGCCCGGAAGCACCGTCATAGTCGATGTCCGTCCCGTCGTCGATCAACGCCTTGCAGTCCGAGTACTCATAGCACTTCGTGCCATCCCGAGTGACTCCGACCATGTTCGCGGCGATGTCGGCCGGCTTGTTCGACTTCGCCGTGTCGGCGGCGAGCGCCTCGATGATCGTACAGTCGTAGGCGTGTGCCGAGTAGATGGTGGCCACTCCCGGCGCAAAGTCTGCGAACGCCTTGGTGAACGCCTCTGATCCTTGGGAAGAAGGAGCTGTGCCCTTCATACCGTTGAGGACCGAAGGATCGTTCGCGTTGACCTGAGAGATCACGTCGGCCGACTGCATTCCGTCGGCGGTGTACATGATGTCCGGGCTGATGCCGTTCTCGATCAACCCGGTGATGATTCGGGTGCCCGTATCAGGGAACGAGATCAGCACCACGGCGTCGGGCGATGCATCGACGACCTGCTGGACGTCGGCGCTGAAGTCCGTTCCGTTCGGATCGTACGGGACATCCGCGGCGATCGTGGCGCCACCCAGTTTCAGCGCATCCTCCAGGAACTTCGCGAAACCCTGCCCGTACTCATCGTTCAGAGCAATGACCGCCACATTCTTGTGGCCGTCATCCAAGATGACGTTGGCGAGAGCTGGACCCTGGAGATTGTCAGGCGGAGCCGTCCGGAAGTAGAAGCCCGGTTCCGTGGTCTCATAGGTGGAGAGCGACGATCCCGTGTTCGACGGGGAGCACATCGGGATTCCCGCACCAGTGATCTTGTCGATCACTGACAGGGTGATTCTCGACGAGGCTGGACCAATGATCCCATCCACCTGTTCGGTCGTGATCAAACGGTCGGCGGTCTCCGCCGCCACCTGCTCGTTCGTTCCGGAGTCGCCGATCACCAGGGTGACGTCCTTGCCGTTGACACCACCGGCGTCGTTGATATCCCGCACGGCCATCTGCACGGCTTCCACCATGGGTGGGCCGAGCACGGCCAGGTCGCCGGTCTGCGGCAGGTCGGTTCCGATCTTGAGTGCTGTGCCGCCACCGCCGCCGGAACATGCCGCGGCCACCAGCGAGAATGCTGCAACCACGAGCACCACCGATTTTAGATTCGTTCTCTTCATCTGCTTCCTCCCTTCACTGCCGACTGGCGGCAGCGAGTTACTGACCCGAACCGAAGTCCGGGTTGGTCGTGGAGTGTAGGCACGTTGGTCACTTGGATGTCGTGGATCGCAGCACGTTGTACCCTGACGGCACAGGAGGACAGGTGATCGAAGAGATTGCTCCCGTTGACGCGTACGCACGTGCGACGACCGCAGAGGTCATCGGCGTCACCGAGAACGGCGTGGTGTTGGACCGAACGGTGTTCTACTCGCGCGGTGGAGGCCAGCCCGGGGACACGGGCGCCCTCAGATGGGATGGCGGAACGGTGAGCGTTTCCGACACGCATCGCGTTGCGGGCGTGCCCACCCACGTCATCGAAGGGACACCGCCGGCGGTTGGTACCGCCGTCGAGGCCGAGATCGACTGGGAGCGCCGCCATCTCCTCATGCGGACCCACACGGCCCTCCACGTGTTATCGGCGATCATCTGGCGCGACTTCGACGCCAAAGTGACCGGCGGCAACATGGAACCCGGTTCCGCTCGGATGGACTTCGAACTGGACTCGATCTCCGTCGAGTTCGGACGTGAAGTGGAGGAGCGTCTCAACGCCGAACTGGCCAAGGACCACCTCATCAGGGTGCTGTTCCTCCCCCGGAGCGAGGCGCTCGCAGACCCGGACTTGATCAGGACCAAGGTCAATCTGCTGCCGCCGACGATCGACCCGATTCGAGTCATCGAGATCGGCGACATCGACAAGCAGGCAGATGGAGGCACACACGTGCGGTCGACGGGAGAGGTAGGGACCGTACGTGTCGTGAAGACGGAGTCGAAGGGGAAGGGCAACAAGCGTATGCGGATCGAGCTGTGATCGATTTCCTGCTCGGTCTCTACTTCGCATCGCTGTTCGTTCGGGGATGGCTGCGCGGGTTCGCCCGTGAACTGATGGATCTCATCGGCCTCGTGGTCGGCATCGCACTGGCGTTCCGATTGAGCGGCCCGGTCGGCGCGCTCCTCCAGGACACGTTCGGGACATCCGATGTCGTATCGCGTCTCGTCGGCGGACTGATCGTGTTCCTGATCGTGGGGGTGGGCGCGAGCATCGGCGCACACTTCCTTCAGAAGGTCTTCACACTTCCCGGGCTCGCGCTGAGCAACCGTCTGCTCGGCGCGCTGCTCTCGACGCTCTGGGCGCTGTTCGTCGCGATGCTCGTCTTGTCGCTGCTGATCGTGTTCCCGTTGCCCGATTCCGTCACCGGGCGTCTCGAGGACTCGAACGTCGTTCACTACCTCACCAATCCCGACACACCCGCGCAGGCCGCCTTTCATGCAGTCGCCGGCGACAGGGTCCTCGAATCGCTGCTGAACCTGAAGGATCTCGTCGGCGGCAACGAGGTGATCCTCGAAGAAGGGCAGTCGCTGGAACTCCCGGTAGCCGGCCCCGACGAGCTGACAGAGGATCCCAAGGCTGCGTCGACGATCTTCGATCTCGTCAACCGCTCACGCTTGGAGGAGGGAGCCGATCCGCTCGCGTGGTCGCAACCGCTCGCCGATGTCGCTCAGGCCTACGCGAGGGAGATGTATGAGGGCGGGTTCTTCAGCCATGACTCGCCGGTGTCAGGTACCGTCGTCGACAGGGTCGAGGCGGCCGGCATCCCGTACCACGTGATTGGTGAGAACCTGGGACTCGCTCCGACATCGAGAGCCGTCCACGAGGGGCTCATGGCGAGTCCTGGCCATCGGGAGAACATCCTCAGATCCAGTTTCACGAAGGTGGGGATAGGGGTCGTAGATGGTCCACTCGGGCTGATGGTGGTCGAGGTGTTTCAGGGGTGAGCGACCTCGGCGATCGTCTTGTCGATGCCTACCGTGGGTACGTGCTGCAACGCTGCACCGAGCGGCGATGGGCGCACTCTGCGAGGCTTCTGGCCTCTCTGACCGAGGGGGAGGCCTGGCTGCGAGCGTCCCTGGCCGGCCTGCTCGACCTCCCTTTCGGTGATCAGCGCCGCGGCCCGTTGGAGGTATTCCAGGAGGCGATGCGGTTTCCTACGGAAGCGCTGGCCGCGGACAGAGTTCCGGAGCCTGTGCGGGACGAGACGGCGTCGCGGGCTTTGCCGGGCGACGTGTACGATCTGGCCCCCGCCTCGACCCGGCTCCTCGGGGACGACGTATGGGAGGCGCACATGACGTGGGGTGCGGAGAAGGCGGCTGCCGTCACGCGGCCGGTGGTGCTCGTCGCTACGCGAAGCCTCGTCGACTGGTCGCGGATCGAGGAGGCTGCGGGGGCGGCGTCGATGCGCGCGACCCGGTGGTCCGGGTCGATCGGCAGTGCAGCGCTCGTGTGTGTGGATCTCGAACTGGACGACGCCATGGGAATCGTGAAAGCTGGAGTCGCCGAGGGTGTGTCCGTGGTCGCGTACGGGCCGCATCGTGCCGTCGGGATGCTCGGCGCAGCGAGGACCGCCGGAGCCTCACACGTGCTTGCCCGTTCTGCGTTCTTCGCGCGACTCGATCTGCCGGGGTGGGTGAGCTGACTCCGTGAGGAAGGGACACGGTGTCGAATTGGCTCACGCAAGAACGGTTCAGGCGGTGTCCGCGGCGGAGAGCAGTTCGGCTGCCGAGCGGCGGATGGCGTCGCTGAACATGTCGAGGTCGGAGATGGCATCCCAGTCGGCGTGCAGACCCCACGCGATCTCACCGTCGTAGCTGAAGAGCGCTATGCCGAGGTTGTGACCGGCCCACAGCGGCACCGCCGGATACTGCACGATCAGACGGGAATCGAGCAAGTACATGGGAAACTGGGGGCCTGGCACGTTCGTGATCGTCATGTTGAACGGGCGGATTCCGGTCGCGAGTCGTGCCGCCCGTTGGAGGAAGGTCATCGGAGTTCCCGAACTGAGCCTGACGATCGTCGCTGCTCCGAGGGCCTGGTTGGTCTCTTTGAGCTTCTGGGTGTGTTCTCTGATCAACTCGAACCGCTCGGCGGGATCTCTCACGTCGATGGGCAGTTCGAGGAGCCACATCGCTACGTGGTTGCCAAGAGTTCCGTGTCGATCTTTGGGCCGAACGCTGACGGGCACCATTGCGCGGAACTCCACCCCGGTGACGTCGAACGCACGATCCTCGATGAGGTACCGCCGTATGGCGCCGGTGGCGACGGCGAGGACGGCGTCGTTGACGGTGCCGCCAAACGCATTCTTGATCTTCTTGAAGTCGTCGAGCGGCAAGGTGAGCCAGTCGAATCGACGGTTGGGTCCGAGCGGCTGGTTGATGGGGGTTCGGGAAGCGGCCGACAGCCATCCCGACGCAAGCGAGTAGGCGACGGCCGAAGCTCGCGCTCCGAGGTCTGTGACGAGCGTTCGTCCTTGTTCGATCATCCTGGGCACGGAGATCGCAGCACTCGCTGCCCGAGCGATCCTGCGAATCGTCTCGTCGGCGATGAGTTGCGCGCCGCTCGGGACAGGTCGAGGTTCGAATGGCGGCGACGGCTCGATCTCGGTTGTCGGTGCCAGGCCGAGCAGCACTCCCATCAGATCGACCCCGGACACTCCATCGAGCATGCAGTGGTGGATCTTGAAGATGAGACCGAACCGGTTCTTCTCGCAGCCTTCGACGATCCACATCTGCCAGAGCGGCTTGCTGCGGTCGAGCTGACTGCCGAGAATCTGTCCGAACAGCTCTTTCAACTGAGTCTCCGTGCCGGGTTTGGGCAGCGAGATGTGGCGGACGTGGTAGTCGAGGTTGAAATGCTGGTCATCGACCCAGATGGGGTTCTTCTCGATGGGAATCCACGCCAGCTTCTGCCGGTAGCGGGGGACATAGTGGAGGCGTGAGCCGATGAACGCTCTGATCCTGTCGATGTCGATGCCACCATCGTCGGATCGGAGTGTGCCACCTTCATAGAGCGCGACTCCGGCCACGTGCATGTGGGCGGTGGGTGACTCGAGCGCCAGAAACGAGGAGTCGAGGAACGAAAGGCGATCGTAGGTGTTCACGGTGCTACTCCTGCTCCAAGACTACGGCTCCAGATGGGTTCCGATGTCGCTACGTTCGGCCGTCGCGAGGGCACGGGTGGCGGCGGCAATGTCTTGGCTTGCGATGCCCACCGACTTGAAGAGCGTAATGGGAGCCTCGACGGTGCTCACGAAAAGGTCGCCGATGGTCGCGTCGGGGGTTCGCTTCGCCTGGATGAGGTCGCCTGCCTCTTCTCGTGCAGCGGCGACGTCGTCGACCACGACGAACGCACGACGTACGGTCTCGGGCGGGATCTCGACCATGTCGCGTGTGAACGCGCCAATGGCGTTGATGTGCACGGATTCGGGGACGGCCTCGTCTTGAAACAGCGGGACGTGAGACGGAGTAGCGGTCGAGATGATGTCCGCCTCGCGGACGGCCTGCGATGCACGCTCCACCGCGATGCCACCGACCTGTTTGGCGAGGCGGATTGCCCGTTCGACGTTGCGCGACCACACCAGGATGCGGGCGATCGGACGAACCGTCCGGACGGCCTCGATCTGGTCTCGGGCCATCGCGCCGGCACCGAGCATCGCCAAGGTGGAGGCGTCCCGGCGTGCGAGGAGGTCGGTCGCAATGCCTGCTGCTGCACCGGTTCGGATAGCGGTGAGAGTGTGCCCGTTGACGGCGCCGACCGTGTGGCCTGTTCGGTCGAAGATGACGACGATGCCCGCCGGGTCTCCTGGGGTGATCGACACGACCTTGATGCCTGTGTGGTCGCCCACGCGACCGGCCATGAACAACGATCGGCCGAGGAGCACTCGCTGCGGTGTCTCTCGGTCGCCCTTGAACGCATCTCGCATGGCGGAAATGGCGTCTTTCATGGGAAGCGCCTTGCGAAGGTCTGCGGCGCCGAGGTAGCGCATCAGGCGAGCACGCCCTGGTGGGCGACGGCAAGCGGCGCGCGATCGACTCCCAGGAACGAGAGTGGGACGTCGGTGTCGTAAGGTGCAGTGGTGCCGGTGATCGCCTTGGCGACCATCGAGCCAATCATCGGTGCCAGCTTGAAGCCGTGACCGCTGAACCCGTTTGCGACCCACCAGCCGTCGAGCGCTGTTGGCCCGAGGATGGGATGGACGTCTCGACGGTTGATCGTGTAGAAACCCGCGATACCGTCGACGGCACCACGATGGGGGAGCGCGGGGATGCGGTGGTGGAGGGCGTGGATCTTGATGTTCTTGAACGCGGCGTCTGCCGTGGTTCGGTAGCTGTCGGGATCCGCGTCTTCGCGTTCGTCCTCCGGCAGGACGGACCCGAAGAGGATCTGGGTTCCGTCGGGCCGCAGGTAGATGTCGTGGTCGGCGGTCACGGGGATCGGTCCGAGGTTCCCGCCCATCATTCGGTAGACGACTTGGACGCGGGTCGGGATGAGGGGCCAGCCGACATCGATCCCGGCGAGGGCATTGAGACGGTTGCACCATGGGCCTGCGGCGTTGATGATCAAGCCGGTGTCGATTCGGGCGCCGCCGGCGATCTCGACGCCGGTCACCTTCCCGTCGCCGTGCACCTTGGTGACAGGGGAGCGGAAGCGCACGTCGGCTCCTTCCCGCCGGGCGGCGTCGATCAGATCCCGATTGGCTCCGGTCGGGTCGGCGTACCCGCCGTCGTGTTCGAATACGGCGGCCCCGAGGTCGACGCAGTCGTGTGCGGTTTCACCCGTGAGATCGAAGGCCCTGTCGCAGGTGGAGACCGACGGGAAGCGCTCGTGGACACCTGCGGCGTCGAGCACGGACACTCGCACTCCTTGCGACGTGAGCCTGTGGGCTGCCGTCTGCGCCGTTGCCGTCGTGAAACCGAGAATCCACAGGACGCCGGTGCGAGTGAATCGGCCGGCCGGGTCTGCGATACCCACGAAGTCGGGCCAGTTGCGGTATGCCTCCTGACCTCCAAGGGCGAGCCTGACGGCAGCGGGTTGCGTGTAGTAGGTCCGGATGACGGCCGAGGACGTGCCCGTCGATCCCTCCGACGGTCCCGCTCCTTTGTCGAGGACGACGATCTTGTCGGTGGTCCGGCGAGCGAGCTGGTAGGCAATCGACGATCCGATGATGCCCGCACCCACGACGACGATGTCCGCGGTTTCCACTGCCTTCCTCCAACCGGCGCGCTCACTGTATCGGGCCGGGTGGAGCTTGTCGCTCAGAAATGGTCGTGAGCCGTGAGGGCAGCGTGGCGCCCGCGGCAGGATTCGAACCTGCGACCTACTGCTTAGGAGGCAGTTGCTCTCTCCCCTGAGCTACGCGGGCGTGGTGTGAGGAAAGGGTAGAGAATAGGTGCCCGGGGTGTGACATCGGCAGACCTCGTGGCGGGCACGTCTGCGCCAGGGCGTTCGACCGGCCCGGCGGCGTGGCTTGCCGCCGGCTCGTGTCATCGGCGTGGCTGAAGGCCGAGACCAGGAGCCGAGATGAACAGTTTGAGAGCGGCGTCGGTGACCAATCTCGGTGGAGCGGATGTCGCCGGTGAAGGACCGCTCGTCGGGGAGTGGAGGGGAGTCACCACGTACAGCGTGCACTCGCCAATATCCTGGCCGACTCTCAGGGTTTTCTCATCTTCGACCGCTAGAAAGGAGGATCAGAAGACAAGGAGGTACGCATGCATCCATACCAAATGGAGAGATTCGGGTACTGGGGATTCGCTGGGGTCCTCTTGTGGGGGCTGCTGATCGCACTCGCCGTCGCCCTCATCGTCTGGCTGATCGTCTCGCTCACCAGCCGTCGATCGGGCACCCCATCGCCCACTCCCTCGGCCGTGCTGCCGCAGAAGTCGTCAGCGCTCTCGATCCTCGAGGAGCGCTACGCGAAGGGTGAGATCGACAGGGACGACTACCTTCAGAGGAAAGCGGACCTCGGCGGCTGACAGGCAGGTGCGCTCCCGGACGCGGGCTTGCACGATCCGCTCCGACGGCCCGCACCACGAAGAAAGGAAGTAGCGAATGAACGCGGCACTCGGCGGCCTCCTCGGCTTGATGTTCTTGCTCTTGCTGGCGGTGCTGTTCGTTGGGTTGATCGTATGGGTGATCGTGACGCTCACTACGAGGCGAGGTCCCGGTGAGGTCGCTCCGCCCTCGTCGAAGTCGTCGGCGCTGGCGATTCTCGAGGAGCGATACGCCAAGGGTGAGATCGACCGGGACGACTACCTCCAGAGGAAGGGCGACCTCGGAGGCTGATCGGCGATACAGGATTCCCAGCGGGGGTCCGACTCGCCTCCGGTCTGCAGTCCACTAGCTTGTCCGTGATGGCCGAGCTGATACGAACTGCGGATCTCACCCACCGGTACGGCGACGTCGTCGCGCTCGATCGTTTGAACCTCAGCATTCCTTCCGGCACGATCGGCCTGGTGGGGGCCAACGGAGCGGGCAAGACGACGCTCATTCGAGTGCTCATGGGGATGCTCAGGCCAACCATGGGCGTGGCGAGCGTCCTCGGCCACGATGTCGCCTCCGGTCTCGTCGAGGTCCGCTCCAGAGTCGGATACATGCCGGAGGATGCGTGTCTGCCGTCCGCACAGACCGCTGCCGACTTTGTCGCGTTCGCCGCGGAACTCGCAGGGATCCCCGTCGGCGACGCCCGCAAGCGGTCATCGGAGATCCTCTACCTGGTGGGGTTGCACGAAGAGCGGTTCCGGTACCTCGGCGACTTCTCGACAGGCATGCTCCAACGCGTGAAGCTCGCCCAGGCGATCGTCCATGATCCCGAACTCGCCTTCCTCGACGAGCCCGCTTCCGGACTCGACCCCGAAGGCAGAGAGCAAATGCTCCAGCTCATCGCGCGTCTGTCGGACTTCGGTATCAGCGTCGTCTTCTCTTCCCACATCCTCGAGGACATCGAACGAACCTGTGAGTGGGTCGTGATGCTCGACGGTGGCCGACTAGTGCGTTCCGCTCCGATCGGAAGTATTGGCCACGAGGACGCGTTGACCGTCGAAGTCACCGATGACCCGGCCGGCCTGACCGGATGGCTGACCGAACATGGGGCGGAGGTGGAGCTCGTGGGGAGGGTGCTGCACGTGACCGGCGGCGCCGATCCGTTCATTCTGGTTCGGGATGGTCTCGCCGCCACAGGGGTGGGGCTGCGCCGCATGGGGCAGCGAGCCAGGACGCTCGAGGAGGCGTTCATCGAGGATGCCCAGCGCAGGAGCAAGGAATGAGCGACGCCGTCATTTTCGACCGCGGCTACCGAGGCTACGACGGTCCCCGCAAAGGACGACGAGGTGCGTTCTGGGCGGTTGTGCGTGAGGGGATCCGCCGGGAACTCGGGCTGCGCAGGAAGGCGAAGAGCAAGGTCCTCCCGTGGCTGTTGATCACCATCTCGATGATCTCAATGGCGGTTGTCGTCGGGTTGCATTGGGCGGTGCAGCAATTCGGTGTAGAGCAACTCGTCGCTGAGCAGCTGCCGAGCTACGGGCAGTACTTCGACACGGCATCGACGATCTCGCTGCTGTTCATTGCGCTGGCCGCTCCGCAGCTGCTCATCCCTGACCGACGCGAAGGGGTGCTCTCGATCTACTTCTCCCGCCCGCTCCGGCCGATCGACTACTTGGGCGCCAAGTACACCGCGCTCGGGTTTCTCATCATGGGGTTCTTCCTCGTCCCCGAGTTCGTGTTGCACATCTCGTTCGCGGCACTCGCTCCCGAGGGCTTCTTCTCCTACCTGGGTGGGAACCTGGACATCGTGTGGAGGATCGTTCTGGTTGCGTTCGTGTTCTTCTTCGGATATGCGTCGATCGCGTTCGGGATCTCCGCGCTGATGAGCAGAGCCGGTATCGCCTCCGCGGTGTTCCTGGGTGTCATGGTCATGCTCAATCCGATCGTGCATGCGGTTGTCCGTCTGGCGACGTTCCCCGGGGCGAAGTACGTGTCCCTTCTGGCCTTCCAGGAACAGCCACGCGTCGTCCGGGACTGGGTGTTCGGCATCTCGACCGGTGACTACGCGGCGACATCGGCCGGACTGGAACCCTGGATGTCGCTCGTCGTGATCGGCATCGTGTTCGTGGTGGTGAGTGCTGCCGTGTGGCAGCGGTACCGGAAGGCATCGTGAGCGACGTCGTCACCCCGGGCGACGTCACCGTCGATGCGCGAGACGTGTCTCGATGGTTCGGCCAGAAGGTCGCCGTATCAGAGGTCACGTGCGGGTTCGGTCCCGGTGTGACCGGTCTGCTCGGCCCCAACGGAGCCGGCAAGACGACCCTGCTTCGCGTGCTCACGGGTCTCGTCAGACCTTCCGCCGGGACCGTCAGCATTCTCGGCGTCAATCCGCGTGCCAAGTCCGCCGTGTATCGGAGGGTCGCTCTCGTGCCGGAGGACGAGCACGTGCCCGGCTTCCTGACCGCTCAGGAGTTCGTGCAGTTCAATGCCACGCTCCAGCAGCTCGGCGATCCGGCAGGAGCAGCGGCTCGGGCACTCGACCTCGTCGGGCTGGCCGACGTTGCGGGTAGGAACCTCTCGACGTTCTCGAAGGGCATGCGGCAGCGGGCGAAGGTCGCGAGTGCGCTCGTTCACGATCCTGACGTCCTCTTTCTCGACGAACCACTCAACGGCACTGACCCCGTTCAGCGGGCTCACCTGATCGAGCTCTTCGTCGATCTGGGCGCCCAGGGCAAGACCGTCATCGTTTCGTCCCACGTCCTCGGTGAAGTGGAACGAATGGCCGACCGGGTCGTCGCAATGGTCGACGGGCGCCTCGCAGGGGTGGGAACGATCACGGCGCTGCGCAATGCCATGTCCGACATCCCGCGCAAGCTGAGGATCGAGTGCGATCGTGCGCGTGTCCTCGCAGGAGCGCTCATCAGTAAGGGATACGTTGGTGGCGTGGACGTCGAGGACGGCGTGCTGAACGTCGATGTGCTCGACTCCGAAGCATTCGGCAAGGAGCTGGCATCGATCGCCGTCGGCACGGAGGTTCGGCTCGTGTCGGTCGAACCACGGGATGAGTCGCTGGAGAGCACATTCCGATACCTGGTGGGTGGGCAATGAGATCGTTCCTCGCGATAGCCAGCTACACGCTCCGCAAACTCATGAACCGGAAGCGGGCAATCGGGTTGATGCTGCTCTCTGCGGTTCCCGCTCTGATCGTCGGGCTCGTCGGCCATCGTGGCTCAGACTCGATGGAGGTGTTCCACGGCATGGCCGTAGGGGTGCTCATGGCAGTGGTGCTTCCTGTGATCGGCATCGTGAACGCGTCGGCGGCGCTCGGAGATGAGCGCAGAGATCACACCCTTCCCTACCTCAGCGT
>Ga0307424_1001549_pt1 | contig 12011 bp, 10 predicted proteins | sample SalMarWE160320MG_FD_202157 | JGI IMG/M metagenome (GOLD analysis project Ga0307424, IMG submission 202157) | Salt marsh sediment microbial communities from the Plum Island Ecosystem LTER, Massachusetts, United States - WE1603-20 | ecosystem: Environmental > Aquatic > Marine > Intertidal zone >...
ATCAGGATAGACTTCGCTGAGTTCCGCATTACCGGGCACGGTGTCGCCGATGGCGTACTGTTCTTCCTTGCCGCTGGAATCCGCGATGATGGCGCGGGCGTCCGCCTTGTTGTCCGAGGCCAGGGCGCCACGCAGGGTGAGCCGCAGCTGGGTGTCCGGTGCATCCACCGGGGCCGCGGTGGCTGCCGGTGCCGCCACTGACGGGACCCCCATCAGGTGCAGACCGGGCAGTTTTTCGATCAGGGCAATATACGGATTGGCCAGATTCCCCGTGCCGGAATGCGTGTCCGGCAGGGCGACCTGCGATTGCGACTGCGGCAGAACCGCCCAGGTCAGTGCCGCCAGTTGCGCGGCAATCCAGACCACCAGCAGCAGGTTGAGCAGCGCGACACCAATCCGGGCATTCCGGCCCTGCAACAGGCGCGCCAGGTCGTTTGGCTGCAAGGAAATTCCACTCATGTGCACTCCTGTGGTCGATCCCCGGCGCTCGATTTCCGGTCAGCTCTGGCGCGGCTGTGAATGGGGTTTGCCGCGCCCATGCCTGGCACCACCCCGGCGCGGCGGTTTGCCGCGCTGGGCACCGCCGTGCGCTGCCCGCTGGATCCTGACCGGCGGCTTGATCTCGCCGATGCAATCCTCCGGCACGGTTCCGACCGGGATCTTGTGCCCGATGTAAGCCTCGATATCCGGCAGGGAATACACGAAGTTCTCGCAGGCGAAGCTGATGGCATCGCCGTCCTTGCCGACCCGGGCGGTACGTCCGATCCGGTGGACGTAGTCCTCGGCGTCCTGCGGCAGGTCGTAGTTGAACACGTGGCTGACATCCGGTATGTGCAGGCCACGGGCCGCCACGTCGGTCGCGATCAGGACCGGTAATTCCCCTTTCTGGAACTCGCCCAGCAGGCGCTGGCGCTTTGTCTGCGGCACGTCACCGGACAGCACCGCGCTCTTGAACCCGTTGCCTTCCAGGTAGGACCAGACCCGCTCGGCGTTGCGCTTGGTGTTCACGAACACGATGCTCCGGTGCGGATCGGTATGGTTGAGCAGGCCGATCAGCAGGGGAATCTTCTCCTCGTTGGCCGTGTGATAGAGCACCTGCCGGACGCGCTCGGCCGTCACGATCTCCGGCACCACGTCGACGTGGACGGGCTGATTCATGTGTTCATAGGCCAGTTCCTGCACGCGATGCGACAGCGTGGCCGAAAACAGCAGGCCCTGGCGCTGTTCCGGCGGCGGACAGCGCCGCAGCAGGAACCGGATATCCTTGATGAAACCGAGGTCGAACATGCGGTCCGCCTCGTCCAGCACCAGGGCCTGGACCATCTTCAGGTCGAACACGTGCTGCTTGAAGTAATCGATCAGTCGACCGGGCGTGCCGATCAGGATATCCACACCGGCCGCAATGGCATCACGCTGCTCGTCGTAACCGGTACCGCCATAGGCGAGGCCGAGCGTCAGTCCGGTATGCCTGCCCAGCACCCCCGCGTCATTGTGGATCTGGATGGCAAGTTCGCGTGTCGGTGCCAGAATCAGGGCCCGCGGCTGGTTCTGCCTGCGCCCGTTCGGGGCGGGGCGGGTAAGCAGGTGCTGGTACACCGCCACCAGGAACGCGGCCGTCTTGCCGGTCCCGGTCTGGGCCTGGCCAGCGACATCCCGTCCCTTGAGCGCCACCGGGAGGGTCTCTGCCTGGATCGGGGTACAACGGGTGAATCCTTCATCTTCAATGCCTTGCATCAGTTCCGGGACCAGTCCGAAGCTGCTGAAAGCGATATCGGTCAAATGTGTTTCTGGCATCGTCCTGCCTGCTTGCGGCCGGCCACCTGGCGGGTACCGGGAATTTTCGGGATAGGAATATTCAAGATAAAATATGTATTATATTTCAGAAGCTTGATAATATGCTATTGGATTATCTGTGACTTCTGCCGTCAACCGGGAACCTGCCGGCAGGCAGGAGAGTCCTTGTCCCCGGCACTGGTTGCGCCCGGACAGTGATAATGTCGGCCTGATCCAGCCGGCGCTGAGTGTACACGTTTTCGGAGTGTGCCGCGCATCTCATCCCGGGAGCGAAATTAGGCCCACGCCGGGCTTGTAAATTTCCCGGAATTAGGCTGAAATGCTTGCCATAAGCGTGTCTTTCCGGCCTCACGCAAGAAAGTCACAGCAAGCTGGTCCTGCCGGGAAGCACGAACCCTCCCGGTACTTCACACAACGGACCTCCAGTTCCACAATCTTTCTGTGCTGCCTCCAGTTTCCTGTGATAACCGGACGACATTTCTTCAAGGAGAAACCAACCTGTGAGTGAGAATATCCTGCAGCTGACCGATGCCACTTTTGAACAGGACGTAATCCGGTCATCCGACCCCGTACTGGTGGACTACTGGGCGGAATGGTGCGGCCCCTGCAAGATGATTGCCCCGATCCTGGAGGAAATTGCCAGCGAATACAGCGGCAAAATCAAGGTCGCGAAGCTGAACATCGACGATAATCCGCAGACCCCGCCCAAATACGGCATCCGCGGAATCCCGACGCTGATGCTGTTCAAGAACGGCAACGTTGAGGCCACCAAGGTGGGCGCACTTTCCAAGTCCCAGCTGACAGCGTTTATTGACAGTAACCTGTAACGACACCCGGCGGCATGTACCCCGGGTGCATGCCGCGGTTACGCATCGGCAGTTCCGGCGTAACCACCGAATCCACCTGCAATACAACAACCGGCCGGAATCCCGGCTTTCCCCCCGGCCCGGCCCGGAACCCGCAAACCTCGACAAAGGTCCCCTAATGAATCTGTCCGAACTCAAACTCAGACCCGCATCCGAACTGATCGAAGTCGCCCAGGGCATGGGCATCCAGGATGTTGCACGGCAGCGCAAACAGGACATCATTTTCTCGATCCTCAAGTCACACGCCAAGAAAGGCGAAGACATCTTCGGCAATGGCGTACTGGAAATCCTGCAGGACGGCTTCGGATTCCTGCGCTCGGCGGACAGCTCCTACCTGGCTGGTCCGGACGACATCTATGTGTCCCCGAGCCAGATCCGCCGCTTCAGCCTGCGCACCGGCGATACCGTGGACGGCAAGATCCGGCCCCCGAAGGATTCCGAGCGTTATTTCGCCCTGCTCAAGGTCAACGAGATCAACTACGAAAAACCGGAAGCCGCCAGGAACAAGGTGGCGTTCGAGAACCTGACACCGCTGCACCCGAATGAGCGGCTGGGGCTGGAGCGGGGCAACGGCAGTACCGAGGATATCACCGCCCGCATCATCGACCTGGTCGCACCGCTCGGCAAGGGCCAGCGTGGCCTGATCGTCTCCCCGCCCAAGGCGGGCAAGACCATGCTGCTGCAGAACGTTGCGCAGTCCATCACCGCGAACCACCCGGAGTGCTACCTGATCGTACTGCTGATCGATGAACGCCCGGAGGAGGTGACGGAAATGTCCCGTTCGGTACAGGGCGAAGTGGTCTCCAGCACCTTCGACGAACCGGCCAGCCGGCACGTCCAGGTGGCCGAGATGGTGATCGAGAAGGCCAAACGGCTGGTCGAGCACAAGCGCGACGTGGTCATCCTGCTCGACTCGATCACCCGCCTCGGCCGCGCCTACAACACCGTCGTGCCATCCTCCGGCAAGGTGCTGACCGGCGGCGTCGATGCCAACGCCCTGCAGCGTCCCAAGCGCTTCTTCGGCGCCGCGCGCAACATCGAGGAAGGCGGCAGCCTCACCATTCTCGCCACGGCGCTGATCGATACCGGATCGCGCATGGACGACGTGATCTACGAGGAATTCAAGGGTACCGGCAACCACGAGATTCATCTCGACCGCCGCATCGCCGAAAAGCGCGTTTACCCGGCCATCAACCTGAACCGTTCCGGCACGCGCCGCGAGGAACTGCTGACCGACCCCAAGGAACTGCAGAAGATGTGGATCCTGCGCAAGCTGCTGCACCCGATGGACGAACTGGCCGCGATGGAGTTCCTGCTCGACAAGCTCAAGGCCACCAAGAACAACGCCGAGTTCTTCGACTCGATGCGGCGCTAGGGATCGCCTTCCCTCCCCATATCCAGCGGTCGACGTCCGCTCCTGCGCAGTGCCCCGATCCGGGCAGGCGCGCCGGCGCGCAGATCAAATCCCCGGCATCGCGAGCGCAGCGCGGCAATCCCGTGGTGACGGGAATTGCGGATTGCACCGCGCACACCTCACCGGCCCGGCGCGAAGCATGCGCTACCGGGTGACTACATCGATGCACCCAGGTTGCGCAGACGGTTGATGCGCAGTTGCAGCGGCGGGTGGGTCGCGTACAGGCGGCTGCTCCGCTCCGTGAAATTGCGGAACGGGTTGACGATGAACATATGCTGGGTGGCGCGGTTGGCGCCCCGGAACGGCTCGGCACTGGCACCCAGCTTTTCCAGCGCCGAGATCAGCCCCTGGGGATGCCGGGTCAGGCGCACGCTGGTGGCATCGGCCAGAAATTCGCGCTGGCGTGAAACCGCAAACTGCACCAGCATGGCGAACATCGGTGCCAGCGCCGCGAACACCACCAGCACCAGCAGGATGAACGGCGCACCCGCGCTGCCCCGCCCCGAACCGCGCGAGTTACCCGAAAAATACAACGCCCGCAACGCACCGTCGCTGACCAGTGCGATCAGTCCGACGATCACACCGACCGCAGTGGCGTAGCGGATGTCCCAGTTGACGATGTGCCCCATCTCGTGCCCGATCACGCCCTGCAGTTCTTCCCGGTTCAGGCCGTTCAGCAGGCCGCGGGTCACGCAGATGACGGCACGTGACGGGTTCATTCCGGTGGCAAACGCATTCATTGCGCCGGTCTCGAGCACGAACACCCGGGGCCTGGGAATGCCGGCGGCAATGGCCATTTCCTCCACGACGTTGTGCAGTACCGGTTCCTCGGCCGGTCTCACCTCGACGGCACCGGTCAGCGACAGCACCAGGCGATCACCGCCGTGGAAGGCAACCCACGACCAGACGGCACCCACCGTCAGCAGGACGAAGGCCGTGCGCACCCCCCAGAGGCTGAGAAACCAGACATCGGTCGCCGGCGCGGGGATACCGCGGATCACCAGTTGCAGACTCCATCCGCACAGGTAACCGAGGATCACCAGGATGGCCAGCAGGGAGAACACCAGGCGTCGCGTCGCACGCCGGTTGGCCCTGGCCGCCGCCAGGAAGTCGGTACGGTGCAGGACCTTGCCGGCGGGCCTGGCCGGTTCCGGTGCAGCCCGGGCCAGCAGTGCCCCGCACTGGACACACTTGCCCGCACCGGCCTTGTTGACGGCGCCACACTCCGGGCAGTTCATCGTGGCTGGGGACGGCATGGTCCGGCATGACGCGCTCCCGGCAGGCCGGGAGCGGCCGTATCACCGCAGATTCACGGCCGGTACCGCCGATTCCCCTTCCGGCACCTCGAAATAGGTGGCCTGTTTGAAATGGAACATGCCGGCGATGAGATTGGACGGGAAGGTCTCAACGCTGTTATTCAAGGCCATCACGCTGTCGTTGTAGAACTGGCGCGAGAAGGCGATCTTGTTCTCGGTTGCGCTCAGTTCCTCCATCAGGCGCGCGACATTTTCGTTTGCCTTCAGGTCGGGGTAGTTCTCCATGAGCGCGAACAGCTTGCCCATGGCACCGCTCAGCACGCCCTCGGCCGCGATTGCCGTTTCCGGCGTGGTCGCGCTGACCGCCTGGTTGCGCGCCTGGATGACCTTGTTCAGTGTCTCCTGCTCGTAGGACATGTAGTCCTTGACCACTTCGACCAGGTTGGGGATCAGGTCATGCCGGCGTTTGAGCTGGACGTCGATCTGGCGCCAGGCATTCTGCACCTGGTTTCTCAGGTTGACCAGGGTATTGAACAGCAGCACGCCCCAGAGCGGCACAGCGACAATCAGCGCGACAACAATCCAGCCCAGAATTTTCATGACGCTCTCCTTGATTGATCCGGAACGTGATTCGCGCAGCGTGACTGGTCAATGGGCTCGGGTTGTGCGGTAACTGCCTGCTACCCGGTTCAAATCACCCTTCACCTTTCACGTTTCACATCTCACGTCTCAGCTTCACGCTGAACCGCACGGTATCCGATATCGGTGCGGTAGTGCACGTCCGGCCAGTGAATACGGTCGACACAGGCGTAGGCCTGGCGTTGCGCAGCGGCGATCGTGTCACCCAGCGCACAGACGCACAGAGCGCGGCCACCGTCGGTCAGCAGCGTGCCATTCTGCGCGCGCGTAGCGGCGTGGAACACCTTGCAGGGCATATCGTCCGGCAGTGGCAACCCCTGAATCACGTCTCCCGTGCGGTAACTGCCGGGATATCCGCCCGCCGCCATCACCACGCCCAGCGCTGCGCGCGCATCCCACTCGGCTTCCACCCGGTGCAGGCGTCCATCCAGGGCCGCGTTGCACAAGGCAACCAGGTCGGAGCGCATGCGGCACATCACCGGCTGGGTCTCCGGGTCACCGCAGCGGACATTGAACTCGAGCACGTTCGGCGTGCCATCCGGGCCGATCATCACGCCGGCATACAGAAACCCCGTGAAGGGATGGCCCTCGGCCGCCATCCCGCGCACGGTGGGCAACATCACATCCTGCATGATCCGCTCGTGGATGGCCGGGGTCACGACGGGTGCCGGTGAACAGGCGCCCATGCCACCGGTATTCGGTCCGGCATCCCCGTTGTCCCGCGCCTTGTGGTCCTGGGAGGTTGCCAGAGGCAGGCAGTGTTCCCCGTCCACCATGGCAATGAAGCTGGCTTCCTCGCCGGCCAGGAATTCCTCGATCACCACGCGCTGGCCGGCATCACCGAAGGCATTGCCGGCCAGCATGTTCCGTACGGCCGCGATGGCCTCCTCCGTGGTCTGTGCCAGGACCACGCCCTTGCCGGCCGCCAGCCCGTCCGCCTTGACTACCATCGGTACGGCGTGTGCGCGGAGATACTCCACCGCCGGGGGGATTTCCGTGAAGGTGGCATACCCGGCCGTGGGAATGTTATGGCGGGCCAGAAAATCCTTGGTGAACGACTTGGAACCTTCCAGCTGTGCGGCCATGCGGGTCGGGCCGAAACAGCGCAGTCCCAGTGCATGGAAATGGTCCACGATACCGCGCACCAGCGGCACCTCCGGGCCCACGATGGTCAGGCCGATATCACGCGCCTGCACCAGGGCGGCAAGTGCATTGAAGTCCAGCATGTTGACCGGGACGTTCTCGATGCCCGGCTCCTGCGCGGTGCCCGCATTGCCGGGTGCGACCAGGACCTGACCGGCGAGCGGTGACTGCGCCACCTTCCAGGCCAGTGCATGTTCGCGTCCGCCAGCGCCGATGATGAGGATGTTCATGGGTGTTTATACCTGATCAATGGCCACGCAATACACGCGGGTTGGGCTGAGCTCGCGAAGTCCAGCGTTCAGCCCAACCCGCAACCGGAGCCGTCCGCCGGCGCAAGCCAGAGATTCTTCCGTGTGCTTCCGTGACCATTGCCATTGATGAACGCCCGCCTTGGGGAAACCGCCTTCCCGATCAGTGCCGGAAATGACGCATGCCGGTAAACACCATGGCGATGCCGTGTTCATCCGCCGCGGCGATGACTTCCTCGTCGCGCACGGAACCGCCCGGCTGGATCACTGCCACGATCCCGGCCTCCGCCGCCTGGTCAATGCCGTCCCGGAAGGGAAAGAAGGCATCGGAAGCCATGACCGAGCCACGCACCTCCAGGCCTTCGTCCGCCGCCTTGAGTGCGGCCAGCTTCGCGCTGTACACACGGCTCATCTGGCCGGCGCCGACACCGACCGTCCGGCCGTCGCGGCAATACACGATCGCGTTGGACTTGACGAACTTGCCGACCCGCCAGGCAAACAGCAGGTCGGTGAGTTCCTGACCGGTCGGCGCGCGCGCGGTCACGACCTTCAGGTCCGCGCGCGTGACCCGGCCGAGGTCGCGGTCCTGCACCAGCAACCCGCCGTTGACGCGCTTGAAATCCAGCCCCGGCACCGGCTCGCCCTGCCATGCGCCACATTCCAGCACGCGCACGTTCTTCTTGCCGGCGAGCACCGGCAGGGCATCCGCATGCACTTCCGGCGCGATAATGACCTCGACGAACTGGCGCTCCACGATGGCCGTGGCCGTTACCGCATCCAGCGGGCAATTGAAGGCGATGATGCCACCGAACGCCGAGGTCGGATCGGTCCGGAACGCGCGCTCATAGGCAGTGAGCGGGTCCGGACCCAGTGCGACACCACACGGGTTGGCATGCTTGACGATGACGCAGGCCGGCCCCTCGGTGAAGGACTTCACGCATTCCAGTGCCGCATCGGTGTCCGCGACATTGTTATAGGACAGTTCCTTGCCCTGCAGCTGGCGCGCCGTGGCCACCGCGGCCTCGGCTGGCGCAGGTTCCACGTAAAAGGCGGCGCGCTGATGCGGATTCTCCCCGTAACGCATGGCCTGGACCTGCCGGTACTGCAGGTTGAGGGTGTGCGGAAAGAAGGAACGCTGCCCGGTGGCGCTGATCGAACCCAGGTAGTTGGCGATGGCACCGTCGTAGCGGGCCGTGTGCTCGAAGGTCTTTACCGCCAGGGCGTAGCGGGTCGCATCCGACACCACATTGCTGCCGGCACGCATTTCATCCAGCACCGCAAGGTAATCCGCACTGTCGACGATGACCGTCACCGCAGCATGGTTCTTGGCGGCGGCGCGCAACAGGGTCGGCCCGCCGATATCGATAGTCTCGATCGCCGTTGCCAGGTCACAATCGTCCCGCGCCACGGTCTGCTCGAAGGGATACAGGTTCACCGCGACCAGGTCGATGGGTTCGATCCCGTTGGCCGCCATCACCGCCTCATCGACGCCGCGGCGCGCGAGGATTCCACCATGGATCTTCGGGTGCAGCGTCTTGACCCGGCCGTCCATCATTTCCGGGAAGCCGGTAAAGTCCGACACCTCGATCACCGGTACTCCCTGGCTGGCCAGCAGCTGCGCCGTTCCACCGGTGGACAGGATTTCGACGCCGAGGGTGTGCAACGCGCGGGCGAATTCCACCACGCCGGCCTTGTCGGATACGCTGATGAGTGCCCGCTTGATCATGCTGACTGGTCCTGTTCCTGGTGACGACGACAACCGGCCCGGCGCCGGCCGCTATTCGAGATTGTACTGCCGGAGTTTTCTGCGCAGGGTACTGCGACTGATGCCGAGCATCTCGGCGGCCTGGCTCTGGTTGCCGGCGACATGCTGCATGACCACGTTCAGCATGGCCGGCTCCACCTCGTTGAGTACCACGTGATAGAGATCGTTGACCGGGTGGCCGTCGAGGTCGTGCAGGAACAGTTCCAGCGCCGAGGTCACGCTGCGGCGGATCGGCTGCTTGCGACGTTCACGAAAGACCGGCGTCTTCGAGGGGATCATGCGGCCAGCCCCTGCACGGCGGACCCGCACGCGAAAAAGTCCCGCACGAATTCCAGTTGCGCACCGGCGGACGGAATCCGGTTCACCTGCTGGCGGAAGGCATTGCCGTCCCGTTGCCCCCTGCTGTACCAGGCGATGTGCTTGCGCGCCACGCGCACCCCGGTGTACTCCCCGTAGAACTCGTACAGGTTGACCAGGTGGCCGCACAGGATCTGCCCGACTTCCGCCGCGGCAGGTTCCGGCAGATGCTGTCCGGTCGCAATAAAGTGGCTGATTTCGCGGAAGATCCACGGCCGGCCCTGGGCAGCCCGCCCGATCATCACGGCATCGGCGCCGGTCCGGCGCAGTACCTCGACGGCGCGTTCCGGCGAGTCGATGTCGCCATTGGCAATGACCGGGATACCGACCTGCGACTTGATCGTACGTACCGTGTCGTGTTCCGCATTACCGCGATAGCCACAGGCACGGGTGCGACCATGTACGGCCAGTGCCTGGACACCGGCCAGCTCCGCGATGCGTGCGATGGCAGACGCATTCCGGTGCTCCGGATCCCAGCCGGTGCGTATCTTCAGCGTAACAGGCACCTCGACAGCGCGCACCACGGCATCCAGGATACGCCCGACCAGGCGTTCGTCGCGCAACAGGGCGGAACCGGCCAGGACGTTGCACACCTTTTTTGCCGGGCACCCCATATTGATATCGATGATCCGGGCGCCGTGAGCGACATTGAACCGGGCCGCATCCGCCATACTGCGGGGATCGGCACCGGCGATCTGCACCGGGACCGGGGCATCCTCACCCGCGTGGTCGATACGGCGCCGGGTCTTGTCGCTGCCCCGGAGCAATGCATTGGAGGACACCATTTCCGAGACCGCCATACCGGCACCGAGCGAACGGCAGAGCTGGCGAAACGGACGATCGGTAACGCCGGCCATGGGCGCCAGGATCAGAGTGTTCGGCAACGTGTAAGGACCAATATTCACCGGAGTGTTTGACGAATCGTTATCCATCCGGACCAGAAGGACGGCAGATAATACCCGCTTGGAACGTCCAGTAAAAGTGGCGAAAAAAAGGCCTGTCGAATCAGGCCTCAGAGAAAATCGAACTGGAAGGAGTCCGCGGCCTTACCTGGATCCAGCACGTCGAGCGCAACATTCACCCGTGCTCCGGGGGCCATGCCGGCGGCGATGTCGACACCGGTGCCGAGGTACTCCGCCGGCAGAAAACGGCGCATGGCCACGGGCGCTCCGGAATGGTCGATGAAACTGACCTCGAATACCGGGTAGCGCTGGGTGAAAGCGGAATGGTTCTCGAACACCGCATCAATCACGAGCGCACTGGATACCACGGGATGCCGGTGCACGTCGCGACTGACCACTACCAGCTGCGACAGGTCTGCGCGCAGGGGCAAGCGGCAATCGAGAAACGCGCAAAGCTTCTCGATCCGCGGTCGCCACGCCGGCTCGGCAGCCAGTGCCGTCCGGTTGAACCATATCCATTGCACGCCGAGAAATGCGGTCAACGCCAGGATGCCGAACAGTTTCCCCAGGTCGGAGCCGCGCAAGGGCTGACGTTGCCAGGCGGCCGGTTCGAGTACGGGTGCGGTCTCCTCCGCAACCTCGTATTCCTCCGCTGTACCGGCACTGCTGGACACGGCACTGATTTCGGCATTGTATTTTGCCTCGACCAGCCTGCGGCGCTGGTCGGCCGTCGCATCCCGGAGTTCTGCCAGATCGTCATACAGCCGGTCGAACACATTGAATACATGCCGGCACTCGCCGCAACGCGCCTTGCCCTCCGCTGCACTGAGCAGCGCGACCGGGACACGAAACACGGCAGCACATTCCGGACAGCAGGTATACATGGGCGGAGTGTACCGCAACTCGCGCACCGGGTTGGAGTGCAATCCCGCCGGTCAGCAGGTGGGTACAGGCAGGGCTGCGCGCAACGCAGCCCAACAATCAGTCAAACAGTTATCTCGCCCGTCGGGCTGTGCCGCAGCAGCGTCCCTCGGGCGCGATGCAGCCAGGAGCAGAGTTGATCGCAGTCGAGGACCGCTCCTACCGGTAAGTCGATGGGCTGCGTAGAAGCGCCCCTCGGGTGCGGGCGATTGCCAGCGCCCAGCGCGTAGGTTGGGCTGCGCGCAGCGCAGTCCAACCTCTGTATCAATCAGCCGCCCTGGCGGCCATCATCCAGCATGGCTCCGGGGACAAGATCAATCCGCCGTGCGACGCGTTCCGGTCAGCAACACCCACTCCGCCCGGCGCACCGGTTCGGCGAACTCCACCCAGGGTGCATAGGCTGCCTGGACCGTCGCCGCCTGGTGCTCGAGTATCCCGGTCAACAGGATCGTGCCGCCGGGTAGCAGACTGACGGACAAGACCGGTGCCAGCTCACACAGGGGATTGGCCAGGATGTTGGCGATCACCAGGGACACCGGAGGGGCCTGGAGGTCACCGGGCAGGCAGGCGATCAAACCGTGTTCGACCCCGTTGTAGCGTGCGTTGTCCCGCGTGGCAGCAACGGCCTGGGGATCGATATCGACCGCATACACCGGCGCTGCGCCCAGCTTGCCGGCAGCGATGGCCAGGATGCCCGAGCCACAAC
>Ga0307424_1001550_pt1 | contig 12009 bp, 22 predicted proteins | sample SalMarWE160320MG_FD_202157 | JGI IMG/M metagenome (GOLD analysis project Ga0307424, IMG submission 202157) | Salt marsh sediment microbial communities from the Plum Island Ecosystem LTER, Massachusetts, United States - WE1603-20 | ecosystem: Environmental > Aquatic > Marine > Intertidal zone >...
ATACCATATAAAATGACTTCTCCAATCGCATCGTGAATATATTCAACATTCATTCCTGGTTCAAATTTACCAAGCGCATCCAATTTCTTAGCTGCTCTTATATGTGCTGGCTCTGATTTATACCCATCAAGTGAATCTACTCTTTGTGAAATCACCAATAAATCATCTCTTTTGCCACTATACAAATCTGCTTTTAATTTACTCAAATACAACACAAATTGTTTCTTTAGTTTAGCTTCATCATCTAAATTAGATAACAAAATCTTAAATACCTCATTCATAGCCTCTTTGACAATTGGAATTGTGTTATATTTCATCATAACAATACCCTTGACATCAATACTCTTTGGATCTTTAGAATCTAACCATTCATACTCTTTCCAAACCATTTTACCAACATAGTTCTTCTTTTCACTAAAGTAAATCTTTGAATATATTTTTTCAGCTCTCAAATCCAATGTATAATTGTTTGGATCTAGATTAAATTTCTTTACCGCAACTTCCTTTAATTTTTCATTTAATTGTTCTTCTATAAATGGAATTGAGCGTACTGCTTTTTTATAATCATCCCCATAAGGAGAACTAACATAAATGGAGTCAGTGTTATGCAGAAGAATGCCTCCGAGTCCTCCACAAAAATGATGATTCTCGGTTTCTATGTCATATACTGGACCATCAATATCAAACTTATCTATTGATATAATTTCTAACGGAACTCTGTTTCTTGCCCTAGTTTTTCTAACTCTCAATCTAACAGTATTCAGTTTATCATCTCTTTTACTAATATAATAATCTTTTCCATTTCTATCTAGCATGAAGGTAATCCCCTCTAATAAAGAATAATCAATAGAAGTAAATTCTTCTATGCCAATTGCTGATTTATGCCCGTCTCCTTCAAAATATCCAGTATAAAACCAATTTTGAGCTGTCAAATTAGCATTCAAAATACATTTTGGAACAATTTTTTCATCATTATGTTTGCTATGACTCATATCAAAGTATTCATATAACGCAGCAACATTTCCAACTGGGACTAAATATTTCATATTATCTGCTGCATATATTATTTTAGTTTCAAATCCAATAGTTAATAAATATTCTTGTGCTTTCTCAAGTAAAGAAACATTTTGATTAGATATTCTCCATTGTAGTTTCTTTGCTCCACCATAACTGTAATCGCCTCTTGTTCCATCCGCGGCATAGAAACCTAAAACCCAAGCCATCCCTGATTGAAACCTAATATCACCTGATATCTTTGGTCTATATCTTTCTATCTTATCTCCTATCTTTAAATCTTTTGGAGATACTTCTTTTCCATTAATAATCAAAGAATGATCCTCTGTTGTTTCCACATATCCTTTATCTGTTAATATTCTATAACCAGTTTTTCTAACATTATGTTTAAATGAATATTTAATCTTACTCCAACCAGAATCTGTCCATATTTCTATGTCTTCTTTTATTTCTCTAGTTGATCTAATAACAGATTTTGCCCAATGTATATCCTCGATAGGAATCACTTCAACAAATCCATTCCTTCTGATAACTATTGGAGTATTTGGCATCACACTATCTCCATAATACACAGTATAACCCATATCTTCAGCTATTTTCTTAGCTGCTCTTAGATACCATTGTCCTGTAAGCGTAGTTGCCTCATATATTGGTTGATTTCTATACTTGAAATTCTTTTGATCATAAATTCCATTCGCACTCACAAGAAGTAATTTATAAGCATCAGACATTGTTCCATACCATTTCTTATCTTCCTCACTAATGGTAGGATCGTCCAATAAATCACGATATTTATATCTCGTTTCAATAAGTTCTTCCATTATGAGCGAATTAATTGACTTTACATATTTCTTAAAGTCTAATCCTTTAGTATTTATTAGAAAATTATCCTTCTTACCCATTGTCCAATTTACATTATTAATACCAATATTATGAGTTCTGATTATATTCGGATACAAACTTTTATAATCTAGAGCAATTATATTTTGTTGTAATCCTCTGATTGGTTCTAATACTAATCCACCTGCGCCTTTCTTTTTTACTTCTTTCTGATAATGTTTCCATTCATAAGGAACTCTCATTCCGATCTCTCTAGCTTTCAAATCAATATATAATTCAAAGATATAAGTTGGATATGTTTTTGTAGGAAAGCAGTGTAATTTCTGCGACATTGCCACATCAATTCTACATTGACTACCTATGCCTTTCACTTTATATAACTTATCTACTAATCTTGAATCCTGTAAAACATATTCTTTAGCTTTATCAGGTTCATCCCTCAATAGTTTCATATACTTATGAATATCTATCTCAACTTTTCCTTCACCAAGCATTCTTCTGGCTGCGCTATCCAGTTTATTATTAGTAATTTCTCCTGGTTTTCTATCCCTCTTAAGAAACTCCTTATACTTCCTTATTAAGTCAAATAAAGGATACTTATCCCAATCTAAATCTAATCCAAGCCTAATACACCTTTCTTTTATATATGTCATATCAAAATCTATCAAATTCCAACCAAGGATACAATCATATAGCGAAACGACTGCATGAATACTATTTATTAAATTTATTTCTTCATCTTTGTCTACTGATAAATCATCATTAACCTTAACTGTAAAAACCCATTCTTTTCCATCGCTACCAACAAGAGACACCGCCACTATTGGTTGTTCATATGATATATTTTTTAAATCCAATCCTTTCGGATCTACTTCAATATCAAGACAAATATATCTATCTAAATAATCATTGCATATTAAATTATGATATACCATATATTCCCAAACATAGTTAGTTGAATATATTGTTGGTATCTTTGCATTTGAAAACCATCTAATCGCTTTATTCCAATCAAACATACTTTTAAACTCTACCTCATATAATGGATCTGAATCTATATCAACAAAAGTTGATTTATTAAACTTATATCCACTACCAGTTAGATATTTTTGATTAGTAGTTTGTTTTAGAAATATTTTAAATGGTACATCATAATTCACTCTCTCATATGTCTTATCCGCGTACCAGAGGTCGATTAAAACCTTTCCTCCCTGCACATAGGATCTAGACATTTGAACTTTCTTTGTCTGCACAACACTCATTTTTAACATTCCTTTAATATCTTTTAATTACATTATCTTTAATAGAAAAAGTTCCTCGCGCGCCCACAGTATTTGGTTCATTATATCTCAAAGTAAATTTAAGTTCTGGATATTTTTTAGACATTTCTATTATTAATGGAATTGGTGGGGACCATGGAGAAATAAATTCATACAATATAGATCTGGATCGTTCAAATACAGTTATAGAACTTGCATTCCATTTAGCTCCCCAATTTCTAATACACCAATCATATCCGCCACTATTATATCCATCTTGTACCCCATCTAAGGATTCTCCTCTCCTATATTTATCCAAATATAGTTTATCTTTAATAGCATATTCTTCTGGATATAATATGAATTTATTATAATCTAATTCACATTTTCCTCTAGCAAACTCTTTAAAATCATATCTTATCTCATTTACTCCATAAACATTTAAATAACAAAAACACCAATTCGGCATAAATATTCCTTCTTTTTAATTATTTCTTAAGCCTCTTCAAATTTAGCACAACATATTAACCACATGGGATCGAAATTAAATGGCCAATTAAACCAACCGTTCTTAATTCCTGTTTCATCTCCTCTAACGCCCATTTGTTTCATAATTGAATTTAATGTACATCTTGGTCCACCTCTACCATCTAGTATTCTAAATACATCACTAAATAATTCAGTTATATTATCTTTAATTATTGGATAAGCACATTCTATATGGCAATCTCCAGGAATTCCTCTCTGATGTACGCACCGCCTAGTTTTACAACTTGGCGCTTTTCTGGCTATATCATCTACCCACATATCCACACATTTCAATGAACAAAACCAATGTTCTTCTTTGTCAACTGTTGCTTTTATAGAAAAATTCTCTTCTTCATCAAACTCTTTCTTGCATTTAGTACATGTTTTCAATTCTTATCCCTCATACAAATTTTACATCTTTCATACCCCAATCTCTTTGCAAATTCCAAAGATATTTCTTCTCTATCATATGAGAATTTATAATGTCTTTCATTATGATATTTATTAGCATATATTAATATGTATACCTTTTCTTCACTATTAGGGTGAAGAATTTCATCAATCTTATAAAATATCTGCCTAATAGTTTTGTATAAATCTTTTTTATACTTTGGATGTTGCTCTTTATAGGCTTTTTTAACATCATAAATTAAACTATAAACTTTTCTAACATTAGTATCATCTATTGCATCATTTATATACAATTGGTGTATAACATCCAATGCAAACCTTTCAATCAACTCTTTATCAGTTTCTATTTTACGAGTCCATTTATTCACTTCTCTCATACAAAATACATCCATTTTTTGCTCTCAGAACATAAAGCATCAATTTCAGACGGTTCTTGTTTTTTCGCTCTTTTAGGAAACACCCACTTTGGATATGGTCCTTTACCATATCTCTTCTGCATTTCGCACGCTACAAGTGCAAGATATCTTTCTCTATTTTCCATCTTATCCATTGATAATTTCATAATTAATTCTATTAAATCGTCTGCTTTCTTTTTGCCTTCCAAATTCTCTAATAAAATCATTATTGTATAATACCAACCGAATGATTCTACTTCTTCTATGGCTTTATTATAATCTCCACTAAACATTCTTTTAACTCGATTGAAATAACTTTCTTCGCTATTTGGTATAAACATTTCCAAATCTTGCTTACCGCCCAATAAATAATATTTGCAAGCGTTTAATGCTTTCCTTAAATCACCATTAGAGGCTTTTACTATCTTTGTTCTTTCATCCAAGCTTAATGGTAATCTATATTTCAATCCCAATCTTAATAAAAGTTCTAACATTACACCCTCTGGGAAGCCATTGAATTTAACTTTCTTAAACTTAACTTTCTTACTTGTTACAAGTTTTGACAATGGATTGCCAGTTTTCTTCCAATCTGCACCTATTAAAATTAATTTATTTAAACTCCAATCTACACTAATTAAATTAACTATATCTTTTAGGTTTGCTCTATCAGTACCGTCTACTATCACTGCCACCTGTTTTGTATTTACTAAACTATTATGTCTAGCCAGAGCTTCCGCCTCTAATTTTGTCTCAGGAAATTTGGTTAAATAGTGTGGAACATAATCGTATTCATCAACTAAAAATTCCACTGCTAAACTCTTACCAGTCCCAGGACCTCCATAAACATATAATATTTCAAACCCACTTTTAAAGGCCTGTGAAAGTTTATCCACCGCTGGATTTACTAATTCACAACTTAAAATAGGATCTAATTTAATCGTCCCATTTAACATATCATTCACCTATTTTTTATCTCATATTTCTTCTCATTATAGGATACCAAAATAACAATGCTACTGCCATAAGTATATAGTTCACTATCATAATTAGATATAATGGTGTATTTATTGGCATTGTTAACCAACCATACAAATAACCTCCCACCAATATTAATACTAATGATGTTACAAAACAGTATTCTGCTATCTTTTCTAATATCTTTTCCTTAGTGCTTTCTTTCATTTCACTCATTCCGTTGTTTTGGGAAGGATAAATTATTCTCCTTCCTCTTTTTCCATATTCAATTTTTCAAGCAAATCTAAAAGATTGTTTATCTTTAATCGAGCCGTTCTTATAACAACGTTTTCTTTATTCATTTCCTTTTCTATTAAATTCTTAATATGTTGTCGAAGAAGCCAATGAATAATAGTCCTTTCACCAAGCTTCAACTCAATTGTTAATAACTCATCCATTTCACTCAATTATATTCACCTTGCCTTATGCATAATTCCAATATTTTTTGGCCTTATCTTTTACTGTATCAATGTTTCCTTTAAGCATCTCCAATTCTAAAATTCTACCGTTGAATCGTTCAGCAACCAAAGCTTTTTTTCTGTCAAGTGTCTTATTTAAAACCCTTTCTCTAGTACGTTTCAGAATCTTAATTCTACAATCAATGTAAATTAACAAATCTTTCTTTTCTATCAATTTGTCTAAAATCATACCATTCACCTATTTTTTTATCTCAAGTTTCTTCTTATTAAACATCACATCTACCAACCAGCATGCAAAATCTCCTTCTTTAACAGATTTTATATCTACACCTTTATCTTGCATCTGTAATATCTTACAAAACTTTCCATTATATTTTACTACGTCATTTACTTTAAACTCACCTGATATTATTTTAACTCCAACAATCATAGGATGTTGAGTTCTAAATACATAATCATCTTGTATCATTGCAATGTCCATATTACCCACTCACTCTAATATTATAATTAAATGCATAATCTTCAGCAAATATATCCAAAAATATGTATATAACATATTTACCTGGGCCGACTAAAACAGTTCTCAAATATGTTGATTGCACAGTTGGTATACTAGTTTCACCAAACAATATTGATGCCTCATTAAAGAAGTTAGTAACTAATACACCAATTATATCAACCGCCTCTGTATCTACAGTAATAGTTAAAGCCATTCTCTCCATGAAATACAAATCTTGCGCGTCAATCACAATCTTATATAAAATTGAATTATTTGTAGATATTGTTCCATTGAAAAAGTCTGTATATTTTTCAGAAATAGTATTGTCATCAGTTATAACTGAAAAGTCAGTTTGTATATCATTAATAACTGGTGGAGGTTTGGGCCACACGGCTACTATAATTAACCCCGAACTTAAGATAATCGCTAAAATCATCACTATAATCATTATTCTCTGTTTATCATATATAAATTCCTCTGTCATTTTTCTTCACCTACCCCTAAACTTTATAAGTCTAATAGTTACTATTCTTTTACCGAAATCTATATCTGCCAATTCTAAATTATCAGGTATAAATCCACACGCATCTTTAAAATATGCATAAGAATTTATTGATAAATTATCATAAAATTTATACCATTCATCTAATGGCATATTAATTTCACGTGTTTTCATTTTAATTCCTCATTATTTCACCGTATTAAATATATGTGGTCAGGTTTCTATAATACATCGTAGAGCAAACGTCATTGACTATTTCCATATACATCTGGACTCATTGAACTCACAGTGACCGCTACATCCTATTAAAATAAGATAGTAAACCTGTATGTTGTTACTTAGTACTCTGTATAAGTACTTTAACCTCTGGATGGCCACGTTTTCTAGTATTATAGAAACCTGTTATTTATTATTTAGTTTTCTCCAATTTATGGATTAACTTAACAATTTCTTTCTTACTTTTAAGTTTAGCCTTAATATCATTCTTAAGGTTTATTATATCCATATTCATTATTTCCTTAGCAAACATTAGATCTTGAACCACCTCAGCCGGTGATTTTTTAGTATCTAACACACCAGACTCAACAAATGGAAAACTTCCAAATCTAATTAATTTATTAACCATTAAATACTTAGGTTTTTCTTTTATAAATGGCAACCATTCCATTAAATTCGCACCTTTAGCATATGGTCTAGCGGCTATATAAGATAGCCCGCTAGCATCATCATCTTCAATATATCTTCTAAAACTTTCATCATCATCAAATCCAATAAGTACAAATAAATCATTTGTTCTCATTTTTTCAAACACTTTTTTAACAAGCTTCTGTTCTTTATCGCTCATATTTATCACCCATTATCAATTAATTAAATCCCCTGAAATATATCCTGTATTTCTTTATAAAATGGAAGCTTAATACATTTCTTTTCATCGATATAAAAGTAAGTAATTTTTTTATTACCCATCGACCATTCTATTTCATTAAAATAGTCAGTAATTATACCAGAATTTTTTTCATACTCACCAATAAGTCTTTTGTATGTTCGCTTATCTGTTATATATAACTGAATGTATTCTTCTTCTATATTGTCATCTCTTAAAACTTGCAAAACACCCATCAAATGCATCTGATCTTTTGTTGTCCCTTTAGATTTACCAGCATTAATCCTTCCATTTATATAATATGCCCACCTTCCTAGATCACCAGAATATGAAGCAAATATATAAATTTTCTGTTCTTCCATGTATATCCCTCTCATTCACCCTAGTCGGCCATCGTACTTCAATCAGTACAATCCAATTGCCTTTCAACATATCTTTACTTCACGTAAAGGACTAGATTAGTGGAAAGTTCATTTTATTCATTTTCCATGTATTCTTCTAAATTAGTCTGTCTTACATGCAAATCATCATAAGAATAAGATACTAAAGAACCATCTGCTAATAAAAACCAATAAGTAGCTTTTTTAAGTATCTTCATACGACATCTTCTTATTCGTTCATCCTTATCATTCATTCTATAAACTCCTCAAGCGTTGTTTGTCTAGTATATAAGTTGAAATTAAATTTAAAAGATCTATTCAATAACTCCTTATAGGATTTACTTTGTCTAAAAAAGATATCTGCTATTCTATGTTCCACCATTTAAATTCACCTTTCATTTACTTTTATCTACACTATTAACACAATTTAGCAATAAGTGGTACTATCCACTTATCGGTTTCCATACAGTGTTCTAAAACTTTTGTTGCTTCTAATATGTCAATATTTAATAGATCTTTGATATTAAATATTCCATCACTAACAGATAACTTACCTAATAAGACCAATGTTGGAACTGTTCTAAAGGCTATTTCATCGTCTTTAAGCACTATTTTTACAACATTCCCAATCTTATCTATAGATATATCTTTATTAATAAAATCTGCAAAGAATTGTGCAAAAGCTTCATTTGTATTATCGGCCGTTGCTATAAAACTATAATCTTTAGTTTTAACTATGAATGTTTCCATTTTATTCACCTTTATTAGTGCTCTCTATCACACAAATAACTAAATAAGTAGAAAATTAAATAATCATAAAAGGTTTAGCTTTCTAAAATACATCACAGAGTACATCTCATAGACTAATTTCATTTGGGATATTCGTTGCAGATTATCTATGTACATCAACAAGCTTACCAAAGTAAACAATGAGATTATAATCAGATAAACGGGACTTTCCTCCCAATTACTTTTCAGTCTCCTTATAGCCGTGTATCTTAGTATCTCAGAAAGCTAGTTATTTATATTTAATCCTTCTTTAAATCATCTTTAACATTTGGTTTAATCTCTTAAATGAAGTGGATATTCAATATCATATTCAGCTCCACATTTACACTTCCAATGTACATATAATTTCTTTTTAAATGTTTCATCCCAAATTTCAATAGGCAATCCACAGGTACATTTTTCATATATTACCGGTTCTAATTTTTCACCTGTTTCAAAATCATAGGACATTGTTTTAGTATCATCTCCTATATAAGATAATAATTTGATTAACCCGTCATAACTATCTGTATCTAAATCATTCATCTGTGTAATCCATTCATCATTTATCCATACATTAATTCTCATTTGTATTTTTCCTTCGGGTTCCATTTTGCTTTTACACAATTTATTTGAACTATATCACTTGGTTTTAAATACACTCCTTTGTGTTCTTCTTCTAAAGTTAAAGACGTAGAGTTTGATATGTCAATAGATAATTTACATTTTTTCATTTTAATTTACCTTTATTAGTTCTCAATTTAACAAACAAATACTATAATACATTATCCAAATTTTTAATCATTAGTATAAGAGCGTTTAATTTTATTATATTTAATTTTAAAGCCTCTTTATCAAAGGGAGAAAAAATATTTTCATATAGTTTCTTTACATCCTCCCATCTAGCCATATCAGTATGTATAATAGTACATAACATATTAAACAATTCAAAATCATTATATTCTTCCTGTCTCTCCGTCATTTTATGCAATATTACTTTTCCTTTAACTTCTTCCATAACACGTTTTTTAATTTCTTCTTCAAATTCTTTTAAATATACATTCTTAAAAAATGTTTCCTCTGATAATTTCCTTTTACGAAATTTCATTATTAATTCATCCTAGAGTTTATCAATTGATTCTCATATTTAAAAACTTATCAAGTTTCTTTTTAATACTTTCTTCCTTATAAGTTTCAAATTCCTCTACCGTAAGTATCTTAATTTTCTTCCGCCTTTTAATCATTTTGTTTCTGAAATCCACCCAAATTTTAGCATTTAACAAATCATCAGGTATTTTCTCATTGATCAAATCCTTTGGAAACACTATAACTATATCATCTTTATTAATCATATTAATCACCTTCATTCCTCATTTTAACTTATTGAATAGGGTGAGGGGGAACACCATTGCAGATACCTAATGGGCATAAGTGTATGTTCCTGCTAAGACGCTCATTTCTTAGACCGCTTCCCTCTTATATTCACTCTAATAAGAGCGGACCCCACTAACGCAGGGGAACTCGTATATTAATTAAATATTAAATGCTACAATTCCTTGCATATTATATTTTCTATCATATATGACACAAACAATTTCTCCAGTTTTTGCTGGCCCAAGTATTTCTAATAAAAGCTTCGCATTAACCCTACCTCTAACCGTTTTATTGTTTGCCATATTTCCGATAAGAAAAGTATTTAAAAATTCTTTCATATCTTGTTCTTCCATTTTTGTATGCAATGCTACTAAAAGCTTTGAATTAAAAGCTACAGTATTCGTAACATCATCATAAAAATTAACAGTAGAATAAGTATCATCCAAATATTTCATAAAAGCATATGATAGATTTTTTACCAATTTTTTATCTATACCAATAAATTCAATTATCAATGGCATATGAGGGTTCTTCTTATAATACTCTATAAAGGAATTTATCAAATCGGCTCTATATGATATCTGTCCAACTTCCTTAAGCAGGACTATATCATTTAAATTATTTTTCAACATCTCAAGTTCCATTGGATCAGTATCAATCAAATCCAATAAAGAGGTTATATCATCATAATCAATTACATCTTTTTCACATATAAACATTTCATCATCATCATCCTTGTCTATGTAAAGTCCTATTTCTAGGCACTTCATTCCTCTAAATTTATTTATGGAAAATAACTCCACGATTCTTCATCTTCAAACCAACCAAGCTGTTCCATCTTTTTAACATCCTCTTCAGACATAATAGCTTTCATTTCTTCACAAGTAAATCCTTTGCCACCAGCCCATATCTGATCATGTTCAGCATTAAATTCTAAATTTAAACTATATTTATAAAGAATTTGTAATCCAAACATTATATTATTTCCATTAATTGAGGCAACATCTCCTTCTTTATATGGTCTAGTAGTATAATGTTCCTCACCATATCGTTCTGTAAGTGCTGTCCAATGTTCCAAATAACTATCATCTTCAGATAATATATAATCTATCTTAAACTCATCATTATATTTAGATAGTAAACAAACTAAATTAACCATTTCATTCACCTTCATCATCTTCCCAGAAGTGCACATCGTGTTGAGTACAACCTCCGATAGCTTCTAAATTATCTATCACTTCCCAAACCATACAATTTTCATCTACAAATCTTGCCCAACTTGAATAAAATTGTTCAGGCGAATCTTCTGCTACTTCAATACAATACACATCCGTATATTGAATATTTGCATCTAACATAGTTAAAAAATGCCCTTGAATTTCAAATAAATCTCCATATACTTTCATAATATTCACTTCATTATGCTCCACTAACGCAGGAGCAACTCGTTTAATTTCCAATCTTCAATTCAAAATAATTTCCAGCCCTATTCTGCAAATCATGTTTCCATTCATCCCAATAATAAATAGGCACTGTAACCGTTTTACCTTCTCCTTTTAAATTGGTATATCTTATTAAAATCCCATCCATCTCAATCGTATAATTATCATAATAACCTTTAATTATCTTTGACATTTAAAGTCCTCTTTTAATCACTTTTTTCTTTTTGATAGGTAATTTAATTTTTTCTAATTCAGAACTAAATGGTAAAGTTTTAATATAA
>Ga0307424_1001553_pt1 | contig 11998 bp, 5 predicted proteins | sample SalMarWE160320MG_FD_202157 | JGI IMG/M metagenome (GOLD analysis project Ga0307424, IMG submission 202157) | Salt marsh sediment microbial communities from the Plum Island Ecosystem LTER, Massachusetts, United States - WE1603-20 | ecosystem: Environmental > Aquatic > Marine > Intertidal zone >...
TCGCCGCCGTCAACGTCGTCTTCCCGTGATCCACGTGCCCAATCGTCCCGACGTTCACGTGTGGCTTCGTGCGCTCAAACTTCTGCTTGGCCATCCTTCAACATCCTCCGGCGAGCAGCGGCCCGGCGGGCCGTTCCCTCATCGAACTCCTCGGATCCTGGCCACGAGCCCGGCCTCGAGTTGCTCGGGCAGGCGTTCGTAGCGTGAAAACTCCATGCTGAACACGCCCCGTCCCTGGGTCAGGGAGCGCAGGCGGTTGACGTAGCCGAACATCTCGGCCAGGGGCACCGAGGCGGCGATGACCCGGGTGTCCCCCCGCTGGATCATCCCCCCGATGCGGCCGCGCTTGGAATTGAGGTCGCCCATGACGTCCCCCATGTAGACCTCGGGCACCACCACTTCCACGTCCATGATCGGCTCCAGAAGCCGCGGCGCGCCCTTCTGGGCTCCTTCGCGCAGGGCCATGGACCCCGCCACCTTGAAGGAGAGTTCGGAGGAATCCACCTCGTGGAAGGACCCGTCCAGGAGCTGGGCCTTGACCCCGGTCATCGGGTACCCGGCCAGCACCCCGCTCTCCATGGCGTCGCGGATGCCCCGCTCCACCGACGGGATGAACTCCCGGGGGACGGCCCCGCCGGTGATCTTGCTCTCGAACTCGAAGCCCTCGGCGATCGGCTCCAGGCGGACGGTGATGTCCGCGAACTGGCCCCGTCCTCCGGTCTGCCGGACGAACCGGGCCCGGTGGGTGACCGCCTTGGAGATGGTCTCCTTGTAGGCGACCTGGGGGCGGCCAATGTTGGCCTCCACGTTGAATTCGCGCTTCATGCGGTCCAGGAGGATCTCCAGATGGAGTTCGCCCATGCCCTGGATCAGGGTCTGTCCGGTGTCCTCGCTGGTCCGCACGTGGAAAGTGGGATCCTCTTCCCCCAGCCGGGCCAGGGCCTTGGTCAGGGCGTCCTCGTCCGCCTTGGTCCTGGGCTCGATGGCTACCGAGATCACCGGCTCCGGGAAGTGCATGGACTCCAGGAGGACCGGGTCGCCCTTGGAGCAGAGGGTGTCCCCGGTGGTCACGTTCTTGAGCCCCACCGCGGCCGCGATCTCGCCGGCCCGGACCTCGGTCAGGTCCTGGCGCTTGTCCGCGTGCATGGCCACGATCTGGCCGATCCGCTCCCCCTTGCCCCGGGTCGCGTTGTAGACGTGGGTCCCGGCGGCCAGGGTGCCCGAGTAGACCCGGATGAAGGTCAGCTTGCCCACGAAGGGGTCGGTCAGGATCTTGAAGGCCAGGGCGGCGAAAGGCGCGTCCTCCCTGGGTTCCAGGAGGACCGGCTCGTGGGTGCCCGGCCGCTCGGCCCGGGTGGGCGGGAGGTCCACCGGGGCCGGCAGGTAGGCCACCACCCCGTCCAGGAGCCACTGCACGCCCTTGTTCTTGAAGGCGGAGCCGCAGAAGACGGGGACGATCCGGTTGTCCAGGGTCCCGTGGCGCAGGGCCAGCCGGATGTCCTGGTCGGTATAGTCCTCGCCCTCCAGGAACTTGTGGGCGAAGTCGTCGTCGCAGTCGGCGGCCGCCTCCAGGAGCTGCTGGCGGTAGACCTCGACCTTGGCCGCCAGATCCCGGGGCACCGGGCCCTCTTCCGGGGTGGCGTCGACCTCGGTGCTGTAGAAGATGTAGACCTCGCGGACGAGGTCGATGATGCCCTGGAAATTGTCCTCGAGCTTGACCGGGATCTGCACCGGAACCGGCCGCGCCCCCAGGCGGTCCCGCATCATCTGCACCACGTTGTCGAAGTCGGAGCCCACCCGGTCCATCTTGTTCACGAAGGCGATCCGGGGCACCCGGTACTTGTCGGCCTGGCGCCAGACCGTCTCGGACTGGGGCTCCACCCCTCCCACCCCGCAGAACACGGCTACCGCGCCGTCCAGAACGCGGAGCGACCGCTCCACCTCGACCGTGAAGTCCACATGGCCGGGGGTATCTATGATGTTGATCCGGTGGTCGTTCCAGAAGGTGGTGGTGGCCGCGGAAGTGATGGTGATGCCCCGCTCGCGTTCCTGGTCCATGTAGTCCATGGTGGCCGCACCCTCGTGGACCTCGCCCATGCGGTGGATGCGACCGGTGTAGAACAGGATGCGCTCGGTCAGGGTGGTCTTCCCGGCATCGATGTGGGCCATGATGCCGATGTTCCTCACCCGATCCAGGGGAATGGCGCGACTGCTTTCCGCGGCTTTACTCATGGACTTCTTCTTGGCGGAACCGGAAGCGGGCGCAGCTCCGCCCGGCCGGGACGTCCCCGTCCCGCTCCGGCCGACGCGCTCCGCGTCCGTCTCGGAAACCGCCGCTCCCAACATGATCACCAGCGATAGTGGGCGAAGGCCTTGTTGGCTTCGGCCATCCGGTGGGTGTCCTCGCGCTTCTTGATGGCCGCCCCCTCCTGTCGGGAGGCGGCGATGAGTTCCGAGGCGAGCCGCTCGGCCATCGTCTTCTCCGGGCGGGTGCTGGCGTACTGGATGGCCCAGCGCAGGGCCAGGGCCGTCCGCCGTTCCGGCGCCACCTCGACCGGGACCTGGTAGGTGGCACCGCCCACCCGGCGGCTCTTCACCTCCAGCACCGGTTTGATGTTGTTGACCGCCTGCTTCACCACGCCCGGCCCGTCCTCGCCCGTGCGCTTCTGGATCATGTCGATGGCGTCGTACATGATCCGCTCCGCCACGGACTTCTTGCCCTTCTTCATGAGGGCGTTGATGAACCGGCTCAACAGGGTGCTGTTGAACTTGGGGTCGGGCCGAAGCTCCTTGGTCGGTGTATAGCCTCTGCGCGGCATACTTGTTCTGTCCTCTCCCTGACTGGCGGCGCGGATCCCCCGCGCACGGGATTCACGACCTGTTCCCGGCCCCGTAGGGCGCAGCAACCCCGGTCGTTAGGATGACGAGCCTGCCGCCGCGGAACCGGGCGGCATGACGATTTTGCTGGTTACCCGCCGAACCGAGGAGCCAGCCGGCGGTGGACATAGCCCGGACCGATGAGGCCCGAACGCGTCCTGACCTCCCCCCGCGGGGGGACAACTACTTCTTGGGCTTTTTCGCTCCGTACTTGGAACGACCGTTTTGCCGCCCGTCGACCCCGCTCGCGTCGAGCGCGCCGCGGATGATGTGATAGCGGACCCCCGGAAGGTCCTTCACCCGGCCCCCGCGAATCAGCACGATCGAGTGCTCCTGCAGGTTGTGCCCCTCGCCGGGGATGTACGCGGTGACCTCGATGTTGTTGGTCAACCGCACACGCGCAACCTTCCGGAGCGCCGAGTTCGGCTTCTTCGGGGTCGTGGTGTAGACCCGGGTGCACACCCCGCGCTTCTGCGGACAGGACCTGAGCGCGGGAGCGGTCCCCTTCTTGATCATCCGCGTCCGCCCCTTGCGGACGAGCTGATTGAGCGTCGGCAAAGAATTCTCCTTTTCGCCCTGGATCCCGACCCGGACAAAGCCGTTCCGAGGCGGTTTTGGCGCCGGCCTCGAACCCCCATAACGTGTTCTCTGGTAGGCGTTTAGGGGATTCAGGCCAAAGCTGCGGCCCAGAGCACAAGAAACCTAGCGTACGCAGCCGCCAAAGGGGTGTCAAGCCCTATTTGTGAAAGCGGTTGCGCCGTCCACCACCCGGCAGATACCGCCGGGGTGCATGGCGTAAGCTGAATTTTCGCAGCCAGTTACGCGGTGCGGACCGTCTCCGGGCTCTCGGCCTCCAGGAACTCCCGCACCTCCCCCTCCTCGCCGTAGACCCTGAGCCCCCGGTACTTGGACAGTCCGGTCCCGGCCGGGATCAGGTTCCCGATGGTCACGTTCTCCTTCAGGCCCCGCAGGTAGTCCACGCTGCCGCGGATGGCCGCCTCGGTCAGGATCCTCGTCGTCTCCTGGAAGGAAGCAGCGGAGATGAACGACTGGGTGGAGAGCGACGCCTTGGTGATCCCCAGGAGCAGGGGCACGTAGGTGGCGGGCTGCCCGCCCTCGTTCTCGATCCGCTCGTTCTCCTCGCGCAGCATGATCTTGTCCGCCTGGTCCCCTTCCAGGAACAGCGGGGAATCCCCCGGATCCTCGATCCGAACCTTCTGCAGCATCTGCCGCACCACCACCTCGATGTGCTTGTCGTCGATCCGCACCCCCTGCAGGCGGTAGACCTCCTGGATCTCCTCCACCAGGTACTCCTGGGCCTCCTTGATGCCCTTGATGCGCAGGATGTCGTGGGGGTTGATCGGCCCCTCGGTCAGCCGGTCGCCGGCCCGCACCGAGTCCCCGTCCTGCACGTGCAGGTGGCGGCCCTGGGGGATCAGGTATTCCTTGGCGTCCCCGTTCTCGTTGGTCACGATGATCTTCCGCATCCCGCGGGTGATCCCGCCGAATCCGAGGGTGCCGTCGATCTCGGTGACCGTGGCCGCGTCCTTGGGCTTGCGGCCCTCGAAGAGCTCGGCCACCCGGGGGAGGCCGCCGGTGATGTCGCGGGTCTTGGTGATGTCGCGGCGGATCCGGGCCAGGGGGTCGCCCTGGGAGACCTTGTCCCCGTCCTTCACCTGGAGGATGGCCCCGGTGGGCAGCGGGTAGTGAGCCAGCCGCTGCCCGGCCGATCCCAGCACGTCCAGGTGCGGCTCCAGCACCTTGTCCCGGTCGTCGATGATGACCTGGGTGCGCTGCCCGGAGTTCTCGTCCACCTCCTCGCGCACGGTCACGCGGTCCTTGATATCCCCGAACCGCACCGTGCCGTTCCGCTCGGTGATGATGGGCGTGTTGTAGGTGTCCCACTCGAACATCACCGCCCCCTCCTCCACCGACTCGCCTTCGCGGTGATGGAGTACGGAGCCGTAGGGCGGGCTGTAGGTGTAGCGGACCCGGTCCTGGTCGTCCAGGAGTTCCAGGAAGCCCTTGCGGCTGGTCACCACCAGCTTGCCGTCCGACTTCCGCTCGACCGCGGTGAGGTCGCGGGTGCGGATGGTGCCCGGGATCTGGGCCTTGATCGACGACTGCTCCACGATGCGGCCGGCCACCCCGCCCACGTGGAAGGTCCGCAGGGTGAGCTGGGTGCCCGGCTCCCCGATCGACTGGGCCGCGATTACCCCCACCGCCTCGCCGATGTCCACCATGCGGCCGGTGGCCAGGTTCCGGCCGTAGCAGCGGGCGCAGACCCCGCGCCGCGACTCGCAGGTGAGCACGGAACGGATCTTGACCCGCTCGATCCCCGACTGCTGGATGTTGCGGGCCTCCTTCTCGCCGATGGCCCCGCCGGCCTCCACCAGGACCTCGTTGGCGATCGGATCGAAGATGTCGTCCGACGCCACCCGGCCCAGGATGCGTTCGGAGATCGGTTCGATGACCTCCTCGCCCTCCTTGAGCGCGCCGCGCTCGATGCCGAGAATGGTGCCGCAGTCGTCCTCGTTGATGATCACGTCCTGGGCCACGTCCACCAGCCGGCGGGTCAGATAGCCGGCGTCCGCGGTCTTGAGCGCGGTGTCGGCCAGCCCCTTGCGAGCGCCGTGGGTGGAGATGAAGTACTCCAGCACGGTCAGCCCCTCCTTGAAGTTCCGGATCACCGGGCTCTCGATGATCTCCCCGATGCCTCCGGTGATCTTCTTCTGGGGCTTGGCCATGAGGCCGCGCATCCCGGCCAGCTGCCGGATCTGCTCCTTGGACCCCCGGGATCCCGAGTCCGCCATCATGAAGATGGGATTGAAGCCGTCGCGGTCCCGGGCCAGCCCGGCGAAGGTGGCCTCCTCGACCTCGGTGGTGACCCGGGTCCAGGTGTCGATGATGCGGTTGTAGCGCTCACCCTCGGTGATGACCCCGTTCCGGTAGGCGGCGCGCACGCGGTCCGCCTCCTTCTGGGCCTTGGCGATCAGGTCCGCCTTCTCGTCCGGGATGCGGATGTCGTCGATGGAGACGGTGATCCCGGCCCGGGTGGCGTAGGCGAAGCCCAGGTGCTTGAGACTGTCCAGCATGGCCGCCGTCGTGGGCCCGCCGAACCTTCGGTAGCAGCGGCCGACCAGCCGTTCCAGGGACTTCTTGTCCTGGCCGTTGTTCTCGAAGCCGAGCCCCTCCGGCAGCACCTCGTTGAACAGCACCCGCCCCGGGGTGGTGCGCACGATCTCGCCGTCCAGGCGGAGGTCGATCGGCTGGTGCAGCTGCAGGAAGCCGTGGTCGAAGGCCCCGCGGACCTCCTCGGGGTCGGAGAACCGCTTGGCCTTGGTCCCCTCCGGGAGTTCGGTGATCTTGGTCAGGTAGTTGCACCCGAGCACGATGTCCTGGCTGGGGGTGGCCACCGGCCGTCCGCTGGCCGGGCTCAGGATGTTGTTGGAGGAGAGCATGAGCTGCAGGCTCTCGGTCTGGGCCTCGAAGCCGAGGGGGACGTGCACCGCCATCTGGTCGCCGTCGAAGTCGGCGTTGAAGGCCGCGCAGACCAGCGGGTGGATGCGGATGGCCTTGCCCTCGACCAGGATCGGCTCGAAGGCCTGGATGCCCAGCCGGTGCAGGGTGGGGGCGCGGTTCAGGAGCACCGGGTGGCCCTTGATGACCTTGCCCAGGATGTCCCACACCTCCGGAGTCTCCCGCTCCACCAGGCGCTTGGCGCTCTTCACGGTGGAGACGAAGCCGCGGTCCTCCAGATGCTTGATGATGAACGGCTTGAACAGCTCCAGGGCCATGCTCTTGGGCAGGCCGCACTGGTTGAGCCGGAGTTCGGGACCGACCACGATCACCGAGCGCCCGGAGTAGTCCACGCGCTTGCCCAGCAGGTTCTGGCGGAAGCGCCCCTGCTTCCCCTTGAGCATGTCGGAGAGGGACTTGAGCGGCCGGTTCCCCTGGCCGCGCACCGCCCGCGAGCGGCGCCCGTTGTCGAAGAGCGCGTCCACCGCCTCCTGGAGCATCCGCTTCTCGTTGCGGAGAATGACCTCGGGAGCGTGGATCTCCATCAGCTTCTTGAGCCGGTTGTTCCGGTTGATAACCCGGCGGTAGAGGTCGTTGAGGTCGCTGGTGGCGAAGCGGCCGCCCTCCAGGGGCACCAGGGGCCGGAGGTCCGGGGGCAGGATCGGCACCACCTCCAGGATCATCCAGCCCGGCTTGTTCCCGCTCTGGCGGAAGGCCTCCACCACCCGCAGGCGCTTCAGGGTCTCCTTCTTGCGCTGCACGCTGGTCTCCATCTTGACCACGGTACGGAGTTCGGAGGCGAGTTCGTCCAGATCCAGCCCGGTCAGGAGATCGCGGATGGCTTCGGCCCCCATCTTGGCGTCGAACTTGTTCTTGGGATCCGCGATGAGGTCGGTGTACGTATCCTCCGACAGGAGTTCGCGCTCCTTGAGACCGGTGTTCCCGGGGTCGGTGACCACGTAGGACTCGTAGTACAGGACCCGCTCCAGGTCGCGGACCGACATGTTGAGCAGGTGGCCGATGCGGCTGGGGACGCCCTTGAAGAACCAGATGTGGCTCACCGGGACCGCCAGCTCCACGTGGCCCATGCGCTCCCGGCGCACCTTGGCCTGGGTGACCTCGACCCCGCAGCGGTCACAGATGACCCCGCGGTACCGGATGCGCTTGTACTTGCCGCACGAGCATTCCCAGTCCTTGACCGGGCCGAAGATCTTCTCGCAGAACAACCCGTCCTTCTCCGGTTTGAACGACCGGTAGTTGATGGTCTCGGGCTTGGTCACCTCGCCCGAGGACCAGGAGCGGATGATGTCGGGCGACGCGAGCTGGATCTTGATGGCGTCGAAGGTGAAGCGCCGCCGGGCTTCCCGAGGCTCCCCCCGGGTGAGGGGACTCAGCTTCCCGCCACCGAAGAACGTCTGCGACATGGACGATTCCTGCATGGTTTCTCCTCTTCGGGCTTATTCTTCGGCGCTGGACACGAAATTGATGTCCAGGCAAAGACTCTGGAGTTCCTTCACCAGCACGTTGAACGACTCGGGCACTCCGGGCTCGGGCGGGTTCTCGCCCTTGACGATGGCCTCGTACACCCGGGACCGCCCGGGCACGTCGTCCGATTTGACGGTGAGCATCTCCTGCAGGGTGAAGGCGGCGCCGTAGGCCTCGAGCGCCCACACCTCCATCTCCCCGAACCGCTGGCCGCCGAACTGGGCCTTGCCGCCCAGGGGCTGCTGGGTGACCAGCGAGTACGGTCCGATGGACCGGGCGTGGATCTTGTCGTCCACCAGGTGGGAGAGTTTCAGCATGTAGATCATCCCCACGGTGATCGGATAGTCGAAACGCTCGCCGCTGCGCCCGTCGTAGAGCCACGTCTTCCCGTTCTCCGGGAGATTGGCCTTCCGCAGCTCGGCCTTGATCTCGTCCACGGTGGCCCCGGCGAACACCGGCGTGGCCACCCGGATGTTGGCCTTGGACGCGGCCCAACCCAGGTGGGTCTCCAGGATCTGGCCGATGTTCATACGGGAAGGCACCCCCAGGGGGTTGAGGACGATGTCCACCGGGGTCCCGTCCTCCATGTAGGGCATGTCCTCCTCGGGGAGGATCTTGGACACCACGCCCTTGTTCCCGTGCCGGCCGGCCATCTTGTCCCCCACCGAGAGCCGGCGCTTCTTGGCCACGAAGACCTTGACCAACTTCACCACCCCCGGGGGCAGCTCGTCGCCGCGGGTGATCTTGTCCAGGTCCTTCTCCATTTCCCGCTCGATCCGGCCCAGGGCCTGGTGGGCCGCCTCCATCTGCCGCCACACCGTCTCGTTGACCTTGCGGCTGCGGGTGAGGGGGGCGTTCCAGGGCAGGGTGTCGAAGTCGACCTTGGCCAGCCCGGCCTTGCTGATCTTCCGCCCCGCCTTGACCAGCTCCTCGCCGGTGCGGGCGGACACGAAGCGGTTGGAGGTCTGCCCGTCCAGGAGGTCCCGGATCTCGGCGTCCCGGACCTCCAGCACCCGCTGGCGCTCCTTCTTGGAGTAGCGCTTCAGGCGCTCGATCTTCTTCTTGTCCGTCTTGCGAGTGGTGTCGTCCTTCTCGCGGCGGCTGAACACCTTGATGTCGATGACGATACCGTCCATGCCCGGAGGGGCCTTGAGCGACGCGTCCCGCACATCCCCCGCCTTCTCCCCGAAGATGGCCCGCAGCAGGCGCTCCTCGGGGGAGAGGTCGGTCTCGCCCTTGGGGGTGACCTTCCCCACCAGGATGTCCCCGGCCCGCACCGGGGCCCCGATGCGGATGATCCCCTCCTCGTCCAGGTTCTTGACCGCCTCCTCGCCCACGTTGGGGATCTCGCGGGTGATCTCCTCCACCCCGCGGTTGGTGTCGCGGACCTGGAGTTCGAACTCCTCGATGTGGATCGAGGTGAACACGTCGTCCTTGATCAGCCGCTCGCTGACCAGGATGGCGTCCTCGAAGTTGTAGCCGCCCCAAGGCATGAAGGCGACCAGCACGTTCTTGCCCAGGGCCAGCTCGCCGTTCTCGGTGGCCGCGCCGTCGGCCAGCACCGTGCCCGTTTCCACCCGCTGCCCTTCCCGCACCAGCGGCCGCTGGTTGAGGCAGGTATCCTGGTTGGACCGCTTGAACTTGGTGAGCGGGTAGACGTCGAAGCCCGAGGCCTCGCTGAAGTCCACGATCTTCCGCTCGCCCTTGGGGCGGTCGTACTTGACCACGATGGCCTCGGCCGAGACCGACTCCACCGTCCCCGGACGCTTGGCGGCCACGATGGCCCCCGAATCCCGGGCCACCTTCCCCTCCAGGCCGGTGCCCACCACCGGGGCCTCGGTCTTGAGCAGGGGAACGGCCTGCCGCTGCATGTTCGAGCCCATCAGCGCCCGGTTGGCGTCGTCGTGCTCCAGGAAGGGGATGAGCGCCGCGGCCGGGCTCACGATCTGCATGGGGGCCAGGTCCAGGTAGTCCACGTCGCCGGGATCGACCAGGGGGAACTCGCCCCGGTGGCGGACGATGAGCCGCTTGTTCACGAACTCGCCCGACTTGGTCAGGGGCTCGCTGGCCTGGGCGATCCGCGAGCGGTCCTCGACGTCGGCGGAGATGAACTCCATGTCGTCCTTGGCCGTCTTCCCCCCGAACACCCGCCGGTAGGGGGTTTCCAGGAAGCCGAACTCGTTCACCCGGGCGTAGGTGGCCAGACTGGAGATGAGCCCGATGTTGGGACCTTCCGGGGTCTCGATCGGGCACATGCGGCCGTAGTGGGTGTAGTGCACGTCCCGGACCTCGAACCCGGCCCGGTCGCGGGTGAGCCCGCCCGGTCCCAGGGCACTGAGCCGCCGCTTGTGGGTGAGTTCGGCCAGGGGGTTGGTCTGGTCCATGAACTGGCTGAGCTGGCTGGACCCGAAGAAGGACTGGATGACCGCGCTGATGGTGCGCGCGTTCACCAGGTCGTAGGGGGTGATGTTCTCGGAGTCCTGCAGGCTCATCCGCTCCCGGATGATGCGGGCCATGCGGGTGAGCCCGATGTTGAACTGGTTGGAGAGGAGTTCACCCACCGAGCGTACCCGGCGGTTCCCCAGGTGGTCGATGTCGTCGGTGGTCACGTCCGGGTGACCCGTCCTGAGCAGGAGCAGGTACTGGATGATGACCACGAAATCCTCGGGGGCGAGGGTGGTGACGTCCTCCGGGGGCACGGTGAGCTTGAGGGCTCCCATCCGCTTCGGGCCGCCCATCAGGTTCTCGTGGTTCAGCTTCTTGTTGAGCTTGAACCGCCCCACCTTGGCCAGGTCGTAGCGCTTGGGGTTGAAGAAGAGCCGGGTCAGGATCTCCCGGGCCGTCTCCGCCCGGGACGGCTCCCCGGGCCGCAGGAGGGCGTAGATCCGGGACAGGGCGTCCTCCTCGTCGGTGGAGGAATCCCGGCGCAGGGTGTTGCGGAGGACGTCGGCCTCCTGCTGGTTGTCGATCCGGAACAGCTTGATCGACTTCACCCCGGCCTTGGAGAGGTCCTTGATCTTCTCCAAGACGATCTCCTCGTTGGTCTCCAGGAGGATCTCCCCGGTGTCCGGGTCCACGATGTCCTCGGCCACCACCCGGCCCTCCAGGGCCTGGTCCTTCTGGCTCCGCCCGCTGCCGATGTCGGCCTCTTCCACCGGGTAGAAGAGTTCCAGGATGGCCTTCTCGGTGGAGTAGCCCAGGGCCTTGAGCAGCACGGTGACCGGGAGCTTCCGCTTGCGGTCGATGTGGACGTACATGATGTCGTTCACGTCGTGGGTGAACTCCACCCAGGATCCCCGGTAGGGGATGATGCGGGCCGAGTACAGCCGCTTCCCGTTGGGATGCATGCTGTCCTCGAAGAACACGCCGGGGGAACGGTGGAGTTGGCTCACGATCACCCGCTCCGCGCCGTTGATCACGAACGTCCCCTTGTCGGTGAGCAGGGGAAGCTCGCCCAGGTAGACCTCCTGCTCGATGATCTCCTTGTCCCGCTTCTCCCCCTCGATGTCCTCGCGGATGCGGAGGCGGAGGGTGGCCTTGAGCGGGGCACTGAAGGTGAGGTCGCGCTCCTGGCACTCGTCCACCGAGTACTTGGGCTCCCCGATGTTGTAGGAGACGAACTCCAGGGAGAACAGCCCCCGGGTGTCGCTGATCGGGAAGACGGTCCGGAAGACCTCCTGGAGCCCGACCGTCTTCCGTTCCTCCGCGGGCATCGTGTGCTGGAGGAAGGTCTCAAACGAGCGAAGCTGGACGTCGAGCAGGTGGGGGAGTTCCACCACCCAGTCCGGGTCCAGCTTGCTGTAATTCCGACGACCGTTTCCGTTCGTTCCGTTGTTCAAGATCATCGCCCTCGTGAGAGGTGGGGAGCGGGGGGCCTTGGCCGGCCTCCCCGCTCTGGCTTTCGGATCGCTTTCAGGCCGAAGCGCGGTCGGGAGCTACTTGATCTCCACGGTGCCGCCGGCGGTCTCGATGGCGGTCTTTATCTTGTCCGCATCTTCCTTGCTGATCCCCTCCTTCAGGGGCTTCGGCACGCCCTCGACCAGGTCCTTGGCCTCCTTGAGGCCCAGGCCGGTGAGTTCGCGGACGGTCTTGATGACCTGGATCTTCTTGTCGCCGA
>Ga0307424_1001554_pt1 | contig 11997 bp, 8 predicted proteins | sample SalMarWE160320MG_FD_202157 | JGI IMG/M metagenome (GOLD analysis project Ga0307424, IMG submission 202157) | Salt marsh sediment microbial communities from the Plum Island Ecosystem LTER, Massachusetts, United States - WE1603-20 | ecosystem: Environmental > Aquatic > Marine > Intertidal zone >...
CGTACGTCCGTGTACGTTATCGTGTCCCTCCTAAGCAGTAGGTCGTGCGTTCGAGTCGCACCGGGGACATTCAGAAAAACCAAGCGCCGCAAGAGTTTTCGCCCAGCGGCTCACCGTTGCGAGCCAGCGCATGTCCGCCTGGATCCCGCCGTCCTTCATGGTACCCTCGAGTTTCGACTTCTCCGGGGTGAGCTTGCCCGCCAGCAGGGCCGAGCGTCACGGCTGCCCGTCCCTCCACTCGGCGCCCGCCCAAACCACGCGGTACAGGTCGTCGCGCCGGTCGTTCCAAGGTTGTACCGTGCCCGAGTGGCGGTGACGCCGGAGCAGCTCGAGGTCCACGTCGGCCACGACCAGGGTCTCGATGTTGGGCGTGCACTCCGCCGCGATCCCCTCCCGGGCGAACGAGAAGTCCAGCGGCGTGAAGATCCCCGACTGCGCGTAGTGGACATCGGCGTTGGCCACGAACGGGAGGTTCCCCGTGCATCCGGAGATGGCCACGAACACGTCGTTCTCCACCGCCCGGGCCACGGCGCAGTAGCGCGTACGCAGGTAGCTGGTGCGGTCATTGGCGCTGAAGGGCACGAACAAGATCTGAGCCCCCTTACCCACGGCGATGCGGGCCAACTCGGGGAACTGGGCGTCGTACGAGGTCAGGATGGCGATCTTGCCCCGGTCGGTCTGGAAGACCTCCAGACTGTCACCGGCCTCCAGCCCCCACCAGCGCCGCTCGTCCGCGGTGATGTGGAGCTTCGGTTGCCGCTCGATCGTGCCGTCGCGGCGGAACAGGTACGCCACGTTGTAGAGACGGTCTCCCTCGAGGGTGAACTGCGAGCCTCCGATGACGTTCACGTTGTACTTCACCGCCGAGTGGATGAAGAAGTCCAGGTAGTCGGGGGTGCGTTTGGCCAGGCTCCGCACCGCGTCGGCGGGATGCCGCTCGTCCTGCAATCCCAGGAGTTGTGTGGTGATGAGCTCCGGAAAGAGCACGAAGTCCGCTTTGTCGTCGGACGCGGCATCCATGAAGTACGAGCACTGGGTGCAGAACTCGTCCCAACTGGCGATGGGGCGAATCTGGTACTGGACGGCACAGAGGCGTACCAGGGAGACCTGTTGCCACTGCTTCTGCGGATCGCGCACGTAGTCCAGGTTGGTCCACTCCAGGTGGGTGGCGTACCCCCGGGAGGCGGCATCCGACGGGAAGTAGTCGGGAATGAGCTCCCGCAGCACGAAGCCGTTGGCGACCTGAGTGGTGAGGACCGGATCGTACAGCCCCCGTGCGATGACCTTCTCCACATACTCGCGGGCGATCATGTCCTCGGGCTGGGTCCCGAAGCCCGGAATCCGGCCGCCGATGACGATGCGGGCCAGGTTCAGCTTCCGGCACAGCTCCTTGCGAGCGTTGTAGAGGCGCCGGGCGAGGTGCATGCCCCCGTACTCGGGATCCACCATGATCTCGATGCCGTACAAAGTGTCACCGTCGTACGTGTGGTTGCGGATATACCCCGCGTCGGCCACGCGCTTCCAGTCGTGCCACTCCTCTTCAGGATCGTAGTCCACCACCAGCGAGCTGGATGAAGCCACCACCCGCCCCTTGTACTCGATGCACAGCTGGCCCTCGGGGAACGTGGCGAGCTGGCTTTCGATCTGGTCCCGCCCCCACGGCACCATCCCGGGGAAGCAGCGTCGCTGTATGGCGACCAGATCATCGTAGTCCTCCAGAGTGAGCTGGCGGAGCTTGATCTTCTTCTCGAAGTCCTTGAGACGTAGCTTGGGCTGCACCCCCCTGCCGACCTGTTTGTCATCCATCGGTTGGTCCCGCTCCTCCAGTGAATCGCAGCCATGCTCATCGACTGTCACGTCCATCTGAACAACTACTACACCGCGAACGGCGACAACCGCCGTCCCACGGAAGAAAACGTCCAGAAGCTGTTGGCTGCGATGGCAGCCAACGGCGTGGACCACGCCGTGGTCCTCACGTCCTACAAGGTGAACGTCGACCGACCTTCGGTGGAACAGGTTCTGGAGATACTGGCTGAGGATCCCCGCACCACGGTCATCGAGGGGCTCCGTTGGCGCAGCGAGTCCCGAACCGACCTCTTCCACATGGAAGAGCGGATACGGGACGGGCTGGTGAAGGGCATCAAGCTCTACCCCGGCTACGATCTGTACGCCATCAACGACCCATCGCTGGAAGCGGTCTTTCGCATCGCCGCCAAACACGATGTGCCCGTAATGATCCACTGCGGGGACACTTACGCCAAGGACGCCAAGGTCCGGCAGGCCCACCCGCTTCTGGTGGACGACGTCGCCGTGGACTACCCCGACGTGCGCTTCGTCATCTGCCACCTGGGCAACCCCTGGTTCCAGGATACCGCTGAAGTACTCTACAAGAACGACAACGTCTTCGCGGATATCTCCGGGCTCACGCTGGGCGACTTCGACTTCGCATTCGAGAGGTACCTGGTGAACCGGGTAAAGGACTTGATCGCCTACATGGGCGACCCCGGCAGCCAGCTCATGTACGGAAGCGACTGGCCGCTGGTGGAGATGGGTCCGTACGTGAGGTTCATGGAAGGCTTGGACCTCTCCGAGGAGGCCCGCGACCACGTCGCGTGGAAGACGGCGGCCGAGGTGTTCAAGATCGACGTGTCCAAGCTTGGAGCCCAAGGAACGTAGAGCTCCCCCCTCGGGGAGCTCTACGAGCCCGAGGCGAAGGGCCGAGGGTCGGCGGGTACCACCCGCCGCCCGGGGCCTCACCCCTCGCTGGCGGACCGCACCTGCGGCTCGCGCGTTCGAGTCCCGGCGGGGACACTACGCAAAGCGATGCGCCGCAAGGACTTGGGTCTTCGCGGCGCCTTCGGCCTTCCCGGACTGTGCCTAGGACTCGCGAGACAACCGTCCTGACTGCGGGAAGGCGTCGGTTCCAGGAGTGGGAGGGGGTGGGGCGGTCGCTCGCCCCGGCGTCCTCGGGGGATCTCCAGCTCCGGAGCGCGGCCGACAGCGACGCTCAGGGCCGGGAACCCGCAGCACGTAGTCGTCCTCGACCATTGTCACGAACCCGTACCCATGCTCGAGCAGGACCTCGATCCATCGCCGGGCTCTGAGCGCATCGACGAGCCTGTGGGCGTCGCCCCTCGTCTCGGCGTGCCACTTCGCGCGGTGGCTGAGCTCAAGACGGTAGTCCTTGCTGTGGGCGCGGATCCAGAAGACGTGTCCGTCGCTCAGCGGGCTGTCCTGCCGGATGCCGGCCCCGGGCCAACTCCATTGGATGTCTTCGGTGAGAGCGTCGCGGACCCGTGGCCTAACCGAGGGTAGGCGGTCGCGGGAGGCATCCATCTGGTGGCTCGCTGAGAGAGAGCCTGGGGGGGCTGGCTCGTTGTTGGCTACGGGGCAGTGTAGCAGGCGAGGAGCGCGCTGGGAAGGGAGTTTCCGGAAGCCGGGGGGTGTGCCAGATCCCGGGTGGCCAAGGCCGGACGCCGGTGCGAGATTCGCCGCATTCTCCGGGGACCGGCCGTCCGCCGGCTTCTCCCTCCTTCGACCGACGCTTCGTCCCGCGCCCGACTCGCCCGCATGAGCCCTGCCTCCAGGGGAATCGTCCCCGGCCTGTTCCTGGCGCTGCTGGCCGCCTCCGGCGTCCTGGCACTGAATCGCTGGTGGCTTTTCCCCTCGCTCGAGGAGACCGGCGTGCGCTACCTGGCCGCGGCCCCCGACCTCGCGGCCGGGCGCGCGCCCGCGATCCCGCTGGCGACGTGGGACGCGGCCTCGCCCACATCGGGGTTGGAAGGCGAGGGGAAGCTCATGCCGCTCCTGATGGCCGCGGCCGTGAAGGGCGGGGCCCGCCCCCACGTGGCGGGCCTGTGGACGCTCGCCGGCTCGGCGGCCCTCGCCGTGGTCGCTCTCTCGTGGGCAGTGGGCGGGGTGGCCGGTGCGGGGGGAGCGCTTGCGGTCGGGCTCCTGGTCCTCTCCGCCCCGCCGGGGGCGGCCGCCGCCACCCTCCTCGGGCCCGTCCTCCTACTGGTGGCGCTGGTCGCGGTGCTCCTCGGGACTATGACGTACCAGCCCCGTTGGTTCCCGGCGCACGGAGCCCTGGCGGCGGTCGCGTGGCTGGCGCACCCCGCGGGCGTGGGAGCCGTGGCGGCCGCCGTGCTCTGGCCGGTCGCGCGCGGTGGCACCCCCGGGGAGAGGACGCGGGGAGTCCTCTCGGCGGCGGCGCCTCCCCTGGTGCTCCTCGCCGCAGGAGCGGTCTGGCCGCTCCTGGACCCACCCGCACGCGGGGTCTCCGATCAGGCGCTCGTCGTCGCATTCCACAGCCTCCTCGTTGCAGCCGGGGCGGGGGTGGGCGGATGGGCGGGCACGGCCGTGGGCGTCGTGATGCTCCTGGCGCTCGGGGCCCTCACGCTCGTGGAGGCGGGGTCCACGCCCAAGCCGCCCGCCGACACCCACTGGTCCGACCCCGCCGCCGCCGACGTTCTGGCTGCACGCTTCCGCCCGGCCGCCGGCCTGCTGGCGCTCGCCGGCCTGATCGCCACGGCATGGGCCCCGGGAACGGTGAGTCCCTGGCTGCCGTCCTCCTGCGTCCTCCTCGCGCTGGCGGCCGCCACCGCGGTCCGATGGCGGCGGCGCGTGGCCGGGCCGCTGTCGTGGGCCCCGCTCGCCGTTCTCCTCGCCTGGGCCGTCACGGCCGGATGGTCGTCCTGGACGGAGCTCGGTCGCCTGCGCCAGACGGGGAAGGGGGTCACGGCCGTCGTCTGGGTGGCTTCGCCCGTCATCCGCTGGATCGACAATCGGTCGCGCCCGTGGACCGAATTCTACGCCTCCGACCCCGCGCTGGTCCTCCTCCAGACAGGCCGCGCCGCCCGCTCGCTCCCCGTGGACACCGCGGAGTGGAGCGGTTTCGCGCGGCACTTCGAGGCGCACCCCGGTGCCCTCGTCCTCACGGGGGAAGACAACTCGGACATCCGTGCGGACGCGTTGCGCACGCGGCTCGGACTCTCCGAGGTGGTGCGAACGGCGGAGGGGCGCGTGCTGGTTCCGGCGTCTCCCGATCCCGGCGGGCTCCCATAGCCCCCGCCCCCGGGCAGGGGCTACGCTCCCGGCGGGGGAAACCGGTGATCCGGCGGTTGCGAACCGGGCGATCCGCCACCTATTTGGAATCGACTCCGACACGAGGGACGAAACATGCGGGCGCGCCTGGCGATCCCGATTCTGATCACCCTCCCGGCCTGGGGCTGCGCGGAGCCGCCCCGGGTCGAGGAGGACAGCCGGACACCATCGAACCCGGAGGCCGCGCGCCTGCCCGAGGGCGCCGAGGCGTTCTCCCTCCTGGGGGACACGCTCTACGCTCCCGAGCTGCCCGAGGCCATGGCCAGCGACCGCATGGCCCGGTACGACGAAGCAGAGCAGGAGCTCGCCGCGAACCCGGAAGACGCGACGGCGCTCATCTGGATGGGTCGGAGGACGGCCTACCTGGGACGGTATCGGGACGCCATCGACATCTACTCCTACGCCATCGGCCTCCACCCCGACGACGCCCGTCTCTACCGTCATCGCGGCCATCGGTACGTGACCGTGCGGGAGCTCGACGCCGCCATCGCCGACTTCCAGCGGGCCGTCGAGCTCACCAGAGGCCAGCCCGACGAAGTCGAGCCCGACGGGTTGCCCAACCCCCGTGGCATCCCGACCAGCACGCTGCAGTTCAACATCTGGTACCACCTCGGGCTGGCCTACTACCTGAAAGGCGACTTCGAGGCCGCCGCCGACGCCTACGCCAACTGCGCGGCCGTCTCGATCCATCCGGACAGCAGGGTGGCGACGGCATACTGGCAGGTGATGACGCTCCGCCGTCTCGGGCGGGACGCCGAGGCCGACGCCGTGCTGGCGGGCATCACCCCCGACATGGACGTCATCGAGAGCGGCGGCTACCTCGACCTCCTCCTGCTCCACAAGGGCGAGCGGTCGGTCGAAGACCTGATCGGTCCGGCGGGGGGCGACGCGACGCTGGAGAGCACCACCTCGGGTTACGGCGTCGGCGCCTGGTACCTCCTCCAGGGGAATGAGGCCGAGGCGCGCCGCGTCTTTCTGCGCGTGCTGAGCGGCCGCGACCAGTGGGCCGCCTTCGGGTTCATCGCCGCCGAGGCAGAGATCGCGCGCCTGGGCGGTCGGTGAGCCGACCCGCTGGCGGGGGGCCGACGGGGGAGCCAGCGGGGCTCCCGGAGCTCGACTTCGAGGCGGCGCGGGCGGCGGTGCAGGACGCCGTGCTCCGCACGCCGCTGATGGAGGTGCCGACACTTTCGGAAGCACTTGAACGCACTGTCCTGCTTAAGCTTGAGTCTCTCCAGATCACCGGATCCTTCAAGGCCCGTGGGGCGGTCGCACGGCTCGCGGCGCTTGGCCCGGCGGAGCGCCGGGCAGGCGTGGTGGCGTGCTCGAGCGGGAACCACGGACGGGCGGTGGCGTGGGCGGCCGGCCGGCTGGGCGTGCCGGCGACCGTGTGCGTCCCGGAGTGGGTGGATCCCGTCAAACTGGCAGGTATCCGTGCCCAGGGGGCCGAGGCCCTCCTGACCGGCGCCACGTACGACCAGGCCGAGGCGCATGCGCTCGAGCTGGCCCGCGCGACGGGGCGCACCTGGGTGTCCGCTTACGACGATCCATGGGTCATCGCGGGCCAGGGCACCCTCGCCCTGGAGGTGCTCGAGACTCTCGACGCCCCTCCGGCCGCCGTGCTCGCGCCCCTCTCGGGCGGTGGGCTGATCGGCGGCATCGCGGCGGCGCTCGGGTGGAAGCTCGGAGCCGATGCGCCGCCCGCGGTCGCGGTCTCGGCGGAGCGGGCCCGCGTCATGCTGGCCAGCCTGAAGGCGGGGAGGCCCGTGGAGCTGGAGGAGGAAGACACCGTCGCGAGCGCGCTTTCCGGGGGGATCGGCCTCGCGAACCGGTTCTCCTTCCCGTTGGTGCGCGCCCTCGTGCGTGAGCACGTGGTGATCCCGGAGGAGCAGATCCGTGCCGCGATGGCGTGGGCCTGCACCGCGCTACGCCTGGTCGTGGAAGGGGGCGGCGCGGTGGGCCTGGCGGCGCTGCGGGCCGGTCTGTGGAGACCGGACCCCGCACGTCCCGGGCCCGTCGTGGTGGTGGTGAGCGGAGGCAACGTGGCCGCCGCCACCCTCGCCGACGTCCTGGAGGAGGCCGGAGCGCGGGCGCGCGAGGGAGCCTGAGCCCGTGCACCCCGCCCGCGGCGTGACGTAGGCTTCGTCAGCGCAACCGCACCACGACGATCTGTCCCGGCGATGGCATGTTCACCCGGATCTGCGCGCCCGCCCCGGTCCCGTTGGACAGGAAGTCGTGGATGCGCACGCCCGAGGCCCCGATCGGGCCCTGGTACTCGGCCGTCTTGAACGAGACGGTCGGAACCTCACCGCCATTCAAGGTGATGGGCCAAGGGAAGTCGCCTGGAGGGTTGGGGTTGGAGAAGACGCTCGTCGCGGAGACGAAGTCGTAGCGGAGGAACTGGCGGGGAGGCGTCGGCGCACCGGTCTGGTGCAGCATGATCGTCGAGTAAAACTCGGCGAGGAGCGTGTCGAAGCTCTTCCCCGTCTGCGCGACGATGCCGTTCACGCCACCGGGGGCGAGGGAGTCGGTGAGCGCATGGAAGAAGGCGGAATCGCCGAGCGCGGTCCGGCTCGTGTTCCCGTACGCGTCCCCCAGCCACCGGTGGAAGAGCCACCCCGAGCCATAGACGGAGCTCCCATCCGCCGCACCGTCCGGGGTGACCGTCAGCCCGTTGGGCTGCGAGGACAGGAACCAGACCGTGCGCGCCAGGTTGAGCGCGGCGCCGTAGTTCTCTTCCGTGAACCCGCCGGCGTCCTGGAACGAGGTGCGCGTCACCGCCGCCACCGCCGCGGGCCCTCCGTTCGCCGCCCAGGCGATGCGTGACGACATCTCCCCGGAGATCTCGGCGGCCCCCTCCTCGATCCACGTGGGGTGGAACTGGTTGGTGCCCGTCCGGTTGCTGGCCGCGATCCGGTCGTAGAGCGACACGACGTGCCGCATCTCGTGGGCCACCGTGGACAGAGCCTGGTAGCCGGGAGACGACGCCTGCATGTCGAGGATCAGGCCCGCGTTGAAGTAGATGAGCTCAGCCTGATTCGAGGCCGGGCACCCACCCTGGGACTCGGGGATGTTGTTGTCGAAGAAATCGCCCGCCCAGACGAACGCGGCGATGCTGTCGCTGGCCACCGGCGAAACGAACATGATGATCTTCCCGTTTCCGTCGATGTCGCTCGGCTTCCCCCAGTACGCGTCCACCATGTCCTTGGCGTAGGCCGAGTAGTAGTCCGTCATCTTCTGGGCCAGCGCCTCGGGGATGCGTGTGTTGGGATCGGCCCACTGCGCGCTGTCCTGGTACACGACCATGTCGTCGTTCTCCTGGACCAGGAGGGCGGTCGCCTTCGCCGCCGGTGACGTCGTGCAGGAGGCGGTCACCGTGTCCAGGGTGATCTTGGCGGGCGAGGCCGCGGCCGGCGCCCGATGCAGGTGGTCGTCCCTTCGGGAGGCCAGCAGCCCGCGTGTGCCGATCCGGTCCACCATCTCGGCCTCGCGCTCTCGCATCGTCGCATGGAAGCGCTCCGTGGCCTCCGACATGCGCAATTCCTTGAGAAACGTCGGGTCCGAGAAGCCGGGGATCGGCGCCATGGGCTCGGGCGAGGGCGCGAGCGCCGGCGGCGAGGCCACGACGCCCAGGCCGGTGACGGAGAGCGTCACCTGGTGCACGTCACTCGCCACCTCGGCCTGCGTCGGCCACGTGACCCCCACCCGATACCGGTCACCGGAGGCGCCCGAAGGCAGGAGGATGCAGTCCGCCAGGTCATAGGTCGCCGAGCCTCCGACGGCCAACGATACGGTCTTGGGGTTGTCGCACAGTTGCCCAGGGGTCGACACCGTCACGGCCGCCGATCCGGCCACCCCGGAGATCGTCGCCGTGATGGCCGCTTGTCCAGCGGCCATCGCCGTCACGAGCCCCGCGTCGGACACGGTGGCGACCTGGGTGTCCGAGCTCGCCCACGTGACCGTCACGCCGCTCACGGCCGTCCCGCCGGCGTCCTTGGCCGCCGCCGAGAACTGCTGCGTGCCGCCCACCGTGATCACGGCGCTCGGGGGCGTCACGGTGACCTCGGTCACGGTGGGACCTGTCGGGTTGCTCTTGCAGGCGGACAGAACCGCCACGGCGGAGAGGAGGAGGAGGCGGTTCCGGTTCATGTAGCTTGGCGTCGCAGGCGGTTGCGGGCATCGTGGAACGGTACCCGCCACACCCGTAGCGGGAGGTGAACGGCCTCTACACCGCTCGCCGTCCGCCGATCCCTGGGGACCTTCCGGCCCTCTCCCCCGCGCCTACGCCTTGCCGAACAGGTGCGGAAGCAGCTCGCCCGCCGGCCCGTGGAGGCTCGCGGCGGCGTAGGGCGAGAGCGGGGTGGGCTCGGGGTTCACCTCCACGAGCGAGCCCCCGGCCCGCAGCGTCGCCAGGGGGATCGACGCCGCCGGCTGCACCATGGTGCTCGTTCCCACCACGAGACAGACTTCCGCGGCTACCGCCAGAGAGAACGCCCGGGAGAGCACGTCCGGATCCAGCACCTCTCCGAACCACACCACGTCGGGGCGGAGCCGCCCCCCACAGGGCTCCGCACACCGCGGCAGCGTGTCGATGGAGGTGGCGTCCACCGGCGTCCCGCGGCCGTCGGTGCGGCGGCCGCAGCGCGTACAGCGGTTCCCGAACAGCGATCCGTGCAGGGTGAGGGGGAGGGCGGGGGAGGGGTCGGCATTTCCCGCCGCGCGCCTTGCCGCGAGCTCGTGGAGGCCGTCCACGTTCTGCGTGACCAGATCCGCCCGCCCGGAGAGCGCGAGGCGCGCCAAGGTATCGTGCCCGGGGTTCGGCGCGCACCCGGCCACGAGGTCGCGCCGCCACTGGTACCATCTCCACACGAGAAGGGGGTCGCGCGCGAACGCCTGCGGCGTTGCCAGCTCCTCGGGGCGGTGCGAGCGCCACAGCCCCCCCTCGCCCCGAAAGGTGGGCACCCCCGACTCCGCCGAGATGCCCGCGCCCGTCAGCACCACGATCCGCCGTGCCCGCTCCAGGCGGGCGCGCGCGGCGTCCAGCGCCGGGTCGCTCACCCCCGCAAGGCCGTCCACGCCAGGAGCGCCCACGCCGCCAGGAAGCAGAGACCCCCGAACGGCGTCACCGCGCCCATCCAGCGCTGCCCGGCCAGGACCAGGACGTACAGGCTGCCAGAGAAGAGCACGATGCCCGCGACGAAGAGCCACCCGGCCACCTGTGCCGTCCCGCCCGACCACCGGGTGACGGCCCAGGCGGTCGCGAGGAGCGCCAGCGCGTGGTAGACCTGGTAGCGCACGCCGGTCTCGAAGGTGGCGAGATCAGCCGCGCCCAGGCTTCCACGCAGGGCGTGGGCGCCGAACGCGCCGAGGGCCACGCCGAGGAACGCGAACACCGCGCCGAGTCCGAAGAAGGTCCTGTCCATCGTCAGTACGCCAACCCGTAGGCTTCACGGCGCGGATCGGACGCCACGGTCAAGGTACCGAACTCCGGCTCGATCCGGATCATCTGAGCCCCCCCGAACGTGGCCGTCCACCCCTCGACGACCCGAAGGTCGTGGCCCATCGCCTCGAGCTCCGAGCGCACGGAGGCGGGAACGCGGTACTCGATGGAGACGTTCACCCCGGAGTTCGACCGGAAGCGCGGCGCCTCGATCGCCTCCTGGGGCGTCATCCCGAAGAGGAGGAGGTTGTCCACGATCTGCAGCAGGGACTGCGTCTGGCTGTCTCCGCCCGGCGTGCCGAGGGTGAAGGCGAGACGGCCGTCCCGCAACGCCATCATGGGCGTCAGCGTATGGAACGGTCGCTTGTTCGGGGCCACCTGGTCGGGGTGGCCGTCCTCCAGGGTGAAGAGCGATCCTCGATTCTGCAGGAGAACACCCGTCTCCGGCTCCAGCAGCCCCGATCCGAAGCCGGCGAAGTTGCTCTGGATCCACGACACGGCGTTCCCGTCCCGGTCCACGACGGTGAGGTAGACGGTGTCACCCGAGTCGTCCTGGGCGCCCGGGTCCATCCCCGACTTCGCGCCGATGCCCGGCTCCACCGAGGCCGCGGCTCGGTCCGGATCGACGAGCCGGGCGCGGGCCGCCAGGTAGGCCGAATCGAGGAGCTGGTCCACCGGGATGTCGGCCTTCTCGGGATCGGCCACCCACCGGTCGCGGTCCGCGAAGGCCAGCTTCTTCAGCTCGATCAGCGTGTGGAGATAGCGTGAGGTGTTGTGACCCATCTCCTTCAAATCGAACGACTTGGCCATCCCGAACAGCTCGAGCTGGGCGATCCCCTGGGAGTTGGGCGGGAAGACGAGCATCTCGTGTCCGAGGTAGTCGCCCCGCAGCGGCTCGACCCACGTCGAGGTATGCGCCGCGAAGTCCCCGGCCCTCAGGTAACCTCCCTCGGCCTCCAGGAACGCCGACAGCCGCCGGGCCACGGGCCCCTGGTAGAATCCCGCCTTCCCCTCGCGGGCGATGCGCTCGAGGGTTGCCGCGAGGGCGGGGTTCTTGAGGAGGGAGCCCACCGGAGGGGGCTCCCCTCCCGGGAGGTAGAGGGCGCGGCCCGCCTCGTTCAGCGATCCGCCCTGCTCCCGGAAGTCCTCGGCGAGCCGGGTGGAGACCGGGAAGCCGTCGCGGGCGTAGTGGATGGCGGGCTCGAGCAGCCTCGCGAACGGCATGGACCCGAACCGCTGGTTCACGTCCCACCACGCCGCGACGGCCCCGGGAACGCTCACCGACATGGCGCCGGTGGAGGGAACCTCGTCCAGGCCCTTGTCCCGGAAAAAGGCAGGCGTGGCCAGCGCGCCGGCCCTCCCGCTCCCGTTCAAGGCGTAGACCCGCCCCGAAGAGGCCTCGTAGTAGAGGATGAAGGCATCGCCGCCCACGCCGTTCATGTGGGGACGGACCACGG
>Ga0307424_1001557_pt1 | contig 11987 bp, 13 predicted proteins | sample SalMarWE160320MG_FD_202157 | JGI IMG/M metagenome (GOLD analysis project Ga0307424, IMG submission 202157) | Salt marsh sediment microbial communities from the Plum Island Ecosystem LTER, Massachusetts, United States - WE1603-20 | ecosystem: Environmental > Aquatic > Marine > Intertidal zone >...
ATAAGCGTTGGGTATGGCTGCGAAACAGTAGACCCGTTTAGCTCCAAACTCCTCAGCGACATCCAAAACTTGGTTGCCCAGCTCATGTATTTCGCTTAAGGTCTGGGGCTGAAACTCTCCAATGCAGACTATCAGATCGCCTTGTTCCCCGTTATGGTAGTAAAAGCGGTGCCTATAGTGAAGCAGTTCTCCCACGCCATCCTTGAAGTAGATGTCATTGCTTTGGCTGCGGATTTCGGCAAACTGTTTCGCGTCTAACTGCTGAATCATGTAGTCAGCTGACATCCTAGCCAGCATCCCCATGCCTGGCCATGCAGCAATCAAGGTTGGGTTTCTGAGTGAGGGCTTTTCCTTGAAGTATACTTCCATGTTCCCATTCTCCGCTGAAAAACAATTTTCTATGTTTTGAGTTGCTGGTGGAACTTATTAACTGTTACATAACCGAAATGGAGGCTGTTAATTGTGCGCCTGCATAAATGGTGGGCTGTCTTTCATGCACTTCTTTGGGGCAGTTCATTTTCCACGTTTTGGATTGATGAAGGATATTGACTCTGCGTTCATAAACGATAACTAACCTGCCCCGAGATGGAGTAGGGGAGTCTTCGGTGTCGAAAATCGTTCCAGTTCCAGAAGAAATCGCTGCACGAAAGATTATTGTTTACAAGCCCCGCATCGACATCAAAGCAGTACGGGCAACAGCAGAAAAGATGAAGACCCAACTGTTCCGCAAGCATGTTTTTATGAAACCTAAACCCGAGGAAGTGCAGCTTGTTTCAATCAACAGGTACTTCGAACCATACATCGTCGTTGACGGAGAATACAGCATTGACTACTCCAAGAACTGGGTCCACAACATTCAAGTTGACGATACAATGCAGGAACTCACCCTTTTCGGCGAAAAGGTGCAACCGAAAACTCTGAGGGGAACTCTTCAGATACCCTGCAAAATAATCCAATTAAATGGGGAAGGACGCTTCAAACTAGAAGTGAAGGCTCACCTTATCTTTGACAAGCACTGGCGCGAGGTTGGACTCGAACAGCTTCCATTCGTACCCTTTGAGGAGCAACCTGAAAAAATTCTGAGCAGCCTTAATCGAGAATTTGGAAATGCTGAAATGACCGCAGAAAGGGAAGTGGAGATTCTTAAATCGAGAATCATCCAGCGACCCTCCGAGATTTTGTGCATCCACAACGAATTGTTTAAGGTTTCTGAGCGTGCCGTAATTTACAAGCCGATGTACGAAGTTATTGCCAGGAACCTTAAGACAGAAAAAGAGACTTCCCTCACTATTGATGCCATCAGTGGAAAAACCAAGTCTGGCATGCAGCAGACTCCCGCCCCTCAGAAAAAACAAACCATCAAAGAGCCTACAAAGCCCTCAGCTTCTGCGAAGACTGCCGTAGCCAAAGTTTCCAGTCCAGCAAAGAAAAGCTAAAAGCGGCGTACAGGCGTACTCCTATGTTGAATTGGGAGTGACGTTTGTTGATTTTGCGGTTGCAGCGCAGGCATGTTGACTTGTTGAGGCAAGAAGCAGAGAATGTGCAGCCAGTTGAAGCTTGTGCAATGCTTTTCGGAAAACTGTCTAACCGCGAAGCTGTTGTAGAAAAAGTTGAGATTACCCCAAACAAGTTACAATCAGCAGTGAAGTTTGAAATAGACCCTGCAAAAGTTGCTGCCGCCTTCACTGAAGCAGAAGAGGATGGTCTGGAGTTTGTTGGTCTGTTTCATTCTCATCCAGCGCCAGCCGCCCCTTCATCGATTGACCTCAAAGGCATGAAGTTGTGGGGAGACGCCCTCTGGATAATCCTGTCTTCAACTGAAGGCAACTTAGCCGCATATCAGCTAACGGATGACACCGTAAAGGAAGCAACTATAAGAATCGAATAACAAGTTTTCTTGCAAGATGAGGGATAAAAGCATTTGTCATCTTCTTCTCTGAATGTAGTTATTGTCGGTAATGGTGTTGCTGGCGTAACAGCGGCAAGAACCATAAAAGACAGAAATCCAGAAGCGCAGGTCTCCATCTACACGGACGAAAATCATCAGTATTATCCTCGCCCCAGACTATACGAGGTGCTGTCAGGGGAAGCAGAACCGCGGGAAGTCCACCTGTTTTCTGAGGAGTGGTACAAAAAGAAAGGAATCAACGTTCAACTGAACACGAAGGCAAAAAGCATCGATACAGACAAAAAAGAACTGCTACTGGAGAACAGCTCAAAGGTAAATTATGATAGGCTTCTGCTGGCAAACGGCGGTTACTCATTCGTTCCTCCCATCAAAGGGGCAGAAAAGGCTGGAGTGTTCACACTGCGCACAATCAAAGATGTCCTGAACATAAAAGAATTCACTAAAAAGACCAAGAAAGTCATAGTTATTGGCGGCGGGCTTCTGGGTCTAGAAGTTGCCTACTCCCTGAAGAAACTTGGTCAGCAAGTAGATGTTGTAGAGCTGTTCCCGAGGCTGTTGCCAAGGCAACTGGACCCTGATGGGGCAACAATCTTGAAGCATCGAATTGAATCTCACGGCATAAACATCGTTTTAGGCACCAAAACCGCTGAAATTTTGGGAGAAAAAACTGTTTCAGGCATCCTGCTTGACAGCGGAAAAGAACTTTCTGGAGACCTTGTTCTGTTTTCTGCGGGAATTAGAGCAAACACTGGGTTGGCTCTGGAAGCGGGAATCAAAGTCAACAGAGGCGTCGTTGTTGACGGTAATATGAGAACCAGCGCCGAAGACGTGTACGCCGCCGGAGACGTAGCCGAATTCAAAGGAACCGTCTATGGCATAATACCTGCCGCAGTAGAACAGGCAACCGTCGCAGCCGCAAACATGCTGGGGGACGAACAAAACGTCTATGCTGGAACCATCCCCTCCAACACATTGAAGATTGTTGACGTAGACCTCACTTCTATGGGCATCGTTAACCCTGAAGAACCAAAATACGAAGAAATCAAAAAAACAGACACCCAAAAAGGAATCTACAAAAAACTTGTCTTGGACAAAGGAAAAATCGTAGGCGCCATACTTCTAGGAGACAAAAAAGGCGTCACATCAATAAAAAACCTAATGACCCAAGAAACAGACATCACCAAATACAAAAACTCGATCCTAAACGACAACTTCGATTACAAAAAAATACCAGCCTAACGTGACATCTCCCCCGCATAAACTAGCCGTTCATGCTGTCACGCCAAACAGGCATTTTCCAGAATCAAAAGAGCCATTTGTGGCAAATTCTAGTCTTCTTCTGCGTCCTCAACGCCCTTCTCTGTGATTTTGAATCGCGTCTTATTTTCTGGCAGGTAGGGCGAGTCTATGACTGTGGCGAGTCTGGTTCCTTTCCCGCCTTTCCTCAGGTAGACTCGGTGCGTGGATGCATGTGCCATGATGTTTCCGCCTGCTGGTCTGTTGGGGTCTCCGAAAAATGCTGTGGGGTTAGCCTGAACCTGATTTGTGATCACAACCGATATGTTGTATGCTTCTGTTAGCCTCAGCAGCTTGTGCAGTTGACTGTTAAGTTTCTGCTGGCGCTCGGAAAGGTTTTCTCTGCCCACGTATTCGCCTCTGAAGTGCCCAATCATCGAGTCTACGACAACAAGTTTCACGTTGTTTTCTGGGCAAAACTTGAAGAGATGTTCGGTTAGCAATTCTTGATGGCTGCTGTTGTATGCCCTAGCCAGAAAAATGTTTCCAAGAGTTTGGTGAGGATCAAGTCCTAGCGATTCAGCTATCTGGAAAACTCGTTCAGGAATAAAAGTTCCTTCGGTGTCGATGTAGACTGCGTTGCCGTTTAATCCTCCCTGTTCTGTTGGAAGCTGCACCCTAACGCAGAGAGACAAGCATATCTGGGTTTTGCCTACTCCATACTCGCCGATGAGTTCGGTCATGGCTTGGGTTTCGATTCCGCCACCCATAAGCTCGTTCAGGTTATTGGAGCCCATGGAGCACCTGAGCATGTCCTGTCTCTTTTTCCACAGTTCTTCTGCTGTTATGAAGCCGATGCCAAGTTGTTCTCTGGCTGCGGTTACGATGCTAAGCACGGTGTTGAATCCTATTCCCGTCTTTTCTGCTATTTCTTTGGGTGGGGTCACAGAGATTGCTTCTGTGGTTGTGAATCCGGCGGATTTGAGTTTGCTGGCTGTGGCGGGTCCTACGCCGGGAAGGTTTTTCAGGTCATTATCTTCCATCTATATATCACCTTTTTTATGCTTAAATTATCATGTTTGAGATTGAGTTCTCGATGAACGGTTTTAAACAATGTGGCACAACGTATCACGGCAAAGAGGGGAGAGGTCAGTGAAACTAATCCCCTTTTTCATCACTTTGACGGTTGACTGCGAAAAAATCGGATGCCAAAGGGGGCGAAAGCGGCTGAATAAATAGACACTAAAGCGAAGGTGCGGTGTTTTTTGAAAAGAGTAAAACATATTTACGATTCTTATGGATGTGAAAGGGATAACCTCTTTTTTACGATTATTGCAGATAAAGTAGCCATCAAAAATAATGGCAGAAGAATCCATGAGGGAAACTCTGGAATCACGTTCATCAATGGATAATTGTCTTTATTATTCTCGTCAATAAGATATGTTGTATCCCCCACACCATCATTATTATTATCAACACCACCATAATCGTTCCAATAATTGCCCTCTTCACCATTATCCCAACTGTTCATTGAATCATCTGTTTCTACCTGAATGGTGTTGTTGACCAAGTTGTTGTGAAAAATAACGTTATCGTAGCATATAGAAACCAAGATACCACGGCTATTATCTGTTATATTGTTTCCAATAATGTCGTTGTATCCAGCACCATTAAGGAAGATGCCAACGTTGCTGTTGTTTGTTACAGAGTTTTCAACGATTTTGTTATAGATGTTTTCTAGGGCGATGCCATAAACATTGTTTGCGATGTAGTTTCCAGAAACGGTGTTGTTCTCTGAAGCGGTTAAGTCGAGACCACGAAAGTTGTCCTCTATAATGTTTTCCAATATCAGATTGTTGTCTGAACTCATAATCACAATTCCAATATTGAACTTAGATAATTTCAAATTCTTGACGGCATCATTGTTTATTCCTCTAAGGGTTATTCCGTTTTCGATTCCATTTCCTTGAAGACTGTAACCTGCTCCATCAATTACAACATCGTCTTTTTCCACAACAATAGGACCATAAATGTCGTCAGTTAAGGTGTAGAGGTTTCCATCTCTCAGAATCTTATCAGTTCCCTCAACCGTTCCATCTGCTCGGATATAGATTGTCCCCTCTGCCTCCACAATACCCACATTTGGAAAAGCGACTAGTGCAGAACAGAGAATCAGCAGCATTAGCAGAGTTGCCCTTCTTTTTCCTATCATGGGCACCACCAAGATCTAACTGATTGACCCGAAAAAAAGGGTTTTTGTCAAGAAACATTGACCAGTTGGAATATAACTTAGTCAAGAATTTTTGACCAAACTGCAATTTTAGTTTCTTGGTTAGTTAAATATACCTTTCCAGTTCTTATGTTAGATAATCAGCTCTTTATTCCATTCGTTCAGTATGTCTTACTTTACGAAAAAGTATATTTACTTTTGTGTACTTAGAACAGTTCCAACTCTAGGTAAGCAGAAAGGCAGAGAGAAGACGTGGTTTAGTATGGTTTTGGAAGTTAACTACAAGTTCAGACCGTTTAAGCCCTCTGATTTAGAAGACGTAATCCAGATAAACAGAGACTGCCTTCCAGAAAACTATACTCCACTCTTTTTCATGAATCTGTACAAGCGCTACCCCGACACCTTCATCGTCGCTGAAATAGACAAAGAGATAATGGGCTACATCATGTGCCGCATCGAAACTGGAGCTCCAAGTTTCAAAACGCTGGGAATAACACGGAAGGGGCACGTCATCTCCATCGCTGTCCTGCCCCGGCATCAGCAGAAAGGAATCGGCTACTCTCTGATGCTAGAAGCGACGCAATCAATGGTGAGCTACAATGCGAAGGAATGTTACTTGGAGGTCAGGACAAGCAACCAGCCCGCTGTAGGGCTTTACAAGAAATTAGGGTTTGAAATCACGCGAACGCTCAGAAACTACTATGCGGACGGAGAAAACGCTTTTATCATGTCACGGAAACTGCCCATCTCTGAGAAGTAAACAACTTCTGAATAGTGCTACAACTTTTTGTTCCGCAGTTAAAACAATCAAGCTGCAGGTGCTCTCTAGGACAGCAAAATGCAGAAAACATCTGTTTTGTCTAAAATGGAAATGCCCGAGACGGGTCAAAGCCCAGGCAGATCAACGCAGCATAATCGGCTATCCAGTCTCCAGCCGCATTCAGTCTCAGTTGATGTGATCGCGTGAGACCGCATGTAGGAGGCTACTGGGCAACAGACCGTGCCTAGTTGACCTATCCAAGCGTGCTCCCCATCTCGGGCAGTCAGCATATCGGGTTTGTAGTGTATATACGTTGTCAAAACAAGAGTTGATATAAGCTCAGATGCGGAGGGCAGATTTTGACAGGCTTTGTGCTATCTGACAATATTGTTTCGGATGTTTGTCTGGTGTATATATTAAGCATATAAAGGGAATAGCCCATCAACGCGTATTTTGTGTCAATTTTTGTTGCAGGTTTTCACGTAGACAAATAAACTCACGTTATAGTAGCGCATAATCGTTGAACCTTCGAAGGGTAACCCTGTCAACCGCCATGAACCATCGGAACAAAAACAATCTCCTCAGCGTCTTTGACCTCAGTTTCAAGCCCCTGCAGCACGTTAATCTCCTTTCCTCCAACAAGAATCAGGGCGTTTGGTCTGGGGTCATCAAGCTGGGAGTCAACCAGAACCTGCTTGAACTCGGATGAAAAGGTTTCCGCAAGCTTCATCACAACTTTTCTAACCGTTGCTGGCTCCTCCAGCTTCAACTTGAAACGTTTTTTTCCGGAAAGCCGCTGGAATATCCCCAAGAGCCTGACTTCTACATTGACGACCATGTTCAGTTCTCTCGTAGCCTAGGAGCTTTCGCCTCCGAAAAGCTCCACTATCTCAGACGTGAATTCAAGTATGTCATTAACATGCTCTATCGTCTTTTCGTTATCCGAGTTAGGGTCCTGCGCCAATTGTTGGATGGTTTTTTCGATTTCGATAAGAAAGTTCAGAACTGGATCTTCAACATGCTGTCTGGTGCTGAGGGTCTCATGGACTATCGGCACGATAAAAGCGGGGTCCCCTAAGCTGTAATAGATGGCAGCTTGGGCTTTGGTCATGGCTTCAATGATGAAACCTGCCGCCATATAAGGCGTCTTTTTAGCAGCAATCAACTCTGCCTTTGCTTCTCTGAGGTAACGGCTAGCCCAGCCTTTTCGATAACCGTCCACTGTCGGCAATCAGGTTTCCCTCTTTTCTTTTTGTTCTGTCTATTCATGAGATACGTAAGTGGTTATAAAAATGTTCGACAGAACTTGACGAAGAAAGAAATGAGCAGCCATCTCTTTAGCTTCGCAGGCGGCTCTACTCTTCTTCCTCAGGTTCTAGCGCTTCAGTACCATACATTGCGGCTGCCAAGCGGGCGGTGTAACCGGCTACCCTGTTTCTCAGTTTTGTTGAAGAAATGTTTGTGAGTTCAGTCACATATTGTTTGTTTTTTTCGAAATCCGTTGAAAACTTGTCCGGATACTTGTCTAGCAGCTCGCGGGCTATCCTCTTCACCTGTTCCGTGCGTACTTTTCCCAAACTTTCACCACGTCCTCCCTGTCGGCGGTTTCTTCATCCTTTTAGTCCTGAATTGTCCCCGCATCATGCCTTTTATCCCTTACGCCTTCTACGCCAAAAAAGTCAACAAAATTGCGGAAAATCTGGTCAGCAACCACACTTTTTTCTGTATTCTTCAGCTCAGCTATGGCTTCAACTACGGCGGGGATAAAAGAAGGCGTGGTCATCTTATCCTTGAAGGGTCCCCTGAACGTAACTGGTCCATCCGTTTCTGTCATAAGCTTGGTTAAGGGCATGCGGCGGATGACTTCTCGGATGCCGTTTGAGAACACGGATGGCGGTCCCTCAGTGATGTAGTAGCCGCGGTCCACTATGGTGGGGATTAAGCTGTGGGGCTGGCTGAACCAGTGCAGAAGAACTTTTCTGATTTTGTATGATGGAAGCATGCTCACGATTTGGCTGGTGGTTCCACGGGAATGGATTATCACAGGCAACGACAGTTTCTCAGCCGCCGAAAGCATCTCATGGAAGACCTGCATCTGGATTTCTGTGGGTTCTCCGCTTCCCGAGTAACTGGAATCTAAACCTATCTCGCCAACAGCCACCACTTTCTGCCTGTTTTCTGCATTCTCTGAAATCAGGTCAACGGTGTCCTGCACTTCGTTTGGTTTCAGCTGCTTTGTGTTCCAAGGATGAATCCCCAACGCAGCATACACATGGTCAGGATAATCCTCAGCTAACCTGAGGCTTTGACGACTTGACTCTAGGTCCATGGAGTTGGCGACCAAAGCAAAAACGTTTAATCGCTTCGCATCTGCCACAATTTCTCCGACGTTCTGGGCATATCTGCTGTCTGCAAGGTGAATGTGAGCGTCAACAAATCTCATGATAAAAACCCTGTCTTTATGTCATTGACAGGTTTCGCTGGAGCTAAAAACCTTTCTGCTAGTTCAGTTCAGTTCAGCCATTAGCCTCTCCAAAGTAGCTTCCACCTGCAGGATACGCTGCAAGGTTTCCATTGAACCCTCAAATTTCCTTGCTGTTTCTTGGCACTGCTTCAGAACATCCTGAAAGGTTCTTCGGCAACGATATCTCTCCAAGCACTCACCATTCAGCTCGGTTCTGCCGAGGAGGCTTAAAAGGCAAGCGACGCAACGAACACCTGTGTCCTGAACAGACTCTAGTGAAAGTGAAAGTGTTCTGCTTCGCTCAGTCTGCTTCTCTAAAGTAGTTCGACTAAAAAAAGTGTCGAGGTTTGGTGAAGGTCGCTGAATAAGCGGAGTTACTCAGCGACTGTTTCGAACTCGATTTTTATGGGTATGTTGTCTTGGAAGATGGATACGACGGGACAGTTTGCTTCTGTTCTCCTCCAGACAGCATTGAGTTTCTGTTCTCTTTCTTTGGATGTTACGGTGACTTTCAGGTTCACGCCAGTTAGTTTAGGCGAGTCCGCGGGCTTGTCTGCCTCTGCAACAACCTCCATTTTGCTGACTGACACATTGCTTTTTTTGGCAACGTCAGCAAATATTGTTACGGCGCAGTCAGCCAGAGCCATTATCGCCAACTCCAATGCTGAGGGTCCTGTGTTGTCTCCGCCTTTTGCGGTTCCCAAGTCCAAAACTACGCTGTGACCTCTTGTGTTGTCTGCGATTGTCTGAACATTTTCAACCAATTTTGCTTTTACTTTAATTGTAGGCATACTTTTTCACCAACATTTCTGTTATTCTGTTTTCCCAGATTTAAAACATCTGTTTATTTTTTAAACTGAGCCTTATGTGCAGCACCAATTTCCCAAACCATATATTACCTTTTAGCTGAGACCATAATGAGGCATGATGTAATTGACTAAAATAATTGTTTTCACGGAGAAGGCTCCTAAACCTGTGGGTCCCTACTCGCAGGCTATAATCAGCGGCGATTTCGTCTTCGTCTCTGGCCAGATACCCCTTGACCCGAAATCCTCAAAGTTTGTTGAGGGCGGAATTGAGGCGCAGACAGTTCAGGTGATGGAGAACCTAAAGAACATACTAGAAAGCATAGACCTCAGCTTAGTTGATGTTGTGAAAACTTCGGTGTTCCTCAGTGACCTCAACGACTTTCAAGCTTTCAACAAGGTCTACAGCAGATACTTTGACAAAAATCCGCCAGCACGAACCACAGTCCAGGCAGGTCTCATGGCTGGAGTTCTGCTAGAAGTCGATGCAATAGCCAAAAAACGCTAGAAACAAACAAAAAAAAGAAAAAATGAGAAGTTTATTATTGACCACTTCTACACTGTTTGTTATGGATGCTGTATTTCGCTTCCACAATCGGGACAAAATATCCTAATGTTCTTATTCTTCCATGGTTCTTTCATCTGTTTCCATACATAACCACATGTAGGGTTAGGGCATTTGACTTCAATAATTTTGAAGTCATCCCACGTTGCACTCCAACTTCCAGCAGGTAACGGTTCTACTTTAGCTAAGTGTTGATGGTTAGCAAGGTCTAACATTGTGTGTTTGCCTTCACGGTTTCTATAGAACCAATAGCCATGTCTATCACACCGATAAATCCAAAATGAAAACGTAAATGATTTCACATCACAAGTTATGCTCTTGGTAGGTTTTGGCATTTTTCTTCTGTTTGGGCACAACGGGCATTGTCCTTCAATTTCAAACCCCATTGCTTATCACCTCCATAATATGCTGGGGAGTTTTTGCGAATTTCATTTAGTTGATGTATGGAATACAGCAGGAAGTTACTAGGATCTACCTATTGTACAGGTGAACGCGATCTTATCATTTTCTGATAAACAGTAAGGACAAACCCAAAAATTCTCTTGAGGTTCCAGTCTAGAAACCTTAAATCGTGACAATGAAAAGAAAAATAGAAAAAGGGAGTTTATTTCCCTTTATTCTACGTGTACTCTGAAGAGGTCTACGTCCTCTGCCATTTCTCGTGTGCTCTTCAGGAACTCTCTTGTTGCCCGCTCCACATCCTTTGACTGTGTTATGTATCGTCCGACGATGATGATGTCTGCGCCGTTTGCCAACGCTTCAGGAGCCGTATCAGGCGTTATTCCGCCGGCAACGGCTACCAGAAACTTCTGTCCTTGGAATGTCTGCCGCATCTCCTTGATTAGGTCCCAGCGTGTTTTGCCTGTTTTCTCCGCGTCTATTGCTCTGTGCAGAATCGCAACGTCGGGCAACCGTTTGAGCGACTTCAGTTTGGCTATTGGGTCGTCGACGTTCATCAGATCCATTACTGCGTAGATTCCCAGCCTTTTTGCTTCTTCAATGAATTTGTCGATGGTTTCTGGGGTTGCCAAGCCTGCGACTACAACGGCGTCGGCTGTTTCCTCGAAGGACATGTCAACCTCCACTTTTCCGACATCCAGTGTCTTCAAGTCAGCTACGATGAACATGTCATTTGCTATTTTTCTCAGTTCGCGGATGACGTTTACGCCGTACTTCTTCAGCAGGGGCGTGCCAACCTCAAGTATGATTCTGTCGCTTTCCGGCAGTTCGCTGATGATTTTCTTGACGCCCTCCAAGTTGGGATTGTCAAGAGCTATCTGCAGGTAGGGTGGTCTCCATAATCTAGGCACTTTGAAGCCCATTATCGGATGCTTTGCCCTGTCCTTGTCATACATGATTTTCTGCAGTGACGGATAATTCTCTAGCGCCCTCTTCAGCGCCAGTTTTGTGGCTCCATAATTGTAGTGGTAGATGCTGCGGTAATCCTTAGCCTGCGGATGAATAAAGACGCTGCATATGATCACCCACTCGTCAACCTTATCCTCTGGGATGATTCCCTCCTCCACAGAGTCGGCAACAGCCTTTGCCACGGCTGCCTGAGCAGGACCAAAAATCTTTCCTGTCTGCTCCATATTCTTTACTGTGACTTTTGGAACAAGAAGAGTGTGCGGTTTAGGTGGAAGATTCGGTCGGATAACTGCCAGAAGCGGAGTGTGCCCGGCAGACAGATTCGTCAAACCGTTGGCGAAGGCTTCTCCGATGGGGCCTTCCTTGTCTCCAATCAGCAAATCCACGTGGGCAACCTCTGCTCCCTCCCCCATCAATGCTTCGCCAATCAGGTAAGTGTGCTCTTTGCGCTTTACGGCTTCTTCAAAAACCATTTTCCGCTCATCAACATCCGAAAAGTCAACATCAAACTCTCTCATCCACTGATACAGGGTGTCACGGTGAATCCCCAAAACCTCGGCTGTGCCCTTAATTGTCGGTTTTGTCGATCTGCTCCCCTCAGACCTTCTTGTTTTTCTTTCCTCTTTCTTGGCTGTCGCCAGCAACTTGA
>Ga0307424_1001560_pt1 | contig 11976 bp, 9 predicted proteins | sample SalMarWE160320MG_FD_202157 | JGI IMG/M metagenome (GOLD analysis project Ga0307424, IMG submission 202157) | Salt marsh sediment microbial communities from the Plum Island Ecosystem LTER, Massachusetts, United States - WE1603-20 | ecosystem: Environmental > Aquatic > Marine > Intertidal zone >...
TTCAAGTGGCGGATTGCCGGCCGGATGACGACTACGGGCACGCTCCTCGAGCACCGAACAGTGTTCCTGCGGCCGGGGGATGGGGCCCGTGTACTCCTTCACCTGCACGCGCTGGCGGCCGGGCTGCAGGTCCTGGCTGAACCGGCCGCCTCCGTGCGGCGCGTGCTCGACGCGCCCGGGCTGGAGCTGTTCCGCCTCGAGTTCGACCGTGAGTTCCGTTCCGCGGCTGGGGCACTGCTGACTGGACTGGAGCGGACCAACTAGCGGAACCGAGGCGGGGAATGGACCCGCGGAGTCCGCGAGTGAACTCGCGGCTCGGCTTCAGCCGGTGAACCGGCGGTGCGCGAACGCGCGAAGATTGAGAACCTCAGGGGATGCAGGGAGCTGAGACCACGTGGCAACCGCGTTGATCACCGGTGCATCATCAGGGCTCGGTGCCGAGTTCGCCCGCCGATACGCGGCGGATGGTCACGACCTGCTGCTGGTCGCGCGCCGGGGCGAGCCGCTCCACGCGCTGGCCACCGAGTTGTCCGCGCGCCACGGTATCCGGGCGGAGTCGGCCCTCATCGATCTGTCGTCGCCCGACGGCGCCCGATCCGTCGTCGAGGCCGTGCGGGCGCTGGGTCTGGCGGTCGACGTGCTCGTCAATAACGCGGGGTTTGGCCTGCGCGGTCCCTTCGCCACGATCCCGGTCGAGCGTGAGCTGGCCATGATCCAACTCAACGTCACCACCGTGGTGCACCTGACCAAGCTGCTTTTGCCGGCCATGCTGACTCGAGGGCAGGGGCACATCGTGAACGTCGCCTCGACGGCGGCATTCCAACCCGGGCCTGGGATGACCATCTACTACGCCACCAAGGCCTTCGTTCTCTCATTCTCGGAAGCACTCGCCGAAGAGCTGCGCGGCTCGGGCGTCGCGGTCAGCACGGTGTGTTTCGGCCCGGTGCCGACCGGGTTTCAGGACACCGCCGGCCACAGGAGTGGGTGGCTTTACGCACGGACCATGATGGACGCCCCCCGCGCCGTGGACCTCGCGTACCGGGCCGTGCGGCGACGGCGGCGGCTCATCATTCCCGGTCTGCTCAACCGACTGCTGATCCAGACCCAACGCGTTCTGCCGCGCGGTCTCGTCACGCGCGCCGTTCGGAGAGTCGTAGGCTAGGGTCGCGAGCTTCCCTAGGAGCCGGCGGTGACCTTCTGGAGGTAGAGGACGATCCGCTGCAACTCATCCTGCGTCAGCGGCTGCCCCGTGAGCTGCTGCATCCGGCCGCTCATGCGGCGCACCACCGCAACCCAGTCCTCGGACGAGTGCTGGCGCACGTCGGGGAGACCATGGCAGGCCCCGCAGCGCTCCACAAAGACCTGTTTGCCGGGTGCGTTTGGCAGGTTCCCCGCGGTGACCTGGAGCGCGTTCGCGAGCATGTAGTCCAGGATCACGACTCGTTCCGCGTCGGTGGGGACGGCCACGTGGTATGTGGTGTCGAGGCTCGACATGCGTAGCCACATCCGGCGCAGGACCACCGGCCAATCCTGGGCCGAGTGGGACGACGGCGCCGGCATGCCGTGGCAGGCCTGCCCGCAGAACTGGCCCACCAGCTTGGCGCCCTGACTGTCGGGATCCGGGAGATCCGCGGCGGCGACGCCCGTTGGCATGTTCACCATGGCCGCCGCGAGAATCAGTCTGTCGGCCGCGGACGTTTGGCCTTGATCCGCGGGCGGCGTGGCCTGGGGCGTGCACGCCACCACCCACAGCGTCACCGCGGCGACCCTCAGCAACCGCGTCATCACTCGACCCTCCCGAGTCCTTCCCATGACCTCATCTCCGCGTGGACTGTCTGCCTGGACGCGTCGGCCCAGTAAGAGACGGCGAAATTACCGCAAATGCAACTGCTGCGCTCAGCTGCGTTTTGGCGGCTCGATGCGTGACAGCCGGATCAGGTTGATCCGGAAGCGCGCGAGCACGGAATAGAGCATTGCCAGGCTCACGAGCACGAACACGATGTTGGCGATCCGCGTGACCTGCCCACCACTCAGTCCGGTGAACACGGCACCGGCGTAGAGCCCGGTATTGGCCAGCACGAGCAGCAGTCGCGCTTCGGTCGGCCCGAAGATCCCGAAGCCCAGCTCGAACAGCCCGAAGACCGACGATTCGAGATAGACGTTGATCGACAGACAGAGGTAGAGAATCACGAGGCCCATCGCGACGGGCAGGCTCACGTACGGCGAGAGCCCGATCCCGATCCCAATGACCGCGGTATTGATGGCGTCCACCATGTGATCGATGTAGTAGCCGTACTTCGGGCGCTCGATCTTGCGGACGCGCGCGAGCGTGCCATCGAGGCTGTCACCGAACCAATTGACGAAGAGGCCGCCGCTCGCGAGCCACAGCCATCCGGGATGCCGGCCCGCGAGGGCATAGCCGCCCCCCACCATGCAGGCGCCAAGCACGCCAAGTGCCGTGAGATGGTCTGGCATCATGCGCGTCGGCAGGCGAGCGGCGATCCAGCGAAGGAGGCGCCGCTCCGGCTCCGCGAGCAGGAAGGTCATTTCGCGCTTCGCCGTTTCCATGCAAGCCTCGCTGAAGGGAGAAGCATGACCGCGAACAGGGCCACGAGGATCCACGTGGGAATCTGAACGACCACCCCGAGCCACGCGAGGAGCACGTAGCGCGGAAACCGACCCACGGCCACCGCCGCGAGATACCGCGCCAGGGGATAGTGCTCCGCGAACGCCATTGCCTTGAACGGGAAGAACGGCAACGGCGTGATGCCGGAAACCGCCAACACGACGAACGGCGCGCGGGCAAAGCGGGCCCGCAACCATCCAATGGACCCTTCCGCGAAGAACGGCGTGTGCCGCACCTTGCGGATCAGGGGTACGAACGCGCGATGGTCGACCCAGCCGGCGAGCACGGTCCCCAGCGTCGCGATCACCGCCGTGAGCCACACCCCGTAATGCGCGCCGTACCACAACACCACGGGCTCGTGCGGAATGACGGCCATGGCGACATTCGACAGAAACGCGTAGCCAAAGAGTGTGGCGGCGACAACGAGGGAAATCGTGGCCCTCCGCGGGAGGGAACGGTAGATTGGCCGCGCGGCGACGGGAGGTGACGGCGCGTGTTGGTGTTGGAAGATATCACCAAGCGATATCCCGGGGTGACGGCGCTCGACGGCGTGCACGTCTCGCTCACGGCCGGGCGTGTCCACGCCCTGGTGGGCGAGAACGGCGCCGGCAAGTCCACCCTGCTGCGGATTCTCGGCGGGGCGGCGCCACCCGACGCGGGCCGCCTGCTCCTGGACGGTGTCGCCGTAACCTTCCGGACCCCGCGGCGGGCGTTGGACGCCGGCATCATGGTGATCCATCAGGAGTTGTCGCTCGTCCCCGAGTTGGGCGCCGATGCGAATCTCTTCCTCGGTCTCGAGCGGACCCACCGCGGCGTGCTCGACCGCACCGGGATGCGGGACGAAGCGCGGCAGGTGCTGGCCCAGCTCGGGCTCGCGCTGCCCGACCCCTCGGTCCCCGTACGGAGCCTGTCCATCGCGCAACGCCAACTCGTCGAGCTGGCGCGCGCCCTGGTGCGCCGCGCCCGGGTCATCGCGCTGGACGAACCCACCGCGACGCTCACCCCGGCGGAGGTCGCGCATCTGTTCACGCAGGTCCGCCGCTTAAGGGACGAGGGGTCGGCGATCGTGTTCGTGTCGCACCGGCTGGACGAGATTCGCGCGCTCGCCGACGACCTGACGGTCCTCAGGGACGGCCGGAACGTGTGGCAGGGGCCGGCCGGGGACGTGGACGACGCCGCCGTGATTCGACTGATGGTGGGCCGAGACGTGGAGTACGTCCGGCGTAACGCCGCGCGGCCGCGGGCACCGGAGCCGGTGCTCCAGGTCCGCGGTCTCACCCGCGCGCCGGCATTCCGTGACGTGGACCTCACCCTGCATCCCGGAGAAATCGTCGCGTTGGCCGGGCTGGTCGGCGCCGGGCGGACCGAGGTCGCCCGCTGTGTCGCCGGTGCGGACACACCGGATGCCGGCACGATGGAGTTGGCCGCGCGGCCCTACGCTCCCGCGTCGCCCGGCGACGCCATCCGGCACGGCGTGGCGTACCTGCCGGAGGACCGCAAACGCGACGGCCTCGTGCTCGGCCTGTCGGTCCGGGAGAACACGACCCTCCCTGTGCTCCGGCGCTTCACGCGAGCCGGCGTCGTGCAAGCGGCCACGGAGCGCGCGGCGGCGCTTGGCGTGGTCCAGCGCGTCGACCTGCGCCCGCCGGAGATCGAGCGACCGGCGCAGACGCTCTCCGGCGGCAATCAGCAGAAAGTCGTGCTCGCGCGATGGCTGTTGGCCGACGCTCGGCTCTTGATCGTGGACGAGCCGACCCGCGGCGTGGATGTCGGCGCGAAGGCGGAGCTGCATCGTCAGCTGCGCGCGCTCGCGGACGAGGGGCGCGCCGTGCTGCTGATCTCGTCGGAGCTGCCCGAAGTGCTCGCGCTCGCCGATCGGATCATCGTCATGCGTGAGGGGCGAGTGACCGGCGAGCTGCCGGGGGCCGGTGTCACCGCGGAACAGGTGATGGCCCTGGCGGTGGCCGCGTGACCAAGGCACGCGGGTGGCTCGGGCGGTACGGCGTCGGGATCGCATTGCTGCTCATTGTCGTGACTGCCGCGGTCGCGGTTCCCGGCTTCTTCACGCGAGCCAATCTCACGACGATTCTCCTGCACGTGTCGATCAACGCCATCCTCGCGCTCGGGATGACGTTCGTGATCGTCACGGCCGGCATCGACCTCTCGGTCGGATCGGTGCTCGCGCTGGCCGGAGTCCTGACGGCCGGAACGCTCACGAGCGGCGCGGTGCTCGATGTGGTCGGCGTCGGGGGGGCCGCGATCCTCGCCGTGGCCGTGGGGATCGGCGTGGGCGTCGCGGCCGGCGCCTTCAACGGCGCGGTGACCGCGTGGCTCGGCGTGGCGCCGTTCATGGTAACCCTGGCAGCGATGACCATCGCCCGCGGCATGGCCCGCCTGGTCACCGGCGGAGTCCCCATCGGTTTCCCACCGGCGGACGACCCGCGGTTTGCCGCCAAGGTGGCGGCGCTCGACGCGCTCCATACGCTGGGCGGCGGGCGGATACCCATCGCCGGCCTGCCGCGCGGGTTCCCCGTGCCCGCCCTCGTGATGCTGGTCCTCGCCGTGCTCGCGGCGTTCGTCCTCACGCGCACGCGGTTCGGCCGCTACGTGTACGCCGTCGGCGGGAACGAAGAGGCCGCGCGACTCGCCGGGGTTCCGGTCCGGGCCGTGAAGCTCGCCGTGTACGCCATCGCCGGCGCGTGCGCGGGACTCGCGGGGGTCCTGCTCGTCGGGCAGCTCCGCTCGGGCGGCCCGGACGCCGGCATGCTGTACGAATTGAACGCCATCGCGGCGGCCGTGATCGGAGGAGCATCGCTCTTCGGCGGGATCGGGACCGCCTGGGGCGCGGTAGTCGGCGCCCTCTTGATTGGCGTGCTGAACAACGGGCTCGACCTGCTTGGGGTGCAGTCCTTTTGGCAGGAAATCGTCAAAGGCGCCATCATCCTCCTGGCCGTGCTCTTCGACGTCTGGACCAAGCGAGGCAGCTCACGTGCGTAGCGGACCGCTCTGTTCATTCATCCTGCTCGCGCTCTCGGCATCCACGCTCCGGGCCCAGGACCGCGTGATTCCCGAGTGGGCCATTCGCGGCCCCCTCCACGCGGATACGGGCCGTGCCGGCGTGCTGCGCGACTACCTCGACGGTGAGGACGCGGTGCTCCCCACCCCAGGCGACAGCGTGGCCGGCGGCCCCTTCCGTCTCGTCGCGGCGGATTCGACGGGGCGGGTGGATCTCAACACGCTCGCCGGACCGTCCGACTGGAGCGTGGCCTACGCGCATACCTACCTGTGGTCACCCGACGAGCGAATCGTCCTGCTCGTGCTGGATAGCGACGACGACGTCGTGGCCCGGGTCAACGGCCAGCGTGTCTGGGTCCACGTCGTGCCGCGCGGGATCGGGCCGGGAAGAGACACGGTCCGTGTCCGGCTCGCGTCGGGTTGGAACACGGTGCTCGTGAAGGTGGTGAATCGCACCGGCGGGTTCGATCTCCTCGGCAAGCTCGCGGACGCGCCGGGAGGTGGCACGGTGGCCGCACTGCGCATGACCCCCAACCGCCCGACCGGGATCACGGCCCATCGGTTCCCCAGCCCGATCGTGGAGGTGGGCCCGCTGGCGGTTGGCGGCGCGGCACGGTGGCGTGGCGCCGAGCTCGAGGTCGGTGGCACGCTCTCGGTGACCGCGTGGGGCGCCGACACGATGCGCGATGCGCGCGTGTCCGTCAGATCGCAGCGTGCCGTGCTGCTCGACACCGTGCTGGCGGTTCTCGTACCGGGCGCGCCCGCCGCGCTACCGCTTCGCGGCACGTTCGCCCGCTTGCGCGCGGCGGCGCTCGGAGATCAGACGTTGGACGCGGAGGCACGGTGGCGCGGTGGGCGCGCGCGCGCCGCGCTGTTCGTCGACCCGGACCGCCTGCTCCGCCTCCACGACGGCGCGGTCGACATCTTCGACCCGGTCCGCGACACCATTCCGCCGCCGGCCCGACTCGAAGCCCGCCTCATCGTCCCCGTCGAGCTTGCTGGCCTCCCCATTGACCTCCATGCGCTGGGACTTGGCCCTCGCGCGACACTGCACATGAACGACCACCCGGTCCCGTTCACCGGTGGAGTGGCGTCGCTCTGTGCGCCGTGCCGCATGGGGGACAGCCTCCACGTGGTCGTGGACCCCGATCCGAGCCGACCGCTGTGGCTGCGTCCACAGGCGCAGGTGCGGACGCCCGGATTCACCGAGTACGCGGACGGCTTCCGATACGCCCGCGGGCTGGGCCAATCGCTGCCGGACTCCGTGCGACCGGACCCGATCACGTGGCTCCGCGCAGTGGGCAGCCCGCGGTACGATGCCGTGCGGAGCGCCGCGAATGGCACGGTTCGCGGCGCGGTGGAGACGCTCCGGCGCGACACGCTGTGGCTCGTGGGGAACTCGCATATCGACGCGGCGTGGCTGTGGCGCTGGCCGGAAACGGTGGACGTCATCCGCAACACGTGGCGCACGTCGCTCAAGCTTGCCGAGATCTTTCCTGGCTACGTGTTCGCCGCGTCCAGCGCGGCGTACTACGACGCCATGGATCGCCTGGAGCCAGGACTGTCGGACTCGCTCGTCGCGGCGACGCGCCGCGGGAGCTGGGTCCCCGTGGGCGGGTGGTGGGTCGAGGCCGACCAGAACATCCCGTCCGGCGAGTCGCTCGTTCGTCAGGGGCTCTACGGCCAGCGCTATTTCCAGCGGCGGTTCGGACGCCGCTCGACGATCGCGTGGACGCCCGACACCTTTGGCTATCCGTGGACGATCCCGCAGATCCTTCGGGGATCGGGCTTCACCACGTTCGTCACACAGAAGATCCGCTGGAACGACTCGACCACGTTCCCGTACGACGTGTTCTGGTGGCAGAGTCCGGACGGATCCCGCGTCTTGACGTACAACCCGTATGGTTATTCGCATGACCTCGATCCCGCGACACTCGTGCGCGAGCGCGTCGAAGACGGCACGAAAACCGGGATTGGCCAGCAAATCGCGCTCTATGGCGTCGGCGATCACGGGGGTGGTCCCACCATCGCGATGTTGCGACGCGCTGAGCAACTGGCCCGGGTTCCGGCCTTTCCCGCCGTGCGCTACGCCGCGCCGGAGCGCGCGCTGGCCGCAGTGCAAGCGGCCGAGCCCGCCGGCGGGTTCCCGACGTGGGACGACGAGTTGTATCTCGAGTATCACCGCGGCACGTACACCAGTCATGCCATGATGAAGCGCCGGAATCGCGAGAGCGAGGTCCGCCTCCAGATTGCCGAGGCACTCGCCGCGGTGGACACAGCACCCTACCCGCGCGACACGCTCGAGGTGGTGTGGCACCGGGTGTTGTTCAATCAGTTCCACGATCTCCTTCCCGGATCCGGCATCGACAGCATTTATCGCGACGCGGCGGGCTCGTACGACACCGCATGGGCCACGCTCGACCGGGTGACCAGCAAGGCGTTTGCCGATTTGCGATCGCGCATGGACACGCGGGGGCGTGGGAGATCGGTGGTGGTGTTCAATGGAGTGGGATGGACGCGGGGTGGATGGGTGGCGGACCCGGCGGACCCGGCGGACCCGGCGGACCCGGCGGACCCGGCGGACCCGGCGGACCCGGCGGACCCGAGGGTCTCGCCGGACACGATGTGGGTGCAAGTCGACTCGGTGCCGGCGTTTGGGGCCATTGTCGTGCATCTGCCTGCTGACGCTCGGTCACGTTCCTACACGCGCCTCCCGGCTCCGAGGGCGGGGGTGGATTGGATCGAGAACGCGTTCCTGCGCATCGAGATCGATACGGCCACGGGCGTGGTGACGAGGATCTATGACAAACAGAATGCCCGCGAAGCGCTGGCACCGGGCGGACGCGCGAACGTGCTCCAGGTTCTCGACGACCGCCCTGCACAGTGGGATGCCTGGAACGTGATGCCGAATCCGGAGACGTGGGAGGTGGAGGCGGTTAGGCGGTTAGGCGGTCAGGCGGATAGTGATGCGGCTCGGTTCCGGATCGAGCGAGCCTGGGGGAGCTCCGTGTTCCGCCAGACGCTCGTCTTGCGGCGTGATGCGGACTACCTGGACGTCGAGAACGACGTCGATTGGCACGAGCGGCAGAAATTGCTGAAGGTCGGCTTTCAATTCGCGGTGGCGCCGGACTCGGCGACCTTCGAGATTCCCTATGGGACGATCGGCCGCTCGGGCCGACCACGAACGCAGGCCGAACGCGCGAAGTTCGAGGTTCCGGGACAGCGCTGGGCCGATGTATCGAACGCGGACTATGGCGTGAGCGTGCTGAACGACGGCAAGTACGGGTGGGACTATCGGGACGGAACGCTCCGCCTCTCACTGTTGAAGGCGCCCATCTGGCCCGACTCGACGGCGGACCGGGGCAACCATCGGTTTGCGTTCGCCGTCCTACCTCATGCGGGCGATTGGCGGGCCGCGGGCGTGGATCGGCGCGCCGTCGCCTACAACGTGCCGCTGCTGGCCGCTGCGGAACCCGCGCACCGTGGTTCCCTGGGCGCCACGGTCGGGTTTGGGGGTGCCACGTCGGCGAACGTTCAGGCGACCTGGCTCAAGCGTGCCGAAGACGGCGACGCGCTGGTGCTCCGGCTGGTGGAGTGGCACGGACAGGCGGCGGACGTCGGTGTGACACTGCCGTGCGACGCGCGGGCGGTGCGACGGGCCAATCTGCTCGAAGATGCGGGAGCGCCCGTCCCCGTGACGGGGCGTACGGCCCGGGTTGCGATGCGACCGCATGAAATCATCACGCTGCTGGTGGAGTGTGCTCGATGAAGCGAATTCGGTTTCTCCCGTGCGTCGTGCTCGCGTTGGCCTCGTGCGCCCGTTCCGCGCAGAACGGACGTCCGCAGGTGGGCGTCACGTTGTTGACCGAGGCGCACGTGTTCTATCAAGACCTCAAGCGGGGCATGCAGGCCGCGGCCGACTCCCTCGGCATCGACCTTCACGTGGTGGCAGGAGAATGGGATCTCGCCCGCCAGACCGCGCAGGTCCAGAACTTCGTCACGCAGAACATGGACGCGATCGTGATCGCGCCGGTCAACTCGAGCGGGATCGTGAGCGCGGTCCAAGAGGCGCGCTCGGCTGGCGTGCCGGTCTTCACGGCCGACATCGCGGCGGATGGCGGCGGCGTGGTCGCCCACATCGCCAGCGACAACCGGCAAGGCGGGCGTCTGCTGGGGAGCTATCTGGCCGAGCGTCTGGGCGGGCATGGGTCCGTGGCCATTCTCGATCAGCCCACCGTCACCAGCGTCCAGGATCGGGTCGCCGGCTTCCGCGAAGCGCTCGCGGACTACCCGGGGATCCAGATCGTGGCCGCGCCCGCGGTGGAGCGGGGACTGCGTGACGTCGCCAAGCAGAAGATGGATAACCTGCTGACGAGCGACCGCACGCTCGACGCGATTTTCGGATCCAACGATGACTGCGCCCTCGGCGCGCTGGCCGCGGTCCAGGCCGCCGGGCGAACGAACATGCTGATCGTGGGATACGATGCCACGCCGGAAGCGCGGACCGCGATCAGCGGCAACACGGCGTTGGTGGCGGACGCGGTGCAGCACCCGGAGGTCATCGGCCGGCGCGCGATCGAGACGGTCGCCGCGTACCTGAGAGGGGAGAAGGTCCCGGCCCGCATCGCGGTTCCCGTGAGCCTCGTGAACCGCGACTCCCTGCTCGCGGGGCGGTAACGGTGCTGCGTTTCGACGAGGTGGACGTTGACGTGCGCGGCCGCACCGACATCGGCCGGGTGCGCACGGACAATCAGGATCACTTCCTCGTCGCGGCCCTGCACAAGGTGATCGACATCCACGACACTAGCCTCCCACCGTCGTACCGGACGCGGTTCGACTCGGGAGCGCGGGCGTTGCTGTGTCTGGTCGCGGACGGCGTGGGCGGCGGGCCCAGCGGTGAACGGGCCAGCAGCCTCAGTCTCGACGCCATCATGCGGTACGTGACGAATTCCATGCGGTGCTTCTACAAGCTGGATCAGCTCGCGTCTCCCGATCTGTTGCGCGAGCTGTCGTCGTCCGTGCACGAGAGCCATATCGCCGTTCGGGCAGAGGCCGACCTCGATCCTGAGACGACGGGGATGGCGACCACCCTCACGCTGGCACACATTCTCTGGCCTCGCGCGTATCTCGCCCACATCGGCGACAGTCGTTGCTACCATTTCCGCGACGCGACGCTCACGCAAGTGACGCGGGATCAAACGTTGAGCCAGGAGCTGCTGGACTCGGGCACCCTGTCGGAGGAAGAGGCCGCGCGGTCGCCGTACGGTCACCTCCTGACGCAGGCGGTCGGTGGATCCGACGTCCTCGAGCCCGCGGTCTCCCAGGTCGACCTCGCCATCGACGACACGCTCATGCTCTGCACGGATGGGCTGAGTAAGCACGTGGCGACGGCCGAGATTGCCCGCATCCTCGGGGAGCCGACGGATGCCGCCGCGACGAGCGCGGCCCTAGTGGACGCGGCGCTGGCCGCGGGTGGTACGGACAACGTGACGGCGCTCGTCGCCCGGTTCCGCACCCCACACGCGCCGTGATTCGCTTTCTTCTTCCGCTCCTGCTGGTCGTAGCGAACGCCGCGCCTACCACCGTCACGGTGATGACGTTCAACATCCGCTACGGCACGGCCGGCGACGGCGATAACGCGTGGCCGCATCGCGCGGGGCTCGTGGTCGGGACCATCCGTCGTGTCGCCCCGGACGTGCTGGCGCTTCAGGAAGCCCTGCGTTTCCAGTTGGACGCGCTCGACGATTCCCTGCCCGCCTACGGCGAGCTGGGCGTGGGACGGGACGATGGGAAGGAAGCCGGCGAGTACGCCGCCATCCTCTACCGTCGCGATCGGCTGACGGTGGACACCACCGGGACGTTCTGGCTCTCCGACACGCCCGAGCGCCCGGGCTCGACGAGCTGGGGCAACCACATCACACGCATTTGCACGTGGGCCCGATTTCGCGACCGCGAAACGGGGGCCGTGTTCGCCGTCTTCAACGTGCACCTGGACCACGAATCGCAAACCTCACGCGAGCGGTCGGCGGCCCTGGTGCTGGGACGCGCGCCGACGCTGGCGCCGGGGCTGCCGGTGATCCTGCTCGGCGATTTCAACGCCGGCGAAGACAATCCCGCGGCGGTCGCGGTTCGGCAGGCGGGATTCGTCGAGGCCTATCGCGTGGTGCGGCCGGATGACGCGTTTGCGGGCACGTTCGGCGGGTTCACGGGCGACAGCACCGGCCCGATGATCGATCACATCTTCTTGCATGGGGATTGGACGGTGCGGGCGGCGGACATCCTGCGCCGACGAGGGACGACGCGGGATGCATCCGATCACTTCCCAGTGGTGGCGA
>Ga0307424_1001561_pt1 | contig 11964 bp, 14 predicted proteins | sample SalMarWE160320MG_FD_202157 | JGI IMG/M metagenome (GOLD analysis project Ga0307424, IMG submission 202157) | Salt marsh sediment microbial communities from the Plum Island Ecosystem LTER, Massachusetts, United States - WE1603-20 | ecosystem: Environmental > Aquatic > Marine > Intertidal zone >...
CGATTGACGTGCGTGGCAACCGGCTGATGGTGCACTGGATCGACTGTCCGCCCGGCGCCGACCTGCGCGACAAAACCCGCGCCATTATCGGCGGCTTCGAGCGCCACCTCACCGGGTTTCTGCAATGAGTGTATCCCCGCTGCAGGTGGCGGCCCTGATACTGCTTGGTCTTGGCCTCGTCCTCGGTACCTGGCGGTTCCTGGCAGGTCCGACCACTGCCGATCGCATTGTGGCCTCCGATACCCTGTCCATCCTGATCACCTCGGGCCTGGTGTGGCTGGCACACCTGCTCGACAGCAGTATCTACCTGGGGGTGGCCCTGGTGTATGCCGCCCTGTCCTTTGTCGGTACCGTGGCCCTTGCCCGCGCCATGGAAGGACGTCGCTCCTCATGAAACTGATCGGTGACCTGCTGTTGCTGCTGGGTGCCGCGTTTTCCTGTCTCGGGGCCCTCGGCCTCGTACGCATGCCGGATGTCTTCAACCGCCTCCAGGCCGGCACCAAGTCCGCCACGCTGGGGGCGATGGCCATCCTGGCGGGTTTCGGGCTGCATCACCCCGACTGGTGGCCAAACCTGCTGATGATCGGCGTGCTGATCCTGTTCACCAACCCGGTCGGCTCGTCCTCGATCGCCCGTGCTGCGTTGCTGTCCGGCATTCAACCCTGGCAGCGGGTTCCGGAACCCGCACAGCTCGAGAGCGACGAGTCCGGCGGAGAACAGACCTGATGCAGGCGTATGCGTACTGGATCGTGCTGGTGAGTGTCGCGGTAATGTTGACGGGCGCAGTGTCGGTGCTGGTGTTGCGGCAGTACATGGCGGCCGTGGTGGCCACGGCCGTCGTGTCGCTGGGTGCCTCGGTCATTTTCGTGGTGCTGCGGGCGCCCGACGTCGCGCTCACCGAGGCCGCCGTCGGTACCGGTCTGGCTGGCGTGATCATGGCGTTGTCCCTGCGCCGGCTTGGCCTGCACCGGGATGATGATCCGGCGCACCACCGCGAGGATGAATCAGGAGAGCGCTGATGCGGAGATACCTCGCGCTGCTACTGTTGATGCTCATGGCACTGCTGCTGCTCGCCGTGGCCATGCAGTTCGGTTTCGGTGCCGCGCCGATGCGCGTCGGCAGTGCGATCAACAGCGCGGCACCGGGGCAGGTCGGGGCGGCAAATATCGTGACCTCGGTGGTACTGGCCTATCGCGGGATCGACACGCTGGGTGAACTGGCCATTCTGTTCACCGCGGCCACAGCGGCCGGCTTGCTGCTCGGCCAGCGCCCGGCCACCACGCAGCCGGATCCGGAGGCGGGTTTCATCCTGCGGCACGCCGCCGACCTGCTGTTCCCCCTGTTGCTCGTGGTCGGCCTGTTCATTATCGTGCATGGCCACCTGACACCCGGGGGTGGTTTCCAGGGCGGTGTGATCCTGGCGGCTGCCTTCTTTCTGCCCCTGCTGGCACGACCCGCATCCCGTTTCCGACACGGGGTGTTCGGCGTGGTGGAGGCACTGGCCGGTGCGGCCTTTATCGGGATCGGCCTGCTGGCGCTGACCGACGGTGGACCGTTCCTGCAGCCGATGCTCGGCAAGGGCGTGCTCGGCCACCTCGTGTCGGCCGGAACACTGCCCTTGCTGTATGCAGCCGTCGGCCTCAAGGTCGGTACCGAACTGGCCGGGCTGATGGCCGGCATTGCCGCGTACGAGGCCCGTGATCCATGACGCCGGATATCGGACAGGTGCTGTTCTGTGGCAGTTTCGGGCTGGTGATCATCGGCATCTTCGGTATCGTGCTGACCAATCACCTGGTGCGCATCGTGCTGTCCATCGCCCTGCTGGAAACCGGTGCCAACCTGCTGCTGGTCATGTCCGGCTACCGGCCGGGCGCGGCGGCCCCGATCCTGGTAGACGGTACGGTGCCCGCCAGCATGGTCGACCCGGTGCCGCAGGCACTGGTCCTGACCGCCATCGTGATCGGGGTCGCGGTGCAGGCATTCATGATGGTGCTGGTACTGCGGGTGCACACTGCCTACGGGACCCTGGACATCCGCGAAATCCGCACCCTGCTGGAGCGTGACATCACGCACGCGGCGGGCGTGCCGTTGCCGGTGAGCCCGGATGAGCCTCTCGCGCAACCGCATACGGTGCTGCACAGGGGTGCGCAATGAATGCGCCGGTACTGATGTTTGCCCTGCCGCTGCTGACCGCGTTTCTGCTGCCGGTCATCGACCGCCTGTCCGGCCTGGCCGGACGCTGGATCGGTCCGCTGGTACTGGTGGGCAACCTGCTGCTGGGTGCGCTGGCCTGGCCGCACCTGCAGGATGCGCCGCTGGTGCTGGCGATGGGTGGCTTCCGGCCGCCGCTCGGGATCGTGTTCTATGTGGACCGGATGGCGATGCTGTTCGCCATGGGCGTGGCCCTCGGTGTGCTGCTGCTGTGGCCGGCATGGGCGCAGGACAAGGACCGGGTACGGATCTCCACCCTGACGATGGTGCTGGTCACCGCTACGACCGGGCTGGCCCTGTCGGGTGATTTGTTCAACCTGTTCGTGTGCTACGAACTCGCCGCGATATCCTCCTACGGGCTGGCCGCGGCAGGCGGGAGTGCCGCCGCCGGTGCCGCAACGCTGCGTTACATGGTGATCAGCAGTTTCGGCTCGGCCCTGATGCTGATCGGCATCGCACTCGTGTACCAGGCCACCGGTACGCTCAACCTGGCGCAACTGGCCGTCCTGTCGGACGCCCTGGCCGGGCCGCAGGGGCTGATCGCGTTCATCTTCATCCTGCTCGGCGCCGGTGTGAAGGCCGAGCTGTTTCCGGTCAACGCCTGGGTGCCCGAGGTCTACGGTGCGGCAGCGCAGCGCGTGGCCGGCATCCTCGCGGGCATCGTTTCCAAGCTGGCCTTGCTGATCATCGTGCGCCTGCTGGTGCTGGTCTTCCGGCAACCGGAAGCGCAGCAGATCCTGCTGGTCCTGGGCGTGCTGGGTGTCATCACCGGCGAGCTTGCCGCCTGGCGGGCGCAGGACCTGACGCGCATGCTGGCCTGTTCGTCGATCGGCCAGCTCGGGGTGATGTTCGTGGCCTTCTCGATTCCGGGGCCGGCCGGCGTGTTCGCCGGGCTCGCGGTGGCCCTGCATCACATGCTGGTCAAGCCGGCGCTGTTCCTGCTGGCCGAGCGCTGGGGCGGTGCCCTGACGCGGCTGCCCGGTGCGGCACAGAAATCCCCGCTGGCGGCCGCCTGCTTCGTGTTGCTCGCGCTGTCGCTGGTCGGCATTCCGCCGTTACCCGGATTCTGGGCGAAATTCCTGGTGGTGACCGCGGCGCTCGGGCAGGGCACGCCCGCGTATGCGGGAGCGGTTGCCGTCATTCTCGCTGCCGCGGTGATCGAGGCGAGCTACCTGGCACGGGTGGCGGCGCACCTGTACCGGCGGGTGACGCAGCCGTTGTCCGCCAACCGGCAGACCCGCGCCGCGGTGACCGTGGCAACCTGTGCCAGTGCGGCACTGGTGTCGGCCACGCTGTGGCTGGCACCCCTTGGCAATTCCCTCCAGGTGACGGCGGCACAGGCGGCTGACCGCGACAGTTACATCCACAATGTCTTTCCGCAGGGAGTGCAACCATGACGCCACTGGATGCCTTGCTGGCCCTGTCCCTGGTCACGCTGCTGCTGACCCTGTCGTGCCGGCACCAGGTCTGGTGCGGAGTGCTGACCACGTTGCTGTACGGTGTGCAGTTGATGGCCTTGCTGTTCATGTCCACGTCGATCCACTACGGGGTGCCCGTGCCTTCCGGCGTGCACTTCAACGTGCTTGGCTTCGAGATGCACTGGGCGATGACACCGCTGGCATGGTTCTTCGCCCTGATCACCCTCGGTGCCGCCGTTGCCAGCAGCTGGTACGCCAGCACCTCGTGGGGGCGGCACTATGCTGCCACCGGCGGCAGCCCCGGCCTGTTGCAGGTGGCACTGGCCTGTAACGTGGTGAGCATGCTGCTGTTGCTGTGCAGCGCGGATCTGCTCGGCCTGTTCATCAGCTGGGAACTGGTGTCCTGGGCCAGTTTCCTGCTCATGGCCAGCGCCGGGGGTGCGGCCGTGCGCCATGCCCTGCACTATCTGGTGTACGCGGTCGCGGGCGGGATGGCGGTGCTGGCCGGAATCGCTCTGGTCTATGTCGCGACCGGCTCACTGTCGTTCGACGCCTTCGTCGCCTCGCTGTCCGGGCTGTCGGCAGGCCGGCTCTGGCTGTTGCTGTTGCTGTTCGGGGGCGGTTTCGCCGTCAAGATGGGGCTGTTGCCGTTGCACCTGTGGCAGGCCAGGGCCTATGCCGATACCCCCGGGCCGGGCTCTGCGTTCCTGGGAGCGATCTCCTCGCGCATGGGCCTGTTCGGCATCCTGCTGGTGCTGGTACAGCTCGCCGGTCTGGCACGATTTGCCGGCCTGGTGTTGCCACTGACCCCGTTCACGGCGCTCGACCTGCTGGCCTGGGTGGCGGCATTCACCATCATCCTGCCGACCTTTACCGCCCTGCGACAGACCGATGCGCGCCGCCTGCTGGCCTGGCACGGTATCGGCCAGGGCGGCTACATGCTGCTGGGCGTGGTCATGGGTGATGCGCTTGGCAGTGCCGGTGGCCTGATGCATGTGTTCAATCACGCCACCTACCAGGCGGCGTTGTTCTTTTCGGTCAGTGCGGTGGTCTACCGGACCGGCACCAGCGATCTCGACCAGCTGGGCGGGCTGGTCACCCGCATGCCGATTTCCTTCACGGCCATGCTGATCGGCATCATCGGCCTGGCCGGCCTGCCGCCGATGAACGGTTTTGTATCGAAGTGGCTGATCTACCAGTCACTCATCCGCGAGGGTCACCCGCTGCTGTTCATCGCGGCGGTCATCGGAACCCTGGGTACGATCCTCAGTGTCTACAAGCTGATCCACAACATGTTCCTCGGGCAGTTGCGCGTGGAACACGAACATATCCGCGAGGCACCCTGGAGCATGACCCTGCCCATGATATTGCTGTCCGCGGTGGTCTTTGCCACGGGGTACCTGCCCGGCCTGGTGTTGCGCTGGATCGCCCCGGTACAGAGGGAACTTGGCCTGCCTGTGCTGGACTATACCCTTGGTGGGTATCAGTCAACGGCCGGCAGTCTCGACATGATCTGGGTAGTCACTTCCATGCTCGGCGGGTTCGCCATCGGTGCTGTCCTGTTCTACGCGGGGGGCAGGGCCCGGCGCGTGCACCAGCTCGACAACTATGCCGGGGGACACTTCCTCGATGCCGCGACCCGTTACCAGTACAGTTATAATTTCTATCCCGCGCTGACACGCCTGGCCGCCCCACTGTACCGCGACAGCTTCCAGTGGCTGGAATCGGCGCTGGTGTCCATGCTGCAACTGGCGTCCGCCGGGGCACAGGGCATCTACCGGTCCGTGCACCCGTCGCTGTACCTGCTGGCCGCCGCCGTGATTGCCTGGCTGGTATGGGGAGGAGGGCATTGATGGGCTGGGGCAGCGTGCTGCTGGAAGTCACCCTGATGCCGTTGCTGGCCTTTGCCACGGGCCTGCTGCTGGTGCTGATGATGCGGCGCATCCGGGCCCGGCTGGAACGCCGTGTCGGTCCACCGTTTTTCCAGCCGCTCTACGACATCCTCAAGCTGTACGGCAAGCGGGTCCAGATTTCGCACGGATTCATTCATGATCTCGGGATCATCATGGTGGTGGGCGGCTACATCACGGTCGAGATGTACCTGCCGATGCCGGGCATGGACGGCCTGGCGGCGCACGGGGACCTGATCACGCTGGCCTACCTCATGATGGTGCCCTCGCTCGGCATGGCACTGGGGGTCGGGCAATGCGCGAACCCGAACGGCTCCATCGGTATCAGCCGCGCACTGATGGCCATGCTCGGCTATGACATTCCCTTCATGCTGGTGATCGTGGCCGCGGCGACCCTGTACGGCACCACCAGCCTGCCCGACATCATCGCGGCCCAGCAAGGCGGCGGCATGGCTACCTGGGGCGTGGTGACGATGCCGGTCATGGCCATCGCGGGCCTCGTCACCACCCACGTCATGCTCGCCAAGGAACCGTTTGAAACCTACGTCGCTCCGGCCGAGATCGCGACCGGGCCGATGGTGGAAATGGGCGGCAAGTTCATGGGCGGGCTGTTCGTGGTGCAGGCCTTCCAGGTCTACACCGCCGGCGCACTGTACACGACGCTGTTTCTCGGTGGCGGGACGAGCTGGCTCGAGTTCCTGCCCAAGCTGTGCGCCGTGATGTTCCTGCCGTTTGCCATCACCGTCCTGTTCCCGCGCTTCAAGGCCGGCGAGGGCCTGCTGTGGGTCTGGAAATGGCCGACAGCCATCGCATTGCTGGGGCTGGCGCTGATTTATCTGCGGAGGTAGCCATGGCGGACAAGGACAAGGACAAGGCGATTGACATTCCGGTCACAGCCGGCCAGCCGGCCGGTGGCTCCCCGTATGCCGGTGTCTTCGACCGGCTGTTCGACTTCTGCCGTGCCCGCTCGCTGTTCCTGCTGCATTACTGCACCGGGTGTGGTGCGATCGAGCTGCCACCGGCGATGACCTCGCGCTACGACATGGAGCGGCTCGGCATCCAGCCCATGGCCACGCCGCGCCAGGCCGACATCCTGCTGGTGACCGGCTACGTCGCGACCAAGACGCTCAAGCGCATCCTGCTGACCTACGAGCAGATGCCGGCACCGCGCTACGTGATCGGAATCTGCTCGTGCACGGTCAACGGCGGCATGTACTGGCAAAGTTACGCCACGGTGAAGAAGCTCAACGAGTACCTGCCCGTGGACATGTACATTGCCGGCTGCATGCCGCGGCCGGAGGCGGTGATTGCCGGCCTGCAGCAACTGATGGACAAGATCGAGGCCGGGCGCGCCAATGGGTGGCAGGACTACTACCGGCGCTACGACGCCTATCTCGGCAAGCAGCAGGCGCTGTTCGGCCCGCGCTGGCAGACCCCGACCGACATCGTGGCGGAGGCGCGCCGCTTCGAACTGTTCGGTCCGGGCACGCTGGGCGCACACACCAGCCTGCTGGACCAGTACCAGCAGCCGCTGGAATTGCCGTCGGAACCGGTGTTCGGGCGCCAGAAGGATGAGTCCGGGCGCTAACGGGGCTTGTTACTTCACACGAAGAATTTTCTGCAAGTGACTGAATAATTATGGAAGAAAGCAAGGAACTGACCGGCTGGCTGGAGCGCGTGCTGGAGGAATTCCACGGGGTGAAGGTGCAGCGGAAAGCGGCCCGGCGCATGCGCATCGACATCGACGCCGATGCCCTGCCGGCCCTGCTGGAATTGCTGCAGGGCCGCGCCGGCTACGTGCACCTGTCCGCGATCAGCTGCGTGGACTGGATCGATGACGGCCAGTTCGAACTCGTCTACCACGTGTTGTCCTACGAGACCGGCACGCTGGTTTCCGCGCACATCCGCATCGCCCGCGACCCCGGTGTCTACCTGTCGGTGTACGACCTGTACCCGCCGGCGGCCTTTTTCGAGCGTGACATCCACGAGATGTTCGGTGTGTATTTCGAGGGCAGTCCGGACATGGAAAAGTTCATCCTCACCGAGTGGGACGGGCCACCGCCGATGCGCAAGGAGTTCGACACCCGCGCGTACGTGCACGCGACCTTCGACTGGCAGCAGTATGACCCGGAATGGTTGCGGGAGATCCGCGCCCGGGGAGGAGGCATCGTCGAATGAGGCCGGAAAACTACCAGGCGGTCAGCCATCCGCCCAGCCACGAGTACGAGCTCAACATCGGCCCGAACCACCCGGGTATCGAGGGAAACTACGCGCTGCGCCTCACCCTCGAGGGGGACATCGTCGTGGCGGCCCGCGCCGATGCCGGTTACCTGCACCGCGGGTTCGAGAAACTCATGGAAGGGCGGCTGTGGATGCAGAACATCGCCCTGGTGCCGCGCATCTGCGTACCGGACCCGGCCCACATGGAAATCTGCTATGCGCTGGGCGTGGAGATGCTCGGCGGCCTGGAGGTGCCGGCGCGGGCGCAGTGGATCCGGGTCATGCAGCTCGAACTCTCGCGCATCACCGCGCACCTGTTCTACTTCGGTGGCGTCGCCGCCACCATGGGCATGTACAGCAACATGTTCTGGGGGGTGGCCGATCGCGACCTGGTGCTCGATCTGTTCGAGGAATTCACCGGTGGGCGGGTCTACAGCATGTTCAATGTGCCGGGCGGGGTGCGCCGCGATTTGCCGGATGGTTTTCTTGGGAAGCTCAAAGCCTTGCTTGACTATCTTGAGTCGAGGCTGGAAGACTACGACAACCTGTTCTTTTCCAACTACGTGGTCGTGCACCGCTCCCGCGGCACCGGGCCGATGAACCGGCAGCAGGCACTGGAATGGGGCGTGACCGGGCCGAACCTGCGCGCCACCGGGCTGGCCTTCGATGTGCGCCGCGACGATCCCTACCTGGTGTACGACCAGATCGAATTCGACATCCCGACCGAAGAGGCCGGCGATGCGCTGGCGCGCATCCTGGTGCGGCGCCGCGAGCTGCAGGAAAGCATCCGCATCCTGCGCCAGGTGGCGGAACAACTGCCCTACATCAAGGGACCGGTGCGCTGTCCGTTGCCGAACCCGCTGGCCTGGAACGTGCCGGCCGGTGACAGCTATGCACGGGTGGAATCGTCGAAGGGCGAGCTGGCGTACTACACCGTGTCGAACGGCGGTGACAAGCCCTGGCGCGTGCACATCCGCGGACCGTCGCAGATGCACGCCGTGCAGGTGCTGGAAAACCTGTCCGTCGGCAGCCGCATCGAGGACATCGCACAGATCATGTTCACGCTGGATGCCTGCCCGCCGGAGGTCGATCGCTGATGTCCGAGATCAACTACAAGAGCCGGGGCAGCATACTCAACCCGCTGCGTACCCTGTCTTTCCTGGCACGCAAGCCGGTAACGTTGCCGCTGGAGCCGCGCGCGGCGGCGCCCAACTACCGGGGCTTTCACCTGAACGACTGGGAAAAGTGCATCGGGTGCAGCACCTGCCAGAAGATCTGCGACAACGAGGCCATCACCATGATCCACATCCCGGAATTGCCGGAGGATCCGGTGCAGGGGGTGCGTGCGCAGCGCCCGGCCATCGACTACGGCCGCTGTTGCTGGTGCGGGTTGTGCGTGGACGTGTGCCCGACCGCGTCCCTGTCGTTGTCGCGCGAATACATCCATACCTGCGAACAGCACGAGCTGGACAGCTATTTCATCCTGCCCGATCCGCACGGCATGCACAAACGCTTCTACGATCACGGCTGGCGCAAGACGGCCGACGAGGACCTCATCGACCTGCAGCGACAGTCCATGCCGGAACGGGAACCGGTCGAGCGCCTGCAGTCATTCGACGAATTCATCGACGGCTACGATACCCAGGCAGCGATCCTCGAGGCCTCGCGTTGTGTCCAGTGCGGGATGTGCCACGATTCCTGCCCGGCGCACATGCATGCGCCGGAATATATCCGTGCCATCTGGGAACAGGACCTGGAAGAGGCGGTACGCCAGATCTACCGCACCAATCCGTTTGCCCATGTCTGCGGGCGCGTCTGCACCCGGCGCTGTGAGTCCGCCTGCTCCATCGGCGTGCGCGGGGAACCGGTCGCGATCCGCTGGCTCAAGCGTTACGCCATGGACCACGTCAGCCACGAACGCATCCGCGCCATTGCCGGCGGTCAGCGCAGCGGGAACAGCAGTGGCCGCAGGATCGCTATCGTCGGTGCCGGACCGGCCGGCCTCACGGCTGCATATGATCTGGCCAGGGAGGGACACGCCGTCACCGTGTTCGAGGCCCTGCCCGAAGCAGGTGGCATGATGCGCTACGGGATCCCGTCCTACCGGTTGCCGGCGGAGCGGATCGCGGACGACATCGATGTCATCCGCTCGATGGGTGTCGAGATCCGCTGCAACATCCGCATCGGCCAGGACATCACCCTGGCGCAACTGCACGAAAATCACGATGCCGTGCTGCTCGGCATCGGCCTGCAGTTCGGTCGTTCCACGCGCATACCCGGCTCGGATCACCCGGGCGTGCACAGTGCGGTCGACCTGCTGCGGCGGATCCGGCTGGGTGAATTCGTGGCGGTACCTCCTGCGGCCGTGGTCATCGGTGGTGGCAACACGGCCATGGACATGGCGCGCAGCCTGGCGCGGCTGCAGATTGCACAACACGGGCTGGCCTGCGTCACGATCACCGCGCTGGAGGACCGGGAACACCTGCTGGCCGACCAGGAGGAGTTGCGCGAGACGGGTGAGGAGGGGATCACGATCCTGCCCGCCCGGGGTCCGCAGCGCTGCGACATCGACGACAGCGCCTGTATCGACGGGCTGTTCACCGTCGCGGTGCGTTCCATCTACGATGAATTCGGGCGTTTTGCGCCCTGCTACGATGATTCCGATGTCCAGCTGCACCGGGCCGGCATGGTCGTCGAGGCGATCGGCCAGCAGGCGGACCTGGCACTGCTCGGCGAAGAACTGACCGAGCGGCTCGCCTGGGATCGCGGCCGCCTGCAGACGGATAACCGTGGCCAGACCTCGGAGCCGTGGCTGTGGGCGGCCGGTGACCTGGTCAACGGCCCGGACGTGATCCATGCCGTGGCGGACGGGCACCGGGCGGCGACCGGGATCGGTGCCTGGCTGGCGGAATTCGCGGAGGCAACCGCATGAACGACCACCCGGAAAACAGCGGCGGGGACCTGGCCGGTGAAGGCTCGGCCCACGCGCACGGACAGCTGACGGGCAAGAAGAGTCTGCAGGAAATACTCGAAACGGCGACCCGGTTCGAGCAGACGGCGCGGGATTTCTACACGGCCATGATCCCGAAGGTCAGCAAGCGCATCCGCTACCTGGTCGAGGAACTGGCGGCGGAGGAACAGGAACACTACGACCTGTTCAGCCAGCTGGCCACGAGCCCGGATATCGACGCACAGATTCTCCAGCAGATCGCCGTACCGGTGAACGATCACCGGTTCTCCGACTGCATTCTGGCCCCCGACCTGGGCGAACACCCGGATGACCAGGCCATCCTGCAGTATGCACTGTACCGTGAGCACGCCGCCATGGAGCAGTACCGGCAGCTGGCGGACAGTACCGACCCGGGGCCGGTACAGGACCTGTTCTCCTGGCTGGCCAACGAGGAGACCCGCCACAAGCGTGAACTCGAGGCAGAGTACTACCGGATCATCCACAGTGGCGGCGTCTGAGCGGTGACGCCGCGCGAGGGGGCAAGCCGGTAATGCGCATGGGGAGCCGCAACGTCGTGTGATCCGGTGAAATTCCGTCAGTTAGAACAGCAGATGCCCTGGACTGTGGAGCAGATGTTCGACCTGGTGGCCGATATCGAACGCTACCACGAGTTTCTGCCGGGCTGGTCGCAGGCGCGGATCACGCAACGCCAGGGCACCAGCCTGACGGTCCGGCAGGCGATCATGGCCGGACCCGTGCGGCTTGAATTCGAGTCGTACGCCGAACTGCAACGGCCCGTGCGGCTGTGTGTCCGCTCGTCGGGAGGGCCGTTCCGGCGCTTCGTGATCGACTGGCGGTTCCGGCCCGGTCCCCGGCAAGGCTGTGTGGTCAGGCAGGCTGCGAGTATCGAGATGCGCTCGTTGCTGCTGGAGCTTGCCGGCGAACGGCTGCTGGATTTGATGACGCGTGATATCTTCCGGCGCTTCCACGACCGGGCCTTGCTGCTGTACGGACACCCCGGTGATGGTCCCGCCCCCCGGCTGCCGCCCTGATCGCTGATGGTCTGCGTCCGCGAATCGGGGGTTTGTTGCCAGGTGAATGGCCGGGAAAATAGTGGGTTGGCCGGAGAAGGTGATGCGGTATCGAGGAAAAACGTAGGGCAAGCCTCTCCTGGAAAGTCGTACTACGGCCAACTCCGGTCATCGAACTGCAAACCTGCGAACGTCGGATTGCACCAGACCCTGGCGCTCATTGC